>ERZ779632.49-NODE-49-length-77594-cov-12.176440_pt1 | contig 77594 bp, 67 predicted proteins | sample MGYA00514194_ERZ779632 | MGnify/ENA primary metagenome ERZ779632 (study PRJEB29562, sample SAMEA4376704) | mouse gut metagenome | isolation source: Cecum | study: EMG produced TPA metagenomics assembly of the A DSS colitis mouse model was used to assess the... | reverse complement strand
GTCGAAGGCTTATCCTGAGAGGTATAGGGAGAATGTTGGAAAGATGTCAGACAGACAGATAGATAAGAGATCAATTTTTGTGTTCGGTTTTGAGGGAACAATACAGTGTGACCTCATGGTCTAAGATGGCGAAGTAGCTCAGTTGGCTAGAGCACACGGTTCATACCCGTGGTGTCGAGGGTTCGAATCCCCCCTTCGCTATTTTTTATATATAAAAATATAAGTCACTACGATATGGGTATTTTACGATTTGATTTTGAAAAATTTATTGACTTTATTCTACAAAAGTGATAAACTTTTATAGTATTCAATTAGAACTATGAGCTGACTTGTTCTGCAAATCATTCCATTTGATGCAGGCAAGTCAGTTTTTTTAGGCGTATGTAGAGTACATAAATATTTTTAATGGAGGTTTTCAGTATGAACAATGGAACAGTAAAGTGGTTTAATGCCCAAAAGGGTTATGGATTCATTACAAATGAAAGTACAGGAGAAGATGTATTTGTACACTTTTCAGCAATTATGTCTGAGGGATACAAGACTCTTGAAGAAGGTCAGAAAGTTACTTTCGATATTGAGCAGGATCCTAAGAATAGCTCGAAGCTCAGAGCAGCAAACGTTGTACTCGCATGATGTACGAGTACTTCGCCCATAGACATAAGACCCCTCTGACGGACTGATCTGTCAGAGGGGTTTTTATCGTCTTATAATAATTTAGTGATTCTAGCCATTGCTTCGATGGTATTTTCACGATTGCCAAATGAGGTGAGACGGAAAAACTTCTGCCCGTTTTTGCCAAAACCTGCCCCCGGGGTACCGACAACTTGTGCTTTGGTCAATAACTCATCAAAGAAATCCCAAGAGTCCATATCATTTGGACATTTAAACCATATGTAGGGGGAATTGACACCGCCAAAACAGTGAATGCCTTTTTGGGTCAATCCATCAGCGATAATTTTTGCATTTTCTTGATAATATTTTATATTTTCCCGGCATTGTGCCATGCCTTTTTCTGAGAAAACGGCTGCTGCACCTTTTTGAACAATATAGGACACACCGTTGAACTTTGTGCTTTGGCGGCGGCTCCACATCGCATTTAAGGACATTTCTACTCCGGTTGAGGAGGTAAATTTTAAATCTTTTGGCACGATCGTGTATCCGCAGCGTGTACCCGTGAAACCGGCTGTCTTGGAGAGGGAACAAAACTCAATCGCACATTTTCTGGAACCTTCAATCGCAAAGATACTTCTGGGAAGTGAGGTATCTGTTATAAAGCATTCATAGGCGGCATCAAATAAAATGAGCGCTTCGTTTTCGAGTGCATAGTCCACCCATTCCTTTAATTGTTCCTTGTTGTAGGCAGCGCCCGTGGGATTGTTTGGCGAGCAGATATAGATAATATCCGCATGGATGCTGTGGTCTGGCATGGGCAGGAAGTGATTGGTCTCATCTGCATTGATATACGTAATATTTCGTCCATTCATGATATTGGTGTCAACATATACAGGATATACCGGGTCTGGGATCAGGATGATATTATCCTGGTCAAAAAGGTCTGTAATGTTTCCGGTATCACTCTTGGCACCATCGGATACAAAAACTTCGTCGGCTGCGATCGAGACATTGTTCTGACGATAATAATCAACAATCGCATCGCGAAGAAACGCATATCCATGGTCTGGTCCATAGCCCTTGAATGTCTCAGCACTGGCAAGGGCATCAACGCCTTCGTGGAGCTGTTCGATGACCGTGGAACCAATGGGGAGTGTCACATCGCCAATACCCAGACGAATCACTTTTTTGTCGGGATTGTCAGCGATATACTTGTTGACGCGGTGTGCAATTTCAGAAAAGAGATAGCTTTCTTTTAGATTCAAATAATTTTCATTTAATTTTGGCATAATATAGCCCTCCTTTATAGTTGTCCTTATCAGGAATACTATAATCATCATAACGGTATCCTGTATCTTTGTCAATTTGAAATATTGAAAATATGTATTAATTATGTTAAGTTAATGTGTAGGAGTGTTTTCATGCACGCTTTAACAAGTTTGGATAATCATATATTTGAGGCGGCGGTGGTATTAGCGGCGTCTTGGATGGGTACGATGATATTAGGGGAGCGCCCAGTATTATAACGGCTTGTCGGAAAGGAGTAAAAAATGGGTGAATTTGAAAAGGAAATAAAGGATGCAAAGAGAGTGGTTTTAGAATTTTTGGCGCAGGCAAAGCTCAAGAAGGGAGAGCTGGTGGTGATCGGTTGTTCGACAAGTGAGATCGCTTCTTGTCAGATTGGTTCATACTCAAATGAGGCGCTTGGGGAGGCGGTGTTTGTGACGATGTATGAAGAGCTGCAAAAAGCGGGTCTTGCTGTCGCTGCACAGTGCTGTGAACATCTTAACAGAGCACTGATTCTGCCAGAGGCGGATGCAGAACGATTTGGATATGATGTTGTCAATGTAGTTCCACAGCCAAAGGCGGGAGGCTCTTTTGCGACTGCTGCATGGAAGCATATGGAGCATCCTGTGGCGGTGGAGCATATCTGGGCACATGCGGGAATTGATATTGGAGATACCTTGATTGGTATGCATCTAAAGCCGGTCGCAGTGCCTGTGAGGCTGGAGCATCCGGTTATAGGCGGTGCGCATATTGTATGTGCAAGGACAAGACCCAAGTATATTGGAGGAGAGAGAGCACACTATAATGAGACGTTAGAATAAACTTTGGATAAACTTATGAAAATGTCTTTTCTAAAGTGGTGATTATGTGTTATAATCGGTATGTCTATTATAGGACTTGAAAGGATAAAATGAAATTGAGCCGTAAAAGATTTATTGAAATTTTGGTTCCAGTGCTCACACTGATGACGATTGCAAACTGCATTGTAATACTCGTGCTGGTGATGAATATAGGGAGAAAGGTTAACCGGTTAGAACAACAGATTCTGCTGATTCAGGACGAGACGAAGAATGCTTTGGTAAAGGAACAGGAGCTGGTGTTATCTGATATTTCTGATATTGATGGCAATGCTGTAGATGCGGAAGAAGCGGCGGACATTGCAGCGGTAGAGATGCAGGAGAACACACATAAATGGGACGGAAAAGGGGACAGCAGCAGTGGTATCAGGCGGGTCTATCTGACCTTTGATGATGGACCAAGCGCGAATACCGACAGGATTCTTGATATTTTGGCGCAGTATGGTGTCAAGGCAACATTCTTTGTCGTAGGTAAGGAAGGATATGCGGACCAGTACCGGCGTATTGTGGAGGACGGACATACACTGGCGATGCATTCTTACAGTCATCGGTACAATGAAGTGTATGCGTCGCTGGATGCATACAAGGCTGATCTGACTAAGCTTCATGATTATCTGTATGAGCTTACAGGCGAGGACTGCCGGTTTGTGAGATTTCCGGGCGGCAGCAGCAATACGGTGAGTACGGTGAGTATGTGGGATTTGATTGATTACTTAGACAGTGAGGATATGGTATATTTTGACTGGAATGTGTCAAGCGGAGATTCTACAGGCGGTAAAAAGAGTGTGGAGCAGCTGACAAGCAATGTACTTGATAATATAGGTAAGTACAACAATGCTGTAGTGCTATTTCATGACGCAGCAGGAAAAACGACCACGGTGGATGCGCTGGCAGGGATTATAGAAAAGATACTTGACTCTGACAATACAGTACTTTTACCGATTTCGGAGGATACGGTAAAAGTGCAGCATTTGCATCAATAGCAATATAATATTATACAAAATAAAATTGGAGGATAATGAACGATGGGTTTTTTTCAGGATTTGAAGCAGGATTTATCACAGACAGTAAACGGATTGGAGCCTGAAGATGCGGTAGCTGAACTCAATCTTGAGGAGGCGGAGGCAGCAGCTTCGGAAGATTTGTTTGGCACATCAAGGGAGGATGATCTGGCAAAACTGGATGCCATGCTTGAACAGGAGGTTGCAGCGTATGGTGATGTGGCAGTGAAGCCTGTCAGCTTGCAGGAGAATCCTGTACACAGGAATAACGATGATACAGTGGCAGCACAGTTGGCAGCAAATGAGGTGGAAATACCTGTAGCAGAAGAAAATAGTAAAAGAGAGGCAGATGAGGAGATGGAACAGTTATTGAATGAGGTAGAACAGAATATACAAGAGCCAGCATATATGGATGTGGCACCGGCGGCAGAGACGCGGGAGCATACAGATACAAGCACAGCGGCTTCGACAGATACCGCAGTGATCACCGCAGGAATGAATATTACGGGTGATGCGACAAGTACTGGCAACATGGATTTGATCGGCAGCATCACAGGTAATATAGAGATTTTGGGGAAGCTGAATGTCACAGGAAGCATTACGGGTAATTCTTCGGCGGCAGAGATCTATGCAGAATCTGCACAGATTAACGGTGAGATCAAGAGCAAGGGCAGCGTCAAGATTGGCCAGAGCTCCGTGGTAATAGGCAACATCTTTGCGACGAGTGCAGTGATTGCTGGTGCGGTAAAAGGAGATATTGATGTGCATGGTCCTGTCATCTTGGATACGTCTGCGATTGTGATGGGCAATATCAAGTCAAAGTCTGTGCAGATCAACAACGGTGCAGTGATCGAGGGAATGTGTTCACAGTGCTATGCAGATCTCAGTCCTACAGCATTCTTTAATGACGTGAAGAAGAATAGAAAACAGCAGTCATAGAGTAGGAGCTGGTAGCATATGAAGAGAGTATTATTAAAGCTGAGTGGTGAGGCACTCGCAGGAGATAAGAAAACAGGATTTGATGAGCCGACTGTCACAGCGGTGGCAAGGCAGGTAAAGGAAATTGTAGACAGCGGCGTTCAGGCGGGAATCGTTATCGGCGGCGGCAACTTTTGGAGAGGCAGGACCAGCGAGACGATTGACCGGACCAAAGCAGACCAGATTGGGATGCTCGCAACGGTGATGAATTGTATTTATGTGTCTGAAATTTTTCGATCTATAGGCATGGGGACAGAGATCTATACACCGTTTCAGTGTGCTGCGTTCACAGAGCTTTTCTCGAAGGACAAGGCACTGGCGGCACTCGAGGCAGGAAAAGTAGTGTTTTTTGCGGGCGGTATCGGACATCCGTACTTTTCGACAGATATGGGCACGGTTCTCAGGGCGATTGAGATTGAGGCGGATATGATTTTGTCAGCGCGGGCAGTGGATGGCGTGTATGACGCGGACCCGAAACTTCATAAAGATGCAAAGAAATATGACACGATTCCAATCAAAGAGGTGGTTGACAGGCAGCTTGGGGTAATGGATCTCGCCGCGGCGGTGCTCTGTATGGAAAATAAGATTCCGATGACCATCTTTGGCTTGAATGAGGAGAACAGTATCATCAATACAGTAAAGGGAAAATCAAATGGCACTGTCATTACAGTCTGATGTATCATAGACAGGGTACGGTGGCTTTCGATTGAGAATATAATTAGAATAAAAATCAGGAGGACATAACAATGGACGCAAGAGTAAAAACATACGATGACAAAATGCAGAAAGCGCTCGATTTTCTATTATCAGATTATCAGACAATTCGTGCAGGACGTGCCAATCCCCATGTGCTTGACAAGTTAAAGGTGGACTATTATGGAACGCCCACACCGATTCAGCAGGTTGGGAACATTACAGTGCCAGAGGCGAGGATGATTCAGATCGCACCGTGGGAGAAGAGCCTGATCAAGGAGATTGAGAAGGCGATCATGGCATCTGATATCGGCATCACACCGAACAACGATGGCGCAGTGATTCGGCTTGTATTCCCGGAGCTGACGGAGGAGCGCAGAAAAGAGCTCGTGAAGGATATCAAGAAAAAGGGCGAGGAGTGCAAGGTGGCAGTCCGCAACATCAGAAGAGATGCGAACGATTCGTTTAAGAAGCTTGCAAAGTCAGAAGTGTCTGAGGATGAAATCAAGGATTTGGAGGATGCAGTGCAGAAGCTGACAGACAAGTATATCAAGGATGTCGATAAGGCGATCGAGGAGAAATCAAAAGAGGTGCTTACGGTATAAATGAACGGTAGGGGGGCGTGCATAAGGGATGTAGTGCCCTCTTCTTTTATGCACAGTGCTGTGTATAGAAAAGTTTATAAGAATCAAGAAAGGAAGTGTACTATGAATATACCAAATCATGTGGCGATTATTCTGGATGGAAACGGGCGCTGGGCGAAGGCAAAAGGGCTTCCGCGCACTGCTGGTCATGTGCAGGGGGCAAAGACGGTCGAACAGATTTGTGAGGATGCATACAATATGGGCATCCAATATCTGACCATCTACGCATTCTCGACAGAGAACTGGACGAGGCCGGACAGTGAAGTGGCAACGCTGATGAATCTGCTTCGGAATTATATGAAAAACAGCATCAAGCGGGCTCAAAAAAATAATATGTGTGTGCGGGTGATTGGCGATAAGTCAAGGCTTGCAGAGGATTTGCAGCAGAGTATCGCCCAGCTCGAACAGGAGACGCGGGAGAATACAGGCCTTCATTTTCAGATAGCGATTAACTACGGGGGGCGTGATGAACTGCGCAGGGCTGTCACAAAGCTGGCAGAACAGGTGGCAGCAGGAACATTGAAGCCCGATGACATGAGTGAGGAATTGATTGCTGCAACGCTTGACACAGCGGGGATTCCAGATCCAGATCTGTTGATTCGGACATCGGGAGAGCAGCGGATATCGAATTTTCTGCTGTGGCAGACTTCTTATGCGGAGCTTTATTTTACACCGGTATTGTGGCCTGATTTCAATAAAAATGAGCTTGCAAAGGCGGTGGAGGCGTATCAAAAGAGAGACCGCAGATATGGGCTTGTGAAGGAGGAGTCATAGATGGCGTCGAACATTCTTGGTAAAATAAGCAAGGAGCGGACGGTCAGTGCAGTCATCCTTGTGATTGCGGCGCTGGCGTCCATTCTTCCGGGGGGGATGATACTGGCTGTTGTGCTGTATGCTGTTTCGCTGGTTGGATTTCTGGAGCTGACAAAGGCATGCGGTGTCAGAGAGGGTCAGAAACCAAATGCGCTTGAGATTGCGGGGATTGCAGCCATTACCTGTTATTATCTTATGACTTATTTTGTGCCGGATGCCTCCTATGCAGTCATGGTCATATTGCTGGCAATGATTGCGATGATGTCCGTGTACGTGTTTGGTTTTCCAAAGTATCATGCGAATCAGGTGATGAATGCGTATTTTGCGCTGATCTATGCGCCGGTCATGCTATCCTTTGTATTTCTGACGAGGCAGCTTGAGGATGGAATTTATCTGGTATGGATGATCTTTATCAGTTCATGGATTTCGGATACGTTTGCTTATCTGACAGGGGTGATGATTGGCAGGCACAAACTGGCACCGGTATTAAGTCCAAAGAAGTCCATCGAGGGTTCGGTGGGAGGTATTGTGGGGGCTGCCTTGTTTGGCGCCTTGTTTGGCGCATATCTGGACAGCACGCTTGGTCAGGAGCAGTATGTGATGATACTGGCAGTGGTCGGCGGTGTTGGCTCTATCATATCACAGGTGGGAGATCTGGCGGCGTCCGCGGTTAAGCGCAATCATGAGATTAAAGATTACGGGAAACTGATTCCGGGGCATGGCGGAATTATGGACAGATTTGACAGCGTGATTTTTACCGCGCCGATCACGTACTTTTTGATTACAATTCTGATGAATGGGCATGGATGAGTGATTTTGGGAATATAATAAGGAGGAGAACTTCGTGAAAAAAATAGCAATATTGGGTTCTACAGGCTCGATTGGCACACAGACTCTTGAGATCGTGCGCGACAATCCTGAGTTGCAGGTGGTGGGGCTGGCAGCAGGGACAAATATTGAACTGTTGGAAAAACAAGTGAGAGAATTTCAGCCGAAACTGGTTTCGTTGCAGCGGGAGGAGGACTGTAAGGAATTAAAAACAAGACTGGCAGATCTCGAAGTACAGATCATACCGGGCATGGAGGGACTGCTTGCGATCGCAGAGATGGAGGAAGCGCAGATCTTAGTGACTGCGATTGTCGGAATGATCGGCATTCGGCCGACGATCGCCGCAATCAAAAAAGGCAAAGATATCGCGCTTGCAAATAAGGAGACACTGGTAACCGCCGGGCATATCATTATGCCGCTTGCAGCCAAGATGGGCGTGTCAATTCTGCCGGTTGACAGCGAGCACAGCGCGATATTCCAGTCGATGCAGGGGGAGAATAAAGACCGCATCAGCAAACTGCTGATCACAGCATCGGGAGGGCCGTTCCGGGGACGAACAAGACAGCAGTTAGCGCAGGTGCAGCTTGAGGATGCATTGAAGCATCCGAATTGGTCTATGGGACATAAGATTACGATTGATTCAGCGACCCTTGTCAACAAGGGGCTTGAGGTCATGGAGGCGAAATGGCTTTTTGGCGTTCGTTTGGACCAGATTCAGGTGGTCGTGCATCCGCAGAGTATCATTCATTCGATGGTGGAATATGTGGACGGCGGAATCATTGCGCAGCTTGGAACGCCGGATATGAAGCTGCCGATACAGTATGCGCTGTTTTATCCAGACAGGCGTCCGATGGCAGGAAAACGGGTGGACTTCTATGAGCTTGGCAGCATCACCTTTGAGAAGCCGGATATGGAGACCTTTACAGGATTCAAGCTGGCGATGCGGGCAGCGGCAGAGGGCGGAAGCATGCCGACGGTGTTTAATGCGGCGAACGAGCGGGCAGTGAGCTTGTTTCTTGGCAGAAAAATCCGCTTTTTGCAGATTCCTGAGATGATCGAACTGTGTATGGATGCGCATCACAGCATAGAGAATCCCAGTGTGGAGGAGATCTTGAGGACAGAACAGGAGACATACGAGTTGATTCGGAGGAGGACAGAATAGGGAATGGTTGTCACAATTATTGTATTTGTGCTGATTTTTGGCGTGGTGGTGATCGCGCATGAGCTGGGTCACTTTCTGATTGCAAAATTAAATGGCATCAAGGTGCTGCAATTTTCAATCGGCATGGGACCCGATCTTATCAAGTTTACAAAGGGTGAGACGAAATACGTACTCAAGCTGCTGCCGATTGGGGGCGCTTGTATGTTCGAGGGCGAGGATGGGATTTATTCGACAGCGCCTGACGAAGCCGGGAAGGAGGGGCAGAAACCAGAGGGCGCATTTAATGATGCGAATGTCTGGTCAAGAATTGCCACTGTCTTTGCAGGGCCATTTTTTAATATTATTCTCGCTTTCCTGCTGTCGTTAATCGTCGTTGGCTTTTCTGGTGAGGTCATACCGACGATCAATTCACTGACAGAGGGGTATCCAGCGATCGAGGCAGGACTGCAAGAGGGGGATATTATCACTAAGATTGACAAAGAGCGCATTTACTTGCAGGGGGAAGTGACCTTTGCGTCCGCACTGAGCGGCGGCGAGCCGATGGAGATAGAGTATAAAAGGGATGGCGTAAAGCATACGACGGTCGTCACGCCCAAATTTAATGAGCAGGACAATCGGTATTATATCGGGTTTACGATTGGAGAGACCATCCAATGCAAGGGGCTGGATTTGATCAAATACAGTGTCTACGAGGTGCGCTACTGGTTCAAAACGACGATCAAGAGCCTGCTGATGCTGGTGCAGGGAAAACTTTCTGCAAATGATCTGTCGGGTCCTGTCGGTATCGCGGCGACGATTGATGAGACGATAGAAGTGACAAAACCCTATGGACTGCCGACGGTCGCGCTCACGATGATTAATTTTGCAGTGCTGCTCAGCGTGAACCTTGGCATTATGAATCTGCTGCCATTGCCGGCGCTTGACGGCGGAAGGCTTCTGTTTCTGTTCGTTGAAGTTGTCCGCGGCAAGCCTGTGTCGCCTGACAAGGAAGGATTGGTGCATTTTGTCGGGTTTGTGGCGCTGATGGTGCTGATGGTCTTTGTGCTGTATAATGATATTGCGAGGATTTTTATGCATTAAGGTGTTTGCAGCTTCTTGGAGAGGAGAAAGGTATGTATCGGGAGAAAACAAAGGTAATACACATTGGAGACAGGGTGATCGGAGGCGGAAATCCAATTCTGATTCAGTCCATGACCAACACAAAAACAAACGACGTGGCGGCAACTGTGGCGCAGATAGAGCGTCTTGCCAAAGCAGGCTGTGACATCGTCCGGTGTACGGTGCCGGATTTGGAGGCGGCGAAGGCGATTGCACAGATTAAGAATACGCTTTCGATGAATAAGATTTCAATTCCGCTGGTGGCGGATATTCATTTTGATTATAAGATGGCGGTTGCTGCGATCGAGTATGGCGCCGACAAAATCCGTATCAATCCCGGTAACATTGGGAGCAGAGAGAAAGTTGCGGAGGTGGTGCGGGCTGCCAGAGAACGGTCGGTACCGATTCGCGTCGGTGTCAACAGCGGCTCTCTCGAAAAGGAGCTGATCGAACGCTACCACGGCGTCACGGCGGAGGGCATTGTGGAGAGTGCACTGGATAAAGTGCATATCATTGAAGCGTTGAACTATGACAATCTTGTGATCAGCATCAAGTCCTCGGATGTGATGATGTGCGTGAAGGCACATGAGCTTCTTGCGGATAAGACACAGTATCCGTTACATGTAGGTATCACGGAAGCCGGTATGGTGACAAGTGGAAATATCAAGTCAGCAGTCGGGCTTGGCATTATTTTGAATCAGGGAATCGGCGATACAATCCGGGTGTCTCTCACGGGGGACCCTGTTGAGGAAATCAAGTCGGCAAAGCTGATTCTGCGCACGCTGGGACTTCGAAGCGGCGGTATCGAAGTGGTGTCCTGTCCGACGTGCGGCAGAACCAACATTGATTTGATAGGACTGGCGAATCAGGTAGAAACCATGGTGCAAGAGTATGACCTTCCTATCAAAGTGGCTGTGATGGGGTGTGCAGTCAACGGTCCCGGCGAGGCGAAAGAGGCTGACCTTGGCATCGCAGGAGGTATCGGAGAGGGGCTTTTGATCAAAAAAGGAGAGATTGTCAAAAAAGTGCCGGAAAGCGCGCTTTTAGAGACGCTAAAGTATGAACTAGACCATTGGAAGTAGGCTGAGGTGAGGGATGGAAAAAAAATTTTTCGAGGCATTTCCAAATCTTGAATTAGGCGGTGTGCAGAAGGATTTATTTGAGCAGACGATGGTGGAGCGCATCACCGCGACAAAACGCAAAGATTTACTGCGTGTATATTTCAGAAGTGAGCGTTTGATACAAAAGGAACTTGTCTATGCGGTGGAAAAAGAGATAAAAAAACAGTTTTTTCCGCGGGAGGATATCCATATTAAACTGTATGAGCGCTTTGCCCTCTCTGGGCAGTACAATCCTGAAAAGCTGATGGAGCTGTATCGGGACAGCATTCTCATGGAAATCAAAGAATGCGACCATATGCTTTACACGATGTTTCGGCAGGCAGATCTTCATTTTCCAGAAGAATCTGTGATGGAGCTTGTTCTCGAGGACAGCGTGATTGCAAAGTCCAAGGAGGATGAGCTGGTTGGCATATTGGACAAGGTACTGAATGAGCGCTGTGGATTTCAGGTAAAGTTTCAGACAGCGTACAAGGAAGCTGCGGCAAGCAAATACAAGGAGGATGATGCACTCCGCATCAGAAGGATTGTGGAGGTGATCAGCAGCCGTTTTGGCGGCAATGCAGAGGCGTCTTCTGTAGAGATGCCAAACGACATGCCAAACGATATGCCAGTTGGCATGCCAACAAAGATGCCGCAGTCCACATCGCCTGCGGCAGAGAAGCCAAAGAGTGCAGCCGCAGCAAAACAGAAAACCCCGGCAGCTTCTGGCAGGTTCGAGAAGGGCACAGACAGAAGTATGCAGCGCAGGGCGCTAAAGCGTTCGGACAATCCCAATGTCATCTTTGGCCGTGATTTCGAGGAGGAGAGTATCAACATCGAGGAAATCTGGGGCGAGATGGGCGAAGTGGTGATACGGGGCAAAGTGCGTGCGCTCGAAACCCGCGAAATTCGAAACGAGCGAACCATTGTCAGCTTTGAGATCACAGATTTTACGGATACGATCAAGGTAAAAATGTTCGTACATAATGACCAGCTTGCAGAGCTTACGGCGGATTTAAAGACAGGGGCATTTTTGAAAATAAAGGGTGTCACCGTCAATGATACCTTCGACAGAGAGCTCACGATTGGGTCTGTCGTCGGCGTCATGAAAATTCCTGATTTCACGACGGAGCGGATGGACAACAGCCCGAGAAAGCGCGTGGAGCTGCACTGTCATACCAAGATGAGCGATATGGACGGCGTGTCCGATGTGAAGGATATTATCAAGCGTGCAAAAAAGTGGGGACACAGGGCGCTTGCCATCACAGACCATGGCTGTGTGCAGGCTTTTCCAGACGCAAACCATGCCCTAGACCACGGCGATGAATTTAAGGTCATCTATGGCGTGGAGGGGTATCTGGTCGATGACCTCAAGGAGATTGTGACAGATGATAAGGGACAGCGGCTTGACGGTACGTTTGTGGTGTTTGATATCGAGACGACTGGATTTTCGCCAGTGACAAACCGCATTATAGAGATTGGCGCAGTGAAGGTGGACAAGGGACAGATTGTAGACCGCTTCTCTGTCTTTGTCAATCCCCAAGTGCCAATACCGTTTGAAATCGAGAAACTGACGGGCATCAATGACAGTATGGTCATGGAGGCAGAGACGATCGAGAGCGTACTGCCTCAGTTTCTGGACTTTGTGGGAGATGCGGTGCTTGTGGCGCACAATGCGAATTTTGATGTGAGCTTTATTAAGGAAAATGCAAAGAGACAGCAGATTCCTGTAGATTTCACCTATGTGGATACCGTCGGCATCGCGCGGATGCTGCTGACAGGGCAGTCAAAATATACACTGGATGCAGTGGCAAAAACGTTGAAGATTTCACTTGAAAATCATCACAGGGCGGTGGACGACGCGGAGTGTACCGCAGAGATTTTTATGAAGTTTATTGAGATGCTGGCAAAAGAGGAGGTCTACACGCTCGAAGCGATGAATGAGATGGGCAAATCAAGCGTTGATGCGGTCAGAAAGCTCCATTCATTTCATATTATTATACTGGCAAAAAACCAGACAGGGCGCATTAATCTGTATAAACTGGTATCGGAGTCGCATCTGACTTATTTTTATAAGAGACCATTGATTCCAAAGAGCCTCATCATGAAGTACCGCGAGGGATTGATCTTAGGCAGCGCCTGCGAGGCGGGAGAGCTGTTTCGCGCGATGCTGGACGGTCAGAGTGAGGAGCAGATTGCCCAGATTATCTCGTTTTATGATTATCTTGAGATTCAGCCAATCGGCAATAACCGGTTTATGATCGAGTCGGAACGGCACCGGGACATCAACTCGGAGGAGGATTTGATCGCGCTCAATAAGCGGGTGGTGAAGCTTGGAGAGCAGTTTCAGAAACCAGTGGTTGCCACCTGCGATGTGCATTTTCTGGACCCGGAGGACGAAGTGTACAGACGGATTATCATGACCGGGAAGGGATTTAAGGACGCGGATGATCAGGCGCCACTGTACCTTCGCACGACAGAGGAGATGCTCGATGAGTTCTCGTATTATCTGGGCAGTGAGAAAGCGGAGGAGATTGTCATCACGAACACAAACAGGATTGCGGATATGTGTGACAGAATCGCGCCGGTGCGCCCGGATAAATGTCCGCCGGTCATTGAGAACAGTGACCAGCAGCTCACAGAGATTTGTTACAGGAAAGCGCATGAAATGTACGGGGATGAACTTCCTGACATTGTGGAGGCAAGGCTGAAGCGGGAGCTGAACTCCATTATCAGCAATGGATTTGCCGTGATGTATATTATTGCCCAGAAACTTGTGTGGAAGTCGGTGGAGGACGGTTATCTGGTGGGCTCGCGCGGGTCTGTCGGTTCGTCCTTTGTGGCGACGATGGCGGGAATCACGGAGGTGAATCCGCTCAGCCCGCACTATTATTGCAAAAACCGCCACTACAGCGATTTTTATTCGGAGGAGGTCAAGAAGTTTGCCGGAATGGCGGGCTGCGATATGCCCGACAAGCTCTGTCCGGTCTGCGGGGAGAAGTTAATCAAGGACGGATTTGACATTCCGTTCGAGACGTTTCTGGGCTTTAAGGGAAACAAGGAGCCGGATATAGACCTGAATTTCTCGGGCGAGTATCAGAGTAAGGCACATAAATATACAGAGGTGATCTTTGGATATGGGCAGACCTTCCGCGCCGGGACGATCGGTACACTGGCGGACAAGACTGCTTTTGGATATGTGAAAAACTATTATGAGGAGCGTGGGAAACACAAGAGGACCAGTGAGATCAACCGCATTGTGGAGGGCTGTGTGGGCGTGCGGCGCACTACAGGGCAGCATCCGGGCGGAATTGTCGTGCTGCCGGTGGGGGAAGAGATCAATTCGTTCACGCCGGTGCAGCATCCCGCAAACGATATGACGACGGACACCGTCACAACGCACTTTGATTACCACTCGATTGACCACAATCTGTTAAAGCTCGATATCTTAGGCCACGACGATCCGACAATGATTCGTATGCTACAGGATTTGACGGGAATCGATCCCACGACGATTCCTCTCGACGACCGGGAGGTGATGTCACTCTTTCAGAATACGTCGGCGCTTGGCATCACGCCGGAGGATATCGGAGGATGCAAGCTGGGCTGTCTTGGCATTCCTGAGTTTGGCACAGATTTTGCGATGCAGATGGTCATTGATGCGCAGCCCAAATATTTTTCCGATCTTGTGCGGATTTCAGGATTGTCACATGGAACTGATGTTTGGCTTGGCAATGCACAGACACTGATTCAGGAGGGAAAGGCGACCATTTCCACCGCAATCTGCACGCGCGATGACATTATGACCTATCTGATTGGTATGGGGCTGGATTCCGAGGAGTCTTTTAAAATTATGGAGGCCGTGCGAAAGGGGACCGTCGCAAAGAAAAAGTGTGGAAACTGGGACGAATGGAAGCAGGATATGCTCGATCATCATGTGCCGGACTGGTATGTGTGGTCGTGCGAGAAGATTCAGTATATGTTTCCTAAGGCACATGCGGCGGCGTATGTCATGATGGGCTGGCGTATCGCTTACTGCAAAATTAACTACCCGCTGGCATACTACTGTGCCTTTTTCAGCATCCGGGCTTCGGCGTTTTCCTACGAGACAATGTGTCTGGGGCGCGAGCACCTAGAGCGCGTCATGGCAGAGTACAGAAAACGCAGCGACAGTCTGTCCAATAAGGAGCAGGACGCATTGAAGGACATGCGCATTGTGCAGGAAATGTATGCGAGGGGCTTTGAGTTTGAGCCGATTGATATTTTCAAAGCACACTCAAGAAATTTTCAGATTGTCAATGACAGAGTGATGCCGTCGTTAAGCAGTATAGAAGGACTGGGGGAAAAGGCGGCAGATGCCATCATGGAGGCGGCAAAGGACGGGCCGTTTTTGTCCAAGGATGATTTTAGGAGCCGGACGAAAGTTTCTAAGACCGTGATTGATTTGATGGCAGATTTGGGGCTTTTGGGTGATATTCCAGAGTCCAATCAGATAAGTTTGTTTGATTTAGTTGGTTAAATAGAGAAATCGCACATATATTTTGTGTGATTTCTCTATTTTTTGTGACAATAAAATGAAAGAAAGACTTGTTATTTCATTGCTTTTCATGTAGAATGTAAATAAAGTGGCAGAAAGTGGAACGAAGTGGTGCAAAGTGGTGGTGGTTGCGTGTTCATGGGTGAATACAATCATACGATTGACACAAAAGGCAGGCTGACTATTCCCTCCAAGTTCCGCGAAGTTTTGGGAGATGATTTCGTGGTGACGAAGGGACTCGATGGCTGTCTGTTTGTGTATGACAACACGGAGTGGTCTGCTTTTGAAGAGAAGCTGAAGGCTTTGCCGCTTATGGATAAGGGAGCTCGCAAATTTGTCCGTTTTTTTCTGGCGGGTGCAGCCAGCGTGGAGGTAGATAAGCAGGGAAGAATACTGATACCGTCTGTGTTGAGGGAGTTTGCAGATCTGGACAAAGAAGTCGTGCTTGTGGGAGTGGGCGGACGGATTGAGATCTGGAGCAAAGAACGTTGGGAGGAAACTTCAGAATATGACGATATGGAGGATATCGCAGAACATATGTCTGAGCTGGGATTGATGATCTAGTCGGGGGAACTAGAGATTCTGGCAAGGTACTGGGGCGGACTTCGGAAAGGAAGTCATGAATGGAATTTAGACACACATCAGTATTGCTAAAGGAAACGATTGAAGCACTGAACATTATGCCGGGGGGCGTGTATCTGGACGGGACACTCGGCGGCGGCGGACATGCTTTCGAGGTGTGTAAGAAGCTTAATGATAACGGTCGCTTGTATGGGATAGATCAGGATGCAGACGCCATCATAGCGGCAGGAAAACGATTGGAGGAATTCGGGAAAAAAGCAGTCATCATTCGGGATAATTACTGTAATGCGAGAGAGGTACTTAGAGAACAGGGTGTGGACAAGGTAGATGGCATCGTTCTTGATCTGGGCGTGTCATCGTATCAGCTTGACACGGTGGAGAGAGGCTTCACCTACAAATATGACACACCGCTTGATATGCGTATGGACCAGCGCCAGATGCTGACGGCGAGGGATATTGTGAATGAGTATGATGAGAAGACGCTGTATCGGGTGATCAGGGATTACGGAGAGGATTCCTTTGCCAAAAATATTGCAAAGCATATTGTGCAGGCAAGACAGCACAAGCCGATTGAGACGACATTTGAGTTAAATGAAGTGATCAAGGCGGCAATTCCGGCAAAGATGCGTGCCGTGGGAGGGCATCCATCAAAGAGAGCCTTTCAGGCAATTCGTATTGAGTGCAATCATGAGCTGGAAGTGCTCAAAGATACGCTTGGTGATTTGGTTCATCTGTTAAATCCACAGGGGCGGCTCTGTATCATCACATTTCATTCTTTGGAGGACAGGATTGTCAAGAGCTTTTTTAAAGAGATGGAGCATCCTTGTACCTGTCCGCCGGAATTTCCTGTATGTATCTGTGGCAAACTTCCGTCAGGAAGGGTCGTAACGAGAAAACCTGTTTTGCCTTCACAGGAGGAACTGGAAGTCAATTCAAGGTCAAAAAGTGCGAAACTCAGAGTTTTTGAGCGGATATAGTTACAGTATATTATAATAAGGAAGGAACAGTGCAAATGGGACGTGCGGGCAGTCAGGGCGGAAGCCGAAATTCTTCAAAGAATTATCATTATATAGATGGAAGTGCAGTCAGAAAATTGCAGACCACGCAGACTGAGCGCGAATATGAGCGGTCAAGAGTAAGGGCGCAGTCTGTGCGCAAGCCGAAAATCAAAGCGGTTCCCATGAATAAGGGATATATCGCAGTGGTGGCTGCGGCGTTTGTGATCGTGTGCTGCGTATTGATGAGTTATGTCAAGATTCAGTCGGATATTACCAACCATATCAATCATATTTCAGAGCTGGAGAGCAGGCTCAATGAGCTGCGGCTTGCAAATGATGAGACTTATACCAAAATCATGAGCAGCGTTGATCTGGAGGAAATCAAGCGGATTGCAGTCAATGAGCTTGGAATGAAATATGCAAAGGAAGGACAGGTTGTTCAGTATACTGGCGAGGGAAATGATTATGTGCGCCAGTATGGGGAAGTGCCAAAATAAGACAGTTCCTAATTGTGTGATATGAAGTGCAGGGTGATTTGATGGCAGAAAGAAGTAGAGCAAATACAAGCAGAGGCAATAGAACTACGAGAAGCAGAAGTACCGGGAATAGAACTTCTGGAAATAGAACTTCTGTGAAAAGAAGTTCTGGGAAAAGAAGTACTGGGAATAAAAAAAATGGGAATAAAAGCGCTCGGAACCGAAGCACAACAAACAGCAGAAATTCCCAAATGCGCAGACAGGCAGACAGAAGAAAAAAAAGAAGGCAGCGTGCAAGCCTGAACAAAGTCAAATCAATGAAGCTGGCGGTGATGATGTTGATCATACTGCTGGCTTTTGCGGGGTTGGGAGGACGGCTGTATGTTCTGGCGCGGGACAATCAAAATGATTATCAGAAAAAGATCTTGTCCCAGCAGCGCTATGACTCCAAGACACTGCCTTTTAAGAGAGGCAGTATCCTTGACGCGAATGGAACGATTCTGGCAGCGAGCGAGAAAGTGTACAATGTCGTGCTGGACTGTAAAGTCATGCTCAACAAGAAGGAAAACGAAGAACCTACGCTCAAAGCGCTGTCGGAGTGCTTTGAGCTCGATCTGTCAGAGCTTCGCAAGTACGTGAAGGAGAATCCGGGTTCCCAGTACCGAGTGCTCAAAAAGCGGATTACCTATGATGAGATGAGTCCGTTTCTTGACCGCAAGAATGAGCACAACAAGACCGCAAAACAAAAGGGAAATGAAAAGATGGGCATCATCGACGGCGTATGGTTTGAGGAGGAGTATATCAGGCGCTATCCCAATAATTCCCTCGCCTGTGATGTGATCGGCTTTACGGGCACAGACAACAATGGCACATTTGGCTTGGAGGAGTATTATAATGATATCCTCAACGGTACCAATGGCAGAGACTATGGATACCTCAATGATGATGTGGCGCTGGAGCGCGCGATTGTGCCTGCGGTGGACGGATACACACTGGTGAGTACGATTGATGCCAATATGCAGGCGATTTGTGAGAAATATATCAGGCAGTTTAACGATGAACATACCAATGAGGCGAGAGAGGGGCTTGGCGCATACAATATCGGTGTGATCATTCAGGACTGCAATAACGGCGAGATCAAGGCAATGGCGACATATCCTGATTTTGACCTGAATAATCCCAAAGATCTGACCCCCTATTATACAGAAGAACAGATCAAACAGATGGATGAGGAGGCATATTATAAGGCGCTGAATGCGTTGTGGAGAAATTTCTGTATCTCAGATACCTATGAGCCGGGGTCTACAGCAAAAGCGATCACACTGGCGACCGGGCTTGAGACGGGCAGGATTCAGGGAAATGAATCCTATACCTGCGGTGGTGTATTGCATGTGGCAGATCGTGATATCAAATGCAATGTCAGAGCTGGTCATGGGACATTGGATGTCAGCGGGTCTCTAGAGCAGTCCTGCAATGTGGCTTTCATGAAGATGGGCGAGGCGATCGGTGTCAAAAATATGGTACAGTTTGAGCAGATATTTAATCTTGGGCTGAAGACAAATATTGACCTTGCAGGAGAGACAAAGACAGATACCGTAGTATACACAGAGAGCACGATGAAGGCATCAGAGCTTGCGACCTCTTCCTTTGGACAAGGGTATAATGTTACCATGATTCAGATGATTACCGCTTTTTCTTCTATTATAAATGGCGGATATTATTACGAGCCGCACATGGTCAGCAAGATTACAAACGCGAAGGGAGACACGGTGAAAAATATTGAGCCCCGCGTGCTGAAACAGACGATATCGGCGACAACCTCAGAGCAAATGCGCCAGTATCTGCATAACGCGGTTGCGCTGGGAACAGGAAAGTCGGCGCGGCCTGCCGGATATGCGATTGGCGGCAAGACGGGAACGGCGGAGATGGTGCCGCGTGACAAGACAAACTATGTGGTGTCTTTTATTGGATTTGCACCGGCAGACGACCCGCAGATTGCCATTTACTGTGTGGTAGACCGCCCTAATGTGGCGCAGCAGGCACACGCTACCTATGCGACAGGCATCGTGAAAAATATCCTGACGGAAGTGCTGCCGTATCTGCATATCTCAAAAACAGAGGAGATGACGATTGCAGAGCAGGAAGAGGTTGACAGGATGCTCGGCAATATCGTGCAGGGGAATGCGCCTGAAAATGAGGACGGGAATGGCGATGCACCCAGTGATGGAACGAAAGAAGGAGAACAGGGAGAACAGGAAGGACAGGAGGGTCAAGGCGAAGCAGAGGATAAAAAGCCGTCGTATATCGTCGATCCTGATACGGGAGAACTGGTTGACCCGGATACGGGAGAGAAAGCACAGATGAATGACAGTGCAGATGGCGAAGCAGACGGTGATGCCGATTCTCTGCCAGTGGGCGTCAGCGGCAGAGCAGACAATATCAGTCAGGACAACAGCACTGATAATACAAATGGACCACCTCAGCAATAACATATAAACGCCTTTGGATTCATAAAATAATAGTAATCGGTATTTTGTGATAGCAGAGGTAAGGATGGCGATCAAAAACAGTACAGGAAGACGGAATATGACCATACAGAAAAGAAAGACTTTTGTACTGTGTGTCATGTCTGTAGCAGTATTGCTGCTGCTGGGCGTGCGCGTGGGATATCTGATGATCTTTTGCTCGGAGCACTACACTGCCCTTGCCACAGATCTTCATGAGCGGGAGCGCGACATCAAAGCGGCGAGGGGCAGAATCATTGATTCGACAGGGACTGTCCTTGCAGATAATAAGACAGTATGTACCATATCGGTCATACACAGTCAGATCAAGGAGCCTGACAAGGTGATTGATATGCTGTGCCGCGAGCTGGGGCTTTCGGAGGAGTATGTGCGCAAGCGCGTGGAAAAGTACAGTGCCCGCGAGCGTATCAAGAGCAATGTGGATAAAGAGATCGGTGATAAGATACGAAATTATGATATGGCGGGAGTGAAGGTAGATGAAGATTATAAACGCTATTATCCATATGACGATCTGGCATCGAAGGTGCTAGGTTTTACAGGAGGGGATAATCAGGGGATTATCGGTCTGGAAGTTACATATGAGAAGTATCTGACAGGCAAAAAAGGACAGATTCTCACCCTGACAGATGCAAAGGGCATCGAGCTGGACGGCATGGGGGAGCGCAGAAAGGAACCAGAAGCAGGAAAAGACCTGTATATCAGTCTGGACGTCAATATCCAGCGCTATGCGGCACAGCTTGCCAAACAGGCGTATGAGACCAAGCAGGCAGCAGGCGTGTCAATCATTGTCATGAATGTCAATAATGGCGAGATCCTTGCGATGGTGGATGTGCCGGAGTTCCATCTAAATGACCCCTATATGCTGATAGATGAATTTCAGATTCAGTGTGAAGGGGACAGTGAGAGCACACAGGATTTGCTGAATAAAATGTGGAGAAACGGATGTATCAATGATACATATGAACCGGGGTCTACGTTTAAGATCATCACAGCGGCAGCAGGACTAGAGAGCGGTGCTGTGCGTCTGGAAGACAATTTTTCCTGTCCGGGATTTATTATTGTGGATGACAGGAAAATCCGCTGTCATAAAGTGGCAGGACATGGTGCAGAGGATTTTACCCATGCAGTTATGAATTCCTGCAACCCGGTATTTATCATGGTAGGGCTGAGAATTGGCGTAGAGCGCTATTATGAGTATTTTACGAAATTTGGACTTAGGCAGAAGACGGGAATAGACCTTCCGGGAGAGGCAGGGACGATCATGCATCAGTTGGATAAGATTGGAGAGGTGGAGCTTGCCACAATCTCCTTTGGACAGTCTTTTCAGATTACGCCCGTCAGACTGATGACAACCGTGGCGGGGCTGATCAACGGCGGGAAGCTGGTGACGCCTCATTTTGGCGTGAAGGCAGAAAATGCAGACGGTACCGCTGTAGATGAGTTTGTGTATCCTGTGTCAGAAGGGATGGTGTCGTCTGATACAACGGACAAATTAAAGTATGTGCTTGAGCAGGTGGTCGAGAATGGAGGCGGCAAAAATGGCTATGTGAAAGGCTTCAGGATAGGCGGCAAGACGGCTACAAGCCAGACACTGCCAAGAGGAAGCGGCAGATATATCGCTTCGTTCCTAGGATTTGCGCCTGCGGATGACCCTAAGGTCATGGCACTTGCCATTATTGATACACCGCAGGGAACATATTATGGCGGGCAGATTGCGGCGCCGGTGGTGCGGCAGCTTTTTGAGAATATTTTGCCGTATTTAGAAGAAATAGGATATGAATAAATAATTTTAGAAATTTGAGAGAGGGTGGATATAGCATCATGATGGATTTGAGAGGCAGGAAAGTAATCGTCGTCGGGACGGGCAAGAGCGGCATCGGCTCGGCGGTATTGCTTGAACAAAATGGCGCATTGCCAGTCTTATATGATGGAAATGAACATACAGACAAAGAGGCCGTGAAGGCAAAGCTTGCTGAGAAACTTGGGAGGGCGTCAAGAGCGGAAATCTATACAGGTCCTTTTCAGGAGGCGCTTGTGGCGGATGTGCCGCTCGCAGTGTTAAGTCCCGGCGTTCCTGTCGATGCAGAGTTTGTCGTACTTATGAAAGCGCATAACATTCATATATGGGGAGAAATTGAACTTGGCTATCAGTTTGCAAAGGGCAGCGTCATTGCGATTACGGGCACAAATGGCAAGACGACGACGACATCCCTTGTCGGACAGATTATGCAGGAGTATTTCGACAGTGTGTATATTGTGGGGAATATAGGCAATCCATACACAGAGGCAGCGCCTTTGATGCGCGGGGATACTGTGTCCGTCGCGGAGATCTCGAGTTTCCAGCTAGAGACGATCGAGGAGTTCCATCCGCGGGTATCAGCGATACTGAATATTACGCCCGACCATCTAAACCGCCATCATACCATGGAAAACTATGTGGCGGCAAAAGAGGCTGTGACAATGAACCAGACAGCGGATGATTATTGTATTCTGAATTATGAAAATGATTATACAAGAGATTTCGGTGACAGGTGCCCCGCTAAAGTCGTATATTTCTCATCGGCACGGCGGCTTGAGAACGGATTGTATTATGAGGGAGAGGACATATATCTTGCTGCGGATGGCGTGCCGCAACGTCTGTTGAACGTGAAGACGGACATGAATCTGGTCGGCCTGTGCAATATAGAGAATGTCATGGCAGCAATCGGTATTAGCATGAGTGCAGGTGTGCCAATGGAAAACATCACAGCAACGATCAGGCGGTTTGTGGCAGTGGAGCACCGTATTGAGTATGTTGCGGCCAAGAAGGGTGTCGTGTACTACAATGATTCCAAGGCGACGAATACAGATGCCGCCATACAGGGAATCAAGGCGATGGACCGCCCGACCATCCTGATTGGCGGCGGCTATGACAAGGGCAGCACGTATGATGACTGGATACGTAGCTTTGACGGCAAGGTTAAAAAGCTGGTGCTGATCGGGCAGACGAGGGAGGCGATCGCAGCATGTGCTGTCCAATGTGGATTTCCAAAGGAAGATATTTTGTTTGAGGATACCTTTGAGGCAGCGCTTGACGCCTGTGTCAGAGAAGCCGCGGCGGGGGATGCTGTGCTGTTGTCACCTGCCTGCGCGAGCTGGGGCATGTTTCCAAACTATGAGGTGCGGGGCGCGCAGTTCAAAGAATATGTAATGAATCTGAAGGAGTGATATTGTGGCAAGACAGCCGGTGAAATTCCGAAGTAGCAAACATAATATGGATTATGTTCTTTTGACTGTAGTTTTGTTTTTGGTTGGATTTGGACTATTGATGATATACTCGGTCAGTTCGTATGATGCGGGAATTGATCATGGAGATTCCGCGTTTTTCCTGAAAAATCAGGCGCAGAGTACGGTGGTTGCGTTTGCGGCGCTTTTTATCATGATCAAGTTTCCGTATAAAACCTTGCAGCGGTTTGATGTGCTTGCGATCGTGGTGTCTGCGATCTTGATCGTGCTGGTGAAATCGCCGATCGGCATTACCAAAAATGGAGCAAGCCGCTGGATTAATGTGGGCTTTACAACTTTTCAGCCCGCAGAGGTAGCCAAGATTGGCGTGATCGTCTATGTGGCGAGTATTATACAAAGACTGGAAAGTCTGGGCAAAAATGTCATCAGGACACCCAAAGGACTCGCGATCGTGATGATACCGCCCACATTCTTAGCAGTGCTTGTCTATGAGCTGACAAACAATATGAGCTCGGCAATCATTATTCTGGGGATTGCGGTTGCAATGGTCTTTGTGGCAGTGCCGGATTACAAATGGTTTTTTGCGATGGGGGCACTGGTCATTGCGGCAGTCGTTGCGTTGGTGTCCTATGTGTCCAGTGCAGATACGTCTGGTTCGACCTTCCGTCTGGCGCGGGTCGCTGCGTGGCTCAATCCTGAAGCATACAGTACAGATCAGGCATTTCAGACACTTCAGGCATTGTATGCCATTGGTTCTGGCGGCATCTGGGGAAAAGGGCTGGGGCAGAGTATGCAGAAGCGCGGATTTCTGCCCGAGGCGCAGAATGACATGATTTTTTCTATCATATGTGAGGAGCTGGGATTGTTTGGCGCACTGGCAATCATTCTGCTCTTTGTGGTGTTGATTTGGAGCTGTATGATTATAGCGAACAAGGCGGTGGACCGCTTTGGCGCAATGCTTGTGGTGGGGGTGATGGCGCATTATGCCATTCAGGTGATACTCAACATCGCCGTTGTGACAAACACCATTCCAAACACAGGTATCACACTGCCGTTTATCAGCTATGGCGGTACTTCGACATTGTTTTTGCTGACAGAGATCGGAATTGTCTTAAATGTAAGTAAAAGCTGTAGATAGATGGAAATTTTTATAAGGCTTGCGCATATAATATTATGATTGATATATTGATGTGGTGAAGCCTATGACCCAGTTTGACAGGAATGATGAGTCTATACGGATGGAGGGGAAAAAGCCGCTTGGCGGCAGGATACAGATACAAGGGTCTAAAAATGCAGCACTTCCAATACTGGCAGCGTGCATGCTGATACCGGGAAAGTGCGTGCTGAGAGGCTGCCCGAATATTACCGATATTGACTGCATGTGCAGCCTGTTAGAGAGCACTGGCGCAGGCGTCGATACAGAAGCACTGGTTACAGACAACAGGATTGTGGTGGATACACGCAATGTACGGGAGCGCAGACTGCCTGAAAAATATGTGTCTGCTATGCGCTCATCCGTGGTGATGATGGGCGCGATGCTCGGGCGGCTTGGAGAAGTCTGTGTCAATTATCCGGGCGGATGCGTGATTGGCGAGCGGCCGATCAATCTGCATCTGTACGGCTTGGAGAAGCTTGGCGCGCAGATCTGGACAGAGGGAAACCATATTCATGCATATGCGGATGAGTTAAAAGGTGCAGTGATCGAGTTTCCGTTTTCGAGTGTGGGAGCGACGCAGAACGTGATTCTGGCAGCAGTGACCGCACAGGGGACGACCGTCATCAAAAATGCGGCAAGGGAGCCTGAAGTGATTGAGCTGTGCAAGTTTCTGAATCTGGCAGGCGCAAACATTGACTATGCAGGAACCTTTTTTAAATCTGGCAGGATAGAGATCCGGGGGGTGGAGCTGTCGAGGCTTCACGGGGTGGACTATACCGTCATTTCTGACCGGATTGTCGCAGGGACGTATCTTTTTGCAGCACTGGCAGCAGGCGGAAAGATAACACTGGAAAATATTCCCATCGGACAACTGGGCAGTGTTTGTGATATGATAACAGAAATGGGGGCAAATCTTGAGCTGGATGCGGCGCAGAGCAAGATCACCGTCAATGCATGTGACCGTGACAGGATTAAAAACCTGCCATACATAGAGACTGATGTATACCCGGCTTTTCCTACAGACTTGCAGTCACCGCTTCTTGCGGCGGCATGTATGGTAAAGGGGAGACTAAAGGTCAGGGAACGCATTTTTTCAAGCCGGTTTCGTATCGTGGAGGAACTAAAACGCATGGGGGCGGACATCACGATAGAGGGCGATACAGCCATCGTGACAGGCGGCAGGGAGCTTGAGGGACGGACGGTCATCTCGAGAGAGCTGAGGGGCGGGGCGGCGCTTGTCATCGCCGGGCTGGGGGCATCAGGTATCACTACCGTGATTGATTCAGGATACATCCGAAGAGGGTATCAGGATATCGTGAGTGATCTTGCCAGTCTGGGCGCACGCATTCGTTATGTGGACTGACGCCGTGCCAGCAAAATGCATAGATGAGGAAAAGGCAATCATGATGAATAAACGGGACAGTACGATAACAAAAATACCGGATATCAAGTTGAAGCAGCGCATCATTGTCATGCTGGGCATCATCAATGTATTTCTGATTGCAATGTATTTTGTGCTGACACACTATGCGGTCAAAAATGTTCAGGTTGACGGAAATAAGCACTATTCTGCCGAGGAGATCAAGGCGATGGTCATGACAGGGTATCTCGGTGACAATTCCCTCTATCTGTCTCTGAAATACAAAAATAAGGGGATAGAGGGGGTTCCGTTTGTGGAGACGATGGATGTCGTTGTCCAGTCCAATGACACGATTCGAATCACGGTGTATGAGAAGGCGCTTGCAGGCTATATACAATATCTTGGAAGATATATGTATTTTGATAATGAGGGGGTTGTAGTGGAGTCCTCCAAGGTCACGACCAAGGGGATTCCGCAGGTGACAGGGCTGGAATTTGACCATGTGGTGCTCTACGAGAAGCTTCCGGTGGAAAATGACCGTATTTTCCAGAACATATTGACGATCACAAAGCTTCTGAACAAATATGATGTACTGTGTGACAAAATACAGTTTGACAAAAATTATAATGTCATGCTGGGGTATGATGAAGTGAAGGTCGATATCGGCGCGCTCGAGAATCTCGATGAGAAATTGATGCAGCTGCCCCAGATTCTTCCGTCACTGGCAGGGGAGAAGGGAACACTTGATCTGAAAAACTATACTGCGGATCGGAAAAGTGTAACTTTTGAGAGGGGAAAATAGGAAAGTGAAAAAGAAAAATAAAAAATAGGTTGATAAATTGCCAAAAAAATTATATGATAAGTTAGATGGAATTTAATAGGAATTGTGAAGGAGGAAGGAAACTTGCTCGAGATTAGATCAAACGAAACAGATGGAGCGGCAAGGATAATAGTTGTAGGCGTAGGCGGTGCAGGGAATAATGCCGTCAACCGAATGATAGATGAGACGATTACAGGTGTTGAGTTTATAGGGGTGAATACTGATAAGCAGGCATTGCAGCTTTGCAAGGCGCCAAAGCTTTTGCAGATCGGGGAGAAACTGACGAAGGGACTCGGCGCGGGCGCAAAGCCCGAAGTGGGGGAGAAGGCGGCGGAGGAAAGCTCCGAGGATATAAAGGAATCGTTAAAAGGCGCGGACATGGTATTTGTCACCTGCGGAATGGGCGGCGGTACTGGAACCGGTGCGGCGCCGATTGTGGCAGCGATCGCAAAAGAGATGGGAATCCTCACCGTTGGCGTCGTCACAAAACCGTTTAAATTTGAAGCGCGGGCGCGTATGACGAATGCGCTGATGGGGATTGAGAAGCTCAAGGAGCATGTGGATACTTTGATTGTCATTCCAAATGACAAGCTGCTTGAGATCGTTGACCGGCGGACAACCATGCCAGATGCGCTCAAGAAAGCGGACGAGGTATTACAGCAGTCTGTACAGGGAATCACAGACCTGATCAATGTACCGTCTGTCATTAACCTTGACTTTGCAGATGTGCAGACAGTCATGAAGGAGAAAGGCATCGCGCATATCGGTATCGGATATGGCAAGGGGGAGGACAAGGCAGCAGAGGCGATCAAGATGGCTGTCGATTCACCGCTCTTGGAGACAACCCTCAGCGGAGCTACGGATGTGATTCTCAATATTTCAGGGGATATCTCCATCTTTGACGCAAATGATGCGGCAAGCTATGTACAGGAGCTTGCAGGCGAGGATATCAATGTTATTTTTGGTGCGATGTACAATGAGGACATGGCGGACTCCTGTACCGTCACAGTCATCGCGACAGGCATTGTTGAGAATGCCAATAATAACCCGATGAACACGATGGGCAGAATTAACAGCAATTTCTCAGTGAAGCCCAACAGTGTACCCGGCACACCAGTCCGCCCCAGACCGCAGGGCACGCCGGGGCTCAACGTGATGCAGCCAAATGGACAGGCACCCCAAGGGGCGCAGCCCAGACCCGTGACGGGCATCAAGCCGTCCACTGATTTGAGAAGCAATGTGAAGGAGCAGACTTTAAATATACCCAATTTCTTAAAGAGATAGCGCCATACTCAGAAAAAGTCGAAAAATAAACATCATTTTGTCCCATGCTTTGACAAAAAAGCATGGGATTTTTTCGTATAATGGGCACAGGCGCACAGGAAAAACAGCGGCCAGACGGAGGTGATACGAATCTATGAAGTATACATTGACATTTTTCTAGCACAAAATGTTTTGATGAATATGCAGCTGCTGCTTCTGACACAGCTGCTTTTAAAAGAAAAAATCCTGTTTGTCAGACTGTTGGCTGCATCGGCTGCCGGCGGGATAGGGGCAGTGCTGATTCTGGTTCTGGGCGTTGGCTACGGCATCGGTTATATTCTGCTGGTGCTTGGACTGGACGCGGCCATGCTGCTCATCAGCATCCAGCATCCGTGGAAGCGCAGGATTTCCTGCCAGAGGCTGGTCATGGGAATCATATACCTTCATGGCATGGAGTTTGCTTATGGAAAACTGATGGAGTGTGCAGTCAGGCTGGTGGGAGAGCGTATGGCACGCATGACGGTGATTGCGGTGATCGCAGTGATTGTGATGTTTATCCTTGCTTACAGGAAATGGGCAGGGGCAAGGCAGATCTACAATGTCACACTGACAGAGGAGGGGGAGAACGCGGTATACAAGGCACTGTTTGATACAGGAAATTTTTTGACAGACCCTGTGTCCGGCAAACCGGTGAGTGTGGTAGAGGAGACAGAAGCAACGAGGAAATGGCTGGAAAAGTATCCACACAAATATAAGATCATTCCCTATCAGAGCGTTGGCAGGGAACATGGACTACTAGAGGGGATCGTGGTGGATGAACTCATTATTCAAAAGGAAAAAGAACAGGTGGTCAAAAAGGGCGCAGTTGTTGCACTCTATAGAGGAAAACTGTCCAAGGATGGGCAGTTCCAGATGATTCTGAACCAGAGCCTGATGATATGAGGGATATTGTAAGTGGATGGAGGATTGAATGAATGATTTTAAAACTGTATTTGCCGGGGAAACTGAGATTATCTTTTGGGAAAAATTTTCTGAAAAACGCAGTCGGGAATGAGATACACTATATCGGCGGGTCGGAAGTGCTGCCTCCGCCATTGGAAGGGGAGGAAGAAAACAGAGCGATCAACGGGCTTGAGACGGAACATGCAAACGAGGCAAGAACCCTGCTGATCGAGCACAATCTGAGGCTTGTCGTGTATATCGCCAAGAAGTTTGACAATACAGGTGTGGGCGTCGAGGATTTGATCTCCATAGGCACCATCGGTTTAATCAAGGCGATCAATACGTTTAACCGCAGTAAAAATATCAAACTTGCGACCTATGCTTCAAGATGTATTGAAAATGAAATTCTGATGTACCTGAGAAGAAATAATAAGACAAAGCTGGAAGTGTCCATTGACGAGCCTTTGAATGTGGACTGGGACGGAAATGAGCTTTTGCTGTCGGATATCCTTGGCACGGATGAGGATGTCATCTACAAGGATTTGGAGACCGAGGTAGAGCGAAACCAGCTCAAGCGGGCGATCTCGAAGCTAGGGGAGCGCGAGCGGACGATCATCATGCTCAGATTTGGTCTAAATAACCCGGATGACATGGAGATGACACAGAAGGAAGTCGCAGATTATCTTGGCATCTCACAGTCGTATATCTCGCGCCTTGAGAAGAAGATCATGAAACGGCTCAAGAAGGAAATGGTCAGTTAAACATGGGAAGCCCCGTATTTATATCCTTGTACATATGTCTTATAACGAAAACCTGTTGTTAAGGCATATTAAGTTGGAGGAGGAGTGAATATGGCACTTGGAAAAGTTGAAATATGTGGTGTAAATACGGCAAAACTTCCCATTCTGAAAAATGAGGAAAAGCAGGCGCTGTTTGAGAAGATTGAGCAGGGCGACATGCAGGCGAGAGAGGAGTATATCAGAGGAAATTTAAGGCTGGTGCTCAGTGTGATCAAGCGGTTCTCACAGTCCAATGAGAATGTCGATGACCTGTTCCAGATCGGGTGTATCGGTCTGATCAAGGCGATTGACAATTTTGATTCGACGCTTGACGTGAAATTTTCGACTTATGCAGTCCCTATGATTATCGGTGAGATTCGCCGGTTTCTGCGGGATTCCAGCAATCCGATCCGCGTGAGCCGCTCTCTCAAAGATACGGCGTACAAAGCAATCTATGCAAAGGAAAACCTTACCAAGAAAAACCTGCGCGAGCCGACAATCATGGAGATCTCTGAGGAGATCGGCATTCCCAAGGAGGATATCGTCTATGCGCTTGACGCAATACAGAATCCTATGAGTCTGTATGAACCTGTCTATACCGAAGGGGGTGACACCCTCTATGTGATGGACCAGATCAGCGATAAGAAATGCAAAGAGGAGAACTGGGTTGAGAATATTTCTCTAAGTGAGGCGATGAAAAGACTCGAGGAGAGGGAGTATGAAATTATTCATCTGCGGTTTTTTGAGGGAAAGACGCAGATGGAAGTTGCCGAATATATCGGCATTTCTCAGGCGCAGGTGTCCCGTCTGGAAAAGAATGCACTGCGTACTATGAAAAAATATTTGGCCTTTTAAACGTTTAGAAGGAACCTTCCAGTAAAAAAAGTAACTTGCGGACAATATATACTATTGACTTAATCGGAGAAACAATTTAAAATAGAGATTAAGCAGTTGGGGCAGTTTAGAAAAATTCTCAACGGCTGCCTTTAAAAATATTAATAGACTATTGTGTGAAAGGAAGTTACTTATGAACGAACAAAACAAAACGGGTCGCAGATTTAGTATTAAATGGCTGGTGATTTCACTGGTATCGCTGCCAATGATGATGGCGTGCATTGTTATTGTAACAGTTTCAACACTGACGCTCAGGCAGGGTATGGAATCCGAGACCTTTAAGACGCTGGAAGCACTGGCAAGAGGTACGATGCTTGCTCTTGACGGAGTGTCGTCGGGAGAATACTCCATGCAGGGGGATGATTTATATAAAGGTGATGTAAATCTCTCTCAGGAGATGGGTGCGCTGGTTGACAATTATGCGGCGGCAAACGAAGCGCAGATTACTTTATTCTTTGGCGACGTTCGGCGTGCGACAACCATCAAGGACGCGCAGGGAAATCCTATTGTCGGCACCAAAGCAGACGCGAAGGTTGCAGCAGAAGTTTTAAACGCAGGAAATACGTATCACAGGGATGATTTCGTGATTGACGGAAATCTCTATTATGGATTCTATGTTCCGGTTACAGACTCCACGAATAAGATTGTCGGAATGATCTGCGCGACAAAGGACAGAGAAACAATTAAAGACTATATTTCTCACAGACAGACCTTTATCGTTGCGATAGCGGTTTTGATCTATATCCTCTGTATCTTCTTTGCAACTGTTGTGACAAAGAGAAGGATCCAGTATCCGCTCAATGCACTCTCAGAAGTTGCTAAGAAAATGGCAAAGGGTGATATCAATGTCCACATCAATAGAACAACCAATGACGAGCTTGGCGATCTGGCAGAAGATTTTAAAATGATGATCAAGACAATCGGAGAGCAGGTGCATATTACAGAGCAGGTTGCAGAGGGTGATCTGACAGCAACTTACAAGAAGGCAAGTGACGATGACACACTCGGTACAGCAATCGTGAAGATGCTTCGTGACAACAACAGAAACCTGTCTACAATCCGTGATGCGGCTGCAAGAATGACATCAGGCGCAAACGAAGTCGCAAGCGCGAGCAACTCGCTGGCACAGGGTACGACACAGCAGGCAAGCGCGATCGAGGAGATTACAGTTTCTATTGAGGAGATTGCAAATGGCGCTAAAGTCAATGCCGATGATGCAAATAAGGCAAATGAGCTTGTACAGAATACAAAAGACGGCGCAATCCGCGGCAATGAGCAGATGAAACAGATGATTGCAGCGATGCAGGATATCAATGAGTCTTCAGAGAATATCTCAAAGATTATGAAGGTCATCGACGATATTTCTTTCCAGACCAATATTCTTGCACTGAATGCTTCTGTGGAAGCTGCCCGCGCGGGTGTACATGGCAAGGGCTTCGCAGTGGTTGCAGATGAAGTTCGAAGCCTTGCAAACAAGTCCGCTGAGGCGGCAAAAGATTCTGCTGTGATGATTGAGGATTCGATCAAGAAAGTAGAGGTTGGTTCGAAACTGGCAGTGGAGACAGCAGCAGCTCTTGAGGAAATTTTAGATTCTGTTGAGAATATTGCAACGATTGTGAGCAATATTGCAGAGGCTTCCGTCAATCAGGCAAGTTCTGTTGGACAGGTCAATGCAGGCATTACACAGATTGCAGATGTCGTACAGACAAACTCCGCAACATCTGAGCAGTGTGCGGCTGCAAGTGCAGAGCTTTCCAGCCTTGCAGGACAGCTTCAAAATGCGGTTGGCAAGTACAAACTCCTTGCCGGAAAAGGCAGAAACTCTGATTTTGATTCTATGTCGTCTGACAGTGGTGATTATGTTGACAATGAGAGTATTATCTCGCTGGATTCAGACTTTGGTAAATATTAAGACAAAATAAGCTATTCTTTTTTACCCCGGCACTCGTTGCCGGGGTAGTGTTTCAGAGGAAAAATGAAAATATATGCAGCAAAAACCTGTAACCTGCAAGCTTCAGAAGCAAAACAGCTGTGTCTGCTTCTTGACAGGGATCGACGACAGAAGGTGTCCGCGCTGAAAAGCAGCAGGCAACAGGAACGAAGTATATTTGCAGGGCTTTTGCTCCGCTATGCGTTTCTACAGGCGGGATATGATATAGAGGCATGGCAGCAGGTGGAGATTGGAAAGGGAACGTATGGGAAACCATATATCATAGGGCATCAGGAGTTTCATTATGGATTGTCCCACTCGGGAGACTGGGTGGTGTGTGCAGTGGACCGGATGCCAGTCGGAATTGATCTACAGGAGATAAAACCTTGGAAGCTGTCTCTTGCGAAGAGATTTTATCACGAGGAAGAATACAACAGACTCCTTGCGCTGGGGGAGACTGAGCCAGATAGACAGACACAGGAATTTTACAGGATGTGGACAGCAAAGGAAAGTGCAGTAAAGTTGAGCGGCAGAGGGATTGGCGCAGGAATCAGCCAGTATGTGACTGCTGGGGATTATCGTTCTATATATGACCAAAACCAACAATGCACGCTTGGTATCAGACAGTATGATATACTGGAAGGGTATATGATCTGTCTATGCAGCAATGCTGGAGATTTTCCCGGGCAGATTGAGCAGATTGCGCTAGTTTGACAAAAGTCTGCGGGGAGCCAGAGATATAGAATCACAAAATGGAGGGGAACAGATGCTAAAGACGAATGGAAGAAATGTGGTGAGTAAAGATGAAATCATCTTTAAGGAAGGAGACGCGCTTACTCAGATTGGAATCGTTTTATCTGGAAAGGTGGTAATGCAGGGAGAAAATATCAGGCTTGTCAAGTCGAATGGGAGCTATCTGGCGCTAAATTCACTGGAAAGTCAGGTATATAGCGCAACATATACAGTACTGGAGGACGCTGTAATCTATGCACTTCCAGTACAGGGTGAAGCGTCTATTCGAAATATTATTGCCAAAAATGCTGATTATCGCGCAATTATGGTTTCGTCCCAGTTTAAGACGGCAGTTGAACTATACCGAATCAAATCCAGCTACTTAGAACGCGCGGAGAGATTGTGTTCATTTCTACAGAGAAGCTATGAAGAGTATAAGGGCATCTGCGCAGCGTACAATGTTCCGGCAACGGGGATTGAGGAGCTAGAGCAGCTTCAGCCATACGAGGATACACTAGGAGTCAATGAACATAAGATTAAATATTATGAGGAGGCAGCAAAAATCCCTCTGAGTGCAAATAAAGAATATTTCTCCTACAGTGAGAAGATGGCATTTTTTCAGGTGAGCGAAATTATGGAGCTGGTGACATCACTGCTAGAGGACTGTGCAGAGCTTGTTGAGTATATCAACACCCTCTTGGGCGTGATGTGTCTGAGACCGCGCAACAACTTATTTGACCATATCTGCGACAAAGCACATATTATCAAGGAGAAGAACGATATTCCAGAAGAAATCCATATGCTCTTGAGTGGAATTGTGGATGAATTTGTTTTCCAGCACAAAGAATTAGAGAGCGAGACAGTCAATGCGCCGATCTACAATATGGACTTGATGAAGCGCAAAATGGAAGGTCTGGTATCAGAGAAAGCGGTGGTGGATGAGCGCTCTCAGGAAGAGCGTGAGGCAGATCTCAAGCGGGATATGGAGTCCCTGAAAGGCTCCATCGACCAAATCCTCAAATTTGCTTCCTCGTTCAATGATGAGGATGGATTCAAGCTCAAGCGGAATGTGGACTTTTTGGTGAAGGCGCCGGACAGAATGTCTGTGGATGACGATGTGAAGAAGGCGAAAAAGACAATCACGCCGCTGGTATTTAAGCTCTATCTGTGCTGTTACCGCAAGATCAAAGAAGGGTTGATTCATCCGCCCAAGGCAGTTGAGCTTTTTATGAATTTTGGCATGCTGGATGAGCGGCTGCTTGACGAGGAGCATTTGCGGTTCCTGTGCAGTGTAGAACCCGAGGAGAACAAAGGCCCCTGCAAAGTTGTGACCATGATGGAGTGGCTTGACATGATACACGACGGCAAGCGCGACCCGTCTAAGAGTGAGTTTGATGAAGATTATGTGGAGAATCTCCGCTCACTCAAAAAACAGGGGGAGATTACAGAGAAAGAGCAGAAGGTGCTGCTCAATGACATGAATCGGCGTGTGGAATATGAGATTATGAATATGCAGATGAGCAATTCCCGTACCATTTATGGGCAGCCGTCCTCCTATATGCCGATTCTGTACAAAGATGCGATCTTTGGGTATCTGGATAAGATTCTTGTCACCAAGAAGAAGATCAATGAGAGTGTCGAGCGTCTTGTGAAGCTTGACTATTCGGTATTTTACAGAGAAGTGATCTACTCGAATACGGCATGTAAGATTACCAATGAGACTGTTTTGAAAAATGTGTATCCAGATGTGATACTGTTTCCGCTGTTTGGGACGAATGCTTCCATGTGGCAGGAGGTTGGCAGCAAAAATAAGGGGACACCGGGGCGGTTTTGTTTCCCAGTCATGACAAGCTCAAATATTGATGAACTGATGGTGAAAATGTTTGGGCGGTTCCGCTGGGAGCTTTGCCGGTGCATACAGGGGATGGCGTGGAACGATGTCAAGGTGAAGTCGCTCACTTCAGAATATATGGATTATATTCAGTTTTACAGAAAGAACCGGGAGTTGTCAGACGATGCGCGCGACAAGGTAAAACTGCAGATACAGAAGGCAAGGAACAATTCACGCGAGACCTTTTTGCTGGATTATGAAGCATGGATTAAAAACGAGGCGAACGGTTCGATGAAGATGAACAAAGTGGCAAGAGAAATTCTTGCGACGTACTGTCCATTTGAGAAAGAGCTTCGGATGAAATTGAATGCGCAAAGACCTTATGAGGCAGCGCAGGCGAGGAGTTTTCGAAATGCCCAGAAGAAGAAGCAGGAGTTTGAGCTCAAGATCAAGTCCTTGCAGAAAGTGACGCAGGAGATTCCTGATGAGATTATGGATACGTATAAATTCTATTCCGATCTTTAAAATATATCCAAATAAAAGAGCAGGCGCTGCCTGCTCTTTTATTCGGTATCCTGTGTTGAGATATCTTCTGACGCTTCCTGCGCATCTTTTTCTGGTTCAGGGAGCAGAATCGTCACAGTTTCAATGCGGTTGTTGTCTACTTTCTTGGCAGTCAGCTTGATATTGTCCTGCGTGACAACCGACTCTCCCTCGGAGGGGAAACGGTCCAGCAGTTCGATCATAATACCGCCAATAGAGTCATAATCCTCAGAGTCAAATTTGGTTTCGAGAACATCATTGATATCGTCAAGCTTTAAGCTGCCGCCCACCTCGTATTCATAGGCGCCAATTTTCTTGAAGAGTTCCGCTTCATCAGCGTCGTACTCGTCGCGGATTTCACCGACGATTTCTTCCAACAGGTCCTCTACGGTGATCATGCCCACGGTCGCGCCATATTCATTCAGAACCAAGGCGACATTGGTCGTGATCAGACGCATCTCAAGCAGCAGGTCCGCCGTCTTCTTGTACTCATATGTATAATATCCTTCGCGGAGGATATTGCGTATTTTGAAGTTCTCCCTGTTTTCGACGAGGAGAAAATCTTTTACGATCACAATACCAATCATGTTATCCACTTCATTTTCATAGACAGGAATGCGGGAATACATAGATTCGCGGAACAGTGTCAACAGTTCCTCATAGGTGGCGTTGACATCAATGGTGGTCATGTCAATGCGGGGAATCATAATGTCTTTTGCAACTGAGTCACCAAACTCGAATACATTGTAGATGAGCTTCTTCTCCTCCTGCTCGATCACGCCGTCCTCGTGGCTGACGTCCACATATGTTTTCAGCTCGGTCTCTGTCATTGTGACGCGGGCTGACGGGTCAATGTGCAGAAAAGAAAGGAAAAGCCCTGATATTTTATCAATGACAAAGATGACAGGAGTCAAAAGCTGCATCAGCAGATAGATGACTCTCGCGTAGGTGAGGGAAAGCTTTTCATTGTTGCACATCGCCCATGTCTTGGGGACGATTTCACCGAAAATCAGAATCAACAGCGTCAGTATACCAGTGCCGATGCCGACAGCGGCATTTCCCCATAGACGTATGACCAGAGAGGTCATGAGGGAGGAGGCGCCAATATTCACGACATTGTTGCCAATCAGAATCGCACTGATGAGTTTGCTTCTGTTGTCAAGAATTTTTTGAAGTGTGAGCACCTTGCCAGTCGGATTTTCATCGACCATAGCACGCACTTTGACATTACTTATGGTGGTGAGGGCAGTCTCAGCAGATGAGAAGAAAGCGGACAAAATGATAAGTACGACAAGAATTACGAGTTGTATGACACCGGGGGTATCCAAAACAAAATCACTCCTTTTTACAATTGCATATTTTTATACGTATCAGCATAGATTATATCAGTGTTAATGAAATAATACAAGATTTTATTTGAAATTGGAGGTAGGATATTGTGAAAAATGTATTTGGCACAGAGCGGCTTGTCGCGCTTTTGAAATGTCTGATGGCGGCGTATCTGATTACAGGAGTGATGCTTGTTATGGTGGCAGGATTCCTGTACAAGTTTTCCATCGGGGAAAATGTAGTGGATATCAGCATCATTGTGATTTACTGTATCTCATCTTTGCTGGCGGGGCTCTTTTTTTCCAAGGGGGCACCGAGCCGCAGGTTTATCTGGGGAATGCTGGCGGGAGCAGCGTATTTTCTGGTAATCTGCGCGGTCTCTGTGGTGGCGGACCCGGGATTTGTGCCAGTCAGCAACACCTGTATCACGACGCTTTTGATCTGTCTGGGCAGCGGGATGTTAGGGGGAATGATGGGGTAGCATAAGATTTTACATATATCTGGAATCAAAAATTTTGTAAAATTATTTTCTTTTTTTGTCGAAATATGTTATACTGGCTAGAGCATGTTTGAATAATGCTTTTTTCAAATATGCTCTAGGGAACTATGAATATTGGTATAACAGGGAAAGGACGAGGAGAGAGGAAGTTATGAAATTTTTGCTACATAGGAAAAATGTGAGATGGAAGGCACTCTTGATGGCAGTGGTCATTTTGATATCTGTAGCGGCGCCCAAGATCACGGTGCAGGCGGCGCCAAACGAGGTGGCACAGGCGGCGCTGGGCGTGGATGTTTCGCGTTATCAGGGCGTGATTGACTGGAATCAGGTGGCAGCCTCCGGGGTACAGTTTGCAATGATCCGGGTAGGATACCGCACACAGACGACAGGAATTTTGAACGAGGACCCATATGCAAGGTATAATTTGCAGGAGGCGCAGAGGGTTGGCATAAAGGTTGGTGCCTATTTTTTCTCCGCCGCAGTGAACGAGGCAGAGGTGGTCGAGGAGGCTTTGTTTACGGCAAACCTGATCGACAAGTACCAGATAACATTTCCCGTTGCGTATGACTGTGAGGGCTTTCGAAATGCGACGAGCAGACAGTATCTGCTGGGAAAAGAGGTGCGGACAGCACTGGCAGTCCGGTTTCTTGACACCATCGCGGCAAGGGGGTATACGCCTATGTTCTACGCGTCCAGAAACGAGATGACAGACAGCAGGGACTGGGATATGAATATCCTGAATAAATACAAAGTGTGGGTGGCGCAGTATCCTGAGCAACCGTTTCCGATCACGCCGGCAAGCAGTTATGCGGGCGTACAGGCAATGTGGCAGTACACAAGCAAGGCGGCAATCCCGGGTATCGCCGGCAATGTTGACATGAATGTTTCCTATTTTAATTATGATGGAATTGCGGCGGCAAAGGATCCCAGTGGTGCGCCTGTAGTGAGCACTGCGAATGCTGCAAATGTGCAGTATCTGGATGTGAATGAGGTTGTGACAGCCACCTCGACGGTGAATCTCAGGACGGTTCCCAACACAGACAGCCCGGACACCATTGTAGTGCCCATCAATCCGGGCGATATGATATTCCGCACAGGCATTGGCAATGACGGCTGGTCAAGAGTCCTGCTGAACAATCAGGTCTTATATGCATACACTTCTTATTTACAGAAAGTGATGTAAAAAATTTTTAAATAATTAAAAATTCAAATACCTCTTTTCGAATGTAAAAATATGTGATATACTATCGTAGATTGAAAAATTTTTAGAATACAATTGAAGGAGGCAATCGCTATGAAACATATTAAGACATTGACAACCAGAGACTATAAAGAGTCTGTTAAAAAGGGTGGATGCGGAGAGTGCCAGACATCTTGCCAGTCTGCATGTAAGACATCCTGCACAGTAGGAAACCAGAGCTGTGAGAATACAGGCAACTAAAGTTGCAGGCAAGTAAAGTTGCCAGTCATAAATTTATGAATTGTCAAACAACGAGTAGGAGGGAGAGAAATCCCGCCTACTCGATTGTGTGTAATGAGTGTGGGAAGGAATTAAAATTGATACATCAGTATAAAAACAATGGATACAATATCGTTTTGGATGTCAATAGTGGTTCTGTGCATGTCGTCGATGACCTTGTTTACGATGCGATTGCTTATATGGTGGACCACCAGCTCGAACAGGCCGAGCAGTCTGTGGCATACGAGGCGTTAAAAGAGAAATTTTCAGACAGCGCGTTGTCTGAGATCGTGGATGAGATTTATGAGCTGAAAGAGCAGGGAATGCTTTTTACAGAAGATATATATGAGAAGAGCATTGATGCGTTCAGGAACCGTGAGACGGTTGTCAAGGCGCTCTGCCTGCATATAGCACATGACTGCAACCTCAAATGCAAGTATTGTTTTGCGGAGGAGGGAGAGTATCATGGCAGGCGCGCGCTGATGTCTTATGCGGTCGGGAAGAAAGCACTGGATTTTCTGGTATCCCACTCAGGAAACCGCGTCAACCTCGAGGTGGATTTTTTTGGCGGGGAGCCGCTGATGAACTGGCAGGTCGTGAAAGATCTCGTTGCTTATGGCAGAAGTCTGGAGGAACCGCATCACAAGAAGTTCCGCTTCACGCTCACAACCAACGGGGTGCTGTTAAATGATGAAATCATGGCGTTTGCCAACAAAGAAATGGCAAATATTGTGCTGAGTATAGACGGCAGAAAAGAAGTCAATGACAGGATGCGTCCGCTTGCGGGAGGGCAGGGCAGTTATGACCTGATTCTGCCTAAATTCAAGAAGGTTGCTGAGAGCAGAAACCAGACAAACTATTACGTGCGCGGGACGTTCACGCATTTCAACAAAGATTTTGCATCAGATGTCTGTCATCTGGCAGATCTGGGCTTTCAGCAGATTTCTGTGGAGCCGGTGGTGGCGCCGGAGAGTGCGGATTACGCGCTTGTCGAATCTGATCTTCCAGAGCTGCTTGCAGAGTATGACAAGCTCGCAGCCGAGATGATCAAACGGCACCGCGAGGGAAGAGGCTTCAATCTCTTCCATTTTATGATTGATTTAGAGGGCGGGCCATGCGTCTACAAAAGGCTGTCTGGCTGCGGCTCTGGGACAGAGTATCTGGCTGTGACGCCGTGGGGAGACTTTTATCCCTGCCATCAGTTTGTCGGGCAGGAGGATTTCCTGATGGGCAATGTGGAGGATGGCATTACCAGAACGGAAATCCAAGACCAATTTAAGACATGTAATGTATATTCAAAGGAAAAATGTAAGAACTGTTTTGCAAAGTTTTATTGCAGCGGAGGATGTGCAGCAAATTCTTACAACTTTCATGGAAACATCCATGATGCTTATGATCTTGGCTGTGAGCTTGAGAGGAAACGCGTTGAATGTGCAATCATGATAAAGGCTGCTCTTGCCGGAGAAGATACAAAGTAAAGGAGTATACAGGTTATGAAGAAAAACAAAGGTGTGGTTACGCTGATCGTGACAGTGCTTGTCATGGCAGCGTTAGGATTTGTGTCAATATGGGGTATTGGCACAGAGAAAGCTGGTTCAGCCGCAGGAATCAAGCAGGGGCTTGATCTGGCAGGCGGTGTGAGTATCACCTATCAGGTGGTGGGCGATGAGAATCCCTCCACAGAGGATATGGATGATACGATCTACAAGCTGCAACAGCGTGTGCAGGGTTACAGCACAGAGGCACAGGTCTACAAGGAAGGGACAGACCGTATCAACATCGAGATTCCCGGTGTATCAGATGCCAACTCGATACTTGAAGATCTGGGCAGACCCGGTGCGCTATACTTTATCGCACAGACAGATGCGCAGGGCAATCAAAATTATTCCTACACAGGGGCTGGTGCAACAGGATATTCGTTAAACAAGACGATTGAGGAGCTTCAGGCTGACGGAAGCATCGTGCTGGAAGGTACCGATGTCGAGGCAGCAGACGGCGGCTCAGGAAGCGACAGCCTTGGCAACAGCCAGTTTGTTGTAGACTTGGTATTTACAAGTGCCGGCGCATCGAAATTTGCGGATGCGACCACAAAGGCATTTGCCAACAATCAGTCGATTGGTATTTATTATGACGGAGATTTTATCAGTGTACCGAATGTAGAGGCGGCGCTCACGGACGGCAGGGCGCAGATCACGGGGATGGGAACTTTTGAGCAGGCAGAACGGCTCGCAAGCCAGATTCGTATCGGCGGACTGAAACTGGAACTCGAGGAGCTGCGCTCGAATGTCGTAGGTGCACAGCTTGGCGAGGAGGCAGTGCGCACCAGCCTTCTTGCGGCGCTGATCGGATTGGTCATCATCGCTTTGTTTATGATCGTTGTCTACCGCATTCCGGGACTTGCCTCGGTGCTGGCATTGATAATTTATACCTGCCTGATCGTCATTTGCCTGAATATCTTTGAGCTGACACTGACGCTGCCGGGAATCGCCGGTATTATTCTCTCGATCGGTATGGCGGTGGATGCGAATGTGATCATCTTTGCGCGTATCAGGGAGGAGATCACGGTTGGAAAGACCGTCAGAAATGCGATTGACACAGGGTTCCAGAAGGCGCTCTCAGCGATTGTAGACGGGAACGTGACAACGCTCATCGCAGCGCTGGTACTTGGTATCAAGGGGTCAGGTACTGTAAAAGGCTTTGCCTACACGCTTGGTCTTGGTATTGTGTTATCCATGTTTACAGCACTCTTTGTGACCAGACAGATTTTAAAGGCATTTTTCGCGGTAGGACTCAAGGATGTGAAGTACTATGGAACGAACAAAGTAAAAGGAACGGTCAATTTCCTTTCAAAGAAAAATATCTTCTTTGGATGCTCTATCGCTGTAATTGTTCTGGGCTTTGTATTTATGGGCATCAATGGCGCCACGACAGGCAAGGTGCTCAATTACAGCCTTGACTTTGTGGGCGGTACTTCCACAAATGTGACATTTAATGAGGATATGGAGCTTGCGGCAATTGACACCAATGTTGTGCCAGTGTTCACGGATATCACAGGGGACGGAGCAGTACAGGTACAAAAGGTAGCAGGCTCGAATGAGGTTATCTTTAAGACAAGAGAGCTTAACCTCTCAGAGAGAGAACAGTTAAACAGCGCGCTGGTGGAAAAGTTTGGCGTGAATGAGGAACTGATCACTGCGGAGACGATCAGCTCAACCATCAGTTCTGAGATGAAAAATGATGCGGTGATTGCGGTCATTATCGCGACGATATGTATGCTGATCTATATTTGGTTCCGCTTTAAGGATATCCGCTTCGCGGCAAGTTCTGTCGCGGCGCTGGTACATGATGTGCTTGTGGTTCTCGCGTTTTATGCGGTTGCAAAAGTGTCTGTGGGCAGTACCTTCATCGCGTGTATGCTGACGATCGTGGGATATTCTATCAATGCGACCATCGTAATCTTTGACCGTATCAGAGAAAATCTCGGCACAATGCTGAAAAAGGATTCTCTCGATGAGCTGGTCAACCGGAGTATCAGCCAGACACTCTCAAGAAGTATCTTTACATCACTGACAACGTTTATCATGGTTGCAGCACTGTATGTACTGGGTGTTACTTCGATCAAGGAGTTTGCGCTGCCGCTGATGGTTGGTATTGTGTGTGGTACGTATTCTTCTGTATGTATCACTGGCGCACTTTGGTATGTGCTCAGGACAAAAATAAAAAAGGCATAAGAAGATAAAAACATCTTTGGGGCTGCAGCTTCTATGCTGCGGCCTTTTCGGCTTACGGCTGACAGAAGGGGGGAACGATATGGATGGGACGGCACAGAAACGGTTTGGCATCTCAGCGGCTGTCCTCAAATGGATTGCGGTCGTTACGATGGTGACAGATCATTTTGCAGTGGCGGTATACCGGTGGATTCCGGGGTGTGATTACAATGTTTATTTTATACTGAGAAAGATTGGCAGACTTGCCTTTCCAATCTATTGTTTTCTGCTGGTTGAGGGATTTTTCCACACGAGGAATGTGGCAAAGTATCTGAGGAACTGTTTTTTGTTCGCTTTGATCTCAGAGATTCCATTTAATATGGCAGTCTTTGGCGCGCTGTTCTATCCCAAGGGGCAGAACGTGTATTTCACACTCTGTATCGGCCTGTGTGCGCTGATACTTCTGGATAAGATCAAGCTGCGGCGGGAGTTCGGGTATATGCTGCTGCGGCTGCTAATCATCGCCGGTATGGCATATGCGGGGGAGCGGCTGGAAGTAGATTACCATTGGAAGGGTGTATTGTTTATTATAATGTTTTACTATGTCAGAAATATGCAGGAATGGATACGTAATGTAGCAGGAATCTGCGCATTTGCTTATGAATTAACGGCACCGCTTGCATTTGTGCCAATCCATTTCTACAACGGAGCGCGCGGCAGGCAGATGAAGTATTTCTTCTATGCAGTCTATCCGCTGCATCTGCTGGTATTTGGCTTGATTCGGTTTGTTCTGACAGGGAAATTGTGAAAGGAGTATCAATGTATACATATGAGATGAATGTAGGTTACAGTGTGATGGATGAGTCCTTATGCATGACGGTGCCTGCGATATTGGATTGTTTTCAGGATGCAGCGATTTTTGAATCGGAGAATGGGCGCATTAATGTCGAGTATCTTTACAGCAGGCATATTGCGTGGATTCTCAGCTCATGGCAGATCGTGATCGACAGGAGGCCCCGGTTGAATGAGCGCATCAAGATTGCAACAGCGCCCTATGATTTTACAAACTATGTAGGATTTCGAAACTTTTCGGTCTGGGGTGAGGATGGAGCGCTGATTGTACGCGCGGCGTCTGTCTGGACATTGATCGACACAGAAAAATTGTGTCCAGTGAGACTGACGCAGGAGTTACAGGAGGGGTATGAGTTCGAGCCAAAGCTTGAGATGGAATATGCGCCGAGAAAGATCGCGCTGCTGGGAGAGGCACAGGTACAAGACCAGTTTCGCGTCCGCAAATTTCAGATAGATTCCAACAAGCATATGAACAACGTGGAATATGTCCGCTACGCGATGGAGACGCTGCCGGAAGATGCGGCATTCAGGGAACTGCGGGTAGAGTATAAAAAGGCAGCACTGTATGGGGATGAGGTGACCGTGGCAGTCCTACAGGCACAGGGAAAACATCAGGTGGTGCTGCAAGATCAGGAGGGCGCTGTCTATGCAGTCGTGGAGTTTACGCTGGAGGGCAGTACTGTATGAGTAAATGGATGGTAGCGGCAAAACGGGCAGATTTTGATGCGATTGGCAGAAAATACCAGATCAGTCCAGTGCTTGCCCGCATTATCAGAAACAGAGATGTGACCGGGGACAGGGACATTGACAAATTTCTAAACGGGACGAGAGCAGACCTGTATGCGCCGGGGCTGATGAAAGATTTGGACAGGGCAGTGGAAATATTGCGGCAAAAGATTGCGGAGAAAAAGCGGATACGGATTATAGGGGATTATGATATAGATGGTATATGCTCTACCTATATCTTGTACAGAGGACTGACAGCGTGCGGCGCGGAGGTGGACAGCGCCATTCCCCACAGAATCCGTGACGGGTACGGCTTAAATGAACATCTGATACAGGATGCTTTTGATGCGGGGACAGACACGGTGCTTACCTGTGATAACGGGATTGCTGCCTATGATCAGATTGAGATGGCAAATGCGCTGGGTATGACGGTGATTGTGACAGACCATCATGAGGTTCCCTATGATGAGATGGATGGAAAAAGGCACTATAAGGTGCCAAGGGCGAGTGCCGTCGTGGACCCTAAGCAGGAGGATTGCGGATATCCTTTCCCGGAAATTTGCGGTGCTGTGGTGGCATATAAATTAATGCTGGCACTGCTCGCAGAGCATACGCGCACGGACTGGCAGAGCGTCATGGAGTCGGAGACCGGTCTCGAGCTTTTGGAGTTTGCGGCCTTTGCAACGATTGGGGATGTGATGGAGCTGCGGGATGAGAACCGTATCATTGTCAAGAATGGACTGGCGCTGATGGCAGATACGAGAAATATCGGATTAAAGGCATTGATGCAGGCGACAGGGACAGACCCGGCGCATATCAAGCCGTACACGGTAGGTTTTGTGCTGGGGCCTTGTCTGAATGCCACGGGAAGGCTTGACACGGCGCTCAATGCACTGGAACTGTTTCAGACACCAGACCGGGATCAGGCGGCGATACTGGCGGGCGATTTGAAAGCCATGAATGACAGCAGAAAAGAGCTTACTTTAAAGGGGGTTGAGGAGGCGGTTGTACAGATCGAACAGACAGGGCTTGACCGCGACAGGGTGCTTGTTGTGTATCTGCCCGAGGTGCATGAGAGTCTTGCCGGCATCATAGCGGGCAGACTCCGTGAAAAGTACTGCAAGCCGGTTTTTGTGCTCACGAGGGCAGAGGAGGGCGTCAAAGGCTCAGGCCGCTCGATCGAGGCATTTCATATGTATGATGAGCTGACAAAGTGCAAGGAGTTGTTTACCAAATACGGCGGTCATAAGCTGGCAGCAGGATTGTCGCTTGCGGAGGAGAACGTGCCTGTGCTGCGCCGCAGGCTCAATGAAAACTGCAATCTGACAGACGATGATTTTGAGGAGAAGGTTCTGATTGATGTGCCGATGCCGATGTCCTACGCAAGTCTTGCATTTATCGAGGAGCTGGAAAAACTAGAGCCTTTTGGCAATGGCAATCCCAAGCCGCAGTTTGCACAGAAGAATGTCCGTTTTGTGAGCGGAAAAGTGCTTGGCGCCAACCGCAATGTGGGAAAATATGTGGTGGAGGACGAGAACCGCAGAAGATATGACCTGATCTATTTTGGTGACATTGAAGGGTTTCACGCGTATGTGGCGGCAAAATACGGCGCGGCGGCACTGGATCGGCTATACCGTACCACAGCAGGCACCAGCGAAGGCGGGGAGATTGTCTTGTCTATTGTGTATTATCCTGATGTCAATGAATATAGGGGAAATGTATCTTTGCAGATGGTCATGAAGTATTATCAATAAAGAATAAGTCGTTTTTATCCTTTGTTAAGAAAAATTATGTTATTTTTATCATTAAAACACATTTTTGACACATTTGTTGGGTATAGTAATATACAGATAGTTGAAGCAATCACTATCTCCCCCCTCATAAGAAAATATACAGTAAGGGTCATGTTCTGCATGGCTCTTATTGTGTGTTGCAAAAAAATACATTCATGTAATTTTTAGGATTTAAACACATTTTAGACACATTTATTGGGTATAGTAATATACAGATAGTTGAAACACTCACTATCTCCCCCCTCATAAGAAAATATGCGATAAGAGCCATGTTCTGCATGGCTCTTATTGTGTGTTGAGGATAAAGAACTATTTGAGATTTGATATAGAGTATGCTATCATTTACATAAATACAAACGAAGAGATCAAGGAGACAACGACATGGGAAAAACAGACACGGTAACGAAGAACTATATGAGGCGCCCAGATGTATTTGCGGATGTATTTAACCAGTTTCTCTATCATGGCAGGCAGATGATCCTGCCGGACAGACTGGTTGAGCTGGATACAACAGAGATTGCCGTACCATATGGGACTGGTCAGGCTTTGGTACCGGAACAAAAATACAGAGATGTCGCAAAACTGCTGACTGCAATGACGGATGGAAAGGCGGCATACTGTATATTGGCAGTGGAGAATGAGTCAAAGATTAACTATGCAATGCCGGTAAAGGATGGACTATATGATTTTATGCAGCTTGCCAAGCAGGTGACAGAGACCGCAAATGCACATAAAAAAGATAAAAATTCAACAGTCAGGCCATCAACCGATGAATTTTTAAGTGGCTTCTGGAAGAGTGACAGACTATTGCCAGTGGTTACTTTGGTGGTATACTTTGGGGCGGAGGAATGGGATGGACCGCTGAGCTTGAAGGAGATGTATGCTGATGTCGGCAAAGAGATCTTAAAATATGCAGCGGATTACCAGATTAATTTGATTGCACCCAAAAGGCTGTCAGAAAGAAAACTCAATGAATTTCATACAAATTTTCGGGAAATTATGAAATTTATTAAGTATTCTACAGATAGCCAGCAATTGAAAGAGAAAATAAGTTCAGACAAGAGATTTCAGAATGTGGAGCGTCAGGCAGTAGATGTCATTAATTCAGTGACAGGATCTAAAGTAAAATATTCTAAGAGAAAGGAAGCGGTGAATGTGTGTATTGCAATACAGGAAATTAGGGAAGAGGGCAGAATGGAGGGCAGAATGGAGGGCAGAATGGAGGGCAGACAACAAGGAAAAATAGAGGGTTTCATACTTGCTTATAAAGAGATGGGGCGTTCGCAGGAGGAAGCGAAAACTTATATTACAATGAAGTGTGAAAAAAATGAGGAGGAAGCGGATGCTCTGATAAAAAAGTACTGGAAATAAGCGAAACGAAGCTTTACAAAATCCCGACAATTTATTACAATAAGAGATATTTGAGCAAAATGGAGGATTAGAAAATGAGTGACACAGAAAAAAATACAGTTGAAGCTTCGAGAAACTTTATCGAACAGATGATTGACAAGGATTTGGCAGAGGGTGTATATGATGCGGTACATACGCGCTTTCCGCCGGAGCCAAACGGCTATCTGCACATTGGTCATGCCAAGGCGATTCTTGTCAATTATGGAATCGCAAAAGAATACGGCGGCAAGTTCAACATGCGTTTTGACGACACGAATCCGACCAAGGAGGACATCGAGTTTGTGGAGTCTATCAAGGCGGATGTCGAATGGCTTGGCGCGGACTGGGAGGACAGGCTGTTTTTTGCCTCGGACTATTTTGACCAGATGTACGAGTGCGCAGTGAAGCTGATTCGGAAAGGAAAGGCATATGTGTCTGACCTGACCGCAGAGCAGATTAAGGAATACAGAGGTACTTTTACAGAGCCGGGCAAAGAAGATCCGTTTAGCAGCCGTTCCGTGGAGGAGAATTTGCAGCTTTTTGAGGAGATGAAGAACGGAAAGTACGCAGATGGTGAGAAGGTACTCCGCGCGCGCATTGACATCACGTCGCCCAATCTGAATATGAGAGATCCCGTTCTCTACCGTGTGGCGCATATGACACACCACAATACAGGAGACAAGTGGTGCATTTATCCTATGTATGACTTTGCACATCCGATAGAGGATGCCATCGAGGGCATCACGCATTCCATCTGTACTTTGGAGTTCGAGGACCACAGACCGTTGTATGACTGGGTGGTGAGAGAGCTTGAGTACCCACATCCGCCAAGACAGATTGAGCAGGCAAAACTGTACCTGACCAATGTAGTGACTGGAAAGCGCTATATCAAAAAGCTCGTGCAAGATGGCATCGTGGACGGATGGGATGATCCCAGATTGGTCTCCATCGCAGCGCTCAAAAGACGCGGCTTCACGCCGGAGTCCATTCAGAAGTTTGTGGAGCTCTGCGGCGTGAGCAAGGCAAATTCCTCAACCGACTACGCGATGCTGGAATACTGTATCCGCGAGGACTTAAAACTCAAAAAAACCCGCATGATGGCGGCGCTTGATCCGGTGAAGCTTGTGATCGACAACTATCCTGAGGGGGAAGTGGAGTACTTGGAGGTGCCAAATAACCTTGAAAATGAGTCTTTAGGTTCCAGACAGGTGCCGTTTTGCAGAGAACTGTACATCGACAGGGAGGATTTTATGGAGGAGCCGCCTAAGAAGTATTTCAGGCTGTATCCCGGAAATGAAGTGCGGCTGATGAGCGCGTATTTTGTAAAGTGTGTCAGCTATGAGAAGGATGAAAATGGCAAAGTGACGGTCGTACACTGCACCTATGACCCTGAGACAAAGCAGGGAAGCGGCTTTACAGGCAGAAAAGTAAAAGGGACAATCCACTGGGTTCCAGCGCCGTATGCAGTCAAGGCGGAAGTCCGTCTGTATGAGAACCTGATTGATGAGGAGAAGGGCGTCTACAATGAAGATGGTTCGCTAAACCTCAATCCCAATTCCCTCACCGTATTGAAGGAATGCTACGTGGAGCCGGCACTCAAGGACGCAAAGCCATACGATAGTTTCCAGTTTGTGAGACAGGGCTTCTTTAATGTAGATGCAAAGGATTCCCGGCCCGATGCGCTCGTATTCAATAGAATCGTGTCCCTCAAGAGCTCGTTTGTGCTGCCGAAATAAGGAGAATAGAAAATGAGATACAAATGTCTGGTCTTAGACCATGATGACACTGTAGTCAACAGCACAGCCACTATCCATTATCCGGCATTTCTCGAAGCCTTGAAGCTGTTAAGACCGGGCGTGACGATCTCGCTGGATGATTATTTCCGCGAGAATTTTGATCCGGGGTTTGTGCCCTATTGCGTGGAAAAACTGGGCATGACCGAGGAGGAGCTTGTGGTGGAGGTGGAGTGCTGGAAGAATTACGTCTCTGGGCACACGTCAAAGGCATACGACGGAATGCGCCAAATCATAGAGCGCCAGAAGGCAGAGGGCGGCATTGTGTGTGTGGTATCGCATTCTTATGATTACAATATCAGAAGAGATTATGAGGCAAACCATCTCCCTGAGCCGGACAAGATTTTTGGCTGGGAGTGTCCTCCTGAACAGAGAAAGCCCAGTACATATGCACTAGAGATCCTGTCCCGCGAGTATGGGATCAAACCTGGAGAAATGGTTGTGGTGGATGACTTAAAACCGGGTTATGACATGGCAAAAGCTTACGGCGCGCCGTTTGTTGGGGCAGGCTGGTCAAATGATATTCCAGAAATTCGGGCATTTATGCAAAAAAACAGTGATGTGTATTTTACAAAAGTATCGCAGTTAGCGGCATTTTTGTTTGAAGAATAATATACTGAATTATAATAATGCAATGGTCAATTGTATATTCAAGAAGTATTCATCAATTTGTCATTCTTTGCCATAGGATCACCTTAAATCTTTTCTTTTAACATCTATATTCATGTTGCAAAGGGGTAAAAATTTGGTGAGGAGGTCTCAAAAGGCAAAAACATTACAGTGAAAAACAGAGAGAGCAAACGCTCTCTCTATTGTTAGGGCTCCGACTCCGAGTCATCAAAAAACTTCACCGTAGTACGCACTGTCTTTTGCGGCTCCGCGTAGGTTGCGGACACGGACGCTGTATTCTCCTCGTGCGCAGAGGAAGCGATCTCGTCTTGCGCTGGCGCTGCGGACATATCCACCTGTGTGTAGACAGGCTCCACAGCAGGAGCGGTCATCTCACCGATAATCTCCTTTGCTTTGTCAATTTTCTCTGATACATTGAAGTGCTCAAGCTTTTCTTTGGTCTTGTCAAGCGTCTCAATGACTTTCCCGCCGATGATCTCCTTTGCATTGTCTATGTCTATAGGAACATATGGATGATTTTTGCTGCCAGCAGCGCTTGGGGAATCAGCGGAAAAATCTTCATCCTCCAAATCCTCATCGAAATCGTCAAAATCATCAAAGTCGTCAAAATCGTCCTCTGGAACGTTCGCTTTATTTCGAAGATAATAATAGGTTCCTGCAGCTGCAGCACCGGCGAGGGCACTGAATAAAACAAGCTTGCTAAATTTCTTAGCCATGTGTGGTTCTCCTTTCCTGTTGCAGTTGTTTTTTGCTAAATCTATTTTAATACTATTTTATGGAAATGAAAAGAGATTATGTAAAATTTACTCAAAAATGATAGGGCGGTGTTTGTTGATTCCTTTGTCAAATTATGTTAATATGAATGAAAGAAGTGCGTGCGGCTGGGGAGTGCACGAATACGGAGGTACAGATGAACGATAAATTTTTTGACCTTGCAAGAGAGAAACAGGATCGGATGATCAACGGCGCGGTTGAAGTATTTGCCAAAAACGGATACAAACATGCCAGCACAGACGATATGGTAAAGACCGTCGGAGTCAGCAAAGGACTCTGGTTTCACTATTTTGGTTCCAAGGAGGGCATCTATGTTTTCGTATATGATTACTGTGTCAAATATATGCTGCTGGAGCTCTCCACAATTGTAGATGAGAATGAGACCAATTATTTTGATCTGATGATCCAGATTGCCAAGACCAAGGTAAAAGTAGGGCAGACCTACCCATATCTCACAATCTTTCTGGAGGAGGCGGCACATGAGCCAGAACAGGCTCTTGTTGCGAAGACAGCAGCGTCCAGACAGATCTATGAGGAGCGTCTGGACGCGTATCTAAAGCCGGCGGAGATTGCAAACGTCCCTGATAAAGGGAGGCGGGAGCGCATCAAGAAAATGCTCGAATACAGCATCAGCGGCATTATACGCGACAAGACAGCGCAGGCGGCAGATGCGGATGTGATATTCAGGGAGATCAAAGCATATATTGATCTGATGCGGGATATGGCATTGAATCTCACCTGAATCATGACAGAGCCTATTTCTTTTGCTGGTATACGGGGGCGGCAGGATAACCGCCCTTTAATTTCTGCATTCCGCGCTGAATCGCATCCTTGGAGTTTTTCCAGTCGGCGTCCGCATTACGGTAGTCGAATTTCTCCACCATCCAGCTCACATCCTCCTCAAGACGTTTGAGGTTGTTTTCCATGAGCGGAAACAGGGTGTCAAAAAAGGCATCACACTGCTTCTGGTTTAATTTCTCGACGGCGCTCTGGCACAGGTCGCCGAAATGAACGATACAGAACCCCTTGCTGTTTTCTAACTTTTTGACAAAGTCGGCATCTTTTTTGTACATATAGAAAAAGGTGTCGAGATAGCGGGCATAGGTGTCCTCGTACTGGCGGCAGATATAGCAGGAGCGCTGCTTTTCATAAGTCCATGCAGACATGGTGTTATTGAGCTCCTTTGAGCGTTTCAGACGGTCCACAAAGGAGAGCTTGGCGGGCTTGAATTTCTTCACCTCGCTGGAAAACTCTTCATTGATTTTTTTGAAATGCGTTTTCAGAATCCATGCATTTCCAAGGGTATTTCCGTACTGGTACATTTTCAGGAAGTGGTAGCGGCAGAACCCTTCCTTGTCGGTCAGGTCGCGGATATCGCTCTCCATGTACGAGGAGCCAGAGCCGAGCGTGAAGTCGAGCAGGTCCTGCTCTAGCTTTTGTTCAATGAAACAGAAGGGGCACTCATCATTGGCGGCGAAGGCATCATTTAAGGGAATGGTGTAAAGCTGTTCTTTCATAATCTGTTCTCCTTTTTGTTAAGATATAGATATTTTAACATATTTCACGAAAAAATTTCAAAAAAATAATAAAAAATATATATAATTGTCAAAAAATATGTTAAAATGAATATAAATAAATGAAGAGGGAATGAAGGAGGTAGCATATGGGTAAATTTATGGTGGCAGGTTTTGTACAGATGGAAACGATTGTAAAGGTGGAAGCTTTACCGGTTCCGTACAAACAGTTTGAGAGCATCCCGGACTTGGTCAATTCTGGGATTGGCGGCGCAGGCTTCAACGAGGCGATGGCGCTCAAGTGGCTTGGCAACGAGGTGGACTTTATGAGTATGGTGGCGAGAAATATGTCTAGGCGCCAGATTGAGGCATATCTGAAGACGTTTGATGTGAACCTCAAGACGGATTATGTGCTGCCGATGCTGGATGGTATGCCCACTTCGGTGATTCTATACAGCAAGGGGAAGAAGCAGACGTTTGAGGATGTCAAGGATATCAGGCATGTGGAGTATGATTATGACCTGCTTGAGAGCCGCATACAGGACAAAGATATGGTACTGATGTCAAACTGTAACTTCTGCCGTCCGATCATAGGGCTTGCCAAGAAGTACCAGAAGCCGATTGCCGTCAATGTGCGCAGCATGAGAGCGGAGAAGATCGCAAACAAGGAAGATTTTCTGGCGGCAGCAGATGTTTTATATATCAGTGATGATGATCTTGAGAGCGATCACTATGACTGTATCAAGGAGTGCAAGGCGAAATATGACCCGGAGATCGTCATTATGGGCATTGGGGACAAGGGCGTGATTCTCTACACGAAGGAGGACAACAGCGTGATTGAGTACAGACCCGTCAAGACAAATGAGATTGTGAATACGATCGGCGCTGGAAATGCGTTGTTCTCATCCTTTATGCACTATTATGTCAAGACTAGGAATGCCAAGGAAGCAATCAAAAACGCACTGCTGTTTGCGTCTTATAAAATCGGATTTGTTGGAACCTCCAATGGATTTATGACAGAGGAGCAGATAGAGCAGTGGAAGAAGCTGATCTGGTTATAAAAACGAGTAGGGGAGATGTTCCCCTACTCGTTTTCCATATAAAGATATCGAAGAAATTCGATTGCATTGTCAAGGTTGTCCGCATTGACAATCAGCCCAAAGAGGGGCTCTGCGCCAGTATAGTAGCCGGACTGGGCTAGTCTGGGCGCGTCGGACACATAGATGCCGACAGGCGTCAGGGTCTGTGCTTCACCGTATTTGGCGTAGTATAGCTTGTCTTCAAATCTGGCAAGCAGGTCATCGGGAAGAACCGCCGTAATGTCATGGAGACATTCGCTCCGCGCAAAGTAGTCGAGCGTGTCCTCGTCGCCCACAACAACGTCAAGTTCGCCGGTTGATATGACAGCCATCGTCTTTTCCATCGTCATAAAGGTATTCATATCCGTGCTGTCAGGGGTGTAATACATAGAGGCATCAATGTAGGCGTCATGCTCTTTGGTATCAATGTCCAGATGTCTGACAAAATCGTCGATCAGTCCTGTGTCGGACGGTTTTCCTGTAGTATTGTAGAAAAAGGCGGCAAAGGCAGTATCGGAGGGCGCTGTCAGCATGGAGTATGCGATCGAGCCCACAAGGAGGATAATGACGGCGGCGACGATGGTAGTCTTTAAGTAATATTCTTTATAATATGCCAGCTTTTCCTTGAGCGGGGCGCCTTTTAGTTTGGCATTCTGCTCTCGGATCTCATCGTGCATCGAATTGTTTTTGTCGCGGTTTTTGTTGTAGACTTCCATGATAACACCTCCATCGTTCATAATGACTATCATATATGGAAATGCTGGCAAATGTCAATCAACATACTATAAATTTTTTCTAAAGCTGGAATATTACATTGAATTATTCTGTGATATAAGGTATGATTGTAATAATAAAATTAAGGAAGGGATCACATTATGAATGAAAGCTATAAGGAATTGTTGGTGAAAAGAGAGAAAGGAGTGAAGGAGGCGCTGATCCGTGCGGCGTGTGTGGCGCTGACGGTGGTGGCAGGGCTTCTCACGCTGATGACTGGGAAGATCACTTTTTTTATTATCGTCGTAGTGTTGGGCGTGCTGGACTATTTTGTATTCCAGTGGACGGATATCGAGTTTGAGTATCTGTATCTGGACAAGGAGATCTCAGTGGACAAGATCATGGCAAAGACGAGAAGGAAGAAGCTTTTGACGATTGATGTCAATAAGATAGAGATCATGGCGCCTGAAAAATCGCATCAGCTCGATTCCTACAGGAACCGCCAGACGAAGGTCACGGATTTGAGCGCAGGCCATGATCTGCCAGAAGAGAAGCTGTACTGGATTTATTATGAGGGAAGCCAGAAGTTTTTGATGAACCTGACAGAAGATTTTGCCAATACCATCAAAGGGATTGCACCCAGAAAAGTTTTTACAGATTAAATGCTTGACAAGCTGTGTCTGCTTTAGTATAATTTTAAAAATATTTTTATAATTTAATAATTAATTTAATAATTTTTTTAAAAATTTTTATTGTACAGGAGGAAGAAAAATGGGTCAGATAATCGGCGAAGGCATTACTTTTGATGACGTACTATTAGTACCAAGCTACTCACAGGTCATTCCTAATCAGGTTGACTTGACAACATGGTTGACCAAGAAAATCAAACTGAACATTCCTATGATGAGTGCAGGCATGGATACCGTCACAGAGCACAGAATGGCAATTGCCATGGCGAGACAGGGCGGTATCGGTATTATTCACAAGAATATGTCTATCGAAGCGCAGGCAGAAGAGGTAGACAAGGTGAAACGTTCAGAGAATGGCGTTATCACAGATCCTTTTTCACTTACTCCCAATCATACCCTTGGAGACGCCGATGCGTTGATGGCGAAATTCCGTATCTCAGGTGTTCCAATCACGGAAGGCAGAAAACTTGTCGGTATCATCACGAACCGCGATCTGAAGTTCGAGACCGATTATTCAAAGAAGATAAAGGAGTCCATGACATCGGAGGGACTCATCACAGCGAAGGAAGGCATCACGCTTGAGGAGGCAAAGAAAGTGCTCGCGGATGCGAGAAAAGAAAAACTTCCTATAGTAGATGACAACTATAATCTCAAGGGACTCATCACAATCAAGGACATTGAAAAGACGATCAAGTATCCGCTCGCCGCAAAAGATGAGCAGGGAAGACTGCTGTGCGGCGCAGGTGTCGGCATCACCGCAAATGTGCTTGAGCGCGTGGAGGCGCTTGTCGCGGCAAAGGTCGATGTTATCGTGCTTGACAGTGCACACGGGCATTCTGAGAACGTGCTGCGATGCCTGAAAATGATCAAAGAGAAATATCCTGATCTGCAAGTGATTGCAGGCAATGTTGCGACAGGGGAGGGCACAAGAGCTTTGATCGAGGCTGGAGCAGATGCAGTCAAGGTCGGCATCGGGCCGGGTTCGATCTGTACGACACGTATTGTCGCAGGCATCGGCGTGCCGCAGATTACCGCAATTATGGATTCTTATGCGGTGGCGAAGCAGTACAATATTCCGATCATTGCGGACGGCGGTATCAAGTATTCCGGCGATATGACAAAGGCGATCGCAGCCGGCGGAAGCGTCTGCATGATGGGCAGCATCTTCGCAGGGTGTGAGGAGAGCCCCGGGACATTTGAACTGTTTCAGGGAAGAAAATATAAGGTGTACAGAGGCATGGGCTCGATCGCAGCCATGGAGAACGGGAGCAAGGACCGTTACTTCCAGTCAGATGCCAAGAAGCTTGTGCCGGAGGGCGTTGAGGGACGCGTTGCCTACAAGGGAAATGTGGAAGATACGGTATTTCAGCTCATGGGCGGTCTCCGCTCTGGTATGGGGTATTGTGGCACACAGACGATTGAGGAACTCAAGAACAACGGCAGGTTTATGAAAATTTCTGCGGCAGCACTCAGAGAGAGCCATCCTCATGATATCCATATCACGAAAGAGGCACCAAACTATAGCGTCGATGAGTAATTTTTATGATACAGGAAGCGCTGTCACACCTTGTGACAGCGTTTTCGATTGCGCACAGGGAGGATTTTCCATCAATGTTATATAAAAAATACCGTCTGTATGACGAGGGGGTGGAGATTATGATTCCATCTGATATCCAGCCATCAGAATCTTTCCTGTCATCGCAGAACAGATGGCTGTCAAAGGACAGAAAGACCGTGATCTGTATCTCAAGAGGCGGGGCAGATCTGACAGAAGATAACCTGAACAGCCGGTTAAATGAGTATTACAAAGGGTTTTGCAGAGAGGTCTGCCATTTTCAGTGCAGGCACATTATACGGCGCACGGTCAACAGGAGTGTTTTTGGAGAGATACAGTACACGTCACGCGTGACAGGATATCCTTTTTATAATGTATTTCTGCTTGGCAGTTATCAGGGAAGAGAGCTTGTCATCACGATTCAGTGTATGGAGCATCAGTGGACGGCAAATGAACATATATTTGAAAACATTATAGATTCCATCCGAATCATGAAGAGACAACACGAGGACAGGGAGGATACAAGACATGCTGGTTAAGGCAAAAGAGAAGCAGATTTCCTTTTTATTTCAGGAGCATGACCCATTTTTTGAGATTGGATGCCGGATTTTGGAACAGGAGCACATAGACCAGATGCTGCCGTGCACGAGAACAAAACAAAGGGGCAGGGAAAAACTGGTGTACCATGCAGACGGGGAGACGCTGGTGCTGCTCAGGGATATGGTTCCCAGATTTGAACAGAAGGATTTGGTGAATCTGCTGTGCGGGATGATTTTCTTAAACAGGAAGGTCGAGGAGAATGGCTTCCTGAAGAAGGAATGTATCTGGTGCAAGTATGACAATCTGTATTATGACAAGGGAAACGGGTGTATCAAGGCGGCGATTCTTCCGATTACAGGGGAGCTTCGGTATGCGGATGGGGAGAGCTGGCATGGGCAGTTTGAGGAAACCATGACCTGTATTGCCTCGTATCTGCCGGCGGATGCCCAGCAGCAGACTAGGAAGGTGCTTTTGATGCTGAAGCTGGGAGAACTGACGCAGGAGGAAGCTTTGGAGCGTCTACAGTCAATGGGAGGCAGTGCGTCCGAGGCGGGACAGTGGCTTCAGGAACATCAGCAGGACATTCTTCTGAGACTGCTGTACCGCGGGAATGGCAGGGAGCTGGAATTTCTGATAGACAGCGAGGATTTTCTGATTGGCAGAAATGCGGCGGCAGACGGTGTGATCACAGCAAAATATTCCAAGGCGGTCAGCCGCAGGCACTGCCTGATTACAAAGATGAATCATAAATATTTTGTACAGGACTTAAAGAGTCTAAATCACACACTGGTGAATGGAATCATGATACCGCCGTATGAGCTGATGGAATTGGAAAACAATGATATACTGAGTGTGGGGGATATCGAATTTCGTGTGACAACCAGTGTATCGTAATCGTATCGCTTAATAGAATTTTTATAAGTAGAAGGGACAGGTTAGAACAAATGAGAGACACAGTAGAGATCAGATGGCATGGGCGCGGAGGACAGGGTGCTAAAACGGCTGCACTGCTGCTGGCAGATGTAGCGTTCAAGACAGGAAAGTATGTGCAGGGATTTCCTGAGTATGGACCAGAGCGGATGGGGGCGCCAATCACCGCGTATAACCGCATCAGCGCAAGTCCGATCACGGTACATTCCAACATCTATGAACCGGATTATGTGGTGGTGGTGGATGAGAGCCTGCTCGACAGCATTGATGTGACGAAGGGGCTGAATCCCAAGGGCGCTGTCATTATTAATTCCACGCGCAGCAAGGAGGAGATTGAGGAGCATCTGCACGGCTATCAGGGAGCAGTTTACACAGTCGATGCGAAGGAGATTTCCATGAGAGCGCTTGGGAAGAATTATCCCAATTCGCCGATGCTTGCAGCGACAGTGGCGGTGTCAAAGATTATGGAGCGAGAGGAGTTTCTCGCGGAGATGAAGGCGTCTTTCCAGCATAAGTTTGCAAAGAAGCCGGAAGTGATTGATGGCAATATGATGGCGTTAGAGCTGGCGTTTGAGGCGGCAGTGTAAAGATACAGGAGAAGGCAGGGAGGTACGATATGGCAAGTGATAAAATATATGACAGGATTCATGAACAGAGTCCATGGCAGGAGATCACAGAGGGAAATAAAATCTTTGAGGCAGCCACCTCAAAGGACTTCTGCACAGGAGAGTGGCGGACGGCAACACCCGTGTGGGACAGTGGTCAGTGTAAGCAGTGTCTGCTGTGTACACCAGTGTGTCCTGATTCATCCATACCGGTGACGGCAGGGAAAAGAAAAGATTTTGATTATGACCATTGCAAGGGCTGCGGCATCTGTGCAAAGGTCTGCCCGTTTGGCGCAATCAGTATGAGGGAGGGAAAGTAAATGGCAGTCAGAGAACGTTTATCAGGCAACGAGGCAGTGGCATATGCGATTAAGCAGGTCAATCCAGATGTGATGCCGGCATTCCCGATCACACCATCGACCGAGATACCGCAGTATGTGGCGAATTATATTGCAAACGGTGAGATTGATACCGAGTTTATCCATGTGGAGAGCGAGCACAGTGCGATGAGCGCGACGATCGGTGCGTCAGCGGCAGGAGCCAGAGCGATTACGGCGACTTCCTCCTGCGGTATGGCACTGATGTGGGAGGAGCTCTATGTAGCAGCCTCCAACAGGCTTCCGATCGTGCTTGCGCTGGTCAACAGGGCGCTGTCCGGGCCGATCAATATCAATGCAGACCACTCCGACAGCATGGGGGCAAGGGATTCTGGCTGGATACAGATCTATGCAGAGTCCAATCAAGAGGTCTATGACAATTTTATACAGGCGTTTCCGATTGCGGAGGACAAGCGGGTTCATCTGCCGGTCATGGTGTGTCAGGACGGATTTATCACAAGCCACGGTGTCGAGAATATCCTGTTGGTGGAGGATGACAAAGTAAAGCAGTTTATCGGTGAATATGAACCAGAGCATTATCTGCTGAATGAGACAGAGCGCATGGCACTTGGTCCCTATGCCGTCTCCAATTATTATATGGAGACGAAGCGCGCACAGCGGCAGGCAATGTGTAACGCGAGGGAAGTGATTTTGGAGGTTGCCGCCAGATTTGAGGAGATGACAGGCCGCAAATACAGCTTTTTTGAGGAATACCAGATGGAGGATGCCGAGTACGCAGTTGTCATTATCGGCTCTGCGGCTGGAACCTGCAAGGCGGCGGTTGAGGAGATTAGAGCCACGACAGGAAAAAAGGTCGGACTCATCAAGATCAGGGTATTCAGGCCCTTTCCAGAGGAGGAGATTGCAAAGGCGCTCGCCAAGGTGAAGTCCGTGGCAGTCATGGACAGAAGCGAGATGTTTGCGGCGACGAGCGGTCCGCTTGGCGCGGAGGTGCGCGCGGCGATGTATCAGGCGCATGGCACCGCAGAGGTCGTGAATTATTTTTATGGTCTTGGCGGCAGAGATATCACGGTTTCTGATTTTAAGAAAGTCTATGACAATCTGGAAACGATCGCAAAGACGCATGTGGTGACAGGGATGTATACATACATAGGCTTGCGCAGTGCACAGCCAGAGGAGGTCTAGGAGAGCATGGAAAAGACAACATATAATTTCAAAGAGGTCATGAGCAAACCGGAACGTCTGGCGCCGGGACATAGAATGTGTGCTGGCTGCGGCGGCACCATCACGGTGCGCACCGTACTCCGGGCGCTGGAGGAGGGAGACCGGGCAGTCATTGGCAATGCGACAGGGTGTCTCGAGGTATCTTCGTTTATGTATCCCTATACAGCGTATGAGGACAGCTATATCCACAACGCTTTTGAGAACGCAGGCGCGACGCTCTCCGGTGTGGAGACCGCCTATCATGTGCTGAAGAAAAAGGGAAAGATCAAGGAGAATTTTAAATTTATCACATTTGGCGGGGACGGCGGCACGTATGATATCGGTTTCCAGTCGCTGTCAGGCGCGATGGAGCGCGGGCATGATCTGGTGTATGTCTGCTATGACAATGGTGCCTATATGAACACCGGCACACAGCGCTCGTCAGCGACACCGCAGTATGCAGACACGACGACGACGCCGGCAGGAAGTGTGTCCGCAGGAAAAGTGCAGGTCAGAAAAGACCTCGCTGCCATCATGGCGGAGCATCACATCCCTTATGTGGGACAGAGTACCTTTACATCGAACTTTAAGGATTTGTACACAAAGGCGCAGAAGGCAATCTACACGCCGGGGGCGGCATTTCTGAACGTGATGTCACCGTGTCCGAGAGGGTGGGGCTATGAGCCGAGTGAGATGATGACCATCTGCAAGCTCGCGGTAGATACCTGCTACTGGCCGATGTTTGAGGTGATCGAGGGCAAGTGGATTTTGAACTATGAGCCAAAGAACAAACTGCCGATTGAAGATTTTTTGAAACCACAGAGAAGATTTAAACATTTGTTTAAGAAAGAAAGTGAAGAACTCATCGGAAAATTTCAGGAGGAGATCGACCGCAGATGGGAAGAACTCAAAAATAAATGCAGCTTGTAAGCTGCATTTATTTTTGAGTGGTTTCACTGAAGTTTCGTTCAGCTTGTATGCGTGCTTCTTCGATTTCAGTCTGCTTCTTTGCCTCATCCTCAGCCGCCTCACGCAAGAGCCGTTCATAGATTTCGTTGGCTTCGTGGATGATCTCCTCCTGTTCCGGCGGTGTGATCACATCATCTCCCGGCTGTCCTCCTGCTGCAATCAGGGAATCAACAGAGGATTGGCTGCTGGAAGCGTATAGAATTGCATTGAGGGCAGCCTGAGTGTTCTCATCCATTGGCTGCTGGCCATACAAACCGGAATAAGAACTGGTTGTCGCATTGTATGCGGAATCGTCGATCTGCTCTGTCTCCGCATCAGGGTCGTCCTCCTCAAGAGCAAGCAGTGCGGCTTCTTCGGCTTCGATCGCCTCGAGGCGCAGCGTTTCCTCCTTCTCAGCCTCGGAGGGCCATATTCTGACCGCATCAGGATTGTACGCTACTAACCACCATTTGATGACATGTGGATAGTATTTCTTTAAAAAGTACGCTGTGGCTGGATCCATCATCTTAACACCATCTTTCGAATGAATTAATGTATCAATCTTTGATACTTATTTTACCACATATTTAATAATATCGGTAGAAGAAAAGTGAAAATTTACTGAATTGTTTCAAAAAATATAGATTTATTGGCCAAATCTCTTAAAAGGAAATAAAATGTGTTATAAAAGTATAAACTAAATTGACAAAACAAAAATTAGTGTTATAGTGTATATAGAACAAACAAGACAAAGGTATTTACTGTCTGAGAGGAGGAATAACATGAATATCCAAAAATTTACACAAAAGTCTATAGAAGCAGTCAATCAATGCGAAAAACTCGCTATGGAATATGGAAATCAGGAGCTTGAGCAGGAGCACCTTCTCTATGCGCTGCTGACAATTGAGGACAGCCTGATTCTCAAACTTGTTGAAAAGATGGAAATCAATAAAGAGTATTTTGTCGGCAGAGTCTTAAAGGCGCTTGAAAAGCGGGTGAAGGTACAGGGCGGGCAGCCTTTTGTTGGCCAATATCTGAACAAGGTGCTGATCAGCGCAGAGGACGAAGCAAAGCGCATGGGAGATGAATATGTATCTGTAGAACATTTATTCTTATCCATGATACAGAATCCAAATAAAGAAATCAAGGAAATTTTCAGGGAGTACGGCATCACGAGAGAGCGCTTTCTGAGAGTGCTCTCAGAGGTGCGGGGAAACCAGCGGGTTACAAGCGACAATCCTGAGGCGACCTATGACACGCTTGAGAAGTATGGGCAGGATTTGGTGGAGAAAGCGCGGAATCAGAAGCTTGACCCCGTGATCGGGCGGGACAATGAGATTCGAAATATTATTCGTATCCTTTCGAGAAAGACCAAGAATAACCCCGTGCTGATCGGTGAGCCCGGCGTGGGCAAGACCGCAGTTGTCGAGGGACTTGCACAGCGCATTGTGCGGGGAGATGTGCCGCAGGGATTAAAAGACAAGAAGATTTTTTCACTGGATATGGGCGCACTGGTTGCCGGGGCAAAGTACCGCGGGGAATTTGAAGAGCGGCTGAAGGCAGTGCTTGAGGATGTCAAGAACAGCGACGGACAGATTATCCTGTTCATTGATGAGCTGCACACGATTGTCGGTGCAGGCAAGACCGACGGGGCGATGGATGCCGGAAATATGTTAAAACCCATGCTGGCGCGCGGCGAGCTGCACTGTATCGGCGCGACGACGCTGGATGAGTACCGTCAGTACATTGAGAAAGATCCCGCATTGGAGAGGCGTTTTCAGCCAGTCATGGTCACAGAGCCGACCGTGGAGGATACGATCAGCATTTTAAGAGGCTTGAAAGAGCGCTATGAAGTGTTTCACGGCGTCAAGATCATGGACAATGCACTGGTGAGTGCAGCAGTGCTCTCAAACCGCTATATCACGGACAGATTCCTGCCGGACAAGGCGATTGACCTTGTGGATGAGGCGTGTGCCATGATTAAGACAGAACTGGATTCGATGCCGGCAGAGCTGGATGAGCTGCAAAGAAAGATTATGCAGATGGAGATCGAGGTTGCCGCACTCAAGAAGGAGGAGGACCGCCTGAGCGCTGAGCGTCTCGCTGCGCTGCAATCAGAGCTTGCTGAGCAGAAAGAAGCCTTTCAGAACCGCAAGGCGCAGTGGGACAATGAGAAGGCATGTGTGGAAAAACTCTCAAAACTGCGTGAGGATATCGAGGAGCTGAACAATCAGATACAGATCGCACAGCGCGAAGGCAATCTTGAGAAGGCGGCAGAATTAAGTTATGGAAAGCTGCCTGAGCTGAAAAAGCAACTGGAACTTGAGGAGGAGACCGTCCACGCCAGAGAGATGTCGCTGGTGCACGAAAGTGTGTCCGATGACGAGATCGCAAAGATCATATCCCGCTGGACAGGAATCCCGGTATCCAAATTAAACGAGAGTGAGCGCAACAAAACCCTGCATCTGGATGAAGAGCTGCACAAGCGGGTGATTGGACAGGACGAGGGCGTGACAAAGGTCACGGAGGCAATCATCCGCTCCAAGGCAGGCATCAAAGACCCGGATAAGCCGATTGGTTCCTTCCTGTTTCTGGGGCCGACAGGCGTCGGCAAGACAGAGCTTGCCAAGGCGCTTGCAGCGTCCTTGTTCGACGACGAAGCCAATATGGTGCGCATTGATATGAGTGAGTACATGGAGAAGCATTCTGTGTCGAGACTGATTGGAGCGCCTCCGGGATACGTGGGATATGACGAGGGCGGACAGCTCACGGAAGCTGTGCGCAGGAAGCCCTACAGCGTTGTGCTGTTTGATGAGGTGGAGAAGGCGCACCCAGATGTATTTAATATCTTATTACAGGTGCTGGATGACGGGCGGATTACAGATTCGCAGGGCAGGACAGTAGACTTCAAGAATACGATCCTGATCATGACTTCCAACATTGGCGCGCAGTATCTGCTCGATGGCATCGACAGGAACGGCAATATCGAGAAGTCGGCACAGGAACTGGTGATGGGAGAACTCCGGGCACATTTTAGACCCGAATTTCTCAACAGGCTGGATGAGACGATTCTGTTTAAACCACTCACCAAGGAGAATATTGGCGGTATTATCAGCCTGATATTGGCAGATCTCAACAAACGGCTTGCAGACAGGGAGATTGGTATCGAGATTTCTGACCGGGCAGAACATTTTATCGTCGAGAATGGGTATGATCCCGTCTACGGTGCCCGACCGCTCAAACGATATATCCAGAAATATGTAGAGACACTGGCAGCCAGACTCATACTGGCAGATCAGGTGAGAGCGGGCGACACAATTTTAATAGAGCTTGACAGTTCCGGGACGGAGCTGACAGCATTGACAAAATAAGAGGCATCTGCCTCTTATTCTTTTGCTTCTTTTGGTATAAACTTTTTTCCTGTCTGAATGGCATGACGCAGTAAAAATTCTTTCCAGATTGGATAATACTGTGCCTTGATGTGCACTTGGTCCCAAGTATAGTCAGATACCAGTGCGCCGTCTTTGCACAGACTGCTCTCATTGATATCAATGTAGAAGATATCCTTCTGGTTTGCGAGGGTTGCGATCAGCTGGTTGCGCGCGGCGATGTTCTCGTTGGTAACGACGTCGCTCTCGTCAGACTTTTCCTGTGTGACAAGGAGATTTCCCTGAATAAAAATCAGGGCTTCTGGCTGAAGTTTGCGGATGTCGGTGACCACCTCTTTGTAGCGCTCAAAAAAGCTCTCCGGTGTTCCGGTGCCGCACTCGTTGATGCCGACCATCAGATAGATTTTGGCAAACTGTGTCTCTGCCAAAATATCGTGTACAGACATCTTTTCGTCATTGTATGTAATCTTGGGCTTGTTGTAATCGTAGATTGAGAGGGATGTCTTACACAGAAAAGTGGCATTCTCAATCCCTGCGTACTGGCTGATTCCGACAGTGCGCGAGTCACCGATAAAGCAGGCATCGGCAAAGTAATCTTCTGTCGCAGTTGTAAATTCATACACCTCTGGTTCTTTGACCATCTTCGCCGCTTTTCCCGATGTCGCCTTTGTGGCTTCAGGGGAAATGCTGGAAATAATTTCTGAGAGCGGCTGCTGAGCCGTTTCACTGGCAGGTTCTTTGGCTTGTGTGGCAGCGGACAGGACACTCAGATTGTCTACAGCGTAGCCTGCGGCCAGACTGGTAAAGTCCGTCAGATAGAGTTTATCGTGGATTCCGCGCATTGCCGATGCCAGAGGCGGCGTGGAGGGGGTGTACGTGTTTTCGTTGTGATAATACCTTTGGTTCCAATAGCTGCCAAGAATGCTAAACAGCAGTGTGGAGGCCACGATCAGAATCAGCAAGGTATAACTTTTCTTACCGTTTATCTCTTTCATAGAATGAATCATGCCTTTCTAAAATGTTAGAACTTAATACCTGAAATACAGGAAGGGGTTGTTGATTCCGATCGCCAGATAGTAGACAGACCACCAGAATATGACAAACGCCACGGCAACACCTAGGAACCGGTGCCGTATCTTGTCGAATAATTTTTCAGGGTAATCGGTTGCAAAAATCAGGCTTGCAATCAGCAGTGGTGCGTAGTCTGATGCAAATCTCATAAAGTCTGACAGGTCAAAATTGCCAGCGCCGCTCAAAAAAGGAAACATTTGCCCTAAATAGACGCAGAGCTCGTCAAAGTTGCTGATCGCAAAGATCGTCCAGCTGATCAGAATATATAAAAACATGTAAGCATGTGACAATAGCTTTGCGATAAAATGGTCTGCGTTCAGCCAGCGCAGTGTGAATTTTTTCTCAATAATCTGCAAGACAAAGATAAAAAGTCCCCAGAAAATAAAGTTCCATGCCGCACCGTGCCAGAAGCCCGTGAGAAACCATACAACGAGGAGGTTGAACACCGTCCGTGCGGTTCCTTTGCGGTTGCCGCCAAGCGGAATGTACACGTACTCCCGAAACCATGCGCCGAGTGTAATATGCCATCTGCGCCAGAAATCTGTGACACTCCGCGCCATATACGGGTGCTGAAAGTTTGCAGGCATATAAAAACCAAGCATTTCTCCAAGTCCGACTGCCATCAGGGAATACCCGCAGAAATCGAAATAGAGCTGCATGGAGTAGGCAAATGCGCCAAGCCATGCAAGCGGGGTCGAGACACTCTCAAAACCGATCGTACACACCTCATTCCACAAAGTCCCAATGCGGTTTGCGATGATCACCTTGTATCCAAGGCCGATGATAAAGGTCTTTAGCCCGTTGTCAAACCCATGAATCGAAATCGTGCGCTCCTTCAATGCATCCCGGATATTGGAGTAGACGACGATAGGCCCCGCAATCAACTGAGGAAACATGCACAGATAAGCACCAAGGCTGACATAGGACTGGTCAGCTTTTGTCCGTCCGAGATATACATCAATGACATAGGATGCGATCTGGAAAGTGTAGAAGCTGATTCCGAGCGGCAGTGTGATATTGAGAGTGTAGAACCGCCAGTGGATATCGAGCAGTCTCAGGGCAGCGTTGATATTTTCTATAAAGAAATTCGTGTATTTAAAAAAAAGTAAAAATCCAAAATTGTAGACAAGTGATACGATCAGCAGCAAGGTCTGCTCAAGTTTTCTTCCATGAAAGCGCTCAATGCCCTTGCCAAACAAAAAGTTTACAGTGATGGAACACAGAATCAGGAACAGGTAGTACGGCTCCCCGAAGCTGTAAAATACCAGACTTCCCAGAAAGAGAAGAAGATTTCGGCTTTTGGCGGGAAATATATAATATAAAACCAAAAAGACTGGTAAAAAAACAAAAATAAAAGAAAGGCTGCTAAAAACCATGATGCTCCCCCATAAATCATGATGCAATACAAATATATATTATAAAAGCATGAAATACCTGCTGGTTTACAGGTATCTTTTGCTGAAACAATAATTATTATAGCAAAAATAAAAGTATAATTCCATAGAATTTTTTCATTTTATTATACAAACAATATCATCCGCCAATGCAAAAATATAGCAGATTCAACATGATCAGTGACATCTATTTATGTATATGCGCCGGAGAATGGAATATGTTCTTGCAGGAAATATAAAAATTTGTTACAGTAGTGGGTATGAGTTACTGTTCACAGATCAGGAGGCATAGAAGCATGAAGCGATTCCGCAAGAAATATATCATAAGACTCACGGCTGTTGTGATGGCGGCAGTCTGTTTGGCCACAGGATGCAAAATTAAATTAAATGAACAGGCGCGCACCAAATTTGTGCTGACAAAAGGTTTTGACAAGGACGAAGTATTCCGCATTGATAAGACCTCCTGCCGGCTGCCGGAGATTATGGTCTATCTTACCAATACGAAGAACCAGTATGAGCAGGCGCTTGGCAGCCAGATCTGGCAGACTTCCTACAAGGGGGAAACACTGGAAGAGAATTTAAAGGAGACGGTGCTTGCGCGGATTGCACGCATCAAGGCGATGAATCTCTTGGCGGCAAAATATGAGATGACACTCTCAGAGGAGGAGCTTGGCAATGCCAAGACGGCGGCAAAGCAGTATTATGAATCGTTAAACGACAGGGAGCGGGAGCTTTTGAAGGTAGATGAAAAACTGCTGTGCGCCATGTACGAGGAGTATGCGCTCTCAGGAAAAGTGTACGATTATCTCATCGCGGACATTAACCCTGAGATCAGTGACGATGAGGCGAGAACGATTACAGTACAGCATGTGCTGATCAAAACATATACAAAGAATGAGGCGGGGGAGTACGTTCCTTATTCGGAGGAGGCAAAGAAGGAGGCATACCAGAGGGCGCGCGAGGTACTCAGGAAGGCAAAGGCAGGAGAGGAGTTTGCCGGGCTGGCTGCGACCTACAGTGAGGACAGCAACTCGACCTATTCCTTTGGGAAAGGGACGATGGATGCGGCGTTTGAGGAGGCGGCATTTAACCTCGGCACAGATGAGATCAGCGGCATTGTGGAGACACAACACGGCTATCACATCATCAAATGCATCAGTACGTTTGACAGGGACGAGACAGACAGGAACAAAGTAAAGATTGTAGAACAGCGCAGGAAAGAGGTATTTAATGAGGAGTATTCAGGTTTTGTGGAGGGACTGACCAGAAGCCTGAATGAGAAGCTGTGGGCATCGGTGGGATTTATCGAGGACGAGCAGGTGACGACGAGCAGTTTTTTTGATGTGTATCACGAAGTATTTCCGTAATCGGGAACATATTCTAAAGGAAATATAAACAAAGTCTAAATTATTAGCACTCAGATAGGTTGAGTGCTAATTTTTGCTTGACTTTTGCATTTTGGGGTATTAAACTATCTAACAGACAGGGCAATAACCTTGATATAAACGAGAAAGGAATGTGATTTTATGGCAGAGAAGCGTGGAAGCTTGTCCATCAACAGCGAAAATATTTTTCCAATTATTAAAAAGTGGTTGTATTCAGACCACGATATCTTTTACAGGGAGCTGATCTCCAATGGCTGTGACGCCATCACCAAATTAAAAAAACTTGAGATGATGGGAGAGTATGAGTATCCGGCAGATGTGAAGAAGGATATTCATATCGTTGTCAATCCAGAGCAGAAGACACTCAAGTTTATTGATACCGGACTTGGCATGACCGCGGACGAGGTGGAGGAGTACATCAACCAGATCGCTTTTTCCGGTGCGACAGATTTCATCGAGAAATACAAAGACAAGACTAATGACGATCAGATCATTGGCCATTTCGGACTTGGTTTTTATTCTGCATTTATGGTGGCAGATGCGGTGCATATTGATACACTCTCTTATAAAAAGGATGCAGCGCCCGTACACTGGGAGTGCGACGGCGGCACAGAGTTTTCTATGACAGACGGAGACAGAACCGCAGTTGGTACAGAGATTACACTGTTTCTCAACGAGGACTGTCTTGAGTTCTGCAATGAGTACAAGGCAAGAGAGGTCATCAAAAAATACTGCTCCTTCATGCCGTATGAGATTTATCTTGAGAAGGCAAATGCACCGGAGGAGTTTGAGACCATCAATCCTGAGGAGAAGAGAGAGGATGATGTCGTTGTAGAAGAGTTTGAGGAGGAGAAGGAAATCCCGGGAGAGGACGGCGCAGAACCGACCAAGGAGAAGGTGCCAAAGCTCAAGATCAGGAAACGTCCTGTACCGTTGAATGAGATTCATCCGCTGTGGGCAAAACATCCAAATGAGTGCACCAAGGAGGAGTATATTGAGTTCTACCGCAAAGTCTTTGCAGACTACAAGGAGCCGCTCTTCTGGATTCATTTGAACATGGACTATCCTTTTAATATGAAGGGGATTCTCTACTTCCCTAAGATCAACATGGAGTACGAGTCGATTGAGGGAACGATCAAGCTGTACAATAACCAAGTGTTTATCGCAGATAACATCAAGGAGGTCATACCAGAATTTTTACTGCTGTTAAAGGGTGTGATTGACTGCCCCGACCTGCCGCTGAATGTGTCGAGAAGCGCACTGCAAAATGACGGCTTTGTGACAAAGATTAGTGAGTACATTACCAAGAAGGTAGCGGACAAGCTCTCTGGAATGTGCAAGACCGACAAGGAAAATTATGAGAAGTACTGGGATGACATCAGCCCGTTCATCAAGTTTGGCTGTCTCAAGGATGACAAATTCTGTGAGAAGATGACAGACTATATCCTGTTCAAGAATCTCGACGGCAAGTACCTGACACTGCCAGAGTGCTTAGAGGTCAAGAAGATCGACCCGGACGAAGAAAATAAAGAAGAAAATAAAGAAGAAAATGCCGCTTCCGCAACCGATGCAGAGACCGGTGAAAAGATTGATGCAGAAGTGGTTGACGGTGATACCGATACCGTTGACATTCCGACAGAGGACAAAGAGACAAAGGAGAAGATTGTCTACTATGTGACAGACCTCGTGCAGCAGAGCCAGTATGTGAATATGTTCAAGAAGGCAGGAATGGACGCCGTTGTGCTGCCGGATAAGATTGACCAGCCTTTTGTGTCCCAGCTCGAATCCAAGAATGAGGGAATCAAGTTTGCGCGCATTGATGCAGACCTGACAGATACCTTCAAGAGTGAGAACTCCAAGGAGGAAGAGGAGGAACTTACCAAGAAGAGTGAGGAGATTGCAGAAGTATTCAAGAAAGCGGTGAATAATGACTCGATCACGGTAAAAGTGGAGAGACTCAAAAACGAAGATATCGCTTCCATGATTACGGTCTCTGAGGAGTCGCGCAGAATGCAGGATATGATGAAGATGTATGCGATGCCCGGAATGGATATGGGAATGGGCATGGGCAAAGAGGGACAGACCTTGATTCTCAATGCCAATAACAAGCTTGTATCCTATATACTGGACAACAAGGAGGGCGAGAATGTGTCGCTCATGTGCGAGCAGCTCTATGATCTGGCACTGATACAGCAGGCGCCCTTGCAGCCGGAGGACATGACGAAGTTTATCGACAGAAGCAACAAGATCATGATGCTTTTAGCGAAATAATATTTTGCCTCATATTTCAAATCAATCAACAAAAAAATCGAGTGGGTTTCCTGCTCGATTTTTTATGTGACTTTTCGTATTCAGTTGTTTCGTATTTCGTTGTTTCATTTGATTGATTCATTCCTTTGATTCATTCTTTGTGTCTACTACATAGAGCTGTGTGATCCGGTCGTTGTCAACAAACCAAGAGTCCTTGTCTTTCGTACCCGTAACCTGACAGAGTGTTGTACAGATGCCAAGAGCAGGATTCCAGAGATAGTCGCGTTCCTCATAAATGCCAATCAAAATCTTTCGGTCTACAAGACCTGTAAAGCCAAGGGATTTCATGGGCTTTAGACCCAGTTCAAAGCCAAGGCGGGGATTGTATGTCGATATGATAATCCCCTCTTTGAGAATATTGCGTACCGCTACGCTTTCATAGCAGCTGCGCACGATTCCGACCATACGGATTTCACATGCGCGCGTGAGATCTTCGTCGCGCAGGTCGGTCTGTAGCAGGTATCTTCCATCTTGAGTTGGAAACGTAAAATTTTCATCTGCAACATCTGAGTAGAGTACGAAACGTCCAATTCCTAAATACATAGCGGGATATTCCTTGCCACAGTACATAACATAGAGCCCCTCACGGTACTCGCCGGTTGAGGTGCCTTCAAAATCAAAACGCTCCTTCATAATGCCCGCGTCTCCTTCTTATTTTTTTGAAAGTATGCAGAAAAAAATAAGTACAACCTATCAATATAACTATCATAGTATATGAAAAGCACGATTGCAAGGGGGGAAGGTAGTACAAATTTACAACAACACGGAATTTGCAGAATCGTAGAATCTTTCTGAAAAATCATATTTTTTTCATGAATTAGATAAATTCTAAAAATATTCTAAACATTTCACAGATTCAGAGAAATAGTATGAAAAAGAACCTCCTAGGATAAGAACAGATTTATTTGTGATAAATAAATGACAAATTAGGGAAAATAGTTTACAATAGAGCTTATTACAGATATGGAAAGAAGGTAGAAGTGCAGTTATGAGACCAAATCCCAGACCACAGGAAATTTACAGACATTTCAAGGGAAATATTTACCAGATCATCACACTGGCGCGCCATTCTGAGAGTGGTGTGAAAATGGTGGTATACCAGCAGCTCTATGCGCCGTTTGAGGTGTATGTGCGTCCCCTTGAGATGTTTATGAGCAAGATTGATGCCCGCAAATATCCAAATGAAAAACAGGTGTATCGTTTCGAACGGCTGGATATCAGAGGAGAGGAGGCTGCGGCACCATTAAAAGAAACTTCAGTGCAGACACTCAACAGGATTTTAAGCAGGGGAAAGAAGGAGCAGGAACAGGAACCAGTACCAGAACCAGCGCCAGCGCCCGCAGCAGAACCAGCGCAGCCGGCAGCAGGGACACAGGCGCATGAGACTGGAGACAGCGATGCGCTGGACGAGGGCGTGCTGGAATTTCTGGATGCAGACTCTTATGAGAAAAAACTTCAGATACTCAGTATGCTTCATCCGAGAATAACAGATGCTATGATTGATACAATGGCGGTGAGCCTTGACACGGAGGTAAAGGAAGGGGATATCGAGACGCGGTATAACGAGATTCGCAACTGTCTCCTGACGATGGAACGTTTTGAGTGCAACCGTCTTAGACCATAAAAGATTGGAGAGGATTATGAAATTATTATCAATAGCGGTACCATGCTACAATTCCGCAGCATATATGCGAAAATGCATTGATTCACTGCTTCCGGGCGGAGAGGATGTGGAGATCATTATTGTCAATGACGGCTCAAGTGACAGCACACCCGATATTGCCGAGGAATACAGAGAGCGCTTTCCGGGCATTATCAAGGTCGTCAATAAGGAAAATGGAGGACATGGTTCCGCGGTCAATGCCGGTATTGAACATGCAAGAGGGCTTTATTTCAAAGTGGTGGACAGCGATGACTGGGTGAGCCAGAGCGCGTATATCCGCATACTGGACAAGATAAAAGAGCTCCTAAAGGGCGGAAAGTCCATTGACATGTTTATCAGCAACTATGTGTATGAGAAAGAGGGAGAGAAGCGTAAGAAGGTTATGAAATATACCCATACGCTGCCGGAGGAGAAAATTTTTACATGGAAGGAGGTGCGGCATTTCCGGGTAGGGCAGTATATTCTGATGCACTCGGTGATCTACAGGACAAACCTGCTGCGGGACTGCGGGCTGAAGCTGCCGGAGCATACATTTTATGTGGATAACATTTTTGTGTTCAACCCGCTTCCGTATGTTAAGACAATGTATTATATGAATGTCAATTTCTACCGTTATTTTATCGGCAGGGACGATCAGTCTGTCAATGAGCAGGTCATGATCAGCAGGATTGACCAGCAGATCAAGGTCAACAAACTGCTGGTTGACTATTACATTGCAGAGAGACAGAAAATTTTGACAAACGGCAAGGTGCGAAAGTATATGGTAAATTATCTTGACATTATCACGACGGTGTCCTCTGTGCTGCTGATCCGTTCAGAGCAGGAGGAGAATCTTGAGAAGAAAAAGGAGCTTTGGCAGTATATCAAGACCAAGGACAAGGTACTGTGGATACGGCTTCGCATGGGGATTCTCGGAAACGCGATGAATCTTCCGGGAAAACTTGGACGCAAGATTTCCGTGGACGGGTACAAGATCTGTCAGCGCATTTTCCATTTTAATTAACTCTTGTAAAATGCTGGAAAAACCGCTATACTAATGTATTGTATTAAAGTTAGATATCAAATATGTAAATACGGAGGAAAGATGCATGTATTCACTTGATGAAGTAAGAAAGACCGATCCCCAGATCGCAGATGCGATTGTGGCAGAGCAGGAGAGACAAAACAGCCATATTGAACTGATCGCCTCTGAGAACTGGGTCAGCAAGGCAGTGATGGCGGCAATGGGCAGTCCACTGACCAACAAGTACGCGGAAGGGTACCCCGGAAAGAGATACTATGGCGGGTGCGAGTGCGTGGATGTCGTAGAGAATCTTGCGATTGAGCGCGCAAAGGAATTATTTGGATGTGACTATGCCAATGTGCAGCCGCATTCCGGCGCGCAGGCAAATATGGCAGTGCAGTTTGCCGTCTTGCAGCCGGGCGATACGATTATGGGAATGAATCTCGACCACGGCGGACATCTCACACACGGCTCGCCTGTCAATATGTCCGGGAAATATTTCCATGTCGTTCCCTATGGTGTGGATGACAACGGCTTTCTTGATTACGACAAGATGCGTGCGCTGGCTTTGGAGTGCAAGCCCAAGATGATCATTGCAGGTGCAAGCGCCTATGCCAGAACGATTGATTTTAAGCGTTTCAGAGAGGTGTGCGACGAGGTTGGCGCTGTTCTTATGGTCGATATGGCGCATATCGCAGGACTGGTGGCAGCAGGGCTCCATCCAAGCCCCATTCCATATGCGGACGTAGTGACGACGACGACGCACAAGACACTGCGCGGACCGCGCGGCGGACTGATTCTTGCAAACAAAGAGGCAGCCGAGAAATATAATTTCAACAAAGCAATCTTCCCGGGCATTCAGGGCGGCCCGCTCATGCATGTGATCGCGGCAAAGGCAGTCTGCTTCAAGGAGGCGCTTGGCGACGAGTTCAAGGCTTATCAGCAGCAGATTGTCAAGAATGCGCAGGCGCTTTGCAAAGGGCTGACAGACAGAGCGGTCAAGATCGTCTCAGGCGGCACAGACAATCATCTGATGCTGGTGGACCTCACAACGTATGACCTCACAGGCAAGACTGTTGAGAAGCTGATGGATGAGGCGCACATTACCTGCAACAAGAATACCATTCCCAATGATCCAAAGTCCCCGTTTGTCACAAGCGGTATCCGCCTTGGAACGCCCGCAGTGACAAGCCGCGGCATGAAGGAGGAGGATATGGACAAGATTGCCGAGGCGGTCGCGATGGTCATCAAGGAGCAGGAGAATGGTATCGCAGGGGCGAAGGCGATCGTACAGACACTCACAGAGAAGTATCCATTGATCTGATGAGCCGCTCATGAGTATGAGAGATGAAAGATCAAGCAGGCAGAAAAGAAGGCGCAGACGTCTCAGAAACCAGATGCTTGCCTATTTGGCATTGATCGTTATTATTATTCTGATACTGACAGCGGGCTATGTGGGTGTCAAAGCTGTCATACGGTATATAAATAATTATAATGATAAGGTGAACCGTGTGATTGAGGAGGCAGAATCCGGCATTATCACGGAGCAGGAGAGTTCGGTTTTTGACATTCAGGAGGAAACCAGCAGCATCGTATACAATGAGGGCTACAATTCTCCTGCGGAGGACGACCCTGTCGAGAACTTGGTCGAAAAACTGCTAAATGACATGACAATAGAAGAGATGGTAGCAGGCATGTTCATCGTGTCGCCAGAAGCCATAACCAATGTCGAGACTGCGGTACAGGCGAGCGAGGGCACGAAAACGGCGCTCGCTGAAAATCCTGTGGGCGGATTTGTCTATGCAGCAAAGAATTTCAAATCACAGGAGCAGTTTACCCAAATGCTTGCAAATGCAAAGGCATATTCCAAATATCCTTTGTTCAGGGCAGTTTCGGCTGAATGTGGAACAACAGAGTATGGGCTTGCAGCGACTGCAAAGGCGTCTGAGCTTTCAGATGCAGACAGTGCTGCGCAGGCATATGGAAGTATCTCAACAGCGTTGGCTGCATACGGCGCGGACTTGATGCTGATGCCGCTGCTGCCCGGTGATGCCGCACTCACAACGGCGGCAGTACAGGCGGTGCAGGGGGCAAAAGTCAGCGTGGTTCTTGAGTCTTTTCCCGGCGATGCCGCAGCGTCAAAATCCTTGGAGGAGTTACAGGGCAGTGAATTTGCCCTGTATGATGCGGCAGTCAAAAGCGGTGTGGACTGTATCATGGTATCACACCTTCAGGCAAAGGGGATCACCGGCGATGATACACCAGCCTCTTTGTCCGCAGCGGTGATACAGGATACCCTCAGAAATACGTTGGGATTTCACAGCGTGGTCATGACCGATGCACTAAATGACAGTGTCATTACAGGCGCTTACAGTTCTGCCGAGGCGGCTGTGGCGGCAGTACAGGCAGGAGCAGATCTTCTTCTGTCGCCAGAAGATTATAAAGAAGCATATGAGGGCGTCTTGCAGGCGGTCTCAGATGGCACGATTACCAAAGAGCGCATCCGCGAATCAATGTACCGGATTTATCGTGTAAAATATAAAAATACATTAACTGAGTAGGGAAGATTCGTCTTCCCTACTCAGTTAATGAAACAGTATAAATCCCCCAGCAGAGCTGGGGAGACTAACAAATGCTGGAGGCGGTGAGCAGAGTACAAGAATAGAAAACTCCGCTGTATAATGAATGTAGGTCTGGTAAACCACATCATATACAACGGAGGTGTCCGATGGACGATTTAAGTTTAGCACATAGCAGGTATAATTGCACGTATCATATTGTATTTATTCCAAAATACCGTAGAAAAACGATGTTTGGAGTATTGCGTAAGGCTGGTGGTTCGTGACTTTTATGGTTTTTAAGGGAAATATTAACTGCTGTATTTTGTTATCATAGTACTCACTAACCTTTGAAAACATTAAGTTTATTGCTAGAGGGCTTTCCCTTAAAGTTTCTCTTGTGTGATAGATTAGTAGACCACTTTTAAAGCGGGACGCACGCCATGTCTGTCAGCATTTACACCATGGCTGCCGCCGAAGGCATTGCCGTCGCGGCCGACGAAGGCCGCGCTGGAATTAGAATCACCGGGCGAGCGCAGCCACCACCAACCGCACCCTACGGCATAACTCATATCATAGCCGTTTTTCAGAGAATTCTGTGCATCGGCTTCCGAATATTTTCCTACACCTCTTGCAACTGCATATGCCGTTGGGTTTGCACACACGCGGTTATCCTGTCCATAACAGTAAATAGCATACTCATACCAATTCTTATGTCCAAAACTGTGAATAACATACTCATACCAATTCTTAAGTTCAATAGAATAGTCATCATGATATACATTCATATCTATATGAAAATATCTCTCAATTTCTTCGAGTGACAGCAGCCATACCTTATCCTCTGTATCATTACCGCCCTCCATATCCCAACCCCAGTATGAATTATCTTCATTTATGACATTCGTATTGACAATAGCCGCCTGTTCCTCCTCAGAGAATGCCGTGTTATAAAACTCACCGTTCATCCAGCTTCTAAGGGTGCAGTTCTCCCAAGTGATATTTTCATCTGCTTCATGGTATTGCTGGCAGTCTAACAGATGAACAGCCAGCAGCGTTGCCTCTCCGTCTGCCTTGTCCAGCACATACCACTCCACTGGCTCTGTACCGTTAACCGCATCATTATCCTGCTCATAGCTTCCAAAGTATACGATATCTCCAACAGCAGCATCTTCAATCGCCGCCATCTCATCCGCATACAGCACCCTGTCCACTGTGGCAGTTTCTTCTGTAAAGCCATCCGTTTCCGCCGCTCCTCTCTTTGTACTGCTGCCTTTGGAAAAAATAATCAACGCTGCAGCAATGCATACAGCCACTGCAACAATGGCTGTTATGCCAATTAATTTCCTGTTTGTTGTTTTCATAGCTTTCATCCTCCCTCATAAAAGCTGTATCATAGCCGGTTTTGGAATAGCTGTTGCGTGTACCACAAATATGGAGCTTTTTCGTAAAAAGTATAATCTTTATGTAAAGCAAAAGAATTAATTTTCATACCCTTTATTTTACAACAAGAGCCAGATACCTGCAAGTATCTGGCTCTATTTTTTGTACGTAGACCAAGAAGTTATTACCAAAATAGGGCTGAAGCACTATATTAGCGCAACTGTCCCATGAAAAGAAAAGGAAAATTTACCCTAAAAGCCCTCCATCAAAATGATGTTGCATAACATTTCTGTAATCAGGGGCTAATGTGAAAAACTTTTTAAAATTCTCCTTTTTGACTATATGAAGGCTGAACTGTTACATTTATTTTAAGCGGGTGATGGGAATCGAACCCTAATACGCTGATGCTTTAAAATCCAATAAATGAAAGGGTTTCCGCTCGTCCTCACTCTCTTTAGTAATCAAAATTGGTAATCACTAAACACCCTTTTTATTGTAACACAAAAAATTTTTTTGTAAATCACTTTTTAATTGTCTACAAATGTAATTATGTCATTTGGTGTGCAATCCAATATCTTACATAGCTTTTCTAATGTATCTACTGTTATTCCTCTGTCATGTTTTAAATTATTTATTGTGCGAGGATTCAAATTACTTGAGAGTTAAAAGTTTGTACCACTAAGAAGCCAGTGAATCCCAGTAAATT
>ERZ779632.48-NODE-48-length-78131-cov-12.595791_pt1 | contig 78131 bp, 74 predicted proteins | sample MGYA00514194_ERZ779632 | MGnify/ENA primary metagenome ERZ779632 (study PRJEB29562, sample SAMEA4376704) | mouse gut metagenome | isolation source: Cecum | study: EMG produced TPA metagenomics assembly of the A DSS colitis mouse model was used to assess the... | reverse complement strand
GAGGTATTCCCAAACATTTCCATTCTTCCATCCAATGTTAATTTAGCAGCCGCTGAGATTGAGCTGATCGGTGTAGAGAAAAAAGAATACATATTAAAAAATGAAGTTGACTGGGTAAAGGACCGATTTGATTTTATCATTATAGATTGTCCGCCATCACTCAGCTTACTCACTGTGAATGCGATGACAACGGCAGACTCTGTCTTAGTGCCAATCCAGTGTGAATACTATGCGCTGGAGGGATTAAGCCAGTTAATACATACAATCAACCTTGTAAAAGAACGATTAAATCCAGATCTTGATATGGATGGTGTCGTTTTTACGATGTATGATTCACGCACAAATCTGTCAGCACAGGTGGTTGAAAATGTCAAAAATCATTTGAGTCAGAAGGTATATAGCACACTGATTCCTCGAAATATCAGACTTGCAGAAGCACCGAGTTATGGTAAGCCCATCAATATGTATGACGCAAAATCGGCTGGTTCAGAGAGTTATATGTCTCTGGCTGACGAGGTGATTCGAAATAACAGTTAGAAATAAAAGGAGAAATTAAATGGCACAAAGAGGATTGGGTAAAGGTCTTGATTCCCTGATACCGGCTTCTGTTGCAGGGAGTAGTGGTGATAAAAAAGAACAAAAAAAGACAGAAATGGTTGTCAAGATTGCTAAAGTGGAACCAAATAGAGACCAGCCCAGAAAAAATTTTGATGAAGATGCATTACAGGAATTGGCAGATTCTATTAAACAGTTTGGATTGCTTCAGCCAATACTTGTGCAGGAAAGAAAAGATTATTATGAGATTATTGCTGGAGAGAGGAGATGGAGAGCAGCAAAGATTGCCGGATTGAAGGAAATACCAGTAATCATTCGGAATTATTCAGATCAGGAAATTGTCGAAATCTCTCTGATTGAAAATATTCAGAGAGAAGACCTGAATCCTATTGAGGAAGCACAGGCATACAAAAGACTATTAGAAGAATTTCATTTAAAGCAGGATGAGGTGGCAGAACGCGTATCAAAGAGTAGAACTGCTGTGACAAACAGTATGAGATTATTGAAACTCTGTGATGGTGTACAGCAGATGATTATTGATGATATGCTGTCAACTGGCCATGCGAGGGCATTGATTCCAATTGAAGATCAGGAAATGCAGCTACAACTTGCACAGAAAATATTTGATGAAAAATTAAGTGTGCGTGAAGTAGAGAAGCTTGTGAAAGGAATCTTAAAACCAGAAAAAGAAAAATTAAAAAAGGAGGAGAAACAACAGACAATCCAATATATTTATCAGGATATAGAGAACAAATTAAAAGAAAAATTTAGCAGAAAAGTTGAGATTAGTTCAAAAGGGAAAAATGGTTCAGGAAAAATTGAAATCGAATTTTATTCCAATGATGACTTGGATCGGTTAGTTGAGACACTCTCAATGATTGAGCGTGTAGAATAGTTATGGGAGAGACAGATGAACAGTAATTTATTAAACAGCATAGGATTAGGAAGGATTGATATCGGATTGATACTATTGGCACTGTTGTCAATTAGTATCATACTTTTGATCTTGATTATCATAACTTTTGCACAGATTGGAAAACTAAAAAAGAAGTATTTGAAATTTATGCTGGGGAAAGACGGGGCAAATCTTGAGAAAGATATTATGACACTCTATGAAGATCATAAATATATGAAACTCAGCATAGACAGAAACAGAGAAGAAATTAAGAAACTTTCTAAAAAACATGAGAATGCATTTCAGAAAGTAGGGCTTGTGAAATACGATGCTTTTACAGAAATGGGCGGAAAATTAAGTTTTGCTTTGGCATTGTTAGATGAGAGAAATGATGGCTTTATCATTAACTCGGTTCACAGTTCAGATGGATGCTATTCTTACACCAAAAGGGTGAAGGATGGAGATTCCCAGATTGCACTCAGCAATGAAGAAAAAGTAGCTGTGGAACGTGCTATCAATGGAACTGCATTTGATAATGAATAAACAAGAGATAGGGGGACAATATTTATGAAGTTAGTTACAGTTGAAGATTTAAAAGATGGTGATGTTATTGCCAATGATGTCATGCTTGAAGATTATACTGTCGTGCTCACAAAGGGGACTGTGATCAAGGCAGCATATATTGAAAAACTGAGGGAATTAGATATCTTTACAGTTTATATTGAGGATGCACAGAGCTTGTCAGAGACACCTGCCAAGGTAGCGCCAAAACCTAAGCCAAAGCCAGTTGCTGAGAAAAAAACAGTGGCACCTGTTCCAGTAAAGCAGGATGCAAACAAGCAGTCCAAGATTCCAATGGAAAAGGTTACGATTCTGCGCGATGAAGTGAAGGAACAGGTCAAAAATAAGATTAAGGATATCTTGGAGCTGCATATTTACCAGCAGACAGAAGGGCTTCAGCAGATTGCAGAGACCGCACAAAATATTATGTCAGATATCCTTGAAGAGGATGAAGTGGTAGAAAAAGTCTATGATGTGCGCGAGAGAAGTGCAGATATCTATGAACATTCTCTTCAGGTATGTACAATCGCTACATTGATCGGATTAAAACTGGGATTGACCAACAAACAAGTATATGATATCAGTGTTGCTTCTCTGATTCATGACCTTGGTTTGCGGTATCTCGTTGTACGGTATGAAGATCAGGATATTAACCTGCTCCCGGCAAAAGATCAGGAAGAATACAAGAAGCATCCAATCTATGCTTATACGGCGATTAAAAACGAGACATGGCTCTCTGAAAATGCAAAGGAGATCGTCCTGAATCATCATGAAAGAAAAGATAAATCAGGCTATCCACTGGGCAATGATCTCGTATCGCGCATGACGCAGATTGTCGGTGTGTGTGATGAATTTGACGAGTTGATCTGTGGGATTGGCAAGGCGAGAGTGCGCGTCCATGAGGCCATTAATAATATCAGAAACTATAGTGGAATCTGGTTTGATGCAGATATTGTCTCAGCATTCTTACAACTGATTGCAGTGTATCCATTTGGTTCAAAGGTTCGTACAAACAGGGGAGAACTTGGCATAGTGATGAGACAGAATCCACATTTCCCAGAGAGACCTGTAATTCGTATTGTAGAGGATAAATATGGACAGGCAATCCATGCAGAGCTGATCATTGATCTAATCAAAGACACAACTGTCGTGATACAGGAAGTTGTGAAATAAGGTAGAAAATAATTAAAGGAGCATAATACAATGATAGACATTAAATTTTTGAGAGAAAATCCTGAGGCAGTCAAAGAAAATATCAAAAAGAAATTTCAAGACCATAAATTACCGCTTGTGGATGAAGTGATTGAGCTGGATGCACAGGCGAGAAAGACACAGCAGGAGGCGGACAATCTCAGGGCAGAGCGAAATAAACTCTCCAAACAAATCGGTGCCCTGATGGGACAGGGAAAAAAGGAAGAGGCTGAGGCGGTCAAACAGCAGGTCAATGCACAGGCAAAAACTTTAGAAGAGCTTGCGGAGCGGGAGAGAGAACTGGGCGATAAAGTGACCAAGATTATGATGACAATTCCCAATATCATCGATCCGAGTGTGCCAATCGGAAAAAATGATACAGAAAATGTGGAGATTCAAAAGTATGGTGAACCTGTTGTTCCTGATTTTGAGATTCCCTATCATACAGAGATTATGGAAAGATTTCATGGCATCGACCTTGACAGCGCAAGAAAGGTGGCTGGAAACGGATTCTATTATCTGATGGGGGACATCGCCAGACTTCATTCCGCGGTGATCTCCTATGCGAGAGATTTTATGATTGACCGCGGTTTTACCTACTGCGTACCGCCTTTTATGATACGAAGTAATGTTGTTACAGGCGTGATGAGCTTTGATGAGATGGACGCAATGATGTACAAAATCGAAGGGGAAGATTTGTATTTGATTGGTACGAGTGAGCATTCAATGATTGGAAAGTTTATAGACACGATTATACCAGAGGCAGAGCTGCCAAAGACATTGACAAGCTATTCTCCGTGTTTCCGTAAAGAGAAGGGAGCACATGGTTTGGAGGAACGCGGTGTGTACAGGATTCATCAGTTTGAGAAGCAGGAAATGATCGTGGTGTGCAGGCCGGAGGAATCTCCTATGTGGTTTGAGAAGCTCTGGCAGAATACAGTGGATTTGTTTCGGAGCCTTGACATTCCTGTGCGCACACTGGAGTGCTGTTCAGGAGACTTGGCAGATCTCAAAGTGAAGTCCATTGACGTGGAGGCATGGTCTCCCAGACAAAAGAAATATTTCGAGGTGGGCAGCTGTTCAAACCTTGGAGACGCGCAGGCCAGAAGGCTCAAGATCAGAGTGAATGCAGAGAATGGAAAGTATTTTGCCCACACGCTCAACAACACCGTTGCAGCGCCGCCAAGAATGCTGATCGCATTTCTGGAGAATAACCTTCAGGCAGATGGTTCTGTCAAAATACCAAAGACATTACAGCCCTATATGGGTGGAAAAACGAAACTGGAATAAAATGAAGATAGAAAGGCATGATTGCAGTGCACAGATATTTAAGAGCAGTTGGTTTTAGCAAGATCAAGAAAAGAGAAGAGTTGCAGGCACTGATCAATGAAGTGGTTGAAGCGACAATAATAAATCCAGATAAATTGAATCATCAACAGACCTATACATCTGCGAGGGATATTGCGGCAGACGAGGAAGATATCGTCTATGCGGAGCTGTCGCTTGACTTTGTGCATGGTGCAGGTATCTGTGTACGCGGTGAGTTTGACGAGGAGAACACGTTTCTGTATGAGTACTATTTTCCATATGTGAAGGGGAATCAGATCAGCTCCAATGAGGATATCACGATCGAGCGTCAGGCAGAGAAGGAGGCTTATGCCGGGGTATGTGATGAGATCAAGCTTGGAGTGACAATCATCTTTTATTTGCAGAATATTATTCCATATAAGAGACTCAAGGCACTCAAAAGACTGCCAGTACAGGGAACCTCGCTGATATTGGGGGCATTGTCTATTGACGGCACGATCATGATGCCGATCATTAAGAATGAGTATGAGAAGGAGCGCATCAGAAAAGCGACAAATGAGCGCAATCAACTGATCGCACAGGCACGTATGGGGAATGAAGATGCGATTGAGAGTCTGACGCTTGAGGACATGGATACGTACACGACAATTTCCCGCAGGATTCACAAGGAGGATGTCTTTAGTCTGGTTGATACATTTTTTATGCCATATGGTGTAGAGTGTGACCAATATTCCATCCTCGGTGAGATTCTGGAGTGTCATGCAGATCAAAACCGCATGACGAAGGAGGAGGTCATTTTTATGACCCTCGAGTGCAATGAGATCATCATTGAGGTATGCATCAACAGAGAGGATTTGTTTGGTGAACCCGCAGTGGGAAGGCGTTTTAAAGGAGTGGTGTGGCTTCAGGGATATATAGAATTTCCCCAGCAAAATTTTTGACAATTTTATCAAAAGATATTGCAATAATCACCACATCTGTTATAATAAAAAGGTACATGATAATTAGTGTACTCGTTTCCTTAGTTAAATGGATATAACAGCCCCCTCCTAAGGGGCAGTTGAGGGTTCGATTCCCCCAGGGAACGTTATAGAACGAGTTGTACAGAGCATTGAAACCTTTGGCAAAGATTTTCAATGCTTTTCTATTTATACGCAGGGTGTGTAAGGAATTAGGAGTTATTGTGAATTATATTGTTTTCGATTTGGAGTGGAATCAGGCTGCTGATTTGAAAACAAGGCGTGAGAATCGTCTGTTGTTTGAGATTATCGAAATCGGCGCGATCAAATTAAATGAGAAAAAAGAACTGCTCGGTGATTTCCATGAGCTCATAAAACCTCAGGTGTTTCATGCGATGAATCAGGTGACAGGGGAATTGATTCATCTGAAAATGGAGCAGCTAGAGGACTGCCGCTCATTTTCGGAGGTGGCTGCTGATTTTCTGGCATGGTGCGGCAGTGATTATATTTTTTGTACGTGGGGAAATCTCGACCTTACAGAATTACAGAAAAATATGGATTATTACAATATGACACCTGTGTCAGAAAAAACGATCCGCTTCTACGATGTTCAGAAATTATTCAGCATCGCATTTGAGGACCGGACACTGAGGCGCACATTGCAGTATGCGGTGGAGTATCTGGGAATTGAAAGAAATGCAGCATTTCACAGAGCCTACGCGGATGCCTGTTATACAGCCGAGGTGATACAGAGGATTACAGACGACAGTGTTTTTGAGAATTATTCTTTTGATACCTACCGTGTGCCAAGGAATAAATCCGAAGAGATTAAGATACAGTTTGCGGACTACTTCAAATACATTTCGAGAATATTTCCAGATAAGATGACGGCGATGGCTGACAGAGATGTCATTTCCACAAAGTGTTATCTCTGCGGTGCGAGGACAAGGCGCAAGATTCCGTGGTTTACCACAAATGGAAAACATTATTACACCATTGTTTTCTGCTTGAAGCATGGCCCGATCAAGGGGAAAATCCGTCTGAGGAGATCAGAGGATAATAGGATCTATGTCGTCAAGACCATGAAACAGGCAAGCAAAGAGGTGGAAGCAGATGTAATGAACAAAAAAGAACAGGTGCGGAATAACAGAAAAGAGAGAAGAAGAGGAAAGCATAGCTAATGCTTTCCTCTTTTAGATATATAATAGCGTCTGGAATTTCTGCGCGCCTCTCTTCTGGCGATACGGATTTCTTTCTGTCGGCTGCGGCGCCGCATACTGCTCTGTCCACGGGGAGAAAAGCTGTAGTTGTGGATGACAGAGCGTATGATGAGAAGGATTGCGGCCAGAATCACTAGGATAAGGACGCCTAGGAGGACTTTCTTCATATCTATATAGATGATTCTGGTTGGTTCTGTCTGTTCTTGGGTGGAAGGTGTTGCAGTGGCAATCATCTCACCCTTAGGGGGAGTGGATTCGATTTCGGTCTCGGTGTCATTGTTGCTGAATCGGAATGCGGGAACACTGGATTTGTAAAATTCCAGATTGCATTCGCCCACAGGAATATCATTGTAGGTGTAATGGATGGTAGCTATGACATTGGTGTCAACGACATTGGTGTCAACGACATCTGTGTCAGTGACATTGGTGTCAGATTGTTCGGTGTAAGTGAGTGTTGAATCCACATCTGAAAATTCCGCCGTGTTTGGCAAAATGACATATGCGTCATTTTCTATGGAGATTAACGGTGTCGAATCGCCAAACAGATCATCCTTGGTGTCAAAGAAATCCATGGTGTCGATATTGTATTTGGTCTCATGTTCTTCAATGGATACACGCTGAAAATTTTCAAATCCGTATTGAAAGAGCGTGATGGTGTCCTCAAACTGATAGGGGGTTTCCTCTGTAAATATCACGCATACCAGCTTTATACCGTTTTTCTCAGCGGCGGAGACTAAGGTCTGGCGCGACTGCGAGACAAACCCGGTCTTGCTGCCAAGAAGGTATTCATATTCATAAGGTTTTCCCTTGTACAGCTGGTTTTTTGAGGAGACCCATGCATCCTCCTCATCGTCGGGTTTTAAGCGGAAATGATAGCTGTTTGTGGAGGACATTTTGCACAGCAGCTCATTGGAGAAAAATTCACAGCCGATCAGCGCGAGGTCGTAGGCACTGGTGTAGTGGTTCTCATCAAAGAGTCCATTGCAGTTTGTAAAATTGGAATCCGTGCCGCCTAGATCTTTTACTTTTTGATTCATGAGCGCTGCAAACGCCTCTACGCTTTTCTCGTTGGTGAGCTTCTCCGCGACATGTTCCCCGACTGCGCTGGCAACTTCGTTTGCGGATTTGACGAGGACGCAGTAGAGCGCCTGCTCCATCGTGAGCGTGTCGCCAGTGTCCACACCGCCAAGCTTGGAGCCGTCGGTGGGGACGTCATAGATGGCGTCGTGGGAGAAGGTGACGATCTCATCCATCGAGCAGTTCTGCATAGCAAGCAGGCATGTCAGGATTTTGGTGGTGCTGGCAGGATAGCTTTTTTCGTGGATATTTTTGGCATAGAGTATGGTGTGCGTGTTCATCTCCATCAAAATTGCAGACTGGGCGCCGATGGCAGGTCCCTGTGGCCAGTCTGGGTTTGCGTTGGACTGGATGGGGAGGGTCTTTCGCTGTTCCATCTGCTCAGCAAATTCTTCTGCGGCGTAGGCGGTGCCTGCACACGGGCTGCCGCACACGAGCATGGCGGCAAGCAGTGTGCACGCAGCGATTTTATATAAAAAATGGTTTCGTATTTTCATCGTATAAATCCCTTCATTGATTGATGCTGACTTATAATGACTCACTATTAGATTGTACACTATTTTTATAAAAATGTAACCTGATTATGAAATTTTAATAATCTCATATTTTGTCATAAAATAGCGCAAATTGTATGCAATTGTGCAAAAAAAATGAATTTTATGAATTTTTGGTGAAATTTATATGTGACAAATATAAAGGTAAGGTGTAGAATAATATAGGATGGATACTTTTGGAAATAAATCAGAATTTACAGAAAATGTGGAGTATGGACAATGAGACTTAGAAATGTAACAGGTTCGCGGGAGATGATCGCGCAAAGCCGTTTTGTGGTGCATGAGCCTTCCAGACAGCAGGGAAAATGGAATGAGGTCTTTGGCAATGACCATCCGATACAGATTGAGATTGGAATGGGCAAGGGACAGTTTATGATGCAGCTTGCAGCACAAAATCCCCAGATCAACTATATTGGCATTGAGAAATATTCAACCGTGCTGCTGCGTGCAGTGCAGAAGATGGAGGCGCAGGAGCTTGCAAACCTTCGCCTGATACGCATGGACGCAGAGGAGATCTGTGAGGTGTTTGGAAAGGGGGAGGTTTCGAGGATTTATTTAAACTTCTCCGATCCGTGGCCCAAAGACAGACATGCCAAGAGGCGGCTTCCCTCCAGACAGTTTCTTGGGCGGTATCAGGAGATTCTTGCGGCGGATGGGCGGATTGAGTTCAAGACGGACAATCAGGCGCTGTTTGACTTTGCACTTGAGGAGCTGGAACCTGCTGGCTGGAAGTTAGAAGCCGTGACAAGAGATCTTCATCACGATGAAAAAATGAAGATTGGAAATATTATGACAGAATATGAGCAAAAATTTTCGGCAATGGGGAATCCTATTTATAAATATTGTATTTACCGGTAAAGGAGGGGTGTTCGATGTTTGTTGTCTTTTTTCTGCTATGGATTATCTTTAATGGGCGTGTCACAACAGAGATTGTGCTGTTTGGACTGGCGGTCTCTGCGGCGCTGTACTGGTTTATCTGCAAGTTTATGGAGTTTGGCCCGCGCAAGGAATGGGCATATCTCAAAAAGAGCGGTTATCTGTTGCAGTATTTGTATTATCTGACCAAGGAGATTATCAAGGCAAACTTTGAGACGGTCAGGCTCATCTGTTCGGCAGGCAGGGTGGTGGAGCCGGCGCTTGTGGAGTTTGAGGTTTCGTTCAAGACAGACACCTCGCGGTTTCTGCTGGCAAATTCGATTACGCTCACGCCCGGCACAATCACAGTTGCAGTGGAGGGCGACAAGTTTATCGTGCACTGTCTCGACAAGTCGCTGGCGGAGGGAATTGATTCATCGGTCTTTGTAAAACTGTTAGAGAAAATTGAGGGATAGGGGGCAGGACAGCAATGAATAGTGGAAATATGGTGCTGGAGTCCGCATTTGATATCGTGATGACCATTTTACCGGTTCTGCTGGCAGTCATGGTGTTTATCTGTCTGATACGGGCGATCAAGGGGCCAAGAGTTGCAGACCGCATTGTCGCGATTAATATGATGGGTACAATGACAATGGTCATTATCGCGATTTTATCGGTGAAAATGAATGAGGGATATCTCGTTGATATCTGTATTATCTATGCGATGATTTCCTTCCTTGCAGTGACACTTCTGACAAAGGTATATATGGGAGTATATGCAGAACGGCAAAAAAAGAAGGAGGAGAGCGCACATGATCGTACTACTGTGGATTAGGTTTATTCTCGGAATCATCATGATTCTGTGCGGGTTGATTGTTTTTGCAATCGAGCTATTTGGCGTGTTTGAGTTTCACTATGTGCTCAACAGAATGCACGCGGCGGCGATGGGAGATACGCTTGGGATTGCGCTTAGTATGACAGGGCTGATTGTGCTGTGCGGCCTGAATTTTACCTCGCTCAAAATGCTGCTGGTCGTGGTCTTTTTGTGGTTTGCATCCCCGGTGGCATCGCATATGCTGGCGCGTTTCGAGGTGGTGACAAACGAGGAGCTTCACAAGGAATGCGATATTGAGAAACTGCCGAAAAAGAAAAAGAAATAGGCGGGAAGCATTTGGAATGGAGGATGAGAAGCATGGAAGTATTTCAGATTGTTTTATTTATATTTTTGATCGTGTGTGCCATCTCGGTGAGTTTCTCGAGGAATCTGCTTAATTCGATCATTATCTTTATGTCCTACAGCCTGATTATGTCTATCATTTGGATTTTGCTGGAGTCGCCCGATCTTGCGATCACGGAGGCGGCTGTCGGCGCCGGCATCACAAGTATTTTGTTCTTTGTCACTTTGAAGAAGATTCATGCGATCGTTGCAATCAATGAGGACAAGGAGGACAAACATGCCAGCAGGAAGGGGGATGCAAAATGAGCCGTCTGTTATCGGAGGAGGAATACCGCAAGACCAAAGCGTTTAAGATCAGGCGCTGGTACCGCGGAGAGAAGGACCCATATATCGGCAAGGTTGAGATGAAGCCCCAGAAGCCTTTTGCGGAGGACATCAAGACGCAGAAGCAGCGCATTCATGACGAGGCACTTTTGCGCCGCAGTATTTATGATATCGAGCATAACAGGAAACTACAGATTTTTTCTAAGTTTTATAAAGTGGTTTCTGTCGTCTTTGTCTTTACGCTGATTGCGATTCTGCTCTATGTGGTGTCCTACTTGCCGCCTGTGGGCAATGCGGCAAATCCTGACAACAATGAGGTCGCATCCAAGTATATAGAGGACGCCATGAAGGATACCGGCGCGGTGAACATTGTGACGGGCATGATATTGGATTACCGCGCGTTTGATACACTCGGTGAATCCAATGTGCTCTTTATTGCGACCTGTACGGTATTGATCCTGCTGCGTGTTGACAACCGCTCCAAGAAGAAGGAGGAGGAGGAAAATGACCGTCTCTATGAGCCAAAAAACGACATTATCTTACAAAAGGTTGCATTTTTCCTTGTTCCGATGATTATAATTTTTGGTATTTATGTCATTTTAAATGGACATTTATCGCCGGGCGGTGGATTCTCGGGCGGAGCGATCATCGGTTCTGGACTGATTTTGTATGTCAATGCATTTGGCTTTAAGAAGATTGAGCGGTTCTTTACTCAGAAAACATACAAGTGGATTTGTTTTGTGGCGCTGCTGTTTTATTGTCTTGCCAAGACGTACTCATTTTACTGCGGCGCACATCATCTTGAGACGGGGATTCCGCTGGGAACGCCGGGCGATATTTTAAGCTCTGGTTTGATACTGCCGCTGAATATCTGTGTCGGCATGGTGGTTGCCTGTACGATGTATGCGTTTTATGCGATGTTCAGAAAAGGAGGTTTTTAATCCATATGGGGGGAAATTTGCTTGCAAACTACGGGGAAGCAGTTGCGATGATTTTGTTTGGCATTGGATTTTCAAACCTGCTTTTACAGAAGAATTTGATCAAGAAAATTATCGGTCTGAATATCATGGACACGGCGACGTATCTGTTTCTCGCAGAGAAAGGGTACATCGCAGGGCGGATTGCGCCGATTGTGGTGGACAATGTGACCAGCGTGGAGGCATATATCAATCCAGTGCCCAGCGGGCTTGTGCTCACAGGTATTGTGGTATCGGTGTCGGTGACAGCATTGATGTTGTCGCTGACCATACGGCTCTACAGGAAGTATCACACACTGGACATGGATGAGATCTCGACGATGCTGAAAAAGGAGGACGAATAGATGGAGTTTATACGGAATTTTCCCTTCTTCAGTATCCTGCTGTCTCTTGGATCGGGTGTGCTCACATCCATTATGAACAAGAAAACTGCGCGTCTGTGGAATACGTTTATTCTCGTGGCAATCACTGTGATGTCAGCAGTATTGTTTGTGTACATGCTCGGCGTGGGAGAATCTTATACATTTATGATGGGGCATTTTCCGGCGCCTTGGGGCAATGAGATCCGCGCGGGTGTGCTTGAAGCCGGGATGGCGCTCTTTTTCTGCCTGATTATGCTGTTTTCATTAAAGGGCGGGCAGCAGCACATTGATGCGGAGATTGAGGAGACGAAAGTCAATCTCTATTATATTATGATTAATTTGCTGCTCAGTTCCTTGCTCGCGCTGATCTACACGAATGATTTGTTTACGGCGTATGTCTTTGTGGAGATTAACACGATCAGCGCCTGCGGCCTGATTATGATTACGCAGAGCGGGCGCACCATTGAGGCTGCGACGCGCTATATGATTATGGCATCGCTCGGCTCTGGTCTGCTGCTTCTGGGACTCTGTATCCTGTATGATATTACGGGGCATCTTCTGATGAGCAATATCAAGGAGAGCATCCAGTATGTCTATGCGCAGGGGACGTACAATATCCCGCTAATTGCTTCGATCGGAATGGTGGTGGTCGGGCTTGCCATCAAGAGCGCACTCTATCCTTTTCATACTTGGCTGCCGGACGCATATGGGTACTCGACAGTCTCGAGCGCGGCGATTCTGTCAAGTCTGGTTTCTAAGGGGTATATCTTTTTACTGATTAAGATATTTTTCCGCGTGGTCGGTTTTGAGATTATTGTGGATTCCAAGATTGTCAATATTTTGTTTGTCTTTGGGCTGTTTGGAATGATTATGGGCTCTGTGAATGCGATCTTAGAGCATGATATCCGCCGCATGATTGCCTTTTCTTCCGTTGCGCAGATCGGATATATCTATATGGGCCTGGGGCTTGGGACGACGATGGGCATTGTGGCGAGCATTTTTCATATACTGTCGCACGCCTCTACAAAGTCCCTGTTGTTTATTGCGGGCGCGGGCCTGACAGACGCCTCAGGCGGCAGCAAGAAGTTTGAAGATCTGACGGGGAGCGGTTTCCGTCATCCGGCGGCGGGGATTGCCTTTACGATCGGTGCCTGTTCTATGGTTGGCATCCCGCTTTTCTCCGGTTTTATCAGCAAGATGCTGTTTGCCGAGGCAGCAGTGCAGAACAGTCCGGCAAAGATGCTTCCGACGATGATCTGTCTGGCGATCAGTACCGTGCTCAATGCGATTTATTTTATGAAAACGGTGATTCGTCTCTATACGCCTGCTAGCAAAAAAGTCCGCAAGACGCAGGCTGGCGAGGCGGCGGTGGTCAGCATAAGAGAGCAGCCGCTCTACAATCTGGCTCTGCTGTGTATGGTGATCTTGAATGTGATTCTTGGATGCTGTTCACAGCCGATTGTGGACTGGATTACAAGCGGTCTATCAATGTTTGGTTAAAATGGGGGGTGCATTTACATGATATTCGTTTCAATCGTCCTGCCCATTCTTGCGGGAATTCTTTTGTTGATTGCGCCGGACAGAATTTTTAAGAGCCGGCAGATGCTGATCAATATGACAGCAGTGTCATTTGTCGTGTGCGCGCTGTTTCCTGTGCTGGTGATCTGCCGCAGTGCTGGAAATACGCTTTTGCTCTTTTCTCTGGTAGATGAGATTCCGGTGTTTTTTGCAGTGGATACAATCGGAAAGATCTTTGCGGGCATCGTCATTTTTGTATTTTTGATGGCTGGATTTTTCTCGTTTGTCTATATGTCTCATGAGCATCATGAGAAGCGCTATTATGGCTTTTATCTGATTACGTTTGGCGTGCTGATGGGACTATGCTTTTCGGGAAATCTGGTGACACTGTATCTGTTTTATGAGTTTATGACACTCGTGTCAGTGCCGCTTGTGCTGCATTCTGGTTCAAAGGAGGCGGTTATGGCGGGGCTGAAATACCTGTTTTATTCATTCTGCGGAGCGTATATGGCGTTGTTTGGCATTTATTTTCTGTACAAGTATGCGATTGCTTTTAACGGCGGTTATGAGACATCAGGGCATATGCTTGGCTTTGTGGCGGGCGGTTCGCTTGATCTCAAGGCGGTTGCCGAGTCAGGCAGTACAGGGCTTTGCCTGACCGCTGTATTTCTGATGATTGTGGGCTTTGGCGTGAAGGCAGGGTGTTTCCCGCTCCATGCGTGGCTTCCTACGGCGCATCCAGTCGCGCCGGCGCCGGCCTCGGCGTTTCTGTCGGGCATTATCGTGAAAGCGGGCGTGCTCGCCATTATCAGAACGGTATATTATGTGGTGGGTGCAGCGTTTTTGCGCGGGACATGGGTCCAGACGGTGTGGGCGGTTTTTGCCATTGTGACGATTTTGATGGGTTCCTCACTTGCCTTTAAGGAGAAGATATTAAAAAAACGTCTTGCCTACTCGACGGTATCCAATCTTTCTTATATTTTACTGGGATTTTCGATGCTCAATGAGACAGCGTTTACAGGAAGCATTCTGCATGTGGTATTTCATGCGGTCATTAAGAGTGCGCTGTTTCTCTCTGCGGGGGCGTTGATCTTTATCACTGGAAACACGAAGGTCAATGACTTTATGGGACTTGGCAAAAGGATGCCGGTGTTATTCTGGTGCTATACGATCGTCTCCTTGGGATTGATCGGCATTCCGCCTACGAGCGGTGTGGTCAGCAAGTGGTATCTGGCGGTGGGCTGTCTCGAGAGCGGCCTTACAGGGCTTTCATGGATTGGTCCTGCGGCGCTGCTAATCTCTGCGCTGCTGACGGCGGGGTATCTGCTGCCGATCAGTGTCCGCGCATTTCTGAAAGAAACGGACTATGAGGCGGTGCGCAATGACTACAAGGAGCCAAGACCCTTGATGTTAGCGCCGGTTGTGATTCTTGCGGCGGTCACGCTGGTGCTTGGACTGTATCCGACGCCGCTGATTCAGCTGATACAGAGCGTCATTGCTGCCGGATTATTTTAGGAGGAGGTAGATTATCATGATTTTTGGGTTGATTTTGACAGTGATACTGCTTCCTTTTGCGGGTGGTATGCTGCTACAAGTCTTGAAGTTTAAGGAAAAGAAATATAAGCAGTTCTATATTTTTTCGTATGTGCTGCTCAATACGCTGCTCACCTATGTGCTGCTGTCTCAGGGGACGACGAATCTGATCCGCGTGATTAACTTTGCGGGTGAGAAGCTGGATTTTTCGTTTAAGATAGACGGCATGAGCATGGTGTTTGCAGGGCTTGTGGCAACGCTGTGGCCGTTAGCGACGCTCTATTCATTTCCATATATGGAGCATGAGCACAACGGGCGTGTCCATGAGAACATTTTTTATATGTTTTATACGGCGACGTATGGCGTGACGCTTGGAATAGCGATGTCTGGCAATATGCTGACGATGTACTGTTTTTATGAGCTGCTTACGCTGGTGACAGTGCCGCTTGTGATGCACACGCTCACGCGCGAGGCAGTCCATGCGAGCCGCAAGTATTTTTATTACTCGCTTGGCGGTGCGGCGTTTGCGTTTATCGGTTTGATCTTTCTGCTGGTCTATGGGGACAGTCTGGCATTTACCTACGGAGGTGTGCTGAATCTGTCACAGGTGCAGAACAAGAAGGACTTGCTCCTGCTGATCTATGTGCTGGCGTTTATGGGCTTTGGCGTGAAGGCGGCGGTCTGTCCGTTTAACTCATGGCTTCCGCAGGCAGGTGTGGCACCGACGCCTGTCACAGCGCTGTTACATGCAGTGGCGGTGGTAAAATCAGGTGCTTTTGCAATCATGCGGCTGACCTACTATAGTTTTGGTATAAATTTCCTGCGGGGAACATGGGCGCAGTATCTATTGCTTGCCATTGTTATTTTTACAATCTTTTATGGCTCAAGCATGGCGGTGAAGGAGACGCACATCAAGCGCAGGCTCGCCTACTCGACAATCTCCAATCTGTCGTATATTCTGTTTGGCGTTTTGATCATGACGCCGCTTGGACTGGCTGGCGCCTTGTGCCATATGGTTTTTCACGGTGTGATGAAAATCTGCTCGTTCTTCTGCGCAGGCGCTTTTATCACGCAGGCGCATGTCAATTTTGTGCATGAATTAAATGGAATGGCAAAGCGGATGCCAAAGGTGTTTGCCGTCTTTACAGTCTCTTCGCTGGCGCTGATGGGAGTGCCGGGGCTGTGCGGATTTGTGTCAAAATGGCATCTTGCGAAGGCTGCTTTTGCAAGCGGCAATCTGCTGGCATATGTGGGTGTGGGCGTTTTGCTGGTCTCAGCGCTGCTCACGGCAATCTATATGCTGGGCATAGTCATCAGGGCATATTTTCCGGGAAATGCATTTGATTATAAAACGCTGCATGAGGATATCCATGACCCTGACTGGCGTATGATGCTGCCTTTTTTCCTGTTTGTGGCAGCGATGGTGGTGTTTGGTGTCTACAGTGCGCCGTTTGTGGAATTCTTTGCGGGCGTGGCGCGTGGATTGATCTAGGAAAGGGGGGAGGATGGAAATGAGAGAGACCTTTACGGCAGTGCTGTTTCCCTTTGTGATGTGTGTGATCGTGGGGCTGATGTCCAAAGTAAAATCCAAGGAAAAAAAGACGTTTGCGCTGATTATGATTCTGGCGGGGGCATGGGAGCTTGTGCTGGCGCTGTATCTGTTGAGCTGTGATCTGCGGGGAATCGGGATCGGCGTGTTTGAGGTTCCCGGTGTGGGCGGACTTGGACTGCATTTTCTGTATACAGGTTTTCGCGGAATCTTTGGGGTGCTGACTGCATTTGCGTGGTTTGTGACAGCGCTGTTCTCGTATGAGTATATGAAAAATGACACGAATGTCATAAGATATGATTTGTATAATCTCCTGACGCTCGGGGCGACGATGGGCATTTTCTATGCGGGGGATTTGTTTACGCTGTTCTTTTTCTTTGAGATGATGTCCTTTACATCGTTTATGTGGGTGGCGCACAGGCAGACGAGGGAGGCACTGTATGCGGCTGGGACGTATCTGGGCATCGCTGTCGCAGGCGGTATGGCAATTTTGATGGGCGTATTTATTGTGTATGACAGGCTTGGCACGCTCGCTTTTGACGCGATGTATGGGCGTGCGGCAGAGCTGATGATGAGCGGTGAGGACATCACTTGGCTCTTTGTGGCGGCGGGGTGTATGTTTGTGGGTTTTGGCGCGAAAGCGAGCGCTTTCCCAGTGCATGTCTGGCTCCCGGATTCCTACACAGAGGCACCTGCACCCGCGACGGCGCTCTTGTCTGCGGTGCTCAGCAAGACAGGAATTTTTGGCATTCTGCTCATAACGCTCGACATGCTTCCGATGCAGGGAAGCTGGGGGGCTTTTATCCTGATTGTTGGTGTGGTCACAATGGTGGCGGGCGGCATCAGGGGCGTGATGAGCGGGAATCTAAAAATAACGCTTGCGTACTCGTCCATGTCTCAGATTGGGTTTATCCTGACGGGCGTGGGGATGCAGTCGCTCCTTGCGGAATATCTGATGGCTGCCGACGCTGCCGGGGTCGAAGGTGAGGCGGCATCAGCCATCATTGAGGTGTTTGGCATGGCAATCAACGGCACATGCCTGCATATGCTGAATCACTCGCTGGTGAAGCTCGTCCTTTTCATGGCGGCGGGGGTGGTCTTTATGCAGGTGGGCAGTTATGACCTGAATCAGGTGCGCGGTTTTGGCCGCAGAAAGCCATTTCTGCTGATCACGTTTGTACTGGCGGCGGCAGGTGTGGGCGGCATTCCACTGCTGAACGGCTATGTGAGTAAGACACTGCTGCATGAGAGCATTGCCGGGTACCGTGAACTTTTAGCACAGTCCGGCAGCAGTCTGGCATTGTCTGCCACACCTGTGATGATGAAGGCGGTGGAGGCGTTGTTCCTGTTCTCGGGCGGTCTGACAATTGCCTATATGACAAAACTCTTTGTGGTGTTGTTTGTGGAAAAAAACAGCGACAAGAAGGTGCAGGAGGCATATGATGCCAAGCGGGAATATGCGTCTGTGCTGACAAAGGCTGCCATCGGGGTCTGTGCACTGCCTATTCCGCTGGTCGGACTGCTGCCAAATCTTGTGGCAGAGCCGGTTGCGGCTTATGGGCTGGTGCGCTTTGGGCTCAGTGAGCTTCTGCGCCACCAGCAGGAGCATGTACACTTCTTTGCGCTGAAGAATCTGTCGGGTGCGCTGGTTTCGATTCTTGTGGGCGCAGTGGTTTATGCAGTCGTTGTGCGGTTTATGATGCTGCGCGGGCTTTCTGCTGGTTATAAGGGATACCGCGATATTTTCCCATCATGGCTCAATATGGAGAAGTATGTGTACAGGGCAGTGTTGTACACAGCGGTTCCGTTTGTATTGGGGATAATTTCGAGAATTTTGGACAGTATTGTGGATATCTTGGTCGTCATTCTGAGAAAGACGGTCTACAGTGACCGGGAGCTGCCCTATGAACTGCCGGAGGGGAACCGTGTGACGCATCGTATCGGCGTGACGATGGAGCGCGTGCGGCTGGTCTATTGTGCGGTGATGCGAAAAGAGTACACGCCAAAAAATTATGCGCATAAGCTTGCAATCAAGGAGATTGATGTCTTTGAGAACTTCCGCATTATAGAGCGCAGTCTGTCGTTTGGTTTGTTTATGTTCTGTGTGGGACTGGGACTGACGATGATTTATTTGCTGGTGGTGAATTAGGGTATGGCAGAACAAAATTTATAAGAGGGGAGGTGAAATAGTATGCCTTCAAATGAGAAAGAACTAAATTGTCATCTGTTTGATCAATTGTCGATTTTAGAAGATCTCGAAGAGATCGCAGAGAAAGAAAAAGCGGAAGAAACGCTAAAGGCAATAGCAAAGAAGCGTAAACAGATCGAGCGGAAGCTTTATCAGAAACCGCCGCTTGCAAATGAGTAAATGGAAAAGAGTGCCAGTATGGTTAGGCACTCTTTTTTATGCACACGGGCACCCGAAGGTAGATTGTCAGCTAGCGCTGACGGGTGCCCGGCCGATATACATTCCCTTCGCTATCAACGACATAGACCTTGTGATCGTCACTCAGGCAAAAGCTGCGCACATCGTCACAGGGAATTTCACTGTGACGATGTGCGCAGCTTGTTCCGCCATCTTTGGTGGTATATAAGCGGTAGGCAGCAGTTTTTTCATTTACGGCTTTGAGCAGTATGATTCCGTTTTGAGGATTATTTCTACTGTAGACAGGTGCAAATGCATCGATATAGCCTATATCTGCTGTCCGCGGAAGAATTTCAACAGGCTTCCAAGTCTTTGCGCTGTCTGGGGACTGGTACAGATAGCTGTCTGTACCGTGATAAGTGACGGCGATCTGTATCGCATTGTCCTTTATCGCAGTGATGCCCTGTGGATATCCTTTGATGATATTTGATAAATCCTTTAGAAATGTAAAGGTTTCTCCGGCATCCTCTGTAGTGTACAGCAATTTTTTCATCTGTCCCATTGCCGGGGTAGAGCAGTGCAGAAGGTAGCCGTGTGTGCTGTCCTCAAAGCATAGAAAAGCGCTGCCAGCATCACAGGTTTTGTTGTCATAGGGGATCAGCGTCTGATTCCAAGTGATGCCGCAGTCATTTGTAAATTCAATCACCAGATGTTCATTGTCTGATGAAAAGCAGGTGATGTAGGCAGTCTGTTCATCCAGAAAGACTGCATTTGCAAATCCATCCGAGGCAGGATTGAGTCCATCCAGTGTCTTGACCGGCTCCAATGCTTCCAAGCCCTGTGTGGTATATAGAATCTCATTGTCAAGTGAGAGCCCCCATCCAGTCTTGCCGCTGTACAGTGAAAGCTGTTTGAGCGGATAGGGGCAGGCTGTGCGTTCAAAGTCCGTGTGCCTGAAGGACAGCAGAAAGAGGGGAAGGAGCAGGATCGGGAGGATTTTAAGCGCTTTTTTTGTCATGGGAACTCTCCTTTCGTGTGTTTTTGCCTATGGCAATTATAGCATGTTCAATTTAATATGGCAATAAGTGTTATTTTTGAATACTTTTGCTGACAATCTTAAACTTGAAGGTTTTTTCTCCGCTGTATTTTCCTTTACCGCACAGTACCACGGTTGCTGTTCCTTTCTTTACATTTTTGCTGTAGGATACTGCCTCAAAATCCACACCGTAAGTAAGCTGTGAAGTGGTGCCTGCCACTTTGATTGTTGCGGACTTGATATCTTCTTCTGTGATGGTGACGGCTTTGCCAGTGTAATCTTTATTGTTTATTGTAATCTTAGCCGCGTTGAAGCTGGTTCCGCTCAGTGTGTAGGTGTCTGTTCTTTCTCCGCAGTAGTTGCCCTTTCCTTTGACATGTACTGTGATGACTGCGTTTTCTGGCGGATTGCTGCGCTTGTCCAGCGTGGCGCTTCCGTCCGTGAAGGTCAGGGTATAGTCTGTGTTCGCTTTCAGCCGCGTACCATCTGAATCTGTCAGTATCGGTTTGGTCTGGTACTTGTTTGCCCTGCCAGTGTAGGGCACATTGGGTGTATACATGAAAACTTTTGTAATGTCTTTCTGTGAGACTGTAAAGCTAATTTCTTTTTTTCCTTTGAAATTTCCTTTTCCGCTCGCGACAAGTTTCGCCGTAGTGCCTGTCTTTTTGTTATTTTTGTACGAAACAGTATAATCTGTCCCTGCCCGCAGTGTGTAGCCGTCATGTGTAAGCACTGGATGCGGGGTGCATCCGCCTTTGACAAACTCGGTTTCTAGGAAACTATTGGAATTGATGCAGGTTACCTCACTCATATTGACCGCGATGCGGACAATCTTGAAGGTGGCTTTCTTCGTGCCGGCGTAATCCCCAATTCCTTTTATGATTATTGTGGCTTTCCCGGGATTTATATTATTTACATAACTTACTGTATAATCTTTGTCTATTTGCAGGAACTGTCCGCCCAGTTTTACTTTGATCAGGCTGGACGGCAGTGTAACCGCGTTGCCCTTGTTGTACTGCTGTGCCGGTATGGATGCGACGGCAGCTTTGTTCACAAGTTTGTCTTTTCCAATAATGCTGATGGTACTGTATGCGGTTCCTGTATAGTTTCCGATGCCTTTTATGGCCAGCGTGTATTTGCCTTTCTCGATATAACCGCCTTCACCGTAGGTAACTTCAAAGTCCCTGTTTAGTTTCAGCTTTTTGCCATTGTGCGTGATGGCTGGCGCTGTCTTGTGCGTTTTGCCGTTGTAGGCGTATGCCATCTCCTCAATAATGACATCAGTGTCAGAAATATTTTTGCTTGTGATGTGAAAATCTGCGGTTTTTTTATCTGTGTAATTTCCCTTTCCCGTTACAGTGATTTGTGCAGTTCCGGGCTTTGTATTATTCTTATACGAAACCGTATAATCCGTCTTTTCTGTCAGGAGTTTTTTGCCGTCATACACATATACCGCTGGCTTAATGGCGCTGCCCGTGTACGGCTGGTCTGCAACGGAAGCAATCCATATGCCTTCTGTTGGCGGGTTTATGTCAGGGATGTCTGGCACAATGTCATTGACGGTAAACTCAAATACAGATACTGCACTGTCTGTATAGCCCTCTTTTACGGCAAATGCCTGAATTGTCGTGTCCCCGGTGAGCAGAATGGCGTTGGTGTAGCGTGTGTCTGCCGTTGTGGGAATGCTTCCGTCAAGCGTGTAGTATATATCTGCGCCTTTTGTATCACAGAGCAGTTGTACTTCTGTGCCGGGTGTAACGGCGGATTCTGCGGAAGGTGTTGCATATACGTTGGAGACGCGCTTTTCACCTGTCACGGTGACAGTGCAGGAAGCTGTAAAGGTCAAACAGGATGCTGTGATGGTGCACTGTCCGTCTTTTTTTCCTAAGACTTTCGCTGACGCGGAATTGTCTGGGTCTGCTGACACGTCTGCAATTTCAGGATTGTCTGATTTCCATGTGACTGTCTGTGGCGCGGCGTCTGTCGGCTGGAAGCTGGCTGTCAGGCTGCCCGTTTCCCCGATCCCAAGCTCCATTGACGTTGTGCCGAGTGTAATTCCTGTTATTGTTACAGGATTTTCCTCGTCATTTGCAATGGTGTACGCAAAGGTTGAAACGGGGCTGTTCCCATAGCCTTCTTTTACGGCGGCGGCCCTGATTGTCACTGCCTTTTCGATTGTGACAGGTTCCTGATAGAGATGGGCGTCATCTACAGGTACGGTATCATCGGCAGCGTCTGCTGTATAGTATATTTTTGCACCTTCAGTATCGCATGTCAGGGTTACTTTTGTGCCTTTTTTTACAGCGCCCGCGCCCGGTTCTGCCTGAACTGGAGATACCGGTTTTGTTACCGTTATGTTACAGACTGCCTTGTAGGTATCACAAGTAGCAGTAATCGTGCAGGTTCCGTCTTTCTTTCCTGTCACTTCGGCAGTTGTGCCGTTAGCGCCCGGTGTTACGTCCGCGATTTCTGTGTTGTCTGAGGTCCATACAACCTCTTTTGGTGTGGCGTCTGCCGGCTGAAAACGAACAGTCAGGTTTTCTTTGTTTCCGATGGGGAGATGCAGTTCGGTCTTATCAAGCAAAATGCCAGTGACGGGAATTTCTTCCTCTTTTTTGATGGTGTAAGCAAAGGTTGAAACTGCGCTGTCTTCATAGCCTTCTTTCACGGCAACTGCCTTGATGGTGACGTCATTTTCTATTGTGATGGGGGTGCTGTAAAGGCGGCTTTGTGCTGTTGGCAGTGTTTTGTCTGTTGTGTAGTAAATTTCTGCGTCTGTGATATCGCACAGCAGCGATACTTTAGTGCCAGCTTCCACGGCGCCAGCGCCTGGCTCTGCCTTAACCGCGGGAACACATTCTTTTTCCATTACGGTCACTTTACATTCAGCCTTAAAATCTCCGCAGGATGCCGTAATAATGCATGTACCTGCTCCTTGTCCGCTTACTTCTGCTGTGGTGCTGTCTGCCGTGTCTGCCAGTACCTGTGCAACAGAGCGGTTGCTTGACGTCCATGTGATTTTCTCTGGCAGGGCATTTTCTGACTGGAAGCTCACAGTGAGCTTGTCTTTCTGGCCTGCGCCAAGCTTTAATTCATTTTTGTCAAGTGCAATGCCTGTAATCCCGGGGATTTCTTGTTTTACCGTGTATGTAAATGTTGCGGTTTCACTGTTATTAAATCCGCTTTTTATGGCAACTGCCTTGATTGTCATCTCACTGCGGACTGTGACAGGGTCCTTGTAGAGTGTACTTTGGTCTGACGGTTCCGAGCCGTCTGTTGTGTAATAGATTGAGGCACCTTCTGTGGTGCAGTCTAATGTAACTGTTGTCCCTGCGGGCACTTCCCCTGAATTTGGCTCTGCAGTTACCGGTGAAACACTTTCTCTGTCGTTTACAGTAACCTCGCAGGTAACTGGGGTGAACGAACCACATTCGGCTGTGATGGTGCATGTGCCTGCGCCTAGTGCCTTTATGGTTGCCTTGGTGGTGGCGCTGTCCGGCGTAACGCTGACAATATTCTCATTGTCTGATTTCCATGTGACAGGTGTAGTTTCGGGTTCCGCGCCTTCTGGTGTGAAGCTGGCGGTCAGGATGCGGGATTCCCCAATCCCCAGCGTCAGGCTTGGACTGTTGATCTCAATGCCTGACGCTTTCTTTTTTATGGTATATGTAAAGGTTGAAATTTCGCTGTCCAGATATCCGCTGGCTGCTGCAAATGCCTTGACCGTAACGCTGGATTTGCTGCCGTCAAAGGTTATCGGGGTACGATATAGCTGGCTTTCTTTTGTCGGGCTGGTTCCGTCTGTAGTATAGTAGATCTTTGCCCCGTCTGTTGTGCAGCTGAGCGTGACTGTATTGTCTTTTGCCGAATTGCAGTAAATGACAGCTCCGCCTTCGGGAGATGCAGTCACAGGTTCGGCAGGTACCATGACCTTGATATCGCAGGTGGCTGTTTTTCCGTCACAGGTCACGGTGATGGTGCTGGTTCCTGCTTTGCGTGCATTGACTGTCACGGATGCACTGTTCTCTGCTGTTGTGGGCGCATCGCTGCCAATTGACACGACATCAGGATTGCTTGACTGCCACTCGGTTCTCTCTGCAATTGTGGCGATGTCATCGTTATTTGTGCCTGAACTGTCGGGAAGCAGTTTGATTTCAAGCGTTCCTTCACCTGCTGCCATTTCCCTTGGGTCTTTATTGTCCGGGTCTGGTGTGAACGTTACCTGTTCAACGCGGTATTTGTAGATTTTTCCGTTATCTTTGGCATAAGTATGGGCTAATGTATTCTTATATAGCTTCATTAAACATTGTGAATTACAATTCTCAAAAGCTGTGTTATCTATTGTCACATCTTTTTCAAAGATTATTTCTTTTAGATTACTTTGGCGATTAAATGCGTTTTTGCCTAGAGCGACATGATCGCCAATTGTGAGTTTCTTCAATGTTACAGTAACAGTGTCAGTTGTAAAGGCTGATTCTCCTACGGTCGTGTTGTCAGGAATTTCCAGCTGTTCCATACCGCACCAGCCAAAAGCATACGTTCCTATTGTCAGCTGGCTTTGATTGTCACGCGGGCTAAAAGTGATAGAATTTAACCCGGAGCAGCTGCTGAAAGCGGATTCATTTATTGATGTGATACTTTTTGGAATCTCAATGCTGCTTAGGGCTGTACAGTTTTCAAATGCACTTCGACCTATCGTGACTGCCTTATCGGAAAACTTTATGCTTTCCAGCTTATTTCTTCCATAAAAAGAATATTCCCCGATATCGGCTAAACCATTACTAGCATCAATTTTTGTTAACTTGCCACAGTTTGCAAATGGACTTTGATCACTGTTAGAACTCCCCGCAATACTGGGACTTGCGTTAGGTATTGTTACTGTTGTAAGAGAATAACAATTCTGAAATGCCAAGTTCTCTATTGATGCGAAATCTCCGCCCAGCGTAATTGTGGTTAATTTCTCACAGCGCGCAAATGTCGAAGTTTCCACAGATGTTTCACTGGCATATATAATACTGGCTGTTTCCACATCACAAGCTGCAAAAGCATCATTTCCTACACGGACTGGACAGTCTATTGTGATCTTCTTTAGTCCAGATGATCGAAATGCCCATGAACCTATTGATTCCAGATTTGCATCCGCGGGGACTGTTACTTCCGCTAAGTATGCGCAGCCATCAAATGCATTATTTCCGATACTTTTAAGCGACTTGGGTATGGATACAGTTGTCAAGTGACAGCTTTGAAAAGCATATGTACCAATACTTGTTACCCCTTCTTCTATTATGACTGTTGTGCCCCGATGCCCACTGAAATCCGAACCCGAGCCCCTCCATGGTGCTATGACACCTTTTGAATCGCCACTCTGGAAATCTGTCATCTCACCTGTTCCGCTTATGGTAAGTGTTTTCGTTCTGGAGTTATACGCCCATGTAAGATTGGTTCCACAGGTGCCGGAATCTGCATTGACAGCAATTTCTTCTTCTTCTGTCTCTGCTTCCTCCGTGTCTTCTATTGCAATTTTCCCGATGCCGTTTTCTGATGTACTGGCATTCATTTCCTGAGATTCTTCTGAGACAGATTTTTCTGTTATGGATTCTTCTGGGACAGATTCCTCTGGCGTCCCGTTTTCTGTACTGGTGTCCGTGTCCTGTTCCTCAACAGAGGAATCTTCTGTCCCGGCAGTTGACTGTTCTGTTGCAGGAGTGTTTTCGTCCTCTGATGGCAGTGTTTCTTCTGTCAAGCCGTCGGGGTTTGATTCCCATGCACTGTATTCATGTGCATATACGCTGGACAAGCTTCCACAGTCTGTTCCTGAGAGCACAAGAGCTGCTGCCAGAATCACAGATAAATTTTTTTTCCAAGTCCTTTTCATGATAACTTTATCCTTTCCTGTCATTTGATTGATAGTTACGGCTGATACAATAATAATTTTTCTTTTTTTTCCTTTTACTTCCTCCTCGTGCCTGCTTTAATATTTGGAAAGATTTCCTTTCATCATAATACAATATTATGATAACTTGGCTTTCTGATATCTGCACGGTTTGACAGCATTTTTCTGCACGCAGAAAAGTGGTTTTTTCATAAAATATCATAAGCTGAAAAGTATACAAATATAAAGTAGAAATACATTTGCACAATAAATTGACTTTGTATTCATAATATTGTATTATGAAAATTCAGCTCTTGGCAGTACAGTTTCCGTTACCCATCAGTCATTATAACATTAGTTTATTTATCCGCTTGCGCCTCTCATCGGATGTGTTTCTCGTATAGATTCTTGTCGTCTCAAGGCTGGAATGCCCCATAATGTCCGCCAGTTCCGGCAAATCTGCGTATTGTTTTAAATAGGTTATTGCAAACAGATGGCGGAAGCTGTGCGGGTGGACTTTTTGTCTGGGGATTCCCTCTAAATCCGCCACATGATGCAGCATTTTATAGACTGCATTTCTGCTGATTGGCTTGTTTTTATTTCCGAGAAAAATCGCGCCGGACGTAATCTGTGTTTCTATGCAGTAGCTTTTAAGCTCTGCAACTAATTTTTCCGGCAGATAGATTTCCCGCATCCTGCCTTTGCCGCAGATCACAAACTTTCCATGATGCAGCGCCTCTATGGTGCATCCTGAGAGTTCGCTGATGCGGATCCCTGTCATTGCCAGCGTTCGCATAATACAATAATATTTCTGATATCCGCACTGCCTTGCGCACAGAAGCATCCGTCGGTATTCATCTATGCTGATAATGTTATCAGGACACTTGCTTCTCTGATATCTGACAGTTTTGACAGAGCAGTTGTCCATGCCTTCGTATCTCAGATAACAGTTGAGCGCTGTAATGTACAGATTGACGCTTGCCGGGCTTTTCCCTCCTGCAATCAGATTTTGTTTGTACGCGATCGTGTCTTGTTTGGTAATATCTCTCCCCTCCATAAAATCCAGAAATAATTTGGCCTGTCTCAGGTATACAATCCTCGTGTTCTCTGCAAGTTCCCTCTGAATCAGATACTGGGCGTATTGATTCATTTTTTCCTGTGTATTCATTTTTTTCCTCCGCTTTCCGGTAAAAGAAACTGTCTGCCCATTTGCACAAAAAACGGCTAACATAGTCTTGCTGTGATGTCAATCCTTTTTTGCGGTCGTTTTCAGTGGTCTTTATCAGGAATAAATTTATGATATACAGGTTCTTGACATATATAGATTACCGATATATAATAAAGGCGTGATATATAGACAATCTACATATAAAACGAAAGGAGTATATAATTATGGCAATGGACAAATCGTTGATTTCAGGAAGCACCTCTATGCTGATTCTGCGTCTGCTGGAGGAGAAGGACATGTATGGATATGAGATGATCGAGACGCTTGAGGCGAAGTCAAGCAATGTATTTACGTTGAAGGCGGGGACGCTGTATCCGCTGCTGCATTCCCTAGAGGAGAAAAAGTTTCTCGTCTCGTATGAGAGTGAGGTCAATGGAAAAATACGTAAGTACTACAGCATCACAAAGGGCGGTAAAAAGTATCTACAGAGCAAAAAAGAGGAGTGGCAGGAATATCAGACAGCCGTTTTGAGCGTGCTGAACATGGCATAGGAGGAATTTTGGATGGAAGAATTTATAAAGACGCTGACGGAACAAATGCGCTGTGTCAAGGCGCGTGACGGCGTGGCGCGCGAGCTGGCCGATCACATTACCGATCAGGCAGAAATGTATGAGCGTGAGGGCATGAAGCATGATGAAGCTGTTGAGAAGGCGGTGCATGAGATGGGAGACCCTGTGGAAATTGGTGTCTCTTTGGACAGGATTCACCGTCCGCAGGCGGATTGGAAAATGATACTCCTCACGTTTGTGCTCAGCGTTGCGGGGATTTTCTGCATGATACCAATTTACGGCCCTGAGATCATACCCAGACAGCTTTTGACCATGCTTGCGGCTTTTGCAGTCATTATGGCAGTATATTTTATGGATTACAGTATACTTGGGCGTGTGGGGGTGACAGCGTATTGTGTGCTCACCATATTTTTGTGGATTGGCAAGAATTTTTATTTTCCAATGATTAACGGACGCGTGCCGGCGATGGCGGTACTGGTCTATCTATATGTGCCAGTTTTTGCCGGCATATTGTATCAACTGCGCATGAGGGGTGACTGGGCAGTATTGATGGCAATTGCTGTGATTGGCTTAACGATGTTTCTTGCGTTGTCTTTTTCAAGCATTATGACTTCAATCTTCAATATGTATCTGATTATGATTGTCATGACAGGCGCCGCAGTGGCAAAAGGAATGTTTGGCAGACACAAAAAACGCCAGATGGCGCTGGTCACGGTTGCCGGTTTGCTTCCGTTAGTCTATGTGCTTATTGCTGTGTGCTTGAATGTAAATTCCTTTCGGGTGCAAAGAATCTTAGCATTTCTCAACTGGTCGCAATATCAGCAAGAAGAGGGGTATTTATATAAAGCGATTCATGATATTCTAAACCAAACAAAATTCGTGGGCGGAGGAAACATGGAATTTTTAAAACAGTATCCGATCGAAACGATGCTTAGTGAAATGACGCCGCTTGTCTTTGTTTATCTCTATGGGTTTCTTGTTGGATTTCTGCTGATTGGGCTGCTTTTGCTGTTATTTTTGCGTGCCTTGATGATTGTGTATGCCCAGAAGAACCAGCTTGGTTTTCTGGTATCCATGTCATGTTTTTTGGTGATCTTTCTGAATTGTGTGGAGGGATTTATGGTCAGCTTCGCGATGCTGCCCCTCACGACGACAACGCTTCCTTTTCTCACGCGCGGCGTCAGCACGGCGCTTGTCTATGCAGTGCTGATTGGATTGCTTTTGAGTGTGCACCGCTATGAGAAGGTGCTGACGGCAGAGCGGTATGGAGGTCTGCGCGCGCCGAAATGCCGACTTCTTGTGAGGGTTGAACGGAGATAAAGAAATTTGTTCCTTACTGTTAAGTTTTTACACTTTTATTCCGACATATAGTATAACAAAGTGTATTTTTAATAGAACACAACAGTTTTATACAGGATATGGCTGTTGGAATATGGACAGAAAGAGTAGGGAATGTGTATGAAGATTACTGTAGATACGCAGTACTCTGCCTCTGTGCCAGTCAATACCGAATCAACTACAACTACATATAAGCCAGCCGCCCAGCATACTGGAAAGGTATCAAGGAGCGGCTATACACTGGACATCGCTGATAAAGTTATGGAGAACGAAGCATACGGAGGTCATGGAATGACCGCTGACGAGGTTATGCAGCAGGCAGCTAATTCGAATGCTCAATCCAAGAAAGACTTTATGATAGTGATGTCTAGTTGCGTTTCAGGGGAAGATCTTCAGAAGATGCAGGAGGAGGGCTTCAACCCGGGAAGCGTTGATGTGGAGACATATGTAACGATTGTAGATCAAATCAAGGTGAAGCTGGCTCAGGCAGGAGTTGAAGTAACAGGATACAATGATGATCTCGATCTGGAGACGGTCGAGGAGATTGTGGGAAGCAGGACAGACGCTGGCGTGCTGGTAAACCAACTGGCAGGCACGCTTCAGCAAAGTGACATGCCTGTCACAAATGAAAATATTGAAGAGCTTGTGGGCGCAGTCATGGAGGCCTCCGGCATCGGAGAGCTCTCCGAGGATGCCGTCAAATACTTGGTGGTCAACCGGCAAAGCCCCACGATTGAAAATATCTATAAAGCGCAGTATTCGAGCGCAGACAATCTCCGCCAGTCTCAGGGCTATTACAGCGAGGGACAGGGCAGTTATGGAAAATATTATGCGAAAAAGGCAGACAGCATTCACTGGCCGAATCTTGAGGGACGCATTGACGCGGTGATCAAAGAGGCAGGACTTGACACAGATGACGCCACAAAGGCGCAGGCAGCCGATCACGCCAAATGGCTGGTTGAATCAGGAATCGAGCTCAATGCAGCAAATCTTACCAAAGTCACAGAACTCAGGAATCTGCCGCTCCCGATGAATCAGGAGAAAATTGCCAATCTTTGTGTCACTGCAATGGAAAACGGAAAGTCCCCTGCCGAGGCAGATCTGCGGGGCGAGAAATCCATTGCCGTGCAGGCGCAGGAGATTATGGAAGAGGTGCGGCAGATTTCAGACGAGGCAGTCCATGAGACGGCGGCTTCCGGCAAAGAGATGAACCTCAGGAATCTGACAGAGGCACAGCGGCAGTTGAATGAACAGCAGACTGACAACGCTGAAAAGACGCCGATTGAAGAACGCGTCATAGAAAAAGGTGCACAGCAGGCAGCAGCAGATGAGACCGCCTTCAAGGAGCTTCAGGCCAAACGCCAGCTTGAGGAAATCCGTCTGATTATGACAGAGGAGGCAAACAGGCATCTGCTTAAAGCAGGCATCTCCATTGACACCACAGAGCTGTCAAAACTGGTAGATGCGCTGAAGTCAGCAGAGAACAATATGCGCGCCCGTCTTTTCCAAGGAGACAGCACAGAGGAAAATACAGCGCGTGCACTGATATATGAAGAGACACTGACTAAGACCAAAGAGCTTGCTGACATGCCGGCTGCGGTGATTGGCAAAATTCTGTCGAAACTCCCTCACAGCACACTGCTTCGCATTCACGAGGCAGGGAAGGAGATTCAGAAGAATTTTGAGAATCAGCAGGACACAAAGCAGAATCCGAACCAGCAGGAGAAGGCTTCCTCTGCGTATGAGACACTGATGACAGAGCCGCGCAAGGACCTTGGGGACCGGATTAGCAAGGCATTTCGCAATGTAGATGACATTCTCACAGACTTAGGCTTTGAGACGAGCGAGGCGAACAGGCGCGCAGTCAGAATCCTTGGTTACAACCGCATGGAGATCAACGGGGACAACATTCATGCCGTGAAGGAGGCAGACGCGCAAGTGACAGGCGTGATCAGCAAAATGACGCCGGCAGCTACCCTCCAAATGATACGCGACCAGAAAAATCCGCTTGAGATGACCATGGAGGAGCTGGATGCGTATTTCAATGAGAAGGGCATGGACCCAGAAGCCGATGCAGAAAGGTTTTCGAAGTTCCTGCAGCGTTTGGACAGAAGCGGAGGCATTGATGCCAATGAGCGCGAGGCATATATCGGCATTTACAGAATGTTCCGCCAGATCGAGAAATCAGACGGCGCAGTGATCGGCAGTCTGGTGGCGACAGGGGCGCAGATGAATTTTAAAAACATGCTCTCCGCGGTGCGGTCAAACGCAGGAAAAAATATGGATGTGCGCGTCGATGACGGCTTTGGCGGACTCGAGGAGCTGATCTCGAAGGGCAAAGCGATTGACACTCAGATTAACACAGGCTTCCAGAAGGAGACAAAGCAGCAGTCAGACCATGATGCACAGTTGTACGAGCAGGAAAAATACTATGCAAGGCTCTCTGGCGAGATCAATGAGGAGCTTGCAGAAAAGACGGATTTTACACAGTTAGATTCCTCACAAATCACGGCGGAGACGACAATTGAAGCGTTTGCAGACACGATAAATATGACACGTATGTCAGAGAACAGTGCGCAGCTCGCCGAAGAAAAAGCGGAGGATTTAAAGAATTTCAGAGAGGATATGCGCAGCGTAGAGCAGATTGATGACCAGATTATCGAGTCCTTGATCGAATACGGGCAGAGCATCAGCATTGACAACCTTCAGGCAGCGTCCAGCCTCATCTTTGAGCGCGGGTCTTTGTTCAGACAGATTGTCACAGCAAGCGCAGGAAATACAGAGAATACGGCTTCTGACGAGGACACAGAGCAGGATACCGCAGACAGCAGCGCAGCAGAACACGAAGTGCTGCGGCAGGCAGACCATTTTATCGGGAACCTGACCGATGCCAGACAGGCAGGCACATCTTATCAGGAGATGATCAAAGAGGCAAACAAGGCTGTAGAGCAGATGATTTATGCGGGCGGCTCTGCGCAGATTGACGTGAAGGCTGCAAAGGCACTGTACAAAGGACTTTCCCTTGCCGGAAATCTTGCGCGGGAAGAAAATTACGAGGTGCCGATGAACATTCGGGGTGAGATCACCTCTGTCAATCTGAAAATATATCACAATGCGGCGCAGACGGGGAAAGTTGCCATCACGCTTGACACAGAACAGCTCGGAAAAGTGGCAGCAGAATTTGATGTCACAAAGGACCGCATCTCAGGAATGATTGTGTATGAGAATCAAGCAGAACAGACGGCGCTTGCACAGGTTGAGCAGGCTGTGAGACAGGAGTTTGACAGCGCTGGAGAGAAGCGGGCAGCGATCAGTCTGGTGCATACGAGGTCTGTTGATCTCAATAAATTTGGGCAGGACAGAGATCAAAACATTGCAGCAAAGGATACAAAAGTTTCGACAAGCGAACTGTATCAGACTGCAAAAGCATTTTTGACAGCGCTCAGGGATTTATGACAGGGCAGCGATTTGGACAGAGGGCTTATCAGAAGGCTTATAGGAAAGAGGAAAATGCATGAGAATTAATTACAACGTTTCATCAATTATAGCAAGAAATGCTTTGAATAATAATGACAAGAGAGTGGCTGCTTCCACACAGAGACTGTCAAGCGGATACAAGATCAATTCCGCGGCGGACGATGCGGCAGGACTTGCGATTGCAAGGCGCATGAATGCCCAGATTAAGAGCTTGCAGGAGGCAAACAGAAGTGCGAATGACGGTCTGTCTGCGCTGAATACAGCAGACGGTGCGATGGCAGAAATGCATGATATCTTACAGCGTATGAACGAGCTGGCAATCCAGTCGGCAAACGGCACCAACGCAGATTCAGACAGAACGATGATTCAAAATGAGATTGACCAGCTTGTCAACGAGCTGGACAGAATCGCAAACACGACACAGTACAATGCGCAGAATCTGCTTGACGGCAGTTTTGCATACAAGGCGTACACCAGCATCGACAACACAAAAGTAATGTCTTATACCGAGGGTGTATCCACAGGAACATATATCATCGGCCAGTTGAAATATTACCACTACGAGGAGCTGACCACCCGCTATAAGACCGAGGAGACGAAGATCAAAGACACAGACGGAAAACTCGTCAACGTAACCTATGCCTCCTCAGAAGTAAAAGTGACAGAATCCGAGCGCATCGAAGTGGACAATAATAATAATAAACTGAACGATTCACTCATCACGAGCTCCTCCTTGGGAGATTATTCGACAAATATCACACAGGCGAAACCTTTCCCAGAGGGATCGAAGGTGTCTGTCAAGGATGATAAGATCGTGATTAGCGCACAGGGGAATTTCGAAATCAAGATCTCCGTAAATGACAGGACGCCTCTTGGCACGGTGACAACGACATCTACCCCCAGCACAGCGGGAACCACAGGCGTAGACAGTATCGTGAGCAAGTATGACAATACAAGTGTTGCAGGTGGAACCGTTGTCACAACAACTTCATATAGTACAGTAAAGACATACCACAATATCGCGGTTGAGGGACCCAACGGAAAGCGCTACAATATCGGTGAGTTGAATTTCTTTAACAATACAGACTCTACTGGAAAAGAGATCTCAGGTCAGGAAATTTATACAGATTTCAGGGGCGACAACGGCAGGGGGCTCAAGGAGGATTTTGCAGACTTTTTCAAAGAAATGAATCCGCAGTGCGTGATTGACATTGACTCTGTGGCATGGGATGAAACTTCAGGCACTTTTGAGATTTCCTATACGGCGACAGATTCCAGAACAGGTGCAAAGACACAACATACAGAGCCATTTACCTTGTATAAGGACACAAACGACTATGGCGATGTGATGGCGACACAGAAAGAATTAAAAGATTTTCTGTACGCTGAGAAACAGATTACCCGCACAGAGTATGTGATTGGAAATAATGACCCGAATGACTGCCTCAAGATTGATGTGACAGGCATGGGCCCCATGGAGGTACAGGTTGGTGCCAACGAAGGCCAGTATATGACATTGGATATCCCGGCGCTCAATGCAGTCAATCTTGGCGTAGATAATCTCGATCTCACGACAATGGAATCTGCGCGGCTGTCCATAGACGTGATCGGGGATGCCATCAATGAGCTCTCCTCTGTACGCGCAAAGATCGGCGCATACTCAAACCGTCTCGAGCACACGATCACCAATCTGGATACGACAGAGGAAAATATTACGGCATCCTACTCACGGATCATGGATGTGGATATGGCGACAGAGATGACAGAGTACTCGACAGTACAGGTATTGGTGCAGGCATCCACCTCTATGCTCGCGCAGGCGAACGAAAGACCGCAGCAGGTATTACAGTTGATACAATAAAGATCCAGCGAAGGAAATGAAAGGTCAGGTAATGATATGACGAGGGAAATGAAACAGATTTTTACAAGACGCATCACACAGGCAAACCGCACACAGCTGGTGGTGATTCTCTATGATATGGTACTGGAATATCTAAAGGAGGCAATCACTGCACAGGAGGTGGATTGTGCTGCGGAATATAAGAAGGCGATGCAGTGTGCCAGAAACTGTATCTCTGAGCTGAGAAACAGCCTTGATTTTAATTATGAAATCTCACGGAATCTGTTTGCGATCTACGCGTTTGCTGACAGAGAGCTTGCCAGTGAGATGCACAGTATCAACAAAGAATCGCTTTCCCAGATCGCGGGCATGTTCCAGAAGCTGCGCGGCGCATATTATACCATCAGTAAGGAAGACCACTCACAGCCGCTGATGCAGAATGCACAGAATGTCTATGCGGGCTACACCTATGGCAGAACCGATGTCAATGAGAGTCTGTACAGCGGTGCGGCAAGAGGATATTGCGTATAAATATGATACAGCATTGCAAGAGCCAGAATTGCAATGCTGTATTTTTTCATGTAATGGGCTGTCCGACAAGCGATTTGTTCTCGTAGCATTCGGGCGGGTCCATGTGGTACTCCTCATAGAGCTGCATCTGCTCAGCCTGTTGCAAGAGGAAGCGGTAGCGTTTCAGGGCGGAGTTGACCTCGTAGATATAACAGTCTATCAGGTCGGGGTCTGTTACGTTATCAAAGCCAGAGTATGCGATCTCGAGTGCGCACTGTGTCTTTCGGATATCGTCAAGCAGCATATCGCGCGGCGTGCGCGGCTGTACTTCTGTATTTACGACAGGATTAAGTATGCCTTTCAGACTGAAATATGTTTTCATGAGGATGTCCTTTCCATGAGCTTGATTGCCCTTTGATACTTTATATAGGACAGTATAGTCCAAAAAAAGGAAAATTATGCATATTTTTTTGATATTCATGGATACTTATAATTTTGTAAAATTTCGAAATGTCATAATTCGTATAAAATCTGTCTCCTTTTTTCCTAATAGCTTCTTTCAAAAATCCATTTTTGTTAGTAAAAATTGACAATAAAAAAATTGTTGTGCGGATTTTTACATTTCGAGTGGACAATTTTTTACAAACCAGTATAATCATACTTGTTCGCCGCTTTCAGGTGAAAAATTCATTGAAAAATCCGTTTAAATAATTTTATGAGAAAGGAAACGTGAAGTATGGGAATCCTCATAGGTGTGTTTAGTGCTGCCGTTTTTATGGACTGGCGTTATTACCGTATACCAAATGTCTGCACCGCAGTGGGCATGGCAAACGGGCTGATACTGACATATATGTCATTTTCGTGGCTTGGTCTGGCTCGTGCGCTGGGGGCTGCGGCTGTGCTGTTTGCGGCATTTTATCCCTTTTATCTGCTGGGGGCGCTGGGGGCAGGGGATGTCAAGCTCTTTATGATGATGGGCTGTTATCATCCGCTTCTGGAACAGGACGGGCTGCTTCATTATATGCTTGCCACGATGGCGCTTGCGGCGGTCAGTTCCTTGGTCAAGATGGCAGCGTATCCAGAGAGCAGGGAGCGTCTGTTGTATCTGATGCGCTATATTCGAAAAGCGGTGCTGACAGGGGCAATGGACGATTACGAGACTGGTCAGACAAAGAAGCGCTGTGTGGTGCGCCTGTCCATCCCGGCATTTCTCAGTCTGCTTCTGATGGGTGCGGGCGTGTACCGCTGAGTAAGAGAGAAGGAGTGTGAGCGCCATGCGGGCAAGACAGTTGGCAGTCTGTGACAGTGACAGCGGATATCTGGGCATGTTGCAGGCTTATCTGCAAAAGAGAAATCTGGTAGATTTTGAGATTTTGGTCTTTGATACGCTCAGCAAAGCGGTGGAGGCAAGTCTGGAGAATCCATTTGAGATTCTTTTGATCGGAGAGAGAATTTATGACACAGATGTCAATAAAATAAAGGCGTCGAAGATTTATATTTTACAGGAGGACGGTCTAAAGGGTATTACAGGGTACAGCATGGTTGCAAAATACCAGTCTATGGAGTGCATGATTGCGCAGGTTTTGGAGGAGTTTGCCGCAGACGATACCTGCAACAGCGTTGAGCGGCGCGGCAGGAACCCGACTGCGCTCCTAAGCTTCTATTCGCCCGACAGGCACAGGGGACAGAGTGCGGCAGCGCTGGGCGCGGCACAGGTGCTTGCAGATCAGGGCTGTCAGGTGCTGTATATGAATCTGGTGCCATTCAGCGGGTTTGAGACACTTTTGCGGACCAGCTATGAATCGGATGTAACGGACTTTCTGTATTTTGTGTTAAACCATGCGGACAAGCTGCTGTATAAGCTTGACAGTCTCAAGCGCAGTGTCCACGGTGTTGATTATCTGCCGCCTGCGCTGGATTATTCAGATTTGTCTGAGATTGGCAGACAGGACTGGCAGCGCGTGATGGATCTGCTGTTGTACAGCAGTGATTATACGTATATTGTCATAGATTTGTCGGAGACATGCCAAGGATTTTATGACATGCTTGAGAACAGTGCGCATATTTATCTTCTGACTGACAAAAGCAATGTGTATGCACATGCCATGCTGTCCCATTTTAAGCAGCTTTTGCAGGCAAAGGAATATGAGAAAATTCTTGGGCATATGACGGAGTTTGAGCTGCCGCAGGGCTGGGAGGAGCAGTGCAAAGAGATAGAGCACCTTGCATCTTCTCCTGTGGGTGCCCGCATGAAAGGAGTGCTGGGGTTATGAATTGCAATAGATACGAGGAATGCCGTGCAGTGATCAGCGACAGTGTGAGACAGCGCATTGACCTTTCAAGGGAGGTCTCAGATGATGAAATCCGCGAGATGATTGACGGCATGGTCGTGCAGATGGGCAGAAAGTATGCCCTGTCACTGACACAGCGGCAGGAGCTGGGAAAGAGTGTTTTTAACGCGATCCGTAAGCTGGATGTGTTGCAGGAGCTGGTGGACTGTGACGAGGTGACAGAGATCATGGTAAACGGCACAGAGAGTATTTTTGTTGAGCGGGCAGGGCAGTTGTGCCAGTGGGAAAAACATTTTGAGTCCATAGAAAAGCTGGAAAATGTGATACAGCAGATTGTGGCAAAGTGCAACCGCGCTGTCAATGAGGCGTCACCGATCGCAGATGCTAGGCTTGACAATGGCTCCCGCGTAAATATTGTGCTGGCTCCTGTCGCGCTCAACGGGCCTGTGCTGACGATACGGCGCTTTCCAGACCATCCGATCTCGATGGAGGATTTGATCGGCTTTGGCTCGGTTACCAAAGAGGCGGCAGCGTTTCTTGAGAAGCTGGTGGCAGCAGGATACAACATTTTTATCAGCGGCGGGACGGGCTCTGGAAAAACGACGTTTTTGAATGCCCTGTCGCATTATATTCCCAAGACAGAGCGCATTATCACGATCGAGGATTCCGCGGAATTACAATTACAGGGCATTCCTAATCTGGTGCGGCTTGAGACGAGAACGGCCAACATTGACGGCGCAAAGGAGATTACGATACGGGATTTGATCAAATCATGCCTTCGTATGCGGCCCGACAGAATTATCGTCGGGGAGGTGCGGGGCGGCGAGGCAATCGACATGTTGCAGGCACTAAACACAGGACATGACGGTTCACTCAGCACAGGACATGCCAACTCTTCGATGGATATGCTCGCGCGGCTTGAGACGATGGTGCTGATGGGGATGGATCTCCCGCTTGCCGCCGTGCGCAGGCAGATCGCCTCTGGAGTGGATATTATCGTACATTTGGGCAGGCTGCGCGACAGGTCGCGGCGTGTGCTTGAGATTGTGGAGGTGCTAGGCTTTGAACAGGATGAGATTCTCACGCAGGAGCTGTACCAGTTTCAGGAGACGGGCGAGGAGGAGGGAAAAGTACTTGGTGTTCTCAGAGAGAGGAATGTGCTGGCACATCAGGGCAAGCTTCGCGCCGCAGGGATAACGCTCTGACAGGAAAGAAGGTGATTTTGGATGAAAAAAATAACAAACCGCAGAATTGACGCCAAGGGACGGCTGCCACCAGAGACAGACTATAAAAGCTACAGGTTTTCGACACAGGAGTTTGTGATGTACTTTCTGTCGAGCGGCTTGTTTATGGCGGCGGTCAGCTGGCTGTTTTATGACAGTGTGCTTGCGTGGCTGCTGTTGATGCCGATGGCAGCGTATTTTCTAAAGGACAAAGAACGGTATGCATGTCTGAAGCGCAAGCGGAAGCTGGAGGTTGAATTTCGTGAGGTTATATTGAGCGCCGCATCGAATCTACAGGCGGGCTACAGCATAGAGAACGCGTTTCAGGAGGCCTACAAGGATATTGTGGTCCTGTATGGCAAAGAGTCTGTGATGGCAGAAGAGCTGCGTCTGATGTTTCGCAAACTGGGCAATAATGAACCGCTTGAACATGCGCTTTTCAATCTGGCAGACAGAAGCGGCGTGCGGGACATCCGCGATTTTGCAGATATTTTCCAGATAGCAAAGCGGGGCGGGGGCGATCTGCGCGGCATTATCACAAACACGGCACAGATTATTGGCGGCAAACAGGAAATCCGCCGTGAGATTGAGACGGTGGTGAGTGAGAAACGGTTTGAGCAGCAGATTATGCGCTGTATTCCATTTTTCATTATCTTCTATATCTCGCTGACCACAAAGGGGTATTTTGAGAGCCTCTACCACAATCTGTTTGGCTGGATGTTAATGACGGCTGCGCTTGCTGTCTATATTGTGGCATGCCGGATCTCAGACAGAATATTGCACATTGAAATATAATAAGAACAGGATGGAAAGGAGGTGATGGAGATGGGAGAGCGGTTTGCGCGGTGGCTGTACCAGAAATTAGAGCGGATGCCAAGAAAACCCAGTAAGATTCTGTATAACAGTGCGGTGCGCGAAGATTTGCAGACTTTAGAGCCTGCCGGGGATACTGCGGGAAGGCAGCGGGCGTATGTCATCAAAAAACTCTCTCTGTGCAGTATGATTGTGGTTTGCGGTGTGGTTTTGTCGGTCATCTTGTGGATAAAAGACGGCATGGAGACAGAAATTGTGGAAAACCAGATTCCGCGGAATACATATGGGGATGGTGCAAAGCAGGTCTCCTTGGTCGCAGAGGATGGAGAGGAGTATTATGAGATTCCAGTAACCTTGTCAGAGAGAAGCTACTCAGACCAAGAACTGACACAGATGTCATCGGAAGCGCTGTCTGTCCTTGAGGCAGGGATTCTAGGAGAGAACCAGAGTTTTGACTGTATCGAGTATGATATGCAGCTCATGGACAGCGTGAAGGGGTATCCCTTTACAGTGGAATGGCGCACCGATGATACTTATATGGATTACACTGGCAGACTTGTGTGCAGTACGCTCGATGCGCCCGTACTTATGGAGCTGTCTGCGGTACTGTCGTGCGGGAGCTTTGAGACAGAATATGACATGAATGTCAGAATACACAGCAAAGCCATACAGCCCGGCGTTGCAGAACAGCTTGAATCCCAAGTGTCAGATGCGGAAGCAAAGAGCCGTCTGGCATCAAATATGACACTTCCGTCAGAAATTGGGGACAGGCGGCTTGAATGGCACTACAAAAGACCTTACAGAGGGCTTTTGCTGCTGGCAGCGACGCCGCTCCTTGCATTATTTTTATACTATGGCAAGGACAAAGACCTGCACAGGCAGGTGGAGGAGCGGGAAGAACAGATGCGCATGGACTACCCTGAGATCGTCAGTGCCCTTGCACTGCTGCTTGGCGCTGGCATGACTGTGCCGAATGCGTGGCATAAAATCGCAAAGGATTACAGGAAACGGCGGGAGGAGGGCGGCGGAAAATGCCATGCCAGACGCTATGCCTATGAGGAAATGCTTTTCACGGTCTACGAGATGGAGAGCGGAATTACGCAGGCTATGGCGTATGAGCGATTTGGGCGCCGCTGCCGGATTCCAAGCTATAACAAACTGGCTGCGATGCTGTCCCAAAATATGAGAAAAGGCGCGGCAAATTTACCGCTTTTATTAAAGGAGGAGGCGGCAGACGCCTTCGAGGAGAGAAAGCATTCTGCGAGAAAGCAGGGGGAGAAGGCAGGCACAAAACTGCTGGTGCCCATGATGATGCTTTTGGGGATGACGATGGTTATCATTATGGTGCCAGCGTTTCAAACATATTTTTAGAGAAAAGAGGAGAACGTTATGAGAAATTTAAGAAGTTTTATGAAGGAAGAAGAAGGAATGGGAACGGTTGAGGTTGTGTTGATTATCGTGGTGCTGGTGGCATTGGTAGCAATTTTCAAGGATAGCATCAAGTCCCTTGTCGAGAAGATTCTCAAAAAGGTGACAGATAATGCAAACAAGATTTAATGCATATCTGACCGTTTATCTATCGCTTATCTTTGGCATAGTCCTGTCGCTGCTCTTCGTCCTTATCGAAGGCGCGGCGATATGTGCCACGAGGGCGCAGGCAGAGCTTGTCGCAGACTTGGGGCTGGATTCTGTATTTGCAGAGTACAACCGTGATCTTTTAGAGCAGTATGAGGTGTTCTTTATCGATTCCTCTTATGGCGGGAGAACTGGAGGAATTGGAATGCTTGAACAGCACTTGTCACAGTATATGAGTTACAATATGAACCCCGAACAGGATTTGCTGCTTGCAGGGGAGACTACATTATTAAAACTCCGCAATCCATATCTTGAGATTGCGGAGGTGTCCTGTGCCAGCGATGAGAACTGTATGGTCTGGAAGGCGCAGGCAGTCGGTCATATGAAGGCGGTCTATGGGGGCGATCTTATTTCAAGGGTTCAGGAACACATGGATACCGTGAAGAACAACGGTCTGGACAGTACCGATGCGCTGGGGCAGATCGAGGCGCAGAAGCAGGGACTTGAGGAGGCGCTTCAGGAGAAGGAGATTGTGGAATATGGCGCAGAGAGCGAGGAAGGGTACTCCTATCAGAAAGTCCAAGGCGTGTTTGACGGGATTATAGGCAGCGGGATTCTTGCGTGGGTGCTTCCAGACGGCGCGTCTGTGTCCCAAGCGGCAGCGGATGCGGGGCCGTATTTCTCGGCGCGCAGGAAAAACGGCAAAATCAATCAGGGAAGCGGTCTGCATGAGGGCGTGGACAGACCAGACAGCCTAGTGGATGAGCTGATTTACGGTGCCTATCTCATGAAGCAGTGCGGAAACTATAGAGCGCCTAAAAGTCAGGGCTTATTGCAGTACCAGACAGAGTATATTTTATATGGTTACAAAAGTGATGCGGAGAATCTCAGGGCTTGTGCGGAGCGCCTGTTTGCACTTAGGGCGGCATCAAATCTTATGGCAGTCTATGGGGATTCTGGCAAAAAGGCAGAGGCGGAGCTGGTGTCAGCCGTCATCTGTGCGCTGCTGTTCGCCCCTGAGCTCACAGACACGCTCACGGCAGTCATCCTTGGGGTGTGGGCGTTTGCAGAGGCTGCGGTGGATGTGCGTCTTTTGCTTGACGGCGCAAAAGTGCCGCTTATCAAAAAATCGGGGGACTGGAATATCAGTCTGCTTGATCTTTTCACTGGGAATTTCGCTGGCAATGGTAAAACAGCGTCTGGACTGTCTTATCAGGACTATCTGGGAATTTTTCTGGGGCTGATGAACCGTGACACCAAGGCGGCAAGGAGCCTTGATATCGTGGAGATGGATCTAAGGCGCACCGCGGGAAATGAACAGTTTCGGATAGACCGCTGTATGGATTATATGAAGGTAAATTTTGGATTTGAGGATGCGGGCGGACATGAATTTGTATTTCATAAGAAAATGTGTTATGGCGACTGACAAAGAGCAAAGGAGCAGAAGGATGTTCTTTTGGGTGCAGGGAAAGAGAGAAAATCAAATAACAAAGAATGTGAAGGGAGGTGTCTTGCTCTCCATGAAAAAGCAGGTACAGGCTCTGATTCTGACATTGAAAAGAATGTCCTCCTGCTCCTTTGGACCGTGTTTCAATAAGGTGCACAGGGCGAGTATGACAGTGGAGGCGTGCCTCGTACTGCCGCTGTTTCTGTTTGCGTTTTTGAATCTTATTTCCATCGTGGAAATTTACCGCTTGCAGGGGGCGCTCAGTGCTGCCATGCACGACACCATTAAGCAGATGGCGGTGTATGGTTATGAGTACCAAAAAATAGGGGGCGGCGGGGCAGGAATGGCGGAGTCGCTGGGACTGACTTATATCGTGGCAGCGGGGAAGGTGCGCACCAAGCTTGGTACAGCGTATCTTGATAATTCACCGCTTGCAGGGGGCGCCTCGTCAATATCATGGCTTCGGTCGTCTGTGATGCAAAAGGAGGACTGTATTGATCTGGTTGCAGAGTATCAGATTAGGCCGCCATCAGCCGTGGCTGGCTGGAAGCAGCGCACGATGTACAACAGAATGCGCACTAGGGCATGGACGGGCTATGACAATGCAGGCAGCGGCGGCAGCCAGTCCAGCGGGGAGGAAATCGTGTATATCACGCCAGAGGGGAGTGTCTATCATCGTTCACGGGCATGCCATTATTTAAAATTATCGATTGCGGCAGTGGACAAGAGCTTTCTCGAGACACAGCGAAATCAGGACGGGGAAAAGTATTATCCCTGCGGGGTGTGCGGGGTGTCTGGCGGCAGCGTGGTCTATATCACAGGATATGGCAACCGCTACCATACAACCCTTGGATGCAGCAGTCTGAAAAGAACGATTATGGCAGTGCCAATTTCTGAGACTGGCGGCAGAGGGGCTTGCAGCAAATGCGGATAAAGGCGTACAGGATATTATCTATAGAATGGGAGAATTGGAATGGTAAATGCAATAATATACAGAATCATCGTAATTGGAATCGGAATCCTTCTTTTGGCAGCAGGTATCATGGACATCAAGAGCAAAAAGATCAGCAGGCGCATGATTGTTTTACTGCTCTTGGCATGTTGTGCCATACTGCCATTTCGAAGATATTTTCATATTTTGGACACGCTGGGAGGACTGGCGGTTGGACTTGGGATTATCGGCTTGTCAGTGATTTCAAAAGAGCAGATTGGAAAAGGCGATGGATTGGTGATTGCGGCAGTCGGCATTGCATTTGGGGCGCGCAGATGTTTTCTGGTGCTCTCTACAGCTTCTTTTGTAATGTGTGTGATTGCAATTGGTGTCCTGCTGTTAAAAAAGGGAGGAAGGCAGACAAGGCTTCCGTTTCTGCCAGCATTGTTTGCGGGGTATGTCTTATGTGTTGTATTGTAAAAAGACAATATGAGGCGGCGTATTTTACAGTGGAGGCTTCCTTGATTCTGCCGGCGGTCATGCTCTTTACGGTGATGATGATCTTTCTGGGATTTTACAGTTATGACAGGTGTGTCATGGAACACAGCGCATATGAGGCAGCACTCCGAGGGACAAGCAGTCATTACAAGACTGCACAGGAAGCGGAAGCTGCCGCGCGCACTGCTGCGTCGAGACTTGTCGAGGACAAACTTTTTGCGATGCATGATTTTAAATATGATGTGTCTGTGGATGCGGGAAGCGTGACCGTGGCATATCATTGTGTTGTGAACATGCCCTTTGTTACATGGCTGTGCGAATATGTATCGGGAACCGATATGACGCTGGATATCCAAAAGAGCGCCAATCGTCTCAGGCCCGCAAGAACCATCCGTGACTGCCGTGTTTTGAATGGACTGGCTGCACCTTGAGAACTGAATAAGGCTTTACACTTTGCAAATTAATACTTTACAGAAAAATTAGAAGCCGCTACAATAGAGATATGGAAAGGCGGTGAAGGAAAGTGAGTGATTTTGATATGCCATCTGATTTACAGTATAAGGATGAATTGAGAAAAGAAATGATAAAAATTGAAGAACAGATTGAACTGATTGAAAACAAAGAGTATGAGAAACTTAGAAAGAAGTTAGAGCGCGACTTAAAAAGAGTGCGTGAAAGTCTTGAGGATTAAATAACAGAACTAATGCAGGGTGTAAAGTCTTATTGAGGTTTTACACCTTTTATTATGTGCAGAGGAAGTATGCCGTAGAAGCGGCGCGGTAAGAAATGGAGGTTTGGCATGAAAGAGATGATGCCTGAGATCAGCTTCGAGAGGAGCATGAACCACAATTATATGATTTTGAGCAAATGCAGCTATTTTGGGAAAGATGATGGCGGCAGTATGGACTACCGCACAAAAATGCTGTTAGAAAACCAAATACCGGGGCTTTTGCCAGTCACGCACAGGCGGATCAATGGAGAGTGCCGCTATTATTATGAGATCAATTCACTTCAGTCGCTCGACAGGCTTTATGATAAGAGCGAGATCCGCTATGACGAGCTAAGGCGGCTGCTGTCTGGCTGTGTGCATCTTTTTGACAGATTGGAGGAATATCTGCTGGACGGCACGCAGATTATCATAAAATCAGACTTGATTTACATTGATGTGGAGAAGATGGAGCCGTACTTTGTCTGTTATCCTGATTATGAGGGAGATGTGAGATTGTCTTTCATGGAATTTATTGATGAGCTGCTCACAAAGATTGACCACACAGACGAGCGGGCAGTGATGCTTGGCTATCAGGTCTACCGCTATACCAGAAATCCGAATTATGTCATCAGTGAAATCGGGGCAATGACAGACCATGTGCCTGCGGATTTGGTGCATCAGCAGAAAGCGTCCAAACAGAGTGCGGCACTTGAGACAGACAGTTCTGTGTCAGGCTGTGAACATAGCAGAGACAGCGCGGAAGTCTGTGATACAGACTTGAACGGTTTGGCTTCGTATCCGCAGGATATTCATACAAAATATACAGATGACAGCAGCAGTTTGTATGAGGAGACGCAGTTCTCAGCCCAGCAGGACAAAACTGGAACGAAAAGTATCGGAGATTTAATTGGCGGGATTTTTTGCATTTTTGTGTCGCTGTGTGCAGGTGCTATTATTCTGGGGGCGCGCTTGCTCCATTCGTTTCGGTTGAGCGGAAAGAATGAACTGTACTTGTTTGGTGCTATGAGCATGGCAATTGTGGCAGCTATTTTATTTTTATCCTGTTATCTGAAAAAAAGAAGACAGAATCAGGATATCACATCGGTATCGGAGAATGAGGATCAGGAGGAGATGCAGTTCTATACCGCTGTGCCAGAACCATGTGGGATAAAGAGTGCAGAACTGCGGGGTCAGAGTCATGGGCAGTTTGGCATCATCGGAGTAAATCATACATCAGACAGTCAGATTACCAGCCCAGTCAGCGCCAAGCTATCTTCTCAGAATGAGACTGTGTATCTGGGTGAGGGCACTGTGGAGGAGAGAATGCTCTGCGGTCGTATGAATGGCAGAGACGTGAACATTCCGCTGGACAGGCTGCCAATGACTGTCGGCAAACTTGCCAGTGTCTCGGATTTTGTGATTCATGACGAGACGGTCAGCAAGATGCACGCGCGCTTTGAGGAGCACGGCGGCAAGGTTTATCTGTGTGATTTAAATTCAACAAATGGAACGGTTTACAATGGTGAGCTTCTAGGAGTAAACCAGTCCGTGGCACTAGAGCCGGGGGACCGGCTCCGGTTTGGACGGACTTGTTTTACATACTGTTAATCTGTTTTATTCTCGCCACCACCACAGAAGTGGTTTGGATGTGATATGAAAGGTAATTTTGCGCTGTCCGCCGTAGTTTGTGCCGATACCGCGCAGAATGACGGATGCCTTGCCTTTTTTGGTATTGTTGGCGTAGCTGTGCTCGTCAATGAGGTAATCTGTGCCGTGTACAAGCTCTGTGCCATTGAGCGTAAGCCTGATGTCCTCCGGCGCCAGTGTTACTTGCCTGCCGTTTTGATATACTTTTGAGCTGGCCTTGAGCTTTGCCGATTGAATGCTGGCTTTGATAATGCGGTAGGTCGTGGACAGTGTGGCATTGCCAGAACCAGCGTAAGCACCGATGCCTTTGATGGTGGCGCGTATCGTGGTGTTGGCATTGGGAATGTCATTCTTGTCCACAACTTCGCCTGCCTTTCTGGTGATCTGTCTGGCGTCCGCAGTGGAAACCAGCGTATCGCTGACATAGGTATAAATGACACGCTTGTCATAATCCTTGCCTGCACTCAGGTTTTTGCCGTTGGCATCCGTGATGGCCAGGGTGGTTTTGTAACTGTTTGCTTTCTTTTTATAGGTGACATCCTTAGCGGATATGGTTAGTTTGTCATTGGTGTCGGACATTGCACCATCTGTGATGCGCCATGTTCCTGTCAGTGTCCCCTTAAAGCTGCCCTTTCCCTTGATGGTCAGTTTCGGGAGCTTGTGTGCGGGCAGGTCTGCGCTGGTCACAGCGGTATTATTCTTATAAGAGACGGTATAATCTCTGCCTGCTGTCAGTGCCATTCCATTGTAGTATAAGGAGATCTGTGGTTTAGCTCCGCCCTTCATATAAGGGGAAGTAATCTGTGACAGGTCTGTAACTGCAATTGGTCTGGATGCTGCCTCCTCCGTGGTATAGGTCATGGTCATGCCTTCATGGAGGGCGTTGTCCCCGTTTGAGATTTCCCGGGCAGTGATTTTGTACGTTTTTTTCAGTTCGCCGCTGTACTCGTTAATGCCCTTGAATACGATGGTGGCAGTCCCTGCTTTGGCAGTATTTTTATACGAGACAACATAGTCTTTGTTTTCCTGCAATACTTTTTGGCCGAGGGTCAGCTGGACATTGTTCTGGAACACATCGGATTCGTTCCCTGTATAAGTCTTGGCAGTAATGCCGTCCACTGATGCTTTGCTGATCTTCTGTCCGACAATCTGATAGGTGATGTTCTTAGAGCCAGCATAGGCGCTTCCTTCGACGGCGGTGATGGTCGCAGTAGCGGTTCCAACAGTCTTGTTATTTTTGTAGGATATTGTATAATCGCCAGTTTTGCCGCCGTCAGTGCTTTGAACCAGCGGTTTGTTTTTGTAGGTTACATGAAGCTGCTCTGGAACAATGCCGTTGCCGCCAGTGGCAAGTTCATTTTTGTAAGTCTGGTTTGGAATCTTAGAAACCGTTACTTTGCTGAGCATTGTCTTTTGGCTGATGGTGACATTGACAGTGCGCGTCCCAGTATAATTTTTCGTTCCTTTGATGACAATGGGATAGACGCCTGCCTTTTTGTACGCACCCTCTTTCATATAGGGATAGCTGAGGGTGTAATCGGCCGTTTTGGTTAGTTTTTTGCCATCGCGGTAGACAGCGGGGGAAGTTTTTTGCACTTTGCCGTTGTATGCCACGGTGATATTGTCCGCAGTGATGTCATGGTCTGTAATAGACTTTGGCAAAATATTGAAGGTGACGGATTCTGTCCCTGCATAATTGCCTTTGCCCTTTACCGTAACCGTTGGCACATTTTTGCCAGTGGTATTGACGTTTTTGTTATTCTTATAGGATACTGTGTAGTCCTGACCTTGGACAAGTTCAATTAATTCTGTGATTCCGTCGTGGTATGCGATACTGTCGTATACCTGAACCTGCGGTTTGATGGACTTGCCTGTGTAAGTCTGGTCGCCTACAGGAATGACATAGAATCCTTTTCCCTGCTGTTCAAAATAGGGATACAGCACCAGCTCATTGTGATTGATGCGGGTGGATTCATCAAACCGTGTTCCCTGACCGTTTTTGTCTGTAAACCAGCCAATAAATAGGCGGTCTGCGGTGCTTTCTATTGACGGAAAACTGTCCGCAGGTATGGTGTTTCCGATTGCGGCCGGCATGTTATGTAAAATCTGTGTGTAATCAGCGGACATAAATGTCACACTGCATTCTTCTACATAAATGTCATAGCTTGCTGAAAACCTGCCTAGTGCAGCCGTAATTGTTGTGCTGCCTGTGGTGTGTGCGGTCACTTTGCCGCCTTGGACACTTGCTACAGCAGGGTTTGTGCTTGTCCATGTAATCTGGACTTCGTCGGTGGTGTCTTTTGGCTGATAGTCTGCGGTGAGCGTCAGGTTTTGCCCTGTGTACAAGGTGGCGGCGGAGGTCTCGTTATCGGAGTTTAGGTTTTTTAACTGGAAAGCGTACAGCGGCGCTTCTATTTTTACTTTGCACTTTGCTGTTTTGCCGTTTTGAGACTGCGCTGTGATGGTGGCTTCTCCGCCGTCAAGGGCTGTCACGACTGCCTTGTGTGTGTTGCTGTCTGGCTTGACGGATACAATCTTAGGATTGGAGGAAGTCCAAGTAATGGTCTTGTCATCAGTCGTGTCCGCGGGGTTAATTTTTACAGATAAAGTGGCAGACGAGCTAAAACCAGATGACGGAAGGTTCTCTATAGCGTCTGACCTGTAGAGATGCAGGCTGGTCTTGTCAAGAGAAATGCTTTTGATGGCTTTCTCTCCGGGCATATTTTGATAGACTGGAATCTTGAACACAAAGCCTGAGTCTAGGCTTCCAGTTCCAGCATACATTCGTTTGATGGAGGAGGCTTCGCTTGCAGGCGCTTGGACATTCTGCATATATTGATGGTTGTACAGTCCATGAGGACTGTTGGCATCCACATTAAATTTCTGGAGATAAACGGTGTCTTGTCCTTTTAAAATATAGTTGTTTCCAATCGTCGCAGCGCCGCCGTCGAGTGACTTGTAGCGCGTATTCCAGCCCTTTTGCTTGGCGTAAGCCAGTCCTTTTTGGATTTTTTCTGCGGTTGAGGCGCCATTGACTCCCACATTAAAATAGTTGTAATAGCCTTCATATCCTTTGTAAGTGCCTGAAATCAGCGCAGAATTGCCGCTTCCCTGCTCCTGATACACGCGCGAGGCGAGGTGGATGGGGCTTAGCTTGCGGTTCTTGCCAATCTCATAAAATGCCTGTGCATAGGTTCTGCTGTCGCCGGGAATTTTTCCCTTCATAAAGGTATTGTTCAGAAAGGTCTGAATGGCACTGACATTATGATAGGAACTGTTAAAGGTCAGCTGTTCAAACTGAAAGATGGAGGTCTCTGTCAGAAAATTACTTGGATTCATGTAGTAGGCCACAGCGGGCTTGGTGGCATAATACCAGCCGCTCTCTGTCGGGCAGGGATTGCCAACCCAGCCTTTTGAGGCATTGCTTGCAGTATTTTGGATTAGGTTTTTGGCACCTGTCTCATTGGCGACTGCGGTGTTGAAATCCAAGCCTGTGTACATGGGGACAAAGGTCCATGAGGGATGCTGGTCCTTCAGTGCGCGCAGGCTGCTCTGGTAAATGCCGGGAAAGGCGCTGATATCAGAATAATCCGCATATCTTGTGCTATCCCCGTAATATTCTTTTTTCCATGCGGTCCAGTCCTCGTCAGCGTAGGCGAGATAGTAGTCTTCAATAAATCCTGTCTGTTCCTTGCCGTCGAGCCAGAAGCGCACCTGATACCACACTTCGCCGTCAGGAATTTCGAGATTCTCAATATAGAGTGTATGGCCGCTCTTGATGGTGGCAGTAGGATGGTCATAGGAGCCTGCTTCTTGTTGTACTTCATAACTTTCAGTGCGGTAGAGCAATGCCATGAGGGGCTTTTCCTGCAAGATATCCTGAAAAGCGCGGATGGCGTCTTCGGTGATGAAGTCCTCTGTAGAAGGTACTTGGAGGGATTCAAGTTCAGTTTCAGGTTCTGTTAATTCTGTATTTGAATCTTCTATATCCGATGTTTCTATATCTGAATCTTCTGACTCTGACATTTCAATGTCCGAAGACTCCGAATCTGAATTTTCTGGCTCTGAAGTTTCAATGTCCGAAGACTCCGAATCTGAATCTTCTGGATCCGACGTTTCAGTGTCTGAAGACTGCGTGTCTGAATTTTCCGAATCTGAATCTTCTGGCTCTGAAGTTTCAATATCTGAAGACTGCGTGTCTGAATTTTCCGAATCTGTAGTTTTTGTATCAGAATTTTCTGTATCAGTATCTTCTGTATTTGAATTTTCGACATCAGTTGTTTCTGTATCAGAATTTTCTGTATTTGAATCTTTCGACTCCAAAGTTTTAATATCCGAATCTTCCGACTTCGAAGGTGTAATATCCAAACCTGAATTTTCAAAATTCAAAGAAACAGAATCCGCTGTATTCAGGTTTGAGGATTCATTTTGAGTGTTAGCGGGTATTGGTTCTGCCATAGATGTAAACGCAGGACTGCCTGCAACGACAACTGCACATAAGAATATGGCTGCCCACTTATTTGTTTTATAATACATATTCAATCTCCTATCATGGAACACAAATGTAAAGTTTAAAGGTGCAGAATAAAAATGCTTAACAAATAAATGTTCTTGTATGGAGCGTCATATCAGGAACAGCTATATTCTAACAAATGCTTTTTGAGGATGTCAATTTGATAGTCTTGGCAGAACTGGAAATTATAGGTGTTAATCCTCCCGGTAAGAACAGATTGCTGTCTCGTAGAGGTTGCTGCCCTCTGAGTCAATCACGACTATCACAGGGAAATTCTCCACCTCAAGCTTGCGGATGGCTTCTGTTCCCAGATCGTCGTAGGCAATGACTTGGGATGTCTTGATGGATTTGGAGAGCAAGGCGCCTGCGCCGCCGACGGCTGCAAAATATACTGCATGATTGCGGACGATGGCCTCTCTCACGGCATCACTGCGTTTTCCTTTGCCAATCATGCCTTTGAGTCCGAGATCGAGCAGACGCGGCGTGTATTTGTCCATGCGGCTTGCCGTTGTGGGGCCTGCGGAGCCGATGGGACGGCCTTCTCTTGCGGGAGAGGGACCCATATAGTAGATGATATTGTTTGTCAGGTCGATCGGAAGCGGCTCGTGATTGTTGAGTGCTTCGTCCATGCGCAGGTGTGCCGCATCCCTTGCGGTGTAGATCGTGCCTGTGATATATACATAATCTCCGGCTCTAAGAGCTTGTGCGTCCTCGTCTGAGATGGGTGCGCTGATGTGTTTTTCCATATGATTCCTCCTAAAATATTACAGTTTCCGCACCGCATGGCGGTTGACGTGGCAGCAGATGTTGACGGCGACGGGCAGCCCTGCGATATGTGTCGGGTAGGTGTTGATATTGACGGCGAGCGCAGTCGTGGTGCCGCCTAATCCCCCGGGACCGATGCCAGTGCGGTTGATTTTGTCCAAGAGTTCTTTTTCCATCTCCTGCACATAAGGAATATCTGAATGGACATTGACGGGTCTGGTCAGCGCTTTTTTTGCCATGAGCGCACACTTTTCAAAAGTTCCGCCGATGCCGACGCCGACGACCATAGGCGGGCAGGCGTTGGGACCTGCATCTTTTACAGCGGTGAGAATCGCATTTTTGACGCCCTCGATGCCGTCGGCAGGTTTGAGCATAAAGATGCGGCTCATGTTCTCACTGCCAAAGCCTTTGGGTGCGACAGTAATCGTCACCTGATCGCCCAAGGTCAGTTCATAATGAATGACAGCAGGGGTATTGTCCTTGGTATTTTCGCGCAGAAGCGGGTCTTTGACAACGGATTTTCTCAGAAATCCGTCGGTATATCCCTGACGGACGCCCTCGTTGACGGCATCCTCTAAAAGACCGCCTTCAAAGTGTACATCCTGCCCGATTTCCATGAAAATGACTGCCATGCCCGTGTCCTGACAGATGGGAATTTGATCTTCGCCTGCAATCTGTAAGTTGTCCTGAAGCTGGTTTAGGATTTGTTTTCCGAGAGGGCTTTTTTCGCTGACGGCGGCTTGTTTTAAGGCGGCGTCCATGTCTGGCGTGAGGAAATGGTTGGCCTCAATGCACAGTTCGCGGACTGCCTGCGTGATTTGTGTGGTGTGGATTGTTTTCATTGGATACCTCGTTTCGTAAATGTTTTTATACGGTTTTTACTGGATTAACGCTGCATAAGAAGCCTTGGAGGCGCTTAGCAGGTCCTGCGGTGAAAGCTCTAGCTGGATGCCGATTTTTCCGCCGCTTACGATGATTTTTTCAAGATTTTTGGCGCTCTGTTCAATGCAGGTGGTGTACTGCTTTTTCATGCCGATTGCGGTGCATCCCCCGCGGATGTAGCCTGTGACGGCGTTGATGTCCTTGACGTGAAGCATGGCCACGGATTTTTCACCGACAGCCGCAGCCGCTTTTTTCATATCAAGTTTTTCTGCGATGGGAATCACAAAGACGTAATAGTTTTTGCTGTTTCCCTGTGCGACCAGCGTCTTGTAGACTTTCTCATAAGGAAGCCCGAGCATGTCCGCGATCTGTTCGCCGTCGATAAATTCATCGCAGGTGTAAGTGTGCAGGGTGTAGGGGATTTTCATAGAATCTAATATCCGCATTGCGTTTGTTTTCACTGCCATTGATTTGCCTTCTTTCTCGTATTTTTTACATTTTATCACAGGTTTGATAAAAAAGAAACTATCTGTTATACTGTATTTGGAACGTATAAAATATGCTGCTGGAAAGTGTGGGGTGTATCATGAAGAAAAACAAGCGAGTTCTAACTGTAAATGGTAATCAATATGTCTGGTGGCGTGGAATTGGGGAGGGGTTCACCAGCGTGATCCTCTCACCTTTTGAGGATAAGACCTCGAAAGTGAAAGTGGAGTTTCGCGATGCGGCATATCAGAGTTTTATGGATGATTCCAAGGAACTTGCGGCATATAAGAAGCATGGGACAGGCAATTGTAGAGCAGCCAGCCCTTTTGTTTACTTAAAAATACTTTTTCTTCTCAAGTATTTTTAGTTTTTGGGAGTAATTCATTTCTAATACAAGATATACGATTATAAATTTCTTTTTGCAATTAGTCTTGTTTTTCTTTTCTGGTTCGATCTATTAGATGTACAATAAAAAGAATAAACCATATTATCCATGCTAACAAGCATCCAATACCTGAAGCAAATACATCTATACAAGCACCTATAACAAATATTATGCCCCATATAATCATTCTCTTTCCATATCTTTTACATAAATAAGTTTCATAATCTTTTGATTTAATAGTCTTAGAGTATCCACTTAAACATTCAGTTGCTTTTCCATTTGATTTATAAAACCAGAAACCTAATATTAAAAAAATAAATGAGATAACTAAATCAAATATAATGTAAAACATAAGTTGTTCTCCTTACTTAATTTTATAAAATTTATAAACATATACTTTTGTAATGATACTATAAATGAAAAAAAGGTACATTATATTCAATATTCACCTTATTTTCTTTTAGCTTTAAACATGTTGCCTCAACATGCTTTACAGTTTTTAAATCAATATTAGGATGGACTTTAAAGAAAATCTCAGGATTGGTCAGCCATAATGGATCATCAAAAGAGCCATGTCAGCGGCATCAATATTTCCAGAACGAATCGTCTGATATACCTTTTCCTTATCTTTGCTGCAAAGCTGAATCATAATTTAGTTCCCCTCTCAGAGGCAGTCCAGTTGCGCTCGCTGTTATGCAGAACAATGTCTTCTGTGTGACTTCTTTCTTTGTATTTTCTTTTTCCTGTGTATCCATGTATTCTGTCGATCTCCTCTTCCAGTAGGTTTTTCAGTTGTTAACTTTTAAAGGTTTTCTCCTGTAATCATAGTATCACAGTTTTTCTTATGTTTCAATCAGCAGATCCACTCTGGCAGGAACCTGCTGGAAGCAGCGTAAAAAAGAGTTCTCGATGCAGGAGTTCTATCCCATGTATCTGATCGGTGCAGCGCTCATGGGAGAGGTGGAGGATGTAAAAAAGAAACTGCTGTATCAAAATATGGAATCAGTGTAAAAGCGATTTTAAAGAGAACGGTCTTTGTATATAATAAATTTTGTTTTTTTAATCTATATAACGGTTGTTTTGAAGGATTTATTATTCAAAATAAAATAAATCTTCGAATTTTTTATCTAAAGCAATACACAAGATGAGTGCCAGCTTGGCGGTTGGACTGAATTGCCCTGTTTCAATAGAACTAATTGTGTTGCGTGATACACCTACCATTTCGGCTAATGCTGATTGTGAAAGTTTCTGTTCAGCCCGTATTTTTTTTATATTGTTTTTTAAAATTAAATTATCATTCATTAAAATAGCCCCACACTGAATTTATATAAGAAATAGATTGATGCCAACAAAAAAACGATACCACAAGCTACAATAAATTTCTTTCTTAATTTGATTCCTTCGTAGGTGAAACCTAAACCTGATGTGCAGAATAAAATAGATATGATATCTGCCGGGGACTCTGTCCGCATCAATTTTATGACCATTATAATAATCCCTAAAATAATAAGCCCCCATTGTGAGAAAGCATCTCTTTTCAAACGCACATCTTTTTCGCGTTCATCGCCATAAACATTTTCTTCTCTACTTTTTGATAAAATTTCATTTTTGTCCATTGTTATGATCTCCTTTTTATTGACAAGTTTTATTGACATTTTTGATTATAGCATTACCAAGTATACTTGTCAATAGTTATTGCAAAGTTTTCTTTGCAATATTTTGATGGAGGTAAGGTTTGGCAAGACTGCCTGCATGAACGATCCGTGTGTTGAACCATTGTTTAAGCGTCAAAGCTGTACAGCAAGAGGAAGGCTTTACACCTGATTCAGAATCTGTTATGATGGAGATGTAACAAGCAGTCGGGATGATGAACGAAAGACAGGTGATTGTATGCCAAATAATGCAGAGATTGCAAAAGATACGATTGAGCAATTTAAAAAAATTCAAGATTATATGGTATTAGCAAAAGAAGAACATGCAGTGAAAACATATGATAAATTAAAAAGAGAATATCTGTCATTAAAAGCATTATTGAATGTCATTGGTGTAAACTTAATAGACATTGATCTTATCAAAGAATAATAAAAGGGTGTAAAGTCTTATGAAATGCTGGGGACTTTACACCTTTTCACGTTATTTTGAAAATAGCTTTTCTTGGTTCTTTTGACTGAGGTAAGGTTCGGCAAGGTTGCCCGCATGGGCGATCAGTGTGTCAAACCACTGCTGCCCGGTCTCTGCACTGGTGGCATCTAAGGGCAGTCTGCCTTTGGTTTGCAGTAACTCTTCGCAGGCGTATGCCATGACTTTTCCTCGAAGCCCGGTTTCGTTCCCGCTGCAAAAGTGGTTTAAGAAATTGTTCAGCGTAGCATTTCCATAATAAATTAATGTGCGGTATGAGAGGTAGTTCATATTCGTGTAATCCTGTGGACTTGAGGAAAAGGCAGGGTCTGCACAGATGGTGTCCAGCAGATTTTCCAGCACTGTGTCTACATGGACTTTGCCGGATTGCAGCGCCTGAGCATAGCAGTTTTGTATCTGGGGGATAATGTAGTGCTGACTGTCCAGCGCATTCTCGACAATGTGTGCTGGAAATTTTTGCCGGATATCGTCCACATAGTAGCTGCCATCGCGGGGCTCCCAGTATTCTTCTAACTGGTATCCATGTTCAGTGAGTGCAAAGGTCACCGCAACGGGGATATGACTGCCGCCAATGTTTTTGATGCCTTTTGCTGACACGTCATAGATCTCAAATAATGCCCAGCCGTAGCAGGTGACATGATGCGTGTTGTCATCGTTTGCAGACACTGTTTCCAGCGTGACGAAATCACAGTAGGCATTGCCAGTAAAAGCGGGGGAGGAGGAAATATTTTTCTCCATAATGGCAGCAGCAATGGCGGCAGCTAATTCCGTTTTCTGCTGGCCGCTGTCTGGTGTGGCGGTCTCCTCAGTCTCCATGACAGACGGTTTTTCGTCCTCATCAGTGACATCATAGGGCTGGGCATCGACAACAGACGGTTTTTCGTCCGTGTCTGATAAATCATAGGGTCTGTAACTGACCGCAAGCTGTTCATAAGCTGTCAGGCTGTTATACCATTCCAACCATGCGATCGTCTCTTCCGATAAATCTGATCTGTCATACCAGCGGTTGAGGTACTGGATTTTTTCAGTAAAAGCGGCATCGGCAATCCGCACATCCACACCCTCCACATGTACATAGACGGTAAGTTCTTTGTCTGGATGGCTGCCACTTACGCCGACCTGAAACCAGGCGTCTTTCTCGGCGTACATCTCCACATCCAGACCGGGCGTCATATAAGTAGGTTCGTAGGCGTCCTTGCGGGTGTGATAGACTGGTTTTAAGACGACTTCTGTGTCGCCCAGCCCTTTTCCGCAGGACAGTGTTATTTTATTTTTGTGCGGAGAGATCTGTGTATCGGAATAGTGAAAATGATGCTTGCTTCCTGCGGGAATGATGATTTTCAGGTCATAAGCATCTGTCTTGGGATTGGTTAGAAAACAGACGCCCACAGCAATACATGCTGTTAAGGCGGCCAGTATCAGCCCAAAAGCCGGTTTTTTGTACTGTAAAACCGTTTGAATGCGCTCGCGGATTCCTATTTCACCGAATGCGAGCGGATAGACTATGCTTTTGCGGCGGGGCAGGCTGCACGCTAAAAGGGCAGAGGAATAGGCTTTCTTCCCGGCAAAGTCCATATCTTTGATCACCCGCTCATCACAGGCAAGCTCAAGATCGCGGCAGAAAAGACAGTGGGCAACCCACACCAGCGGGTGAAACCAGTAGATGCAAAGCAGCAGAAAAGCGAGGAGCTTCCACCAGTGGTCGAGACGCCGCAGATGCGCCTTCTCATGTGCAAGGACGTACTTTATTTGAGCGTCATCCATGTCAGACGGCAGATAGATGCGCGGTCTGATGAAACCGAGTATAAAAGGAGTGTGTACCGCGTCGCAGAGCCAGATTCTGTCCTGAAAAGGGACTGCCTCCTGCACTTTATGACGAAGCCGCATATAGCTGAAAATCCCATAGCATACCAACACGGTCATACCAAGAATCCAAGCCAGACTGGCAAGGCGCAGGGTGGTTTCGAACAAGATGTTTTTGGGCATGGCGGATACGGGCACTTTATTATACACATTATTATAAGAAAGAAGTTCTGCGCCGGCACGTGAAGAAGATGCCTGCAATGCAGCAGATGGCTGGATGGGGGTGGCATCGGGGATGAAACTAAACGCGCTCTCGAACGAAAAGGGGCAGATTAAACGGACAGCCACCAATGCCCAGAGCAGACAGGAAAGGCATTTTGGCGCTTTTTTCATCAACAGGCGCAGCAGGAACACGGCAGCGATCAGCCAGCTTGCGGCGATGCCCATATTGAGTATTTTGAGAAAAATCATCTTATCCCTCCTCAGCGTGGTCGATCATGCGGCGGATTTCCTCCGCTTCTTTTGGGGTCAGGGTGCTGTCTTTGGTAAAAGCAGCGATAAAGGCGGGCAATGAACCGTCAAAAGCTTCCTCGACAAACTGGCGGCTCTGCATGGAATAAAATTGTGTCCGTGAAATCAGGCTGGTGACAGTTCCGTTGCTGTTCACAAACAATCCCTTGTCACAGAGGCGTTTCAAGACGGTGTGTGTCGTCGTCCGCTTCCATGTAAAGGCGTCCGCAGCAAGTTTTACCAGCTCCGAGGAAGTCACAGGCTCATGCGCCCAGATGATGTCTGCGAAGCGGGATTCAATGACGCCTAACTGTATTTCTGGCATAGCAGTTTCCTCCTTTTTTATACTACAAGCAGTAGTCTGTATAATTATATACTACTGCTTGCAGTCTGTGATGTCAAGGGGGATTAAAAGATTTTTGCTGGAGGACTGGGAGATGAAGATTTAAGCCAGATGCACTTCCACAATATCATCAAATAATATCTTCGTCTGTACAATCTGCAAGATGCGGCTGGTCTGGTCTATCCGCGACACAACCCCGGTAATTTTCACATATTCACGCTCATGATAATAGACGACCGTGGCAAGGAGTCCTTTTTGCAACAGATGCATTTTGCGGTCGAGCGCTTCTGCCATCTCGTCAGACAGGAGGATGCGCGGAACTGTCACATGCTCCTTTGCCTCGAGTGCCTCTGTAAGACCAGTGAGGGCGGCAAAGGGCATAAACTGTTTTGCGCGTTTTTCTATGGGCATGGGACAGGGTGTTTTTTTCATGCTCTGTGGCCTCCGATCTGTTTGTTACGGGTGATGGTCATCGCGTTGTTCTCAAGATTCATTCCTTTTAAGATCGCATTTTTTCCGTATTTTTGTTTGATTTCCAGAACTGCTTTCTGTAGTCTGCGGCTTCGCTCCAACTCTTCAAAGCTGACATAAAGACTGCTCTGGCAGCAGGTCTCAGGGCGGACATCGTTGCAGGTGATCGTTACTTTCCGTATCGAGAGCAGGGGATTGACAATCCTGCGGTACAGGGCAGTGACTGCCGGGATGATAACAATGTCTGCGCTGGTTTCCATGTCGAGTGCTGTTGTGCCATGGGCGTATTCCACGACATGAAATCCAGAATAGCCAATGTGCAGTGTGATGGATTTTGTGACAAGATTCTGGCTCACAAGGTCGAGACACAGTAAATCAACCATTTCTTTGACAATCAGTTCTGCGTCCTTGCAGGAATAATCTTTCATTAAAACCTGTCCGCTCGAAAGGCTCTGGCTCTCAGGACGATAGGACTTGATCTCTGCGATGGTCACAGGCTCGCGTCCCCAAGCGTGGTCGATCAAAAGTTCCGCGTCAATGCCAAAGATCTGATACAGGAAATCTTCGTCAGTTTTGGCGAGATCTCTCATCGTGAAAATGCCATAGGAAGCAAGCTTTTTGGCAGTGCCTGCGCCGATGCGCCAGAAGTCGGTGAGCGGTTTGTGTGTCCACAGCTTACGGATATAGGACTGCTCGTCCAGCACACCGACACTGTCGGGCGAGGGTTTGGCGGTAATGTCCAGTGCGATTTTGGCTAGGTATAGATTGCTTCCGACACCGCAGGCAGAACGTATCCCTGTACGGTCATAAATCTCCTGCATGATGCGTAATCCAAGCTCTCTTGCCGACACGCGGTACAGGCTCAGGTAGGGCGTGACATCCATAAATGCTTCATCGACAGAGTAGACATGGATATCCTCCTTGGCAATATAATGCAGATAGATACTGTAGATTTCTGCGGAATAGTCAATATATTTCTGCATTCTGGGCGGGGCGGTAATGTATTGTATGGAAGGGGGGATTTCACCGAGACGGCAGCGGTTCTTGATACCGAGTTTTTTCATCGCGGGGGTAATGGCAAGGCAGAGCGTGTTGACAGACCGCTCCGGGTCTGCGACTACGAGGTTTGTCGTCATGGCGTCCAGACCGCGCTCTGCGCATTCCACAGAGGCATAGAATGATTTCAAGTCGATGCACAGATACGTTTTTTCCATGGAAAATTCCTTTCAACGACAGCGTTTATTAGCGTCTTATTATAAATATAGTATGACCAAATAGTTCGGTTTATGTACGGAATGCACCAGGAGTATTGAATTAATTCTAAAAAAAGTATAAAATAAGAAAGAACTTAGAAAATCTAACGAAGGGAGAAGAGTGAGAATGATCGAAAAGTTATTTAAACTCAAAGAAAACAAAACAGATGTCAAGACAGAGGTCATTGGCGGCATCACAACATTTATGACGATGGCGTATATCCTCGCGGTGAATCCGACGCTGCTCTCCGCGGCGGGCATGGACGCGACGGCTGTGCTGATGGCGACGTGTCTTGCTTCCTTTATCGGGACGGCAGTCATGGCGCTGATGGCAAATTATCCGTTTGCGCTGGCGCCCGGCATGGGACTCAATGCTTATTTTGCATTTACTGTGTGCGGAACATATGGCTATGACTGGCGCGTGGCGCTGCTTGCCGTATTTGTGGAGGGTATTATTTTTATCATCTTATCGCTCACAAATGTCAGGGAGGCGATCTTTAATGCGATTCCAAGCGGACTGAAAAAAGGAGTGAGTGCGGGCATCGGACTGTTTATCGCATTTGTTGGCTTACAGGGAGCACATGTGATCGTAAACAGCGACTCCACACTCACGACATATGTCAGTTTTGCGGCGGAATTTCATACGCTGGGAATCTGTGCGCTGCTTGCCATTATCGGTACGTTATTGACCGCAGTGCTCTATACATTGAATGTGAAGGGTTCGATCTTGATTGGCATTGTTGTGACATGGATTCTTGGCATGATCTGTCAGGCGCTGGGGATTTATACCGTGGATGTTGAGAATGGTTTTTATTCTTTGTATCCGACATTTGCCATCACGGATTTTACGGCATTGTCAGAGACTTTTGGACAGTGTTTCGTGGGCGATTTCTCCAACGTAAGCATCCCGAACTTTATTGTTGTGCTGTTTGCGTTTCTGTTTGTGGACATGTTTGACACCATCGGAACGCTGGTGGGAGTTGCCACCAAGGCGGACATGCTCGACGAGGAGGAGAAGCTTCCGAATATTAAACAGGCACTGCTGGCAGATGCCATCGCGACCTCAGCGGGCGCTGTGCTTGGCACTTCCACGACAACGACGTTTGTCGAGAGCTCGGCTGGTGTTGGTGCAGGTGCAAGGACGGGTCTGGCATCCATTGTGACCGGTCTGTTGTTTCTGGTCGCCATCTTCTTCGCACCGATTTTTACGGCAATACCGGGGTTTGCAACCGCACCAGCGCTGATCTTTGTGGGCTTTTTGATGGTATCGTCCATTATCAAGGTGGATTTTGATGACTTGACAGAATCCGTGCCGGCGTATCTTTGTATGCTCGCGATGCCGCTTGCATATAGTATCTCAGAAGGAATCGCCATCGGCGTGATCTCCTATGTGGCAGTGAATGTCTGCTGCGGCAAGGCAAAGAAGGTCACTCCGCTGATGTATGTGCTGGCGGTGCTGTTTATCTGTAAGTATATTTTTCTGTAAAAGGAGGTCATTCTACGAAAATACGTTTTATAGAACCGGGAAACAGACCCTACAAACCGACGCCCTTGAATTATTTCGTGTATGACAGGTATATCCGCACGCCCTCTGTCGGACTGAACACGCTGGCGACGATCGTGAAAGAAAAAGTGCCGGACACCCTGATGTACAGCGAATCCATCTCGCGGCTGGTGATGGAAGACCTGCTGGATGCGGATATTATTTTTATCGGTATTTTTACCTTTAATGCAGTGCGGGGCTACAAGCTGGCGCGCTATTTTAAGAAAAAAACCAATGCCGTCATTGTGATGGGCGGTCTCCATGCCTCGATGAATTATAAGGAAGCGGTCAGATACTGCGACTATGTGCTTCTGGGGGAAGGGGACGAATCCATCTTAGAGCTGGTGGATGCTGTGAAAAAGAAGGTGGCGCCCGCCTTTCCGGGTGTCGCATACAGAAAAGATGGCAGGCTGGTTCATACCGGGGAGCGCAAGCCGCCGGAGCAGTTCGAGACGATACCGGACAAAAATCTGGTCTATCATTATAAGAAAATGGCAGGACACAATACACTCTGGGGGCAGGTGCACGCGTCCAGAGGCTGTCCGCACAACTGTGATTACTGCGCGCTGGTGCGTCATTTCGGGCGGCGCGTCAGGACGAGATCGCCCGAAAATGTGCTGGAGGATATCCGCCGGACAATCGCGTTTCACGAGGAGGGACATCACAGGCTGTTGAAGGCATTGTGGATTACCGATGACAACTTTTTTGCAGACCGTGACTGGGCGATGGCGGTACTGCAAAAAATCATTGACAGCGGCATCCAATATCATTTCACCGTGCAGGCGCGCTGGGAGGTCGGACTGGACAATGAGATGCTCCTGCTGCTCAAAAAGGCTGGTTTTGTCGAGCTGGCAGTGGGGATTGAATTTATAGAGGATGAATCCTTTGCGCTGTATCACAAGAAAAGCAGCAAGGACAAGATCGTGGAATCCATCCGCAATATTCAGCGCCATGGACTGAGTGTCCGCGGGCTGTTTATCTTAGGCGCGGATAATCATACCGTCGGTGCCGGGGACCAGCTTGCGGACTTTGTGATCGAGCACCACATCAAGGGGGCGCTGATTCAGTGTATGTACTTTGTGCCGGGAACACCTGTGTACGAGAGCCATAAGGACAGACTGCTTCACCGGGACTGGAGCAGATATAACGGGAATGCCGTACATATGCCAGTGCGGATGACGCCTTACGAGCTGCAAATGGAGTGCATCAAGGCGAGCAGAAAGATTTATTCTTTTCCGAGATTACTCCGTGCACTTTTGTGCGAAGATGCGCTGCATAAGCTGTTGTTTCTGGGGGAGTATTTCTGGCATATGAGCATCCGGGCTGACTTGAAAAAGGAGCTAAAGTATTTGAGGGGGTGTGGCATTTTATCTTCTGACTGCCAAAATATGTAAGTCTGTATGAACAGTCCATGAAAGGAACGTGAAAGAGCGTGTTTCATGGACTGTTTTTATGCACCGCCCCATGCAGGAGAATGCAGCGCATGGGGCCATAAAACTTCTATTGACAATACATTAAATGAAGGTTATAATGAACATTGTTCATATTGAAAATTTGCTAAGGAGGTGGATGATGAAAGTAAAACGCAACACGCTGCTGTTTCTTGCCTTCCTCGTGTGGAGTGTAGCAGGCTTTAACATCCTTCGCATTGGGCTGATGGCATATCCCGCCTATCGCAGTGCGGTGAATTATCTGCTGTCTGTGCTGGTTTTTGCAGTGTTTCAGAAGTTTATTTTTGGAAAACTGGTCAAAAAGCATACTGCGAGAATTAATGCCTACCCGGATGAACGGCAGTTTTTTCTCAAGTTCTTTGACGGGAAAGCATTTGCTATTATGGCAGTGATGATGAGCGGAGGCATCGGCTTACGGACAAGCGGGCTTGCGCCGGAGCGGTTTATCGCGGTTTTCTATACGGGGCTGGGCGCTTCCCTTCTGCTGGCGGGATTGTTGTTTGGCAGGAACTATGCAAGAGCAGTTCGGACTGAAAATAAAGAATATGAAAGGAAGATATGATGCAGGCTATCGTTGAAACATTATTTGACACCGTTTATTTGTTTTCCGTGATTTTCATTGGCATTACAATGATTGTAAAGTGCAATGGAAACAAGCAGTACCGTCTGTTTGGCATAATGGCGGTGGTCCTTGGCGCGGGGGATTCATTCCATTTAGTGCCGCGGGCATTTGCGCTATGCACAACGGGACTGGAAAATTACACAGCCGCTTTGGGAGCCGGCAAATTTATCACGTCCATTACGATGACAATTTTCTATATGATTCTATATTATGTCTGGCGGATAAGATACAATATCCAAGGACAACACGGGATAACGGTCACAGTCTATCTTCTGTCTGCATTGCGTATCGTGATTAGCCTGTTCCCGCAAAACCAATGGCTGAGCGCAGCATCCCCTGTTTCATGGGGAATCTACCGCAATATTCCTTTTGCATTATTAGGTCTGCTGATCATTGTATTGTTCTATAGAAGTGCAAAGGAACAAGAGGATCATGATTTTAAATACATGTGGCTGACAATCGTCCTTAGTTGTGGGTTCTACATCCCTGTTGTGCTCTGGGCAGATTGCATGCCAATGATAGGCATGCTCATGATTCCTAAAACCTGTGCCTATGTGTGGACTGTTTTCATTGGCTATTCTGCAATGATTCACGAAAAATTTTCTGCTTGACAAAAATGTAAGACTGTAGTAGTCTTGAATTATAGACTACTACAGTCTTATTTTATGCGCAGCCCCATGCAGGGGAAGTATGACGCTAAGGCGGCGCATGGGGCGCGCGAGTAGGGGAAGAGGACTCTTCCTTACTCAATTGGAATGGAGGTATGGGCATGGGTGAGAAATTGTTTGACTCTGAATTAAAGGTGATGAATGTTCTCTGGAAAGAGGGCGTCGTGCCTGCGAGGCGGGTTGCGGACGTGTTGAATAAAGAGCTTGGCTGGAATAAGAACACGACCTACACCTTGATTAAGCGCTGTATGAAAAAGGGGGCAATCGAGCGGAGTGAGCCGAATTTCATGTGCCGGGCGCTGATATCGCAGGAAGAAGTGCAGGAGGCAGAGACCAATGAGCTGATTGACAAGGTTTATGACGGTTCGGCTGACAAACTGTTTGCCGCGCTGCTTGGCAGGAAAAAACTGACAGCCGGACAGATTGAGCGCCTGTGGCAGATTGTCGAGGAGGAGGATTAAAGAACTGTAGCAAAGAGGAGGGAGAAGATGAACATTTTGCAGATGAGCCTGTCAGGCGCAGTCCTGATTCTGGCAGTAGTGGTTTTGCGTACACTGGCAATGAAACGGCTTCCCAAAGACACATTCCTTATTTTGTGGGGAATTGTGCTGCTGCGCCTGACCGTGCCGTATTCAGTGCCGTCGGAACTGAGTGTGTACTCGTGGATAGAAAAGAATATGAATGGGAGATTCAATGACATCAGTGTCATAAACCAGCCGGTGGATAACCGTGAGATAGACAGTATGGGGATAAATATTGGAATGAATAACATGAATGACAACAGTACACAAGAGAGTCCTGCCCAAAATCATGCGCTGGATAAAAATGACACAAGTGTCGTAAAAAAGCCAGACCATAATAGCAGGCGATTCGTATCCAGTTCTCTCATATGTATGGTGGTATGGTGTGTTGGGATGCTCTCCTGCATGATCTATTTTACAGTATTGTATCTGCGCTGCCGCTTTGAATTTCAGACGGCTCTCCCCGTGGAAAATCCGTTTGCGCAGCATTGGCTGGCAGAACATCCCCATCGCTGTCCTGCCATCAGGCAGTCCGACAAGATTTCCACGCCGCTGACCTTTGGCATTTGGCGCCCTGTCATCCTGATGCCCAAAAACACAGACTGGGAAAATACACAGCAGCTCGAATATATTCTGATGCATGAATATATCCATATCTGCCGCTATGACGTGCTGTCAAAGCTGCTTGCCACTTATGCACTCTGTGTACACTGGTTTAACCCGTTTGTGTGGATAATGTATATACTTTTTAACAGGGATGTGGAAATCTCCTGCGACGAGCATGTTGTGCGCTGTTTTGGAGAGAATGCCAAGTCCGTGTATGCCAAGATTCTGATACAAATGGAAGCGCAGCGCAGCAATATCAGGACTTATTTGCCGCTTGGAAGCGGGTTTTTATTCAAAATAGGAGACAATGCGATGGAAGAAAGGATTACAGCGATTATGAAAATAAAAAAGAAATCCCTGTCTGCGGCGGTGCTTGCGGCAGGATTCATTCTCAGTATGACAGCGGTATTTGCGACCTCAGCGGCGGGAAAAACGGCAGCAGAGGATGAAGTACAAAAAACCTCAGACTTTACGAACACAGAATATGAGAAACTGCTTGCTCTGCAATTAGAAGGATACAGAGAAATGAACATTTCTGATTATCAGGAGGCAGTGTGGCGTCTGACAGACACTCGGGAATACAGAGACTTATTAGAGCGTTTTTCACAGGATGAAACCCTGTATGCGGTATATGAGGGCAAAAAGAAAGCGGACAAACGTCTCATGGAGCTGGTCACATTTTTTTATACAATTTATGAACCGCTCACAGCCGAAAACTGGCGGACCAGAGATTTTGGCGGATTTGCAATAACAGATTTCCCCAATGCATCAGATAACGCGACGCTGGAATATACCGTGACAATGACGATTCAGGACGCCAAAAGGCTGACAGTCGAAGACTACGATACGGCACGCCGTCTTGTGATGGACAATTTAAATCAAATCTTTGAGACTCATGAATGGCTGCCTATGGAGCTGCGCGATGAGGAACAGATGCACACGGTGCTGGATGAGGAGATAACGTGCATCAAAAAGGAGTGGGCAGATGACCGGCTTGGGATAGCGATTTCATATCATTATACGCCCTTGGGAGAGCTGCCGATTGACGAGATGGAAGTATGGCAGCAGGAGTCTTTTGATGAGTGGGAGCATCTGTGTGCACCCTATGTGCCATTTGGGCTCACCTATCAATATGACCAGCGCATTGACGAATTTCGAATGTATTTTGAGGGAAAAGAAGTCCGAGCCATTTATGACACGAAACAAAATCTGTTTCTCTCTGCACATGCCGGTGTTGGGGAAGGCATTTATACCGATGACGCCATAGACATTTATGTAGAATACGACGACACCAAAATCAGCGGACTGCGCCAAGCGACACCGGAGGAGATGGCAGAAGCCACAAAGAAGCGCAGGGCAGTCACAGATGCGTATAAGAATGGTCAGGAGGAAGATGTGCCCGCCACACAGGAGGACTATCAAAGCCTGTTTACACTGATGACATCCGATTACCGGTCTAAGACCATTGCGGAGTTTAACGAAGAACTCTTAGACTGGACAAATCGTAATTTCGACCGGAAAGAGCGGATTGCCGTTGACAACAGTTATGAGGATTACCGTGTGGCGCTGACAGAGGAGGAGAGGGTGTTTGCGGCAGTCACGGCGCATCTTTCAGGATTGGAGAATGCAGCCTATGTCAGAAGCATTCAGAAAGATGAGCCTGTGCGCGATGTTGTGAATAAGGTCTTTCTGCACAGCAGGGAGGAGTATAGCCGAGACAGCAGCCGTTCAGCGTGGTGTTCGCTGTACTATACATTTTCTTATCATATTTCTGATAAGGATATTGTCCGCATTGGTGAGCGGGACAGTGCTGTCGGCGGGATGATGGACAGTATCCGCGGATTTTGGGAGGCATCGACAGTGGACCAGCTCGTCCAGATGACAGAGAAAGAGATGCTGGAAACACTTCACGCAATTGCAGAAAAATACAGCAGCCGCGGTATCACCATCACAATCCTTGATGACCAGACAGCGTTTGAGGCGATGGATGAGCGGGTGGTTGATGAGGTGGTTATGGAATAAACGAATTTAAGTTGTAAATACAAGCTGTATCAAGTATAATAGGAGTAGAGTTAGGGAGTTTCAAGGAAAAGGATGGATAGTATGATAACGGATTTAAGACTGAATCAAAATATCATAGAAAAGGTAAAAAGTGATTCCGTTTTGTTGATACGTAATGCAATGGATACAGATATTAGAAAAATTATTTTATATGGTTCTTGTTCCAGAGGGGACTTTTCTGATGATTCGGATATTGATATAGCGTTGGTAGTTGCATGTGACAGAATAGAGCTAAACAAGTATAATGATTTACTTGCGGAGATAGCAACAAAGCTGGCGGTAGAACATTTGGCAATTGTCAATTTTGTTTGTTTGCCAGAGAAAGAATTTGAGGAACGCAGGAGATGGTATCCATATTATAAAAATATTGACAGGGAGGGAGAACTGCTTTATGGAAGACAAGTATTATAGTGAACTGGTTTTGATTCGAATGGAAAGAGCAGCGGAACTTCTCAAAGATGCCGAAGAGTTATTGATAAATGGTTCTTATAAGTCGGCAAATAACAGAGCGTATTATGCGATAGAAAAAGCGATAAACGCATTGTTAATTGATAAGCATATTGAAACGAAAACACATAATGGTGCGTTAAAAATGTTTAATATTGAGTATGTCAGAATGAAAAACGCATATTTTACAGATGAAGATTATAGGCTGATTGCGAAGGCAGAACAAATACGTAGTGTTTCCGATTATGATGATTTTTACGTCGCAAGTAAGGAAGAAACAAAGAAGCAAGTTGAAAATGCGAAGTATCTGATTGCCAAAATAAACGCATATTTTCATCATGAGAGCTAGTGCTCCATCCGGCCAGAAATTAGACTCGTGAACCTCCTGATTTGCACCATTGCGTCGTTAAAATTTCTAGACGATGCCACCGCATCGCCGTCGAAATTTTGCCTAGCACTGGCACAAATCATGCGGCCCACAAGTCTAATTCCTGACTGGATAGAGCACTAGAGTGTGTTTGAAAAATGCTGTCTGCCATATGTGCGTCACAATTTGTGGGAGATTTACGCTCTAGGAACCAGTATCAAAGTGTGATTGGGATAAAGGGGCATATAAGGTAGGTGGTACTTCGAACAGTGACTGATGCCCGCGGGTGTCCGCCAGCTCCTGTTGACGGTACGCCCACGGGCATTATTTGTTTTTAATATTCAAGCTCTGAATAATCAAGACCAAAATTTTGTAAAACGATTTTGGCTATTTTAATTTGATATTCAAGCTCCTTATTTTCACCTGTTTCAAGCGCTTTGATTCTCATTAAATTAACGTATGTGATAATAGCGGCTTGCCGTTGTTCTTCTAATGCCACACGATCACCTGTCTTTCATGTAATCTGTATTGATTGTTACATTTTTATCATATCAGATGAAAAGAAAAGTGTAAAGTCAAATAAAACGTTTTTCACCTCGACGGCATCTGAAATCCTGCAAGCGCTTTGTTCAGATAATCGTTAAAGGGCTTCATGATTTGAAACAGCTCTGCCGCCTTTGCGACAAATAGTTCCGCATCCCGCAGCGCATCGTCATTTACCGGGTATTCCAGATACCAGCTCTTATATTTCAAATATTCTGCCTGAGGGTGGTCTTTATCATATCCCGCAGGGACATTCTTTAACGCGTTTCCCTGAACGATGAAATGTTTCACAAACGATGGTTCCTGTATAATATTTTCCCATTCATTTCCATTCTGAACGATAAAATCCCGCACCATTGCCGTCGCATCCTTAAACATGTCCGCAAACAAACCGCCGCCTAAAAAGGACTGGCCGCCGGGCTTTATCATCAGGTAATACCCAACAGGGACAGGGAGCTTTCCCTGCGCGGATATATGGGCGCGGAATGCAGGAAGATAGGGGGACTTGTCGTGACTAAAACGGGTGTCCCTTACAATTTTGAAGGTAAGGTCTTTGGGATTGTTATGTAAAATGCTGTTGTCAAACTTTCCGATTTCGAGCATTAACGCCTGCAATAAATTTTCAAATTCCGTGTTTGCTCTTTTAAAGTCATCCTTGTTTGCATGACACCATTCGCGGTTATTATTCATGCTTAATGCCGATAAGTAGTCCATAATCAATTGTGTATTCATACTGTATATTCTCCTCTATGCGTTCTGGATAATGGAAAGCTGCGTGGAATCCAAAAATTCCTGAATGAGATGCTTCGTGCGCTCGGGAGACGCGTAGGGTTTACAAAAGGAAAAGTCCTGCGATAAATCGTCAATCTCCTCCATTGCATTTTTTACATCCACCATGGTCTGTATGGGAATTTTTGCAGCGGGCACATAGTCTAGCTGCAACGGGTTGATCCGATGGTTTTGTATCGCATAATTCACCCTGTCTTTGCAATTGCATTTGCCGCTGCCGTATGCGCCGCAGTACTGTCCCAGAAATTCCGCCATTTTTTTGCGCACGCGCGAAAGCCGCTGACGGTACGCCTCCGGGGTCATTTCGATACCCACGTCGTGAAAGCGCTCTCCCCTCTGAATGAGGACAGGTGCGTAATCATTTTCAGCAGAATGTCCTGCGTGGCGTCCTCCGCGTCTGCAAATGTACCAAGCATTCGCAAGGACATATTAAATACAATGTCCTGCACACTGGCAATGAGCATTTCAAGTGCCTTTTTGTCACCTGCGGTGGCTTCCGCGACCAAAGCCTGTAGTTCTTCGTTCGTTTTATTTTTCATAGATTTTAACCTCCTGCTATATTAGACAACGCGCTCCTGCCTGTGTGACACTTTTTTTGCAATTTTTTCAAAATCATCTAAATTCTTCTTGAAGGCGGTTTCCCACGTTTGGGGCAGGATTGGTAAGTCCTCATAACGCCACTTTAAAAAAGTAGCGGATTGTCTGTTAAGATAATCGCTACATAAAGGGAAATAATATTCGATTTTTATATCATTATTTTTGAACTTCTCCGACAAACTGAAAGTTATCGTTCAAATTTTTCTATATTTTTAATTATTACATCTGAACAATAAAACTCAAGTTCATCTTCTTCATAATCTCCAACTTCATACTTTGAACTATTTTCATACCCTTTTATAGACATATCTTTAATGTAAAATCCTGAAATCTGCCCATTTCCTCGAAAACGAAAAGAATCCACATTGATACATTCTATCAGAATTTTATAGTTATTAGGGCTGGTCAGTTCTAATATAAGATTTTTATGTTCTTCCCAAGATTCATTATCAAAAACACTTTCCCATTTTAGGAAAATAACCTTATCAAACATCTTGAATTTCTCAATATCAAAGTCAGGAAAAACAGATTTTGTTATTGAAAAATTCATCTTTTACCACTCCCTTACAACTTTAGATTTGTTTAATTGTTCAACGCTGTTATTTTACCACAACCGCATACACAATTCCATTAAATTTTGCTTAAACTCCCTTTGCCTTATTCTTTGCATTCATCATCTGCCTTGCCCGTTCCCTCTGCTCGGTGCTGACCGCCCTCGGTTTTCGGTAGCTGACGTGTGACTTTGGAAAGGAATAGATCTTCCATACCTCATTCTTTCTATGCTTGGTGGTTGCTGAAAATAAAAAAGGCGGCGGATCAATTATCCATATCCAGATTAAATCCTATGATATTATTCGTTTTCCGATTAGCAAAAATCTCTCCGTAACCAGTTGTAAGATTATACAGAACACTCCATTGTAGTTTATCAATATTTCCATCAAAAATACCGACATCAGCCAATAATTGAACTGCCTGACCTGCCTCAAGTGTACCGTTATTTGCTTCTATCGCATTTTGCACTTTATCATAGCGTTCAAATTCAGTAAATCCTTCTCCAATATTCAATCCGTCATAGGCAATAAAATTAGAAGCAATTTGATATTCGTCCTCCGCTTCAACGACACAAAGTTCTTCATTTACATATTCCACAATGACAGAATGACCACTTGCATCAGCAATTAAATAATGGCAATCGATACCTCCAGAAAAATATATATTATATTGTTTTAACAATTCAATGGCTTCTTCCACTGTAGCCGCTTTATCAAGTACAAGGCGGATCGCTGTGGTTGTATTTAATGTTATTTTGTCGGGATTATATGGGACTTCCGCTTCTGGCACTGCAAGTATCGTAATCGCAAGTCCTTTCTCGTTCATTCCGTCAAAGGGAAGAAATGGTGCGGCTAACGTCAGGAAATCATCAAAAAGTGAACCACTTGGTAAATTGTCCTCGGAATATCCTGCAAAAGAAAGGTTGACGGTGGAAACCGAAGCATATCCATTATCAGGTGTAGTGTAAAGTTGTAAAGACGGGGCATATAAATAATCAAAATTTCTTCCAAACAAAATATCGCCCTTCTCATTTTTTACGACAAAAGCTGTGCAGCCGTCTCCTGTAACACCCAAATTTATTGGCAGTCCTTTCAACAACCTTTTTGTTACAAATGCTTCAATGTCCGCATCATTTTCAGCACCAGTTTCCAGAAAGTCATCAAATCCATAATCGCCATAATAGGTCATTTGATACATTCCGTAATCATCAACCTTTTTCAATGACATAAGAGAGCGCAATTCATTTCTAAACAATACAAGTGCTGCGAATATAATAATCAACAAAGCGATTCCGATACCTGCTATAACCCAAGGGACAATTTTCCTCTTTTTTTGTTTCATATTTACCCCACTCCATAATTTCAATTCCTTAATTATCCAACACTGTTATTTTACCATAAGCACATACGCAAATCCATCTAATTTTGCTTAATGTCCCTTTGCATTATTCTTAGCAATTATCATCTGTATTTTTGTATGTGTACTATCCGCTGCATGTCTATGTATTGATGCTGATAGGGCAGTGGTGACATTGTACCTTTAGAATCATGTGGGCGTCCGCCAGCTTCTGTTGACGGACGCCCGCGATTTCAATGGGAAGCTGCGGTTATGCAATGATTGCTATAGGGGGCGCAGATGTGATATAATCAGAAACAAGGGGGTGGGAAGCGATGGAATTAAAGAGATACCAAATACAGGATTCAGCAATCATTTGCAGTTGGATTCAGGATGAAAAAAGTTTATATCAGTGGTCAGCAGCCAGATTTGGTAAGTTTCCGCTCGCAGAGAATGATTTAAATGAAGATTATGTGCCTAAAATGAAAGATGGGCGCTTTATTCCGCTGAATGCATACGACGAGGAAGGAAAGCTTGTGGGGCATTTATATATACGATATCCAGAGGTGCATGATGACCGGATTGTACGATTTGGTTTTATTATTATCAATCCCGCATTCAGAGGGTGCGGAAATGGAAGGAAAATGCTGCGACTCGCAATCGACTATGCCAGGAACGTCCTGGGGGCATCGAAGATTACATTGGGGGTATTTGCCAATAATGACAGTGCAAGACATTGTTATGAGGCAGTTGGATTTCGGGCGGCTGGAAAGACTGAACTGTATAAAATGCCGATCGGGGATTGGGAATGTATAGAAATGGAGTTAATAATAGATGGTAAAAGTGGATAATAATACATTGGTAAATATTAGTGCACAAAGGTTTGAGCGGTTGAGGGAACAAGGGGCTTTTTATATAGATAAGACAGAATTTATCAGAGAATGGTGGGAAAAAGGTTCGGATGTGACCCTGATCACGCGTCCGAGAAGATTTGGCAAGACGCTGAATATGAGTATGCTGGAATGCTTTTTCTCGACGCAATATTCAGGCAGGGGCGATTTGTTTGAGGGACTTTCCATCTGGGAAGGCAGATACCGCGAACTACAGGGGACATTTCCAGTGCTCTTTCTGACATTTGCAAATATGAAGGCAGCACGGTATGCAGATATGGAATACAAGATTACAAAGGTGTTTTCTGACCTGTATGAGCAGCACCGGTATTTGCTTGATGGAACGCTGCTCAGCCGCAATGAGCGGGAATATTACGAACATGTGAAACCGGGAATGGCGATGCAGGGAGTGGCGGATGTGATACATTCTCTTGCAGGTTTTATGCGGCGCTATTACAAAAAAGATGTCGTGATTCTTCTTGACGAGTATGATACCCCGATGCAGGAGGCATGGATAAATGGCTACTGGGATCAGGCGGTGGAATTTTTCGGGGAGTTTTTTAACAGTACCTTCAAGACGAATCCCTATCTTGAACGTGCCATGATTACGGGCATCACGCGCATTTCAAAAGAAAGCATTTTCTCGGATTTGAACAATCTGGACGTGGTCACGACAACATCTGATGAGTATGCGGCAGCCTTTGGCTTCACGGAGGAGGAAGTGTTTCAGGCTCTGGACGCTGTAGGACTGGGGGCGGAAAAGCAGGGGGTAAAGCAGTGGTACGACGGGTTTACCTTTGGCAGTGTTACCGATATTTACAATCCGTGGTCGATCGCGTCCTTTATCCGCAAAAAGGGAAGATATGAGGCATATTGGACCAACACGAGCAGCAATAGTCTGGTCAATGCGCTGGTGCAAAACGGGGATGCTGACATCAAGCAGACAATGGAGGCGTTATTGCAGGAGAAAAGCTTCGTGACTGAGCTTGACGAGCAGGTCGTTTTTAATCAGCTTGGCAAGGATAACAATGCGGTGTGGAGCCTGCTGCTTGCTGCGGGATATCTCAAGGTGCTCAAGACGGAGGCAGCGGAGGATACGGTGTTTTATACACTGACGCTGACAAATTTTGAGGTGCGCCAGATGTTTCGCAAAATGGTCAAAGGCTGGTTTCAGGGAAGTACCACAGTAGTCTATAACGAATTTATCAAGGCGATGCTAAATGATAACGTATGTATGATGAATGCCTTTATGAACAAGGTGGCACTGAATACATTCAGCTCTTTTGACAGTGGCAGCAAGCCTTCGGAAGAGGCAGAGCCAGAGCGGTTTTACCATGGGTTTGTGCTGGGGATGGTAGTGAATCTGGCAGACACTTACAAAGTCTGCTCGAACCGTGAGAGCGGCTATGGACGCTACGATGTCATGCTAAAGCCGCTAGATCAGAGCGGGAAGGCATTTATCTTTGAATTTAAGGTATTAAATCCATATGAGAATGAAAAGACGCTCGAGGAGACTCTCGCCAATGCTCATAGACAAATTGAAGAAAAATGCTATGAGACAGAGCTTTTATCGGAAGGCTTTGTATCAGGACAGATTCGGAAGTATGGGTTTGCATTTCAGGGGAAGAAGTGTCTGATTGGTTAAGAGATTGGAGTGGGGATTGTGGGACTTTTCTTAAATATGGGGAATGATAATTTTGCAGAGTTTTCAAAAACAAAGTATTTTGTGGATAAATCTTCGTTGATTAATAAACTGCTTCAAAAGGACATTACAGAAAAATTTATCTGCAATAGCAAGGCGCGGCGGTTTGGAAAATCCGTGACAGCGGATATGCTGGTTGCATATTTTAGTAAAGGAGCAGATTCAAGAGAACTGTTTGCGCCGCTTGCGTGTGTAAAAGATACACTGTTTGTCGAAAGCATGAATGCATATGACACAATTTTTGTGGACATACAGGCACAGTTTAAGGAAGCGTCAGATGCCGGAGCAGAGCCAAATCAGTACATTCGCAGCAATCTTCTCCGTGAGTTGATACAAACTTATCCGCATCTGATTTCTGGGGAGATGACACTGGTTGCAGCGCTTTCTACGATTTATGATAAAACAGGAAACCGCTTTGTCATTATTTTTGATGAATGGGATTATCCGGTGAGGGAGCTTGGCGCAGAGGATCCAGACAGAAAAGCATACATTGAGATGCTGCGTGGATTGTTCAAAAGCAATGCTGCAAAATCTTTTATACGGCTCGCATATCTCACAGGAATTATGCCAATCGTCAGGACAAAGGGGCAGTCTGCGGTAAATAATTTCAGGGAATATACGATGGCAGATTCGGGAGATTTGGGGCAGTATATTGGTTTTACAGAGAATGAGGTATCCGCATTGTGCAGGAAATGGGGTGTTGATTATGTTCGGATGAAGGAATGGTATAATGGTTATAATTTAAATGGTATTGCGATGTACAATCCGTTGTCTGTCATAGGTGCACTCTCGACAAATAAATTCAGACCGTATTGGACAGTTACAGGGACTTATGGAGATATTGACGAGCTGATTGGCAGAGATTTTGACGGGCTTAGGGAGAGCATTATCACAATGCTTTCAGGCAACAGGGTCTCAGTGGAAGTTGATAATGGAATCAATGATTTACAGACCTTTATTGACAAGGAGCAGGTTATAACGGCTCTGATTCATTTAGGATATTGTGCGTATGATGAAAAGACACAGGAAGCCTATATACCCAATAAGGAGATTTATGCGGTATTTTATAAATCCGTAAAGAAAAGCAGTAACGACGGTCTGTCGCAGTTTATGAGACTTTCCGATAAAATTCTGGATGCCGTTTTGACGGGAGACGGGGAACAGACTGCAAGGCTGATACAGTGTGTGCACCATGATTTTACATCAAGTATTGCATATCATGATGAAAATTCGCTTTCCTGTACGGTGATGATTGCGCTGATTTCGGCATTTTCTTCTTATCATAGACCGATTCGGGAGTTTCCGGCGGGGAAGGGATTTGCAGACCTTGTGTACCTGCCGCGGACAAACCAGCCCGGATGTCCAGTGCTGGTGGTTGAGTTAAAATGGGACAAAAGCGCAGACGCAGCAATCTCTCAGATCAAGAGAAGGCAGTATCCTGTGTCGTTAAAAGAGTACGCAGGTGAGATTTTGATGGTTGGAATATATTACGATAAAAAGACAAAGGAGCATGTCTGCAAAATAGAGCTACTTGAAAAGAAGTAACTAAAAAGCTTTTGAAAATAAAACCAGCAGCTAGCCAGCGTGTAAGCGCTTGGATAGCTGCCTTTATTTACGAAGCTGTGCTCAGTTTTCGCACGATTTTCAAGTCTAACTGCCTGAGCTGCTCATAGACCTGCTGCGTCATTGCCTCGATGTGGTCAATCTTTTCCTGCGGCAGCTGTTTCTCTGCAAAAACTTCCATAAGCGCTGCGCGGTAATCCCTTTTGTGCTTTTTGTTCAGGCTGTTCCAGTTTACACCGGAAAAGTGTGTGAAGATGGCGCTGTCCGCTGTCAGTTTGGATTGTAAGATCAAGACAGCAATGACAGGATAGCCTGCATAACCCTGCCAGAAGGTCGCATTGTCTGTCGAAGAATACGTATTGTCTTTCCATGCAACCTTGTACGATTTTGTTCCGTCCGACGAAGTGACCTCTGCGGAAGTTTCGCCCATGTGGATGCGGTTGTCCGCCAGCGCCGAATACGCCTCATAAATTTTTTCAATCGGTGGTAATTTTTCCATAAAAATCCTCCTTAGGTCTGCTGGTACTGTATGGCGGCAATCTGGCAGTCGCGGCAGATTTGGATATAGTGTGTGCCGCAGGTCGTCCAGTCATCGCCAAGCTGTGCCAGATGCATCATTTTTTTGCCGCATTCCGGGCAGACTGCGAAGGTGGCGTCATTGAGAAATGCTGGTCTGCCGCCAACTGCGCAGCGGTCAAACTCATCGCAGTAGCTTTTGGGCACCATTTTTTTCGAGAGGACAAAGGGCGTGCGGTCATTTAAGTCCTCGTCCTCGCAAAAATAATCTTCGCCGTCCTCATGAATCAAAACAGTGCTCTCCCCATCCTCCGTATATTTGCTAAATACTGTACCAGACCAAGGGAGACAGCCCTCGCAGTACTTAATCTTAATTTTGCCATGCAGTCCCAGAAAGGACAGGCGTTCGTCACGGCCGTCAAGCACCAATACATTACAATAGCTCGAGTCACAAAACGGACATTTCTCCTCGGCGGTGCCGCCATAGACATTTTCCTCCGGCGCGGCGGTCTCTGATTTTTCCAGCGCATAGCATTCATCAAAGAAAAGCGGTCTTCTTTTGCCGTCCTCAATGCACCAGCCGCCCTCCTCGGCATACTGACAGGGGCCGACATACAGGGAATCGCGCCACGGCTTGGGCGCAGCTTCCCATTTCTGAAAGTATTCTGCGACAGTGTCGTCACCGATCATCGCAAGTGCCACGAGATATTTGTTGACCAGATTCTTGTCCGGCTCTCCTTTGTCCAGCAGGTCAATCAGCTTGTCCCGCACATCCGTGGGAGCATCCTGATAGAGTATCCGTGGGTAAAAGATGCCTGCCTCAAAAGCTGCCCGGGCGATCTCCGGGTCATGTAATTCTTGATTACGAATTATATTGTCCAAGTCCTCACAGGAGCATCCGTACTTTTCTTCAATTTGTTCTTGCAGTGTCTTTTCTTTTGGTTCTTCCAAATGGGTTCCCTCGCTTTCGTATAATATTTTAATGGCATCAAATGTTTAGAAATAAGTGTTGGTTTCATAGCATCTTATTTATTTAGTATACTATATTTAGCGGGAGATGGAAATAGGATTTAATACATTTCAGTAAGCAGATGGGGCACAACATAAAAAATATGAAGAAAATGGAATGACATATGATATAGATTATGTTAAGATAGTCATAAATTAATTTATTAAAAGGTTGCATTATAATAGGAAGGAGTGACATGGATGACAATTCAGCAGGAAACATACGAAAAAATAATGAGATTGCCAGAGAATGATATAAAATTAATTCTTGTTATTGTAGATGAGATTGCCAGACAACATGGAATTATCATGGATACAGAGCCATTACTGACAAATAAGAAAAAAGCATTTGAGAAGATGTTGGAGTTAAGAGAACAATCAATATATCCAAAAGATTTTAATTATAAGAAAGTTTTGGAGGACGCATTGGATGAAAAATATCATTGCATTGATTGATACAAATGTTATTATCAATTTTATAACGAAAAGAGAAGACCCATATAAGGATGCTTGCTTTGAATTGATGAAACTATGTGCAGAAAATGTTTTTGAAGGTTTTATTGCATTTCATTCTTTATCTATCATTTGGTATGTAATCAAAAAACAAGAATCAGAAGGAAAAGCTAGGGCATGGCTGAATAATATTTGTGATATGTTAACTGTAACAGGTGCAACACAAGAACAAATAAAAGAGGCTATAAAGAACGCCAATTTTAAGGATTTCGAAGATTGTCTGCAAGATGAGTGCGCTGTTCATGTAAATGCGGCATATATAGTAACCTGTAATGTAAAAGATTTTAAAAATGCAAAGACGCGTGTTGTAACTGAAAGTCCATTAAGCCCCCAGCAGAGCTGGGGAGAACAGAGTGAGCAGTA
>ERZ779632.45-NODE-45-length-79806-cov-17.286040_pt1 | contig 79806 bp, 74 predicted proteins | sample MGYA00514194_ERZ779632 | MGnify/ENA primary metagenome ERZ779632 (study PRJEB29562, sample SAMEA4376704) | mouse gut metagenome | isolation source: Cecum | study: EMG produced TPA metagenomics assembly of the A DSS colitis mouse model was used to assess the... | reverse complement strand
CAGTTGGAGCGAGAAACCATCCAGAAGCGGGTGATTGAGCTAACAGAGGCGGCGTTCGTGCGGCAGATGTACGAAATGTATAATGCTCCGTATTTCGCTCCATGATATTGCCGTCCAGCTTACGACCCAGAGCGTAAGGTCTTACTTTGGCAAACCGTTTTCCAGGGCAACCATTTAAGTATCGGTATGCTAAAATATATTCTGGGTTTATATAAGCTTTCAATAGAGTCTGCCAAATTCCACGAACGGAGGAATTACAATGGATACAACAGGTCTTGTGATTGAACTGCTGAAGCAGAGAGGTGCGATTACGCCTTTGGAGCAGGACATTCTCGATACATACCACGAGTTGAGCAAGAAGCCTTTTGACCGGGGTTCTGCAATATCACAAGCTCAAAAGAACACCATCAATTACCCCGACATTTTTATAGCGATATCCACAAGTCCCACTACGGTATTAAAGCCTTGGGAAGCTGTTTCGAATGAAGATGTACGCTTTAATCTGACAAACCAGCTTGGAGCATTGGCAGAAAAGGAGTGGGAGGTGTTGCAAGGTGACCAATAAACTGGAACTGGCCTGGTATGGCAAGGATACCCCAATCAGGGTCGAGCCGCGTCTGCTGATTGAAAACATGGTACTGTCTAATACCAACCTTGACCCCGATACGGAGAATATGCTCATTCATGGAGATAACTTGCTTGTCCTGAAAGCGTTGGAGAAAAAATTTGCTGGACAAGTGAAGTGTATCTACATAGACCCACCCTATAATACTGGGAATGCCTTTGATAAATACGATGACAACATAGAGCATTCAATTTGGCTTAATTTAATGGAGTGCAGATTCAAATATTTATATTCTCTGTTGAGAAAAGATGGCTTTCTATTTGTGAATTTGGATGAGCAAGAGCACGCTTATGCAAAAGTGTTATTAGATGGTATCTTCGGACGCAAAAAATTATATAGGAGATATTATCTGGCAAAAACGCAAGGGCGGTGGAAATGATTCACGGTATCTCGCGCTAGATCATGACTATATACTTGTGTGCAAGAGATGCTTCTAAAGAAATGCATCCGAAAAAATGGCGTACCGCCCAATCAGATGTATATTTGAAGCGTTATAAAGAAGTTGATGAAGATGGGAAACGCTACTACTGGGATACAGTAGCACGCAATGGCTTGCAAAGCCCTATCCCCATTTCTGTTATGTGCCCCGATGGAACAATGTTATCTATCAATTCGCAAATAGGTCAGTCCTCTATTGATGAGGGTTTGCTTAATGGCACGGTTACGTTTAACAAAATCGAAAAACGGTTGGACGTTGCACCATAAAGTCTACATGGGAGAAGGGCAAGTTCAGCGCTCTATTATGAATGACGTTGGGACGAATAAAACTGCTGGAGATGAAATGGAATATCTTTTTGGAGACAAAAAGGCATTTCCTTATCCAAAGCCAGAAAGTTTGATTTCTAGAATTCTTGAATTAGCGACAAAACAAGGCGACCTTGTGCTGGACAGCTTCCTCGGCTCGGGTACCACTGCCACCGTTGCTCACAAAATGGGGCGGCGATACATCGGCATTGAAATGGGCGACCACGCCTACACCCACTGCAAGCTGCGGCTGGATAAGGTGATTGCCGGAGAAGATCAAGGTGGTGTTACCAAAGCCCAAAACTGGCAGGGCGGCGGAGGCTACCGCTTCTATGAACTTGCCCCCACCCTTATCAACGAAGATGATTTCGGAGAAGCGGTCATCAATCCGGATTACGATGCCGATGCACTGGCGGCAGCAGTAGCACTTCATGAGGGTTTCACCTACCAGCCCAGCACCGATTTCTTCTGGAAGCAGGCGGGGGGCAATGAGAACAGCTACCTCTTTACCACCACCCGACACCTGACCGCTGACTATCTGGACGCTATCAAAAGCAGTATGGAAGAAGGCGAGTATCTCGTCATAGCCTGCCGCTCCTATGACAAAGGACTGGACAGGGCGTATACAAATATTGCGGTGAAAAGAATTCCGCAAATGCTTCTTAATCGCTGTGAGTTCGGCAAGGACGATTACAGTCTGAATATCGTTCACCCACCAATCTATGGGGACGAGGAGGTAGAAGATGATGAGTGAGCGTTTCCCTTTATACACAACTGACTATATCAGCGGCGTTATGTCCCTGCGCAAGCCGCAGATTGCTTCGCTGAAGATTTTGGAGGAAATCGTCACCTCCGTCAATCTCCAAAAAGGTATGAATCTGAGAGCAGCGCTGGGCAGCGTTCACGCCATGTACCCCACTTGCTCGGACTTCGAGCGGGAGTTTATGTCGCTGACCTTTGCTCTTGCCACCGGCGTGGGCAAGACCCGACTGATGGGCGCGTTCATCGCCTACCTGTACACACAGCATAACATTAAAAACTTCTTTGTAGTCGCTCCCAACACCACCATCTATAACAAGCTGAAAAAGGATTTAAGTGACAATAAACAGCCCCAAGTATGTGTTCCGCGGTTTAGGATGTTTCCCCGTACTGCCGCAGATCATCACTGACGATGATTACAGAGATAAGACGATCTCCCTGTACGATTCAGATATCCATATCTTTATTTACAACGTTGACAAGTTCAACAAAGAGGGCGCAAATATGCGCAAGGTGGACGAACTGCTGGGCGACTCGTTTTATCAGTATCTTTCCAATCTGCCGGACTTGGTTCTCATCATAGATGAGTCCCACCACTACCGGGCAGAGAAAGGCGCACAAGCGCTCAACGACCTGGATCCTTTATTGGGACTGGAGTTGACCGCAACGCCTCTTGTGACAAAAGGCGCAAAGCAAGTGCCATTCAGGAATGTGGTATACGAATATCCGTTGTCCAAAGCGATTGAGGACGGCTATACCCGCACGCCCTTTGCTGTAACCCGCTCTGATATTGACTTTTATAACTTCGGTGACGAGCAGCTTGATAAGATAATGCTGCTGGACGGTGTCGCCTGTCATGAGCGGACAAAGGGAAAATTGGAGGTCTATGCCGCCAATCACAGCACGCCAGAGAAGCCTGTACGGACTGTAAAGCCCTTTATGCTGGTAGTCTGCAAGGATACCGACCATGCGGAATGGGTGGAACGCTTTGTAAAGTCCAATAGGTTCAGAAACGGCGTATACCGCAACAAGACAATCACTGCCCATTCCAAACAAAAGGGCGCTGAAACAGAAGCCAATACCCGTTTGCTGTTAGATGTAGAAAGCCCTGACAATCCCGTTGAAATCGTTATCCATGTCAATATGCTAAAAGAGGGCTGGGACGTCAACAACCTCTATACCATTGTTCCCCTCCGCACCGCTGCGTCTAAAATCCTGCGCGAGCAGATGGTCGGGCGCGGCTTGCGTCTGCCTTACGGCGAGCGCACGGGCGACAGAGATGTTGACGCCGTCATGCTCACCGCCCACGACAAATTTCAGGATATTCTGGACGAAGCGCAGAAGGGCGATTCTATCTTCAAGGCAGGTAATATTATTAAAGCAGAGGAGGAGCTGGACGAGCCGGAAGAAATCGTATATACCCAGCTATCACTGGACGCTGAGCCGAATGAGACATTAGAGCAGGCTTATTCGCAAACGGGGCTTGTAGCGAGTGAAGAAAACAATGCCCTGCTACAAGCGGCAAAATCTTATGTGCAGACCGAAACCGTAAACTACCTTGCACAAAACGGAAAAGCTCCGTCTACTCCTGCCCAGCCGGAAAAGCAGAAAATTGTGCAGGCAGTAGCACAGAAGCTGGAAGAAAATCAGGATTGGGGCAAGACCTTCAAGGACAATGAAAATCCGTTCCTTGCGTGGCTGGAGGAAGAGACAGAACAGACCTATACCACGATGATTGAGAAGTTTATTCCCATTCCTCGTATTCGAGTGACTGACGCAGGCGTGGAGGAATATGCCTTTGTGGATTTTGATCTTGACCTCCGTGTATTTACCCATGTGCCGATCAAAAATGAGCTGCTGATCCAAAATCTTGAGGATATGAGCGGCCGAGAGAGAATTAAGGGTGATGCCATTGATTTTGAGGGTTATAATCCCAAGAAAGTGATTTTGACGGAACTTCGGAAGAAGCCGGAAATCGACTATGAGCGCTGCTCAGACTTGTTGTTCACACTGATTACGCAGGTATGTGAGCATTATGAGGCGCAGCACAGAACAAACGGAATGCAGAATATCGTCATGATGTACCGGCGTGATATTGCGAACAAAATCTATGACCAAATGATGCAGCATTTCTACTGCGAGAACGGTCTTTTGTAGGAGGAAGTCATTGATGTCAAATGCAGCAACCTGCCGCAGACATTGAACTGCAAACAGCGTGTTGGGCTGTATGATGATTTCAAAGAAAATTATGAAGGTCATATCAAGTCCGTCCTGTTTACGGGAATCAAAAGAGGGGTTTATCCTGAAACTAAATTTGATTCCTATGAAGGCGAACTGACCCTTGCCCGTGGCCTTGACAGAGACAATGATGTGTTGAAATGGCTGCGTCCTGCACCCAACGAGTTCAATATTACCTATAATCGTGGCAAGCGGTATGAGCCTGACTTTGTGGTGGAAACAGCTGATTGTTGCTACCTAACCGAGGTAAAGGGAGAAGACAAACTGACCAATCCCGATGTGCTTGCCAAGAAAAAGCGCGGTATTCAGTATTGTGAGGTTGCAACCCGCTGGTGCAAAGCGAATGGGTATAAGCCGTGGAGATATCTGTTTATCCCGTCCAAGCAGGTGTTACCCAATTCTTCATTTAAGAAACTGGCAGAAAGATTCAAGGAAGAGTCGTAAGTTTGCCTACAAGGTAACTACAGCCGCCCGCCTGAACTAAATTACTGTTCAAATAAGTAAAAATTACTTTTTAATTAACAGTTCTTCTCTCTTATAAAAACCAGAAAGGTGGGACTATATAATTAAAGAACTAATGCACAAGGCTGGAATTAAATAAATAAAAACGGTCACAACCTCGGGAGGTATTCCATGACCTGGCCCAGTAAAAAGAGATAATAGACAAAAGGCCCCCCTGTGTAGGAAAATATTACACAGGGGGTCAAGTTATGGGAAAAAGGGAGCATGCGCAAAACTGTTGCCGGATATGCAAAGAATGATAGGAGAAGGGAAAAGTCAACGTGAAATAGCAGAAACCTTTGGATTAAAGGATAAATATGTGGTGAAACGATTGCTGCGGAGGGAACGCAGGAAAGGGCAACCTAGAGTACCCAAACAGAGAGGACAAAAGCCAGCAAAGACATTGGCGGAATACAAATATGAGAACAAACGGCTGAAAATGGAGAATAACTTACTGCGGGATTTTCTACAATCCATAGAAAGGAAGTGAGGCTAAAGGTAAAGTATGGGGGTAATATACTGACACAGAAAACAGTATCCCGTATCGGTCGTGTGCCGGCTCTTTGGGGTATCCAGGAGCGGTTATTATGATTTCTGCAAACGAATAGGAATCTCGGAACAGGACGCAAGGCTGGCAGGGCTTCTCCAAGCTCAACAAAAACGATGCAGGCAAACCTATGGGTACCGCAGAATGTGTCTGGAAAAGCAGGGGATTCACAAGAACCCCAAAACTGTGCTGCGGATCATGAAAAAGTGTGATCTGCTTTCCGAGATACGCAGAGTAGGGAAATGGGAGCAGATGAGCCAACAAGTCCACAAGTATGAAAACCTGCTGGGTAGAGACTTCCAGGCAGATATGCCAAATTCCAAGTGGAACACAGATGTTTTCATCTATGCCAAAGAAGGGGTGTTCTACTTATCTATGATCCGGGAGCTCTAATGACAGCAGTATCGCAGCCTGTAAAACAGCCACTCAACAAACGGTGAACCTGGTACTGGATACCATCCGCCTTGCTATGAAGGCGGAGAAAAACGACGCCCTGGCTCCGCCGGAGGTATTTCATATGCGGACATAGCCCCGTAATACCAGCTAGGCGTCACGTCGTGTGGGTACGTTCTGTCACTTGCATAGGTGCTCCCCTTTAAAAACATTTTTTCTTCCCTCTTCCACTTCTGGGCTTTCCTATTTTGGACTTTCCTATCCTTTCCGCCTGTTTTGACACTCCTTCTGTCCCCGATTTTGCCTCCTTTTGTATTTCGCCTGTTTCAATTTTTTATTTGCCTTCCTTCTTCCCTAGCCACTCTCTTTTCCTCTTTATCGTTTTTATACTGTTCGCCCCCTTTCCGTTGTCTTTATTTTTCACGGCTTTGGGGGGCGTTTTTCTTTCTACATCATCGGCAGAAGCCTTCTTTTGAACCACCCGCCTAGCGGGTGGTTTTCGTTAGACAAAAAGCCGGCGGAACACGTTCCGCCGGCCTTCTTCTGCCGAAATGCTTGTGCTGTTACGAGAGAAGGCCTTAAATCTCAAACACCTGCCCCGGTGCGCTGACGTCCATTACATGGGGGGCATATTCCCGGTAGGTGGGGGTGGACTTGAACAGAGGCACCACAGAGTAATCCCCCCACATGTGCATGGGGAACACCTTCTCCGCTTTGGCGGCCTCGAAGAAGTATTTCATGCCCAGGTCAAAGTCCGACTCCTGCCGCGGGTCAAGGGGCACAAAGGCCACGTCTATCTTCCGGCAGCCCAGGGGGCTTAGCTCGTCCTTATAAAGGCGCACCATCTGGTCGTTCTGCATCCGGGGCGCGCCGTCCCACACCCAGCAGTTCAGATCCCCCGCATGGTAGAGCAGCTTTCCCTCGCACTCCACCAGGAAGGCCACGCCCGCGTCTGTAGAGCGCAGGGTGGCAATGCGCAGGCCCTCCACCTCATAGAAGCTGTGGGGGGACACAAAGGTAGTCTGGGCGCGGAGATGCTCCGGCACCCGGCGGGAAAAAATGTCGTCAGACAGCAGGTAGTGTACCTGCCGCCCCTCCTTTGCCAGGCTGAAAACCGCAGGGGAGAAATGATCCTCATGGCTGTGGCTGGCAAACACATACAGGGGCTTGTCCGATTCCGGCACTTCCCCTTCGTAATAGTCGAAAAGCAGGCAGCAGCCCTCCAGCTCCACATGGTAGCAGCTATGCAGTATAAACGTAACTTTCATACAGGCCATCCTTTCTTTGCCATATTGGGCAGTCAGCAGGCGGTTTCACAGCGGTATGCCAGGGCCGCCTGCTGCCAGTATTCTTCCGGGATCTCCTGGTAAGGGGCCTTGCGCCCGCAGTCCTGCTCGTAAAGAGCCTGGGCATAGGGCGGCAGGAGACCTACCATGTTTTCCCCGGTAATGAGGGCATGGCGCACCATGGCTGTCCACACCCGGCCCCGTTCCAGCAGGCCGGACTCTTCCAGATCCCCCACAGCCCCCTCCAGGTCATAGGGCACCAGGGCGTATTCCGGCCTCCAGCGGGGCATGTCCCCCTCCACGCTGTGGAGGAAAAGCATTTGGGCCTTGCCGGGGGTGGAAAGAGGGAACCCAACAGATCCCGCCCGCACCACCTGCTGGCAGCCCCGCTCAAAAAGCCCTGAAAACCAGGAACCCAGCCGGTGGGTGTGGCCGCACAAGATGTATTTCTCCGGCAGATCCCCCAGCTTTTCCTTCACCGCCGGATCCCCCTGCTCCAGCCTTCCCCCCACAGCCCAGGGGGAGCCGTGGCAGTAAAACAGAGGCGGCGCGCCGGAAAAGCTTTCCCGCCCGGCAATTTCCAGGCTCTGGAACCAGTCCAGATCCCGGGCTGTCAGGTTTTCATAGGTATACAGCAGGGAGCCTGTAGAGGAGCCGTCCTGCCAGCCGGAAATTTTCCCGGCCCTGTAGTCCAGCATATATTCCTCCCGGTTTCCCCGGATAAAGCGGCAGTCAAACCGGGCGGCGCAGTCATAAACCTGCTCCATGGTTCTTTGGGGATAAGCCCCGTCGGAAATATAGTCCCCCAAAAACACATACCCCTGGGCGCCCCGATCCCTGGCGTGGCCCAGGCAGGCCTTTAAGGCCCGGGCGTTTCCGTGTATGTCGCTGAGCACCGCTATAAGCATAGGATCCCCCCTTTTTTATCCCCTATATCATAGCACGAAACCCGCCCTGTGGCAAGCGCCCCAGGAAAAGAGGCGCCGGAAAACCGGGCGTCCTGCTTGAAGCATTCCCTTTCAAACAAAAGGGTTGCAAGTTTCTGCGCTTTATGGTATGATACAGAAGCCAGCTTCCGGGAAAGCTTTTCCGGAAGGCTGTTTTGCAAACAGATTGAGAAACGCTGGGATGAAAGAAAGTACCCCTGTACCGTCCGTTCAGAGAGCCTGGGCCATCGGCTGCAAGCCCGGGCACGGGGCAGGCAGGGGGAAGTTCCTTTCGGAGCGGCGGGGCTGAAGCCGGTCGCGGTGGGTAGGCCCCGACGGCGCGGCCCCGTTACAGGCCGGCACAATGAGGGCAGTTTTCTGCCGAATTTGGGTGGTACCGCGTGGCTTTATGCCCCGCCCCATGTTGGGGCGGGGCTTTTTTGTTCCCACCCCCGCGCAGCTTCGCGCCGGCCTTACTGGGCGCGCCTCTGGTACGCCATGCCCGTGCAAGCAGCGAAAAATTTACACAGAGCAGCGGGCGCGGCGCTCCGCCACGCTGCCGGAAAGGAAGAATGGACATGAAGGAAAAAATCGAGGCCCTGGCCCGGCAGTTCCAGCAGGAGCTGGAAGGGGCGGGCACCAGCGACGCAGTGGAAAAGCTGCGGGTGGCCTATCTGGGCAGGAAAGGCTCTGTCACCCAACTGCTCAAGGGCCTGAAGGAAGTGGAGGCCCAGCAGAAGAAAGAGCTGGGGCAGCACATCAATATGCTGAAAAAGACAGTGGAGGACAAGCTTTCCCAGCAGGTGGAGGCCATCCGCCGGGCAGAGGAGCAGCGGATGGTGGAAGCCGCCGAGCAGTATGACGTAACCCTGCCTGTAGGAAGCGGGGCAGGCTCTTACCATCCCATTACCATTGTCCAGCGGCAGTTGGAGGAAATATTCGCCTCCATGGGCTTTACCATTGAGGACTACAAGGAGATTGTGACGGACTATGAGTGCTTCGAGGCTGTGAACATCCCCAAGGATCACCCGGCCCGGGACATGCAGGACACCTATTACCTGGAAAACGGCCAGCTTTTAAAAACCCACACCTCCGCCGCCCAGAACGCCATTATGCGCAAATATGGCCCGCCCCTGCGGGCCATATTCCCGGGCAGGTGCTTCCGCAACGAGGCCCTGGACGCCAGCCACGAAAACACCTTCTTCCAGATGGAAGGCATGATGATTGATAAGGACATCTCCATTTCAAACCTTATCTATTTCATGAAAACCATGCTCTCCCAGGTGTTCGAGCGGGATATCAGCGTCCGCCTGCGCCCCGGGTTCTTCCCCTTTGTGGAGCCTGGCTTCGAGCTGGATATCTCCTGCCTTATCTGCGGCGGGGAGGGCTGCTCCACCTGCAAAGGCTCCGGCTGGATAGAGCTGTGCCCCTGCGGCATGATCCACCCCAACGTCCTGAAGGCCGGGGGCATCGACCCGGAGGAGTACACCGGCTTTGCCTTTGGCCTGGGGCTTACCCGCCTGGTGATGATGAAATACGGCGTGAAGGATATCCGCGATTTAAACAGCGGGAACCTGAAAGCCCTGTCCCAGTTTACCCACGAATAGCAGCATACTGCTGCACCCGGGACGCGGGAAACGCGAGCGGGAATTTTTCGCCGCAGAACTTTTTTCCGCGCTTACTGAGGCTGTCCCGTGCTGAACGCGGCTCCCGCAAACGAACCGCTTGACCTGAGACTGGGGTACACAAAAGTTTTTGAAGATTTTTAAGGAACTTTTTACAAAAAGTTCCTTAGGGCTTGTTTGAAAAATCGCAAACACCGTCTTTTTGTCCAAAACATGCGTTTTCTGTGTTGGAAATCCTCGACAGGCGACAGCCTGTCTAAACGCATATATGCGTTTGCGGTTCATCCGCCTTGAAACCGCCCTGTTTTGTCTCAAAAACTCGGCACTTTCTCTACTTTCAAACAAGCCCTAAATCAGAGTTTGAGGCGGCAGCCTCAACAAAGGAGGAAGCGAACGTTATGTTGATATCCATGAACTGGATTCAAGATTTTGTAGATTTAAGCGGCCTGGATTTAGACGCCCTTATCCAGCGGTTCACCCTCTCCACCGCGGAGGTGGAGGAGGTTTTCCGCATGGGGGAAAACCTCCGGGACGTGGTGGCAGGCAAAATTATCTCAATGGAAAACCATCCCAACTCCCAAAAGCTGCACCTTTTGAAGGTGGACGGGGGGGACGGCATTTATGACGTGGTGTGCGGCGCGCCCAACGCCCGGGAAGGCATTATCGTGCCCTTTGTAAAGGAGGGCGGCATGGTGATGGGCCAGGAAATCGGCTGCGCCCGTTTGGCGGGGTTCGAGAGCCATGGCATGTGCTGCTCCGAGCACGAGCTGGGCATTTCCGCCGACCACTCCGGCCTGATGGAACTGCCCGAGGGCACCCCCGTCGGCCATGACATGACAGAGCTTTTCGCCATAAAAGACCTGGTGTTCGAGGTGGACAACAAATCCCTGACAAACCGCCCCGACCTATGGGGCCATTACGGCATTGCCCGGGAGTTCGCGGCCCTCTCCGGGCGGGAGCTGAAGCCCCTGGAGACAGCGGCCCTTTCCGCCTTCGACGCCCTTCCCCCCATTGAAATCCAGGTGGAGGACAAGGAGCTGTGCTTCCGGTACACCGGGCTGAAGGTGCAGGGCATCAAGGAAAAGGTCAGCCCTGTGGACATGCGCATCCGTTTGTTCTACTGCGGCAGCAGGGCCATCAACTTGCTGGCGGATCTCACCAACTACCTGATGCTGGAAATGGGCCAGCCCATGCACGCCTTTGACTGCGCCAAGGTGGACAAGATTGAAGTAAAGCGCTTCCCCGCCCCCTTCACCTTCACCACCCTGGACAGCGTGGAGCGCAAGGTGGACGAAAACACCCTGATGATCTGCTCCGGCGGCAAGCCAGTGGCTGTGGCAGGCATTATGGGCGGGCTGGAATCGGAAATTGAAGACGACACCGACAGCCTCCTGCTGGAGTCCGCCAACTTTGACGGGGTCAGCGTGCGGCGCTCCGCCACCCGCCTGGGCCTGCGCACAGACGCCTCCATGCGCTATGAAAAGACGCTGGATCCGGAAATGACCGTACCTGCCATCGGGCGCTTCATGAAGCTGCTTTTGGATATCGACCCAGGCGCCCAGGTGGTTTCCCGGCTGACAGACGTATATGTAAAGCGCTACCCCGCCGTTTCCCTCACCTTTGACAAAGCCTATGTAGACCGCTACACCGGCATTGCCATAGAGGACGGCCGCATTTTGGAGACGCTGCGGGCCTTGGGCTTCCAGGCACAGCAGGAAGGCGGCTCCTTCACCGTACAGGTGCCCTCCTGGCGGGCCACCAAGGACGTGACCATCAAGGCGGACATCATTGAGGAAATCACCCGCATTTACGGCTATGACAACTTCCAGATTTCCACCACCTTAAGCCCCCTGTATCCCCAGAAAAAGAGCGCGGGGAACAAGGCGGACAATTTCGCAAAGGATCTGCTGGTGCAGCGCTGGGGCCTCCACGAGGTGCATTCCTACATCTGGTTCGACCAGAAAAAGTGCAAGGGCCTGGGCATCCCCCTAGAGGAGAACGTGAAGCTGGTAAACGCCCAGACCCCGGATCACGAGGTGCTGCGCACCAACATGGGGCCAACCCTGCTGTCCTTTGTGCTGGAGAACAAGTCCTTCGGGGCAGACTTCGGCCTCTTCGAGATAGGCCGGGTATGCGAGGGGTTAAGCGAAGAAGGCCTGTGCAGGGAGCGGAAAAAGCTGGGGCTTGCCCTGTACAGCCGCACCCGCAGCGAAAAGGAGCTGTATTTCGAGCTGCTGGGCATCCTGCGCACCCTGGGCCAGGAGATTAAAGGGGCAGATTTCGCCTTTGCAAACTGCGCCCCCCTCCACCCCTGGCAGCACCCCCGGAACACAGCGGCAGTGTCCTGCGGCAGCCAGAACCTGGGCTGGCTGTGTGCCCTGCACCCGGCTGTGCAGGGCCAGATAGACAAAAAGGCGGCAGTGGTGTGCGCCCAGCTTGATATGGATGCTTTTGCCGCCCTGCCCGCCCCGGACGCTGTTTACCAGGAGCCTTCCCGGTTCCCGGGGATTGACATCGACCTCTCCCTCCAACTGCCCGAGGGCGTCACCTTTGGCGGGATGGAGAGCGCTTGGGCGCAGATAGATCCCACCCTGCTCACAGGCGTAGCCCTTATCGACTCCTTCCAGCAGGGAGCCATGAAGAGCCTCACCCTGCGCTTTGCCTTCTCCTCCCAGGAAAAAACCCTTTCCAAGGAGGAAGTGCAGCCCTGGGTGGACGGAATCGTGGAAAAGCTTGCCCAAATGGGCGTGGCGCTGCGGGGGTAAGCTATGGAGTTTGCAACAGAAAACCTGCGCTGGACGCGGGAGCCGGGAAGCTTCCTCATAGCCCCGGATAAAATCGAGATCGTCACGAAACCGCGCACAGATCTGTGGCAGCGCACCTATTACCACTTCCAAAATGATAACGCCCCTGTCCTGCAAATGGAGGTGGCAGAGTCCTTTTTCTCCTTTGTGGTCAAGACAGATTTTACAGAAAGCCACCATCGCTTCGACCAGTGCGGGGTGGTGATGTACCTGGACAGCGAAAACTGGCTGAAGGCCTCTGTGGAGTATGAAAATGAGGAATTCCAGCACCTGGGCAGCGTGGTGACCAATAATGGCTATTCCGACTGGGCCACCACGGAGATTCCGGCTTCTGTGAAGTCCATGTGGTACCGTCTCAGCCGCCGGGAGGGCGATTTCCGCGTGGAGTGCTCACAGGACGGGGGGCGTTTTCGCCAAATGCGCATATGCCACCTGCACAAGGGGAACGGCCCTGTGCGCTTCGGGGTATACGCCTGCAGCCCGGAGGATTCCTCCTTTAAGGCGGTGTTCACCCGCATGGCCCTGCTGCCCTGCCAATGGCAGGCCCACACCGGACAGGCCCCGGACGCATAAGAAAGGCCCTTTGCATCCAGTAATACGGAATCTGCCAGGACAGATTGGCGGGTTTTCCCAAAGAGCAAGAAAGGCTGTTGTGCCAAAAGCACAACAGCCTTTTCCTGTCTTATTATATTCCTGCCATACGGGTTTTCGCGCCCAGCCTTTACACAACCCGGAACCTGCCAATAAGCTGGTTCAAGGCCCGGGCCTGCCCGGACAGCTCCTTGGATACAGCGGCGCTTTCCTCGGCGGAAGCCGCGTTCGACTGCACCACCTGGGAAATCTCTTTAATCCCGCTCTCCACCAGAGCAATCATCTCTGACTGCTGCACGCTGGCGGCGGCAATTTCATCCATCAGCTCCTTGACAGACTGGATGCAGCCGCTGATAACCTGCATGGCGGAAACAGCCAGATCTGTAGATTCCGTCCCGGTTTTCACGTCCTGGATGGAACGGGTCACCAGGGCGTTGGTGTTCTGGGCAGCCTCCGCCGAGCGTGAGGCCAGGCCCCGCACCTCTTCCGCCACAACGGAGAAGCCCTTCCCCGCCGTGCCGGCCCGGGCCGCTTCCACAGAGGCGTTCAGCGCCAGGATGTTCGTCTGGAAAGCGATATCCTCTATAGTCTTGGTAATCGTTACAATCCGGGAAGAGGATGCGTCGATGTTCTTGGTGGCCTCCATAAGCTGCCCCATTTTCGTGTCTGCCTCCGCCGCATACCCGGTAGCCTTAGCCACCAGCTCCCCGGCGCTGCCGCAGCGCACTGTGCTGTTCTGAATCTGGGCGGTAATGGCGCTCACATTCTCTATCAGCCCGTCAATAGAGGCAGCCTGCTCTGTGGTGCCCTGGCTCAGGGCCTGCGCGCCGGTGGACACCTGATCCGCACTGGTATCCACCTGCCTTGCCACCAGGGAAATGTCCCGGATGACATGCATCAGGTTTGCGTGGATGGAACCCAGGCTTTCCCACAGCACCCGGAAATCCCCGATATACAGGCCCTCGTTTTTCTCCACATCCACCGCCAGGTTGCCCTCTGCAATCTCTCCCAGAACGCGCCCAGCGTCGTCAATCGTCTCGCGCAGGCAGCCGCACACCCGGTGGGCTGTCTGGGCAATCTTGCCGATTTCATCTTCCCTGCCGTAAAAGCCCTCCAGCTCCTTGTCAGCGGAAAGGTTCAAGTCCCCCAGGGCGCTGATAGCCCGCTCCACAGCCATAAGCTCCCTGCCTTCCCGGCGCAGGATCAGAAGGGTAATCAGCAGTATGACGGCAGCCACCAAAGCGCACAGGATTCCCACAATAATCCGTACAGAGGTCACAGCGCGGAACACTTCCACAGCGCTTTCCCGCACCATGAACACCCAGCCGCGATCCTTCAGGTATTTATAGACCACAAGCTGTTCCTTGCCGTTTTCGTCCCGGTAGGAGTGGGTGCCCGCCTGGGTGCTCCCGCTTTCCCGTATCCGCTGGAGAATTTCCTGATAGCCCGCGTCCGTTGTCTCCGTATTCAGAAGATCCTGATCCTCATGGTACAGGTACACGCCGGACTCCACATTGAGGAAAGCGTATTCGCTGTCCGGCAGGCCCTGGATGTCCAGGTTCAGCAGGGCGTCCATCAGGTGGCTGGCATATACCCCGGCCCCCACATAGCCGATGCACTGTTCCCCGTCAAAAATGGGATAATACATGGAAAGGATCATGCTGCCGGTGCCAGGGGACTTCATAATCCCCAGGTTTGTCAATTCCTGCCGGGCCAGGATGGTGTTTTGAAATTCCTCTAAAGAATCGCCTGTCCGGGTGGTTATGCCAATGGCCCCCTGGGAGGTGTGGGTAAGGACATGGGTAACAGGGGTGGCAATATACAGCCCTTCAAAAACGCCCTTAACAGAGGCAAAGTCCTCTGTATACCGCTGGGCCTTCTCCACCAGCTCTGGGTTTTCCGGATCCAGCAGCAGCTCCCGCACTTCGCTGCCCAGGGCAAAAGCCTTTATGTATTCCTCTGCCGAGGCCACATAATCGTTGATAATGGCAGCGCGGGACTCCACTGCGTCGGTAAGCTGGTTGGTGATGTTGCCATGAACCGTAGCGGAAGCATTGGCGGAAACGATGAACCAAAGCAGGAACATGCCAACCAGTATAAGAACCGTTGTGATGATACCGATGCGTGTGGCAAGCTTTTTGTTTGCAAGGAACTTCATGAAACTCCCTCCGTAGAAATGCAGTTTAGGGAGACGGTGCCAAAGCCGTCCCCGTTCAGGCGGCAGGCATCGGCTGGGCTATCTAGCTGGGCTATCTAGCTGGGCTATCTATAACAATAAAATACAGCCAGCCTCCTCGCCTGCCGGCAGGACAGCCAAAAGTCGCGAAGCGGCTTTTGGCTGTCCTTGATAATCTCATTACGAATATTATAGCATAGAAACGATTTCCTGTCCAGAAAAATTGTGATGGGGAAAGACCCCTTTTTGAATTTTTTTGCAGCCCTGCCCCCTGTCCCCGCCCCGGGGCGGCGCCTGCTTTTCATTGACTTCTCCCTGCCAGGGGAGTATAATAGCCGCAAGGCGGCTCGTATACATAACGCTGCCTGCCCCGGCAGGCTCCTTTTTTGAGAAAGGCGGTAAAACAATGCGGCATTTAATCGACCCACTGGATTTCACCCGGCAGGAAACAGACAGGCTGCTGGAACTGGCGGAAAACATCATACAAAGCCCCGGCGCATATGCCCACAGGTGCGCCGGGAAGATACTGGGCGCCCTGTTTTTCGAGCCAAGCACCCGCACGCGCCTAAGCTTTGAATCGGCTATGCTGCGGCTGGGAGGGCAGGTGCTGGGGTTCTCAGACGCGGGCAGCAGCTCTGCCTCCAAGGGCGAAAGCGTGGCGGATACCATCCGCATGGTGTCCGCCTACGCGGACATTGCCGCCATGCGGCACTTTAAGGAGGGCGCGCCCTTTGTGGCCTCCCGGTATGCGAAAATCCCTGTGATAAACGCCGGGGACGGGGGCCACCAGCACCCCACCCAGACCCTTACAGACCTGTTCGCCATCCGCCAGCGCAGGGGAAAGGTGGACGGGATGACCATCGGCCTGTGCGGGGATCTGAAGTTTGGGCGGACAGTACACTCCCTGATAAAGTCCTTAGTGCGCTATGAAAATGTGCGCTTCATCTTCATCTCCCCAGAGGAGCTGCGGGTGCCCGGCTACATCGTAAAGGAGGTGGTGGGGCCTTCAGACCACAGGTGGGAGGAAGCCAGGGCCATGGAGGAGGTTATGCCGGAGCTGGACATCCTCTACATGACCCGGGTCCAGCGGGAGCGCTTCTTCAACGAGGAAGATTACGTGCGCCTGAAGGATTCCTATGTGCTCACCCCGGAAAAGCTGCGGGCGGCAAAGCCGGACTTGTCCATCATGCACCCTCTGCCCAGGGTAAACGAGATTGCCCCGGAGGTGGACAACGATTCCCGGGCCGTGTATTTTGAGCAGGCTAAAGGCGGCGTATACGTGCGCATGGCCCTGATTTTAACGCTGCTGGGGCTGGAAAAAGGCATTTTAGACGGGGAGGAGGCATAAAACATGCTGAATATAGACAGCATAGAAAACGGCATCGTCATCGATCACATCACCGCGGGCCGCAGTATGCGGGTGTATGACCTGCTGGAGCTGGACAAGCTGGACACCTGCGTGGCCATCATTAAAAACGCCAAAAGCGAGAAATTCGGCAAGAAGGACATCATCAAAATCGAAGGCGTCACAGATATCGACCTGGACGTGCTGGGCTTTATCGACGACCGCGCCACTGTGTGCATCATCCGGGACGGGAAGCTGGTAGAGAAAAAGCGGCCCCGCCTGCCCCAAAAGCTGGTAAATATTGTAAGCTGCAAAAACCCCCGGTGCATCACCAGCGTGGAGCAGGTAAACCAGGTGTTCTATCTCTGCGACGAAAAAGCCCACCGCTACCGCTGCCGGTATTGCGAGCAGGAATACAAGAAGTGAGGGCATAGCTTATGGAAAAGTGCAAACTGGGTTCCCTGTACCTGTGCGTAAGGGACATGGAAAGGGCCATCGCCTTTTACGAAGCCCTGTTAGGATGTCCTGCCGCCCAGCGGGATGAAATCTACAGCGTGTTCGACATCGGCGGCTTCCGCATGGGGCTGTTCGCCTTTGAGAAAAAGGACGAGTCCCACACCTTTGGCAGCAACTGCCTGCCCAGCTTCAGTTGGGAAACCCTGGAGGCCCTGAAGGGGAAGCTTCTGGGGCAGGAAATATGTTTCCCCCTGACGCGCATCGGCCCCAACTGGGTGGCGGAGATTGTGGACAGCGAGGGCAACCACATTGAAATGACGGCGCCGGCTAAGGAGGGCGGCATATGAAAAAGCAAGGCGCTAGGCGCAGGCCCGGCACAGGGGCAAAAATCTTCCTGGCAGTGGTGACATGCGTAAACCTGATGCTGACCCTGGCCCTGTCCATACTCCGCCGGGTGGAAGTCATCCACGCCATTGAGGGGGATGAGGACGTGAAGCTGCTGCTCACCACCCAGGCGGCAAAAAAGAAGGAGAAGTGAGGCGGTATCCCTATGGACGGCAAGACTACCATAAAATACCTGCAAACCTTCATCAGGCAGAAGGACTACCACCCTGAGCTTCTCAAAGACTATTTCTTAAAGCTTACCGAGGAGGTGGGGGAGCTTTCCCGGGCCATGCGCAAGGGGCTGAAAGCGCCCAACCCCCAGGAGATAAAAGGGACAGTTGACGAGGAACTGTGGGATGTCATCTATTATGCCATCGCCATAGCAAACCTCTATGACATCGACCTGGAGCAGGTGATAAAAGTGAAGTCCCGGATGAATGAAAGCCGGTACCCCTCCCCGGTTGTGTTTGAGGAAAACAGGTAGTTTCCCTCTTGACTTTGCGCCCGGCATATGGTACAGTATAAAAGCCGCATACTGCGGGCTAAGGGGCGAAGTGTGCCCTGGCGAAGAGGCCATAAGGCCCGCCTGACAGCAGCGAGACTATAGTAAAGGCAGGAATAAACATGTTTGCAGTTATTGAAACCGGCGGGAAGCAGTACAAGGTGCAGCCCGGCGACGAGCTTTACATTGAGAAGCTTACAGCCGCCGAGGGCGAAACCGTCACGTTCCCCGTACAGGCCCTGTTCGGGGAGGGCGAAACCAAGGTGGGCACTCCTCTGGTGGAGGGCGCTTCCGTTACAGCCAAGGTGCTGAAAACCGGCAAGGCTAAGAAGATCACCGTGTTTACCTATAAGCCCAAGAAGAATTCCAAGCGGAAGATGGGCCATCGCCAGCCCTACACCAAGGTGCAGATTGAGGCAGTCAACGGCTAAATGATCTCCGTGGATTTTTACACCCTGCCCCAGGGCGGCCTGGTGGGCTTTTGCCTGGAAGGCCACGCCGGCATGGGAAGCAGGGGGGAGGACATTGTGTGCGCAGCGGTGTCAAGCGCCGCATATATGGCGGCCAACACCATTACAGATGTCCTTTTTGTCACGCCCTTGTCTCTGCACGCGGAGGAAGGGGAAATGGCCCTGCGCATCGGGGGACGGGACGAGCCTGCCTGCCGGACAGTGCTTTTAGGGCTGAAGCTGCACCTTTTAGGCCTGGAGGAGCAGTATCCCGAGGCCATATCGGTAAGCTATGTGGAAACACGATCCTGAAATTATCCTGAAAGGAAGGAAACTGTCATGCTGAGAATAGACATTCAGCTTTTTGCCCATAAGAAGGGCATGGGCTCCACTAAAAACGGCCGCGATTCCGAATCCAAGCGCCTGGGCGTCAAGCGCGCCGACGGGCAGTTTGTGCTGGCTGGGAACATCCTGGTCAAGCAGCGGGGCACCAAGATTCATCCCGGAGAGAACGTAGGCCGGGGTTCTGACGACACCCTGTTTGCCAAGGTAGACGGGCGCGTCCGGTTCGAGCGCCTGGGCGCAGACCGCAAGAAGGTCAGCGTATACGCCGAGTAACAGCATAATGAAACGCTTTGCTCCGCAATGCGTTTGCACCCAAGTCGCGTGAACGTCCGCTTCGTTCGCCGCGTCATGGAACTTTAAACATGCACCATCGCGTGGCCGGGGTACTCCCGGTCACTTTTCTTTAAAGAAGCAAAAACCCAGTCCTGCGGACGCAAACCCACAGAATTCTACAAGGCCGGGCGCGTCACAGTTTTTGAGGATTCTTAAGGGGCTTTTTTCAAAAAGCCCCTTAAGCCGCCGGAGGCCAAAGGAGGCAGGTTATGTTCATCGACAGCGCGAAAATCAAGATAAAGGCCGGGGACGGCGGCGACGGCGCGGTTGCCTTCCACCGGGAAAAGTATGTGGCGGCCGGAGGGCCGGACGGCGGCGACGGCGGCCGGGGCGGCAGCGTGGTGTTCCAGGTGGACGAAAACCTCTCCACCCTGGCAGACTTCCGCTATAAACGCAAGTATACAGCCCAGCGGGGGGAAAACGGCAGGGGTGGCCGCTGCGCGGGGAAAAGCGCCCCGGATCTGCTGGTAAAAGTCCCCCGGGGCACCTTAGTAAAGGACGCCGCCACAGGCAGGCTTCTTGCGGACATGTCCGGGGACAGCCCCCAGGTCATTGCCGCCGGCGGCCGGGGGGGCTGGGGCAACACCCACTTTGCCACCCCCACCCGGCAGGCCCCCCGCTTCGCAAAGCCCGGCACCCCGGGCCAGGAGCTGGAGGTGCTGCTGGAATTAAAGCTTTTGGCAGACGTGGGCCTGGTGGGCTTCCCCAATGTGGGAAAATCCACCCTGGTTTCCGTTGTCAGCGAGGCAAAGCCCAACATCGCCAACTACCATTTCACCACCCTCACCCCTGTGCTGGGGGTGGTGCGCATGGGGGAAGGCCGTTCCTTTGTCATGGCAGACATCCCCGGGCTGATTGAAGGGGCCTGGGAGGGCCAGGGCCTGGGCCACCAGTTCCTGCGGCACGTAGAGCGCTGCCGCCTGCTGGTACACGTGGTGGACGTGTCCGGCAGCGAGGGCCGGGATCCCAAGGAGGATTTCCGGATTATCAACGAGGAGCTGGAAAAATTCAATCCAGAGCTTGCGGGGCGGCCCATGCTGGTGGCAGGGAACAAATGCGACCTGACAGACGATGAAACGGTGGAGGCCTTCCGCGCCTATATAGAGGAGCTGGGCTACGCATTTTTCCCCATCATGGCCCCTATCCGCCATGGGGTGGACGAACTCCTAAACGCGGTCAATGAGCGGCTCTCCAAGCTTCCCCCCATCCTCCGGTTTGAGCCGGAGCCGGAACCCCTGGCCCCGGAAAGCGCCGGCAGGCGGGAGCCTGTCCAGGTGACAGAGGAAAACGGGGTATATTTTGCAAAAGCCCCCTGGCTGGAAAAGGCCCTCTCCACCATCGACCTGACAGACAGCGAGTCTTTGCAGTATATGCAGCGGCTTCTTATCCAGTCCGGCGTAATTGACGCCCTGCGGGAAGCAGGGGTGCAGGAGGGAGACACTGTAGACCTGTACGGCGTGGAATTTGACTTTGTAGAATAAGGGGTGAAAATGTGGAAAATCTGGCAAAACCTGTCCCTGCAAAGGAGTACAGCCCCCTCACCCTGGCGTTTATGGGGGACTCTGTATATGAGCTGCTGGTGCGCAACTATCTGGTTTCAGAGGGCAACTGCCCTGTGCGCTCTTTAAACAAGCGGAAGGTGGAGCTTGTCCGCTGCCAGTCCCAGGCAAAGGCCCTCACCTTCATGTGGCCCGCCCTGTCAGAGGAGGAGAAGGAAATCGCCATGCGGGGACGCAACGCCCACGTGGGCCATGTGCCCAAAAACGCTTCCATTGGCGACTATCACGCCGCCACCGCCCTGGAGGCACTTTTCGGCTATCTCTTTTTAACAGACCGGGGCGCGCGCCTGGGCCAGCTTTTTGCCCTGGCAATGGAGTCGGGGCGGCAGGAGGGTGACGAGTCCTTTGCAGTGTCCCACCTGCCCCAGTAAGAAGGAAAATCCTGTAAAAAACTGAGGAAAGGAACGATACCGGGCACAAAAGGCTTGCCCATGGCTCTTTGTGCGAACGCTGTATCCCATGGTAATTGCTGTGAAAACGAAAGCTATCCGAAAATTTCTGATGGATGCCCTGGTTATGACCCTGGGCGCTATGGCCTATGCTGTGTGCGTCAACGCCTTTACAGCCCCCAACAATATTGCCGCCGGGGGCGTGACAGGCATTGCCACTATGCTGCAATATGTGTTCGGCACCCCCATTGGCCTGATGGTGCTGCTGATCAACGTGCCCATTGTGGTGTGGGGCATGGTGGAAATCGGCTATAAGCTGGTGATGAAAACCCTGGCAGCCATTGTCCTGTCCTCGGTGATGATAGACCTGTTCGCCAGGTTCGTCCCCGCCTACCAGGGCGATCCCATCCTGGTGGCCATCTTCGCCGGGGTGTGCGAGGGCTTGGGCCTTTCCCTCACCTTTATCCGGGGGGCCACCACCGGCGGCACAGACATGGCGGCCCGGCTTATCGGCCGCCGCCTGCCCCAGTTTTCCATGGGCAAGCTGATGCTGGTGATAGACGGCCTGGTGGTGGCGGCCTCAGCCTTTGTATATGGCAGCATTGAAAACGCCATGTACGCCTGCATCGTCATCTTCGTGTCCACCAGCCTCATCGACTCCATCCTCTATGGCACCGACGCGGGCACAGGCAAAATGTTCCTGGTTATGTCCCCTAAGGTGCAGGAAATCGGGGCGCGCATTATGGGGGAAATCGAACGGGGCGTTACGTATCTGGATTCCCAGGGCGGCTATACAAAAGAGCCGGGCCAAACCCTGCTGTGCGTGGTGCGCCGCTTTGAGGTATTCCAGGTGCAGTCCGTCATCAAAGAGGTGGATAAGCACGCCTTTGTCATTGTGGGGGACGCGGGAGAGATCACCGGCGAAGGCTTCCGGCCCATGCATGGGGACGACAAGCCCTTAAAAGAGCTTCTGCAAAAGGCAAAGGGCGGCGAAAAGGAAAGCTGAGCGCGCAGAGAAAAAGGCCCGGTAAACCAAAGGGCTTACCGGGCCTTTTTGCCAGCCGCTTTTTACTCGCAGTCATCCTGCCGCTTGTTCTGGCTCTGGTTCTGATTCTGGTTCTGGGTGCGGTTCTGGCTGTTCTGGTTCTGCTGGTTTTTGTTGTTCTGGCCCTGCTTATTCTGGTTCTGATTCTTGTTGCTCATGGATTTTACCCTCTTTCTTTTGTTTGGCTTTTTCGCAAAGGGAAAAGGCCTCTTCACGCCTTTTCCTTTTGTTATTGTTAGCGGGAAAGCGGCTGTTATGCACAAAAGCAGAGGGAAATTTTTCCTGCTGCAAAATGTTTAAAAAAGGAGGAAGCGCTGTGGTTCTGCCTGAAAAATTTTTGGAGGAGCTGGAAGCCCTCCTGGGAGAGGAGCAAAAGGCTTTCCTGCTGGAAATGGAGAAGGAGCCTCGGCGGGGGGTGCGGCTGAATCCCTTAAAATGCACAGAGGAAACCCTCCGGCGCAGCCTGCCCTTTGCCCTTGCCCCCAGCCCCTTTTCCCCCCTTTCCTTTTACGCGGAGAAGGGAGAGCGCTTTGGGGCGCTGCCCGCCCACCACGCGGGCATGTTCTATTCCCAGGAGCCTTCCGCCGCCTCCGCCGTCACCGCCCTTTCCCCCAAACCAGGGGAGCGGGTGCTGGATTTATGCGCCGCGCCAGGGGGAAAGTCCACCCAGATTGCCGCCCTGCTGGCAGGGAAGGGCCTTTTGTGGTCTAACGAGGTGGTGCGGGGCCGGGCAGACGCCCTGCTCTCCAACCTGGAGCGCCTGGGGGTGCGCAACAGCGTGGTGTCCTGCTGCCAGCCCCAGCGGCTGTGCGAAGCACTCCGGGGATGGTTTGACCGGGTGCTGGTAGACGCCCCCTGCTCTGGGGAGGGCATGTTCCGCCGGGATCCCGGGGCCTTGGCGGCCTGGTCGCCAGAGCATGTGCGGGCCTGCGCCCAGCGCCAGGGGCTGATTTTAGATTCCGCCGCCCTGGCGGTGAAGGAAGGCGGGGTGCTGGTATATTCCACCTGCACCTTTTCCCGGGCGGAAAACGAGGAGGTGTGCGCCGGGTTTTTAAAGGCCCACCCGGAATTTATGTGGGATCCGGTTCCCGCCTCCTTCGGCAGGCCTGCCCTGGATTGCCCTGCCCGACGGATTTTCCCCATGGACGGGGGAGAAGGGCACTTTGTGGCCCGGTTCCGGCGGACAGGGGAAAACCCCGCAAAAACAGCCCCCTTCACCCAAACCCTGGAGGGCGGGGAAAGACGGCTGGCGGAGGGACTGTATGGGGAATTGTTTACAGGAACCTGTCCCAGCCCCCTTGGCACAGCCGGGGACAGGGTGCTGCTGCTGCCCCAGGGCCTGCCCTCCCTTTCCGGCCTGCAGGTGCTGCGGGCCGGGGTGGAGCTGGCCCGGATAAAAGGCAGGCGGCTGGAGCCTGCCCACGGGGTTTTTGCCAGCAGGAAAATGGAGGAATGCCGCCAGGCCATGGATTTTTCCCCGGCAGATACAGCCCTGCTGGCCTTCCTGCGGGGAGAAGAAACCGCCTGCCCCTATAAGGGTTACACGGCCCTGTGTGTAAACGGGGTGGTGGCAGGCTTTGGCAAGGCTTCCGGCGGGATGCTGAAAAACCATTATCCCAAGGGCCTGCGCCTGCGGAGCTAACGTCACCCCTCCGCTTCAAAATCCGCCATAGGAAGGGAGGAAAGGGCCATCCAGCTGTTTTCCCCCTGGTACAGGGGATAGCGGGTGATGGCGTATTCCACGTCCCAGCCGTACAGGGATTCCCACTCCTCCCAGGTGAAAAAGCGATCCCAGGAGATGCGGCAGTCCTCATATTCCGGGTTGACCTCCGCCAGCCGCAGGCCCTCGTCGGTTGCCTCCCGCACAATGACGGAATGTTCATATTCCCCCAGCCGCAGGTGATCCCCCGCCCGCACCCTGGCCCCAAAGGGGAGCAGGTAGTAAGGGGATTCCTTTCCGAAAAGCCGGTCGCTAAGCAGGCAGGCAAAGCCTAAGCACTGGCACAGATGGGTATACTCCGGGAAAAAGGCCAGCAGGCTCCCGTTATACTGGTTGCAGTAGTCCTGCCAATGCAGGCTGTGGACGCATGGCTCCCCGGTTACGGAAAAGGGCGTTTCCACCCCCTCCGGCAGATCCTGGCCCATGTGGTTCCAATATGCATCCTGGGGCAGCTTTTCCTCCAGCAGGGCAAAGCGCTCCTCCAGCATCAGGCTGGTAAGGCTGATTTCCCCAGGTTTGCCGCTCTCCGCGGGATACAAATCCTCCCCATACAGCCAGCCCTGTTCGCAGGCAAACCACAGCGGCCCTCCGCCAGGCTCTACCTGCAAAAAGGTGCCCCCTGCAACAGTTTCATGGCTGAGCGCCTCCCCGTCAGGAGCGGCAAAAACCGGGGTGCGCGCCGGGACATACACCGTCAGGGCGTTTTGGGCAGCTTCCTTTTCCGCCTGAACGCCGGGGCCGGGCTGGTACAGCACCTGGAAAATGCCCCACTCCGCCCCAGGCAGGGAATCCCCCGGGAGAGCTGCCTTCGCTTCTGCCGGGGCCTCCCCCCAGGGAAAGGGGATGAAGTCCAGCGGGGGCGGGAAGCCGCAGCCTTCCAAGGCCACAGAGAGAACAGCCAGCAAAACCCCCAGCAAACAGGCTTTCTTTTTCATAGTCAGCTTCCCTCCCGGCACAAAAAATGAAAAATCCCAGGCAATGCCCGGCAATCACAAAGGGTTACAAATGGTTTACAAAACCGCGTTTTTTTACCGGAATTTACCGGTTTTAACAGTTTGTTCATATTCTTCACAGGCAAAATAATCATTTCCCCTCCTGCGGCCCTGAAAAAATTACAGGCCCGCAGGAGCCGCGCACACTTCCAGTATATTGTGATTATAACTTGGAAATCCCCAAAAGGTCAATAAAAATTTTGCGGAATTTTGTCGAATTTTTCCGCGCCACCCAAAGCAAAGGAGAAGCCTATGGCAGAGAGCAAAGCAAAGAAAAAATTTTACGCGGTAATTGGCGGCAGGGAGGGAACCACTATATACAGTAGTTGGGACGCCTGCAAAGCCCAGGTTATAGAGGTAAAGGGCGTTATCTATAAAGGCTTCCCCACCCTGGAGGAAGCCGAAATTTTCCTGTCCGGCGGCACAGCCGCCCAAACCCTGCCCCAGGAAGGCCTTGCTGTGGCCTATGTGGACGGCAGCTATTATAAAGGCGAATTTTCCTGCGGGGCAGTGCTGTTCTACGAAGGGGAGCAGGTGGAGTTTTCCAAAAAGTTTGACGACAGGGATATGGCTGCCATGCACAATGTGGCAGGGGAAATTATGGGGGCCTTAACGGTGATAGAATACTGCCTGGAAAAAGGGATTCCCGCCCTGGAAATCCACCACGATTACGAAGGGGTGGCAAAGTGGGCGCAAGGCCAGTGGAAAGCCAACAGGCCCGGCACCATAGCCTATGCCGCAGCCTGCCGGAAGGCCCGGGAAAAGTTGAAGCTGGGCTTTGTAAAGGTGAAGGGCCATTCTGGAGATACATATAACGATTTAGCTGACCGTCTGGCAAAGCAGGCCCTGGGCATTTAACGGGCGCCCAGGCGGCACAGGCATGGGGAAATTGGCGAAACGTCCCTTTATTTTTCCAGATACTCCTCCAGGCAAAGCCCCTGCTCATACATTTCTGTGGCAGCCTCCACCCCCACATAGCGGTAATGCCACACCTCCTCCGCTGTGCCGGTGATGTCCGTCTTGCTGCCGGGATAGCGGAAGATAAACCCGTATTTATAGCTGTTCTCCTGCAGCCAGAAGAACACATCGTAGGTAGCCCCCTCCACATCTATGGCCAGGCCCAACTGGTGCTCGCTGGTGCCAGGGAGGGCCACCCACTTGTCTGCCTCTGCCTTTGCGTCCTCCTGGCTGTACCCCTCTGCCCTGTACCCGTTGACTTTATTATCATAAAGGGACTGCTGCACCTCCTGGGTGCGGTAGCCGGAAATCACCCGGGGCAGCTCGTCCCAGTTGCCCTCTTTAGCGGCTTCCAGCATTTCCATTAAAGGCTCATAAATACGTTCATCCACTTTCTCCCCGCCAGGAAGCTCTTTCAGCTTCACTGTGTACCCCTCTGGGAGGGGGTTCCAGCGGTTTACCAGCCGCAGGTTCCAGTCTGTGCCGTCCTCACCCCCCTGCTGCCCGGCTTCATTCTGTATCCCTTCCAGTATAAGCCCGGGCAGGCCTCCTTCTGGCATAAGCTTGCCGGCATAGTCCAGGCAGGCTGCAATGCCAATAAACAAAATGGCTGCAATGGAAAAAGCCGCCACCAGCCAGGCTGCCAAAGCGTTCCTGCGCTGCCTTCTCTGCCGTCTCTGCCTGCGGGCCATTGTGTGTTCTGTCATGGTAAAAACCCCTTTCAAGGAAAAATAATAAGCGTTCCTGACGGTATCTATCATACCAGACAGGAACGCTTTATTCTTTAATATGAGATTGCAGAATCCTTAAGAAAATCCTAATGCAAGGGGAATTTTCCTAAGGCGTGAAATATGGAGGTCTTAGCGGGCTGGCAAAGTGATGGTAAATGCCACCATGTCGTTTTGGCTGTCCGCCGTAATATCGCCCCCATGCAGGGTGACGATCTCCTTTGCGATGGCCAGCCCCAGCCCTGCCCCGCCTGTGCCGGAGGTGCGGGACTCGTCCAGCCGGGTGAATTTTTCAAAAACAGCCGAGAGCTTTTCCCGGGGGATAGTCCTGCCCTGGTTGACAAACCGGACAGCCACAGCCCCCTCCCTTTCATCCGCGGAAATGACAATCTCCGTGTTGGGATAGCTGTAGGCCGCAGCGTTTTTCAGCACATTCTGGAACACCCGGGCCAGCTTGTCCGGGTCGCCAGGGACGGTGAGGTTCTCGCCTGCCTGCAGGACGGCAGTGTTGCCGTTTTTTTCCAGCACCGGCAGCATTTCATCTGTAAGCTGCACCAGCATATAATAGAGGTCAAGAGGCTCCTTCTGCACCACAATCTGCTGGAGGTTGTACCGGGTGATGTCGAAAAACTCGTTGATCATTTTCTCCAGGCGGTACGCCTTGTCCAGGGTAATGCGGGTATACTTGGCCCGCTGCTCCAAAGGCATGTCCGGGGCCTCGTCCAGCAAACTCAAATAGCCGATAACAGAGGTGAGGGGTGTTTTCAGGTCATGGGCCAGGTAGGCGATGAGGTCGTTTTTCCGGGTGGTCTCCTCCTTAAGCCTGCGCTCGTTTTCCAACAGGGCAGACTTGATGCCCGACATCTGGGCAGAGATTTCCGCCTGCCCCTTGGGGAAGATATCCACCGCCTCCGCGTTCCCGTCCATATAGGCCCGCAGGCGCTGGCTGATATCTGTGATAGTGCGCTTTTCCCGCTGCCGGGCGGCAATCTGCGAGGCTGCAAAAGCAACTGTAAGCCAAATGAGGGTGCCTCCAATAAACACGCCCAACAGCAAAGGCTTCAGCCGGGGCCAGTTTACAGTGTGCCAGATTTCTCCTGTGCCCTCCACAGGGTTGAAATGGCCTACTGTCTTCGTATAAACGGTTTCAAACCAGTCCACGAAAAAGCCGTCGAACACATTGTCCACCAGAAAATAGAGGGCCGAACAGGCGGCGAACCCGGCGGTGAGCAGCATGAGAAGCTGCAAAATTTTTGCAATTTTACTTTTCAATCTTATACCCCACTCCCCATACGGTCTTGATAATCTGTGCCCTGTCCCCCAGCTTTTCCCGCAGGTGGCGGATGTGGACGGTGATAGTATTGTTAGACTTGGTGTAATATTCGTCCCGCCAGATTTGATGGAACAATTCCTCCGCGCTGACCACCTGCCCCTTGTTTTCCAGCAGGATGCGCAGGATGGAAAACTCGGTGGGGGTTAAGGCCAAAGGCTTTTCGTCCAGCAGGCATTCGTGGGTTTTGGTGTGCATGGCAAGCCCGGCGTGTTCCAGCACAGCGTGCTGCACATCCGCCGCCAAGGCCCCTGCCATGCCGGGGTTATACCGCTTGTAGCGGCGCAACTGGGCTTTCACCCGGGCTACCAGCTCCAGGGGACGGAAAGGCTTGGTCATATAATCGTCCGCGCCCAGGGTCAGGCCGGTGATTTTATCGGTTTCCTCTATTTTGGCGGTAAGCATGATAACTGGGTAGTTGTGGCTTTCCCGTATCTTCTGGCAGATGGCAAAGCCGCTGGTGCCGGGCAGCATGATGTCCAGTATGGCTAAGTCCAGCTCTGTGGAGGCGATACAGGAGAGTGCGTCCTCTGCCCTGTAAAACTTATACACTTCATAATTTTCGTTTTTAAGGTACAGCTCCACCAGGTCGGCAATCTCGCTTTCATCGTCTACAACCAGGATTTTATCAGGCAATGCTTTCCGCTCCTTTCCTGTACGTGTTCTTCCATTTTATCAGACAAAGGGGTTCGGGGCTATACTTTTTTCATAAGGAATCCTTAAAAATTTATTAGGCCCCGCCCTTTCAGGTACAAGCAAAGCCACCAGTTTCCTGGTGGCTTTGTTCTGTTGCCTGTGTTATGGCAAACGCGCTCATTCTCTCTGTTTTCAAACAAGCCTTAGTGGGCCGGGTCTACGAACACAAGGCTGGAATCCCCCTTCCGGGCCTGTTCCAGAACCGCCTGCGCCAGCAGTTGGAATGTCCCATGGGAGGAGGAAGCCCCTGAAATAGCGTCAATGCTTTGCTCCCCCTGGCCCTCCAGAAGCTGGCTGGCGTAATCGCGGGTATACTCGTTGGGGTAAGTGCCGTTGGAGTGGAGCATAGTCTGCATATATGCGTTATCCCAGCTTTTAATAAAGCCGCTGGCATTCTCCGCGTTGTATTCTACGGAAACGATGCTCCCGCCCTTTACCAGGATGGTGATATACTCCTTCCAGCCATGGCTGAATTCAGACATCTGGGCAGTATAATACCCGTCCTGAAGCCCTGCCTGGCTGCCGCAGCCTGCCAGCAGGGACACTGCCAGCAGAACGCCCCAAAATACAGCTAAAAACCGTTTCATCTGCCTTGCCTCTCCTTCAAAACAAATTTCCGCACCTGAGACTGGAGCGATTCGGCTTCTTTTGCCAGCAGGCCGCTGGACTGCTCCGTTTCCCCTGCGTTTTGCAGGTTGCGGTCTGCAATGGAGGAGATGGCGGCAATCCGCGTCTCCATAGCGGCAAGGGCGGCTTCCTGGCCCTGTACCGCTGCTGCCAGTTGATCCGAAATGGTGTTGATCTGGGAGGAAACCTCGGAAATGGCCCGGAGGGACTCTGCCGTATCCGCAGTCATCACCACGCCGGTCTGGATAATGGCTTTGGTATTGTCCACCATGCCTGTAGCGCTTTGCGCGGCCTCGGCGCTCTTGGCAGCCAACTGCTTCACTTCATTGGCCACCACAGCAAAGCCCTTCCCGGCAGCGCCTGCCCGGGCCGCCTCCACAGAGGCATTGAGGGCCAGGATATTGGTCTGGAAGGCAATGTCCTCAATATCCTTTGCAACCTTTGTAATTTGCTGGGCATTGGCGCTGATGTTGTCCATGGCAGCGGAGAGGGCCGCCATCTGTTCGTTGGCGCTCTGGATTCTCTGGGTAATCGCCTCTGTCTGGGAACGGGTCTGGCCGCTGCTTTCCGTCACGTCAGCCAGGCGGTCTTTTACATTGTCCACCTCATGTACCAGGTCTTCTGTGGACTGGTTCTGATCCATAGACGCCTGGTGAAGCTGGGCAGACTGCCCGCTTAACTGCTCTGCCATGTTGGTAAGCCGGTCTGCGGCGTCGCGGAAGCCAAGGAGGGTTTCGTTCATAGACTCTGTAATGGTGTGCAGGCTGCTGCGTATCAGCACAAAGTCGCCTTTATAGTCCACCTGGGGCTGGGTGCCCAGGTCGCCGCTCGCCACCTGCGTCAGCACCTGCTGGATATCGGATATGTACCGGTTCATGCTTTCCCGCGTGGCGTCCAGGGTCTGGGTCATAACCTCCAGCTCGTCTCCTGTGCGGACAGGAAGCACCTCTGTGTGCAGATCGCCGCCGGCAAGGGCCACCATGCGGTCTGTCACCTGCTGCACAGGGCGGGAAATGGAACGTGCCAGGCGCAGAACCAGCAGGATGGAAACAACCAGCACCGCCAGGGTTGTCAGGATGGCAAACAGCATGGCCCCGTTAATGAAATGGTTATAATCCGCCTTGGGGATCCAGATAACCAGGGACCACTGGGTGCCGCGGATGGGAGAAAAGGCCACCAGCATTTTTTCCCCGTCCACAGGGAATTCTGTTGCCCCTGTTTCGCCTGTGGTTACCCGCTCCACCGCGTCGCTGTTGCCATCGCAAAGCTGTGCCAGGGAGCTTTTGTTCAGTGCCAGGGACTGGTCGGGGTGGCCGGTAACAACACCGTTTTCATCGACCATATAGGCCATGCCGCTTTCACCTAAATTGATGCTGCTGATAACGTCGTTAAGGGTGTCATATTTATATACGCCCATCACGTAGAGGACAGTTTCGCCCTCCTCCTTCACAGGCATGCCCATGGTAATGCCCAGCCTGCCCTGGTAAAGGGTGGAAGAGCTGGTGGTCAGGTTGTCTGTTTCCTGCAGCAGGGCCAGAAAGCCGCTGTCCAGGCTTTCCGGCGCGCCGTCGATTCCCTGCACCAGCCGCCCGTCCAAATCATACAAGGCGATGGTGTAAAGCTCATAAATTTCAGCGGCTTCTTCCAACACAGCCATGCGGCTTTCCGCGGTTGCCGCCGCGTCCGGCTGCGGCTCCCCTGTTTCGCCTGATCCAGCAGCGGCTGCCTCGTGCATCCGGGCGTCGCCGGCAATGGTCATCATGCGGTCTGCCAGCATGTGGATGTTGGCCTCCACCGTTTTAGCCGACTGCCGGGCCATTGGCTGAAGGCTGTCCAACAAAATATTGTTGGCAAGCGACTGCATGGAAACGGCCATAATAGCACAGCTAATGACCACCAAAATCAGGATATTAAGCGTGGTGTTCCTCAATATCCTTTTATTCAGGCTCCGTTTTATCCCCCGGCTGGCCAGGGGATCCCTTTGCTTTCCCGTCACGTTCCTGTCGCTCCTTTTCCTGATATTTTTGTCAAAAGACAGTATAAAAGCGGGAATATCCGCGTTAGGGGCGCTGCCGCATCCCGCCCCTTGGGCAGGGCGCAGGCATCATCCCCGCAATGCGGGCATTCTCGGCAAAAAACTGCATGTTCTTGCCTTCGGGGGCTTTGCGCCGCGCCAAGGGCCGAACAGCAGGTTTCAAATATGTAGTATATACCATAGATTTTGTATAAAGGGAAGTGCTTTTTTATAGGAATGTCCAGGAGAGAGAGGAAGGCCCTTCTTCTATGGGGCTTCCCCTTTTAGACATATAAAAAGCCCCCTGTGCGGACAGGCATCTGCACAGGAGGGCTTTGCTCATAGCCCGTTTTTACGCAGGCCGCTCTTGCTTATTTCGGAACGCTTTCTGCTGCGCCCGCAGGCTTTATTTGTTCTCCTGATCGCCCACGTCCATAGGATACTGGCGCATATAGGAGAGCAGCTCGTCCACTGTAGTGAAGGCAAGGCCCGTAACCGTATCGGCGGCGCCATAATAGATGGTGATGCGCCCGGTTTCCGGATCCGTCAGGGTGGCGCAGGGGAAGGTAACGTTGGGCACGTCCCCAGTCAGTTCGTAATCCACCTCAGGCCCGAACACATAGAAGCTGCCCCGCTCCTTCACAATCCAGGGGCGGTCGATGTCCAGGAGGGCCACGCCAAAGCGGTACACAAAGCCATTGCAGGAATTGAGCACGCCATGGTAAATCATCAGCCAGCCTTCGTCCGTCTCAATGGGGGTAGGCCCGGGGCCGACCTTCTTGGACTGCCAGCCGTTTGCTGTGCCAAAGAGGAAGCGGTGCTTGCCCCAATAGCACAGGTCAGGGGATTCACTGTAGAAAATGTCCCCGAAAGGTGTGTGGCCTGTGTCGCTGGGGCGGCTGACCATGGCGAAATTCCCGCCGATTTTCCGGGGGAACAGCACACCGTTGCGGTTATAGGGCAGGAACGCGTTCTCAAGCTGGTAGAAGGTTTTGAAGTCGTAGGTGTAGCCCACACCGATGGTGGGGCCATGATAGCCGTTGCACCAGGTGATATAATACCTGTCCTCAATGAAGCACACCCGGGGATCATACCGGTACTCCTTGCGGATAACGTCCTTCTCCCCTTCAAAGACAATAGGCTCATGGTTGATGTCCCAGTGTACGCCGTCCTTGGAGAACCCGGCGAAGATGTCCATCTCCACGCCCCGGTTGTCGCACCGGAACACGCCTGCGTAAGCATCGCCAAAGACCACCACGGCGGAATTGAAGATGCTGTTGGAGGTGGGGATGGCGTCCCGCTTGATGATAGGGTTCGCGTCATACCGCCACACAGGCTTTTCGTACCCCGCGGGCTTGTCCTGCCAGGGCATGTTGGGCAGGGCGGGCCTGCCGATAATTTTTGCCATACTGCATACGCTCCTTTTCAATACATTCCCAGCAGGCCCCTTTTCCTGGAAGCCCGCCGTCACTATGTATTATATCCCTCCCGGGCCTAAAAAGCAAGGCGGGGAGAGAAAAACAGATGCGCCCCAGCGCCCCTGTTTTCCCTGCCTCAGGCGCCGAACAGCTCCTTTGCCCTTTCCATGTGCTCGATAATCTTCACCCCAAAGGGGCACCTTTCCTCGCAGGCGCCGCAGGCAATGCAGTCCCCAGCTTTGACGGAAAGGGCGGCATAATGCTCCCGCACCGTCTCCGGCACCATGCCCTGGGCCGCGCACAAATCGGCAAATTTGTTTACGGTGGCAATGTCAATGCCCGCGGTGCAGGGGGCGCAGTGCCCGCAGTACATGCATTTGTCTGTAAAGGGGTGGGCCGGACAGCCGCTGAGCAGCCCGGCATAGTCCTTTTCCTCCTCCGGCGCTTCGCTATAGGCCGCGGCCTGCAGAAGCTCTTCCATGCTTTGCGCGCCGCAGAGCACAGAGGCCACCCCGGGGCGGGTCAGGCAGTAGTGCAGGCACTGGATAACCGTCATGGCCGCGCCAAAGGGGGATTCCCCGGTCTTAAGCAGCGCGCCGCCGCCATAGGGCTTCATGACGGTAAGGGCCACGCCCTGGCTTTCGCACAGGCTGTAAAGCTCCAGGCGCTCCGGATCTGTGGAGGACAGCACGTCCGGGGCCTCATAGGTGGATTTTTCAAAAAGGGTGTTTACGTCCTCGCTGGGGGGCAGGATGTCGTAAGCCGGGTTGACGCTGAACATGATAACGTCTATAAAGCCTGTTTTGGCCGCCTGTATGGCTATCCGGGGATTGTGAGTGCTCATGCCCAGGTGCCGGATTTTCCCCAGGGCCTTCTGCTCCTTGGCAAACCGGATGACTTCCCCGGAAAACACCTCATCAAAATCCTTCTGCTCGTCCACATAGTGAACCATGCCCACGTCGATGTAGCTTGTGTCCAGCCTGTCCATTAAATCCGCGAAGGCAGCTTTTACCTCCCCCATGTCCCGGGTGCGTTTATACTGCCCGTCAATCCAGGCAGAGCACAGGTGGGCCTGGAGGATGAACTTGTCCCGGCGGCCCTGCATGGCCTTGCCAAAGGAGCTGCGAATGTATGGCTCGGGGTTATAAAGGTCAAAGTAATTGACGCCAGCCTTTAGGGCGGCGTTTATCAGCTCCTGGGCAAAGGCGTCGTCCTGGTTGACAAAGGCCTCGCTGCCCAGCCCGATTTCACTGACAGAAAGGCCTGTGCGGCCTAAAATCCTGTTTTTCATGTGGCTTCCTCCTATTCGTTTCCTGCCTTTACTATAGTGGAAACTGGATGAAAACGCAAGGGGGAATTCTGGATTTCATTGTGAATTTTTTGCAGGCGGCCTTACCGCCCTGCCCTTCCCCCGCAGGCTTTCACCAGCGCTTCATGGGCCGCCGCCATCACCCCCAGCAGTACAAGCAGGTAGAAGGGGAACAGCGCCGGGGAAAAATGATCTGCCAGCACGCCGAAGAAGGGCGGCATCAGGCAGGTGCCCACATAGGCGCTTGCCATCTGCACCCCAATAATGGCCTGGGACTTGTCCGCCCCAAAGTTTGCCGGGGTGGCGTGAATAAGGGAGGGGTACACAGGGGCGCAGCCCAGGCCGATGAGGATAAGGCCCGCCAGGGAGGCCATCTCCCCCAGGGGCAGCAGCATGGCGGCAACCCCTATGAGGATAACGCACTGGCCCAGCCGCACCATCTGGATGTCGCTGAACTTCAGGGTGAGGAAGCCGCTTAAAGCCCTTCCAGCGGTGATGCCGATAAAGAACATGCTGGCAAAGGCAGCCGCCGTCTCAGGGGCCACCCCTTTTTCCAGCACCAGATAGCTTGCCGCCCAGAGGTTGGCTGTCTGCTCCACAGCGCAGTAACCAAAAAAGCAGAGCATCACCGCCCTGGCCCCGGGGATGCGGACAATCTCCCCCAGGGAAAGGGGCTTCCCGGCAGGCGTTTCCGCCCCGGCCTGGGCGGAAGGTTTTTTCCACAGCCCCAGGCTGAAAAAGAGGACGGCTGTCAGCACCACCTGCAAAATGCCGATGTACCGGTAGCCTGCCCCCCAGCCCTGGGTGCCTGTAAGGGCGTATCCCATAATATACGGCCCGGCGGCAGCGCCCACGCCCCACATGCAGTGGAGCCAGCTCATGTGGCGGCTGGCATAGTGGAGGGCCACGTAATTATTCAGGGCCGCGTCCACGCTGCCAGCCCCCAGGCCATAGGGAACGGCCCACAGGCAGAGCATCCAAAACTGCCCGCTGACAGAAAACCCGAACAGGGCCGCTGCCGTCATGGCAACGCTCAGGGCCGTCACCTTCCCGGCCCCCAGCAGCCGGGTAAGCCGGTCGCTTTGCAGGCTGGAAACCACCGTCCCCAAAGCGATAATCATAGACACAATGCCCCCAAAGGAAACAGGTACGCCCAGTTCCCCATACATGGAGGGCCAGGCCGCCCCCAGAAGGGAATCGGGCAGGCCCAGGCTGATAAACGCCACATAAATAATACTGAGCAGAAGCGAAGCCATAAAAAGCCTCCTTTAGAAATAGGTTTGTTTTCCCATTATAGCAGTGTTTTTTCAGGAGATCCAGCCAGAATCGAGGAAAAAAATATAAGAATCCTGCAAAAATGCCGAAAAAGAAAGCCGAAAGCAAAGCTTCCGGCCTTCTGGGTTTCCTTATTTATGGTACAGCCTGTTGGTCTGGTAGGTAGGCTCGCAGGTCAGGTTCACCCCCAGCTTGCGGAAGACGGTTTCATCCACATGGGAGAGGATAACCGAAGCGTGGGCCTCGCAGCCCCGGAGCTTTTTAAGCTGCCGCATGGCAAGCTCTGCGGTGGGGTTGGTGGCGGCGCAGATGGACAGGGCGATTAAAATCTCGTCTGTGTGCAGCCGGGGGTTGCGGCTGTCCAGGTGCTGGGTTTTCAGCTTCTGGATAGGCTCAATGATAATGGGGGAAATCAGGTGGATATTCTTCTGAATGCCTCCCAACTCCTTCAGGGCATTTAAGAGGGCGGCGGCAGAGGCCCCCAGCAGGGGCGTGGTTTTGCCTGTAACCACCCGGCCGTCCGGCAGGCTGATGGCGGCGGCAGGCATACCGGTTTCCCCGGCCCGGGCCATGCAGGCGGTAACCACAGGCCTGTCCTCCGGCTTAATACCGGCCCGGTTCATCAGCAGCTCGATTTTATACACCACTTCCCCGTCCCCGGTGCCCTGGCGCTTATCGCACCGGGCGCTGTAATAGCGGCGGATGATTTCCTGCAGGGAGGCCTCGCAGCAGGCCCCATCGTCTATAATGCAGTTTCCCGCCATGTTCACCCCCATGTCCGTAGGGGACTTATAGGGGGACTCCCCGGCAATCTTCTCGAAGATGGCGTTGAGCACCGGGAACACCTCAATATCCCGGTTATAGTTGACAGAGGTTTCGCCGTAAGCTTCCAGGTGGAAGGGGTCTATCATGTTCACGTCGTTGAGATCGGCGGTGGCGGCCTCATAGGCCAGGTTCACAGGATGGGTCAGGGGCAGGTTCCAGATGGGGAAGGTTTCAAACTTCGCATACCCAGCCTTAATGCCCCGGCGGTGCTCATGGTATAGCTGGCTTAAGCAGGTGGCCATTTTCCCGCTGCCCGGGCCGGGGGCGGTTACCACCACCAGGGAGCGGCTTGTCTCCACATATTCGTTTTTCCCAAAGCCCTCCCCGCTTACAATCAGCGGGATATTGGAGGGATAGCCTGGGATGGTGTAGTGCCGGTACACCTTCACCCCCAGTCCCTCCAGCCGGCTTTGGAAGGCCTGGGCGCCGGGCTGGGCGGCATACTGGGCCAGCACCACGCTGCCCACATACAGGCCGATTTCCCGGAAGGCGTCGATAAGCCGGAGCACGTCCAAATCGTAGGTGATGCCCAAATCCCCCCGCACCTTGTTTTTCTCAATGTCAGAGGCGTTTATCACAATGACAATCTCCGCCTGATCCTTCAGCTCCAGGAGCATGTTGATTTTGCTGTCCGGCTTAAAGCCCGGCAGCACCCGGGAAGCGTGGTAGTCGTCAAAAAGCTTTCCCCCAAACTCCAGGTACAGCTTCCCTCCAAAGCGTTCGATGCGATCCCGGATATGCTGGGACTGCGTTTGCAGGTATCTGTCGTTGTCAAACCCCGTTTTCATCCTCATTACTGCCCCTTTCTCCACTGTTTGCCTGCCGCTTTACACCTTTTTTGCCGGCAACAAAAAAACCAACCCCCTGCCTGGCGGGCGGGGGCCTTTTACCGTTTGTTTTCAGTTGCCTTGCAATAGTATACCACATTCCGGGCCGCCGCGCAAGATGGGCAGGCCCTGGTTTGGGCAGCTTTTTGTGGGCATTTCACAACGCGCCCCGGGGGGAATTTTATCACTTTTCACACGTTGACTTTTTTCCTGCAATTCACTATAATTGTTAGGATACGAATTTTTTGAGAGTGGGAAAACCCAAAAACGTTTTGGAAAGGATGATGTGCATGGCAGGAAAATGGTCATCTATGTTCGGCGCGCAGGATATGACCCAGGGCAGCCCGGTGGGCAATCTTGTGAAATTTTCAGTGCCGCTGCTTATCGGCAACCTGGCCCAGCAGCTTTACAGCACAGTGGACTCCATTGTGGTGGGAAATTATGTAGGCGACGGGGCTTTGGCGGCAGTGGGGGCCAGCGGCCCTATTTTAAACCTGCTGCTGGTGCTTTTTATGGGCATTTCCGTAGGCGCCAGCATTATGGTGTCCCAGTATTACGGCGCCGGGGAGCGGGACAACCTTTCGGAAACCGTAGGCACCACCATCACAGCCACCCTGGTTTCCTCCATTTTTATCATGGTGCTGGGGCCGCTGATCACCCGGCCTGTAATGGCCCTGCTGGACACCCCGGCGGATATCTATGAGATGTCCTGCACCTATCTGGTGATTTTGTTCGCGGGCATCATCGGCTGCGCCTACTATAACATTATTTCCGGCATTCTCCGGGGCCTGGGGGATTCCATCATGCCCCTTATTTTCCTCATTGTGGCCTGCGTGCTCAACATCATACTGGACATCTGGTTTGTGGCAGGCTTCCAGATGGGGGTTGCCGGCGTTGCCTGGGCCACCATTATCGCCCAGGCGGTTTCCGGGGCGCTGTGCCTGTGGCGGCTGATGCGCATGAAGGACGTGCTTACCGTAAACCTCCACACCCTGCGTCCCAAGGGGCTTTTTGTGAAAAAGCTGGTGCAGCTTGGCCTGCCCAGCGGCCTGACCCAGGCCATTTTCTCCTTTGCCATGATTATTATCCAGTCCCTGACCAACTCCTTCGGCACCGCCGTTATCGCCGCCAATACGGTGGTGATGCGCGTGGACGGCTTTGCCATGATGCCAAACTTCACCTTTGGCACCGCCATGACTACATACACAGGGCAGAACATCGGCGCAAACCGGGTAGACCGGGTGGAGGAGGGTACCAAGGGCGGCCTGAAGGTGGGCCTTGCGGTGTCTGTCATCCTGGTGGGGCTTATCCTGCTTTTTGGCAAGTACCTGATGGAAATGTTCACGTCCACGCCTGAGGTCATTGATCTGGGCCAGCAGATGCTGCGCACTCTGGCTGTGGGCTATGTGGCCATGGCTGTCACCCAGATTCTCTCCGGCGTTATGCGCGGGGCAGGCGACACCATGACCCCCATGTGGATTTCCATCATCACCACCGTTATCGTCCGGGTGCCCATCGCCTACGGCCTGGAGTTCCTCACCCGGCCCGAGGGCGGCGCCATGGGTTCCGGCGCGCCCACGCCCCTGTTCCTCTCCCTGCTGCTGTCCTGGGTTATCGGCGCGGTGCTGACAGCTATTGCCTATAAGATGGGCAAATGGAAGAAAAAATCTATTATCGCTGCAGAAAAGTAAATTCCCTATAAAAAGGAAACAGCGCAGGCTTTACGGCCTGCGCTGTTTCTTTTTGCTGGGATTATGCATCCTGCTTGGAGGCGCTGGCTTTCAGCCTGCGGTACACCACCAGCAGGGCCGGAACATAGAGAAGCATCTGCACCGCCGCATGTGCCATGCTGAGCGGGTATGGCGCGAAGTGCCTGCCGAAGAAATAGCTGGAAGCCATGGCGCAGGGCAGGAACAGCCCCAAAGCCCAGTCCAACATTTCAATGAAAAAGGGGGCCTCCTGGCGGGAGACAATTTTACCCGCGAAGTACCAAACCACCCCGGCCACCTGTATAATCATGCTGCTCCATATAACGGAATCCTCCTGGCTGTCATACCAGCCCCCAAAAGCCAGCAGCAGCCCAATGGCCATAAGCCCTGCCGACACCACATACTGCACCTGTCCGATGCCTTTCCGATCCCAGCCGCTTTTAGGGACGGCCCTTGTTTCGCTGCCTTTTAAAAGGTAGTCTGTGGTGACGCCGAAAAACTCGCTGAGGGCCACCACCTTGCCCAGTTCCGGAACCGACTCCCCCAGCTCCCACTTGCTCACCGCCTGCCGGGACACCCCTGCCTGTTCCGCAAGCTGCTCCTGGGAAAGCCCCCGGGACTTCCGCAGGGCCTGGAGCCTTTCCCCCAGGGCCATATTGTTTTCCACTACATTGTTTTCCATATGCCTGTTCGCCTGCCTTTCTGCTTAGATAGCGCCTTCAGCATAGCATTTTTCCCGGTTGCGGGCCACCATGCAGGCTTGGAAATGCCGCAACCGGCAGTTGCGCGGCAAAAAACGCTGGCGCCGTCTTTTTTTCAAAGGCCCTGCTGGCTTCCGGGCGGCCCAAGCGCATGCGGCTGGGGCCGGGCTGCTGTACCCGCCTGCCCTCTTTAGGGGAACTGCCGGAATTCCCGGAGGAACCAAGGCTCCCCGGCAGTGAACACCCGGCCGTTCAGGTAATCCAGCGCCCCGGCGGGGGTGATAAAGCGGAACCCCAGCTTATAGGAATACAGGGCCTGATAGGGAAAGCCTGTCTTTTTGTTCACCGCGTTTTTGCCATACTTCCCGTCCCCGGCCAGAGGGTGCCCGATGGCGGCAAAGTGGGCGCGTATCTGATGGGTGCGCCCTGTAAGCAGCTCTGCCTCCAAGAGGGAAAAATCCCGCTTCTCCTCCAGCACCCGGTATTTCGTGCGGATAGACTTTCCCCCGGGCACAGGCTTTTTGCTGATATACACCCGGTTCTGGGATTCATTCTTCTGGAGGTATCCTGTCAGCAGCCCCTCTTTTTCCTCCATGCGCCCGCACACCACGCACAGGTATTTCTTTTCCAGCTCCCTGTCCTTCACCTTCTGGTTCATCACCCGCAGGGCCTCCGCGTTTTTTGCCGCCATGACGATGCCCCCTGTGTTCCGGTCAATGCGGTTGATAAGGGCCGGGGCAAAAGAGTTCTCTGCCTGGGGGTCATATTCCCCCCGGTCGTAAAGCAGGTGCTGCACCCGGGCGATAAGGGAATCGAAGTGGTAGTGCTCGTCCGGATGGACGATAAGCCCTGGCTTTTTATCCAGCAGCAGAAGGTTTTCGTCCTCATAGACAATGGACAGGGCTTTGGGGGCCTTGAGGAAATCATGGCTTTCCGGCGCCTTCTGGAAAAAATCCTCCTGCCAGTACAGGGTGAGCACATCCCCCTCCCGCAGCCGCTGGTCGGCCTGGCACCGTTTGCCGTTCAGCTTCACATCCTTTGTCCGCACGCATTTATACAGCACCGCCGGAGGCAGGTTTGGATAAGCTTTCAGCAGGAACTTATCCAGCCGTTGCCCTCCGTCGTTTTTTTCAATGGCAACCGTTCTTCTTGGCATGTCCATGCCCCTTTCCACCCTTTTTTCTCCTTCCCATTATTTCATATTTTTCCCCATAAATCAAGGCCGCCCTCCGGCAGGACGCGGCTTAGGCGGAAAAGTTTTTAGGCGGTTCCTCCTGCCTTATTGTGAGATTGCCTTTACAAACCGGCCCTTTTGGTTTATTATAGTCAAGGACGCAAAACCTGAAAAGGAGGGATTCCGGTGCTGTACTGCAAGCGCTGCCAGTCTGTCTGCGAGGACTATGAACACCGCTGCCCCAACTGCAAAAGCAACAAACTCCGGGAGGCTCTGGAGGAGGACTTCGTTTTTCTCCAGCGGGCAGATTTGTATACGGCGGGCCGCCTGGAAAGCCTGTTTGCGGAACACGATATAGACTGCCGCCTGGAGTCTTTTTCCAAGGGCAGGCCGGTGCCCCTGTATGACAGCGAGATTATGCCCACAGACAAAAGCGTTTTTGTGCCCTTCCGGGATCTCTCCGCCGCCCGGGAGCTTTCCGCCGCCCTGTGCCGGGAGCTGGAGGAGGACGATCCTGCGCCCCAATGGGAGGAAATGTCCAGCAAAAAGCGGCTGGTGGTGCAGTCCCTTTCTGCCCTGGCCTTTATCCTGGTTATCATCTGCGTGGTGTTCGCGGCGGACGGCATTGCCAACTGGCTGAAATCCCTTTGGTTCGGATAACCCCAAACAGTTTTCAAGGGGGCGGCCCCGCCCCTTGCCATATCATTCTGTATCAGGAAAGGAAGAAGAAAGATGAAAGATTTACAGAGAGACACCCTTTGCATCCACGCGGGCTATAAGCCCGGAAACGGGCAGCCCCGGGTGATGCCCATTGTCCAGAGCACCACCTACACCTATGAAAGCTCCCAGGAAATGGGGGATCTTTTCGATTTAAAGGCAGAAGGCTTTTTTTACACACGTCTGGGCAACCCCACCAACGACTGCGTGGAGCAGAAAATCGCGGCCCTGGAGGGCGGCGTGGGGGCCATGATCACCTCCTCCGGCCAGGCGGCCTCCCTGCTGTCTGTGCTGAACATCTGCACAGCAGGCCAGCACATGGTCTGCTCCAGCGCCATCTATGGCGGCACCTTCAACCTGTTTTTCAAAACCATTAAGGAAATGGGGGTGGAGGTTACCTTTGTGCCCCCCACCGCTTCCCTGGAGGAGCTGCGGGCCGCCATGCAGGAGAACACCCGCTGCGTCTTTGCGGAAACCCTCTCCAATCCCTCTTTGGTGGTCACAGACCTGGAGCTGTTTGCCCAGGCCGCCCATGAGCATGGCGTGCCCCTGATTGTGGACAACACCTTCCCCACCCCCATCAACTGCCGGCCTATAGAGTTTGGGGCTGACATTGTGGTACACTCCACCACCAAGTATATGGACGGCCACGCCGTACAGGTGGGGGGCGTGATTGTGGACTCCGGGAAGTTTAACTGGGATAACGGCAAATTCCCCGCCCTGACAGAGCCGGATGAATCCTACCATGGAGTGGTGTACACCAAGCAGTTCGGCCCTGCCGCCTATATCGCCAAGGCCCGCTGCCACCTGATGCGGGATCTGGGCGCCCAGGCCGCGCCCATGAACGCCTTCCTTTTGAACCTGGGCCTGGAAACCCTGGCCCTGCGCATGGAGCGCCACTGCCAGAACGCCCAGAAGGTGGCGGAATACCTCCAGTCTGATCCCCGCGTTTCCTGGGTGAACCATCCCGGCCTGCCGGGCAACCCGTACTATATCCTTGCCCAGAAATATATGCCCCATGGCTCCTGCGGCGTGGTGGCTTTTGGCATCAAGGGCGGCAGGGAAGCGGCCCAGAAATTTATGGACAGCCTGGAGCTGGCCTCTGTTGTCACCCATGTGGCAGACCTGCGCACCTGCGTGCTCCATCCCGCCAGCACCACCCACCGCCAGCTTTCTGACCAGCAGCTTCAGGAGGCCGGCGTGCCTGCCGACCTCATCCGCCTCTCCGTAGGCATCGAAAACCTGGAGGACATTTTGGCAGATTTGAAGCAGGCCATTGAAAAAGCCGGCAAGGCCTGAGGCGGCGTTTTTTCCAAGGCTTGCAGTGATGACAAATGGGTGACAATTCAGGAACAAATTCTTTCAAAACAACTGTTTTTGCCCGGATTTTACCACGTTTAACAGTTTGTTCACAATTTGCTTTTTGCCCTGTTTTTCTCCCGATAAATACAAGAAAGGGGCGGCAAAATCCCTCTGCCGCGCAAAGATCCCCATGAAGAAAAAGCAGAAAGAAGAAAGCTATTATGACGACCCCAGCCTGCCGGAGGAGCTTTTATACCTGGACGATCCGGAAAGGCTGATACGGGAGGGGGACGACACCCCGGACACCCCTAAAAAGCGCCGCCAGAACTGGATGAACCGGAATATGTCCTTTATGATGGGCGCGCTGGCGCTGATGCTGGTGCTGGGGGTGCTGCTGTATACCCTGTTTTTGCAGTCCGGGCCTGACTACATTGTAGGGCTGGTCACTTCCTACACCATGCCGGAGCCAGGGCGCAAACAGTTGGAGGAGCTGCTCACCTCCTATGCCGACGACCGCAACGGGGACGGCAGGGTGATGGTGAAGCTGCAGACGTACACCTTTGTGCCCGGCACTACAGACCAGGCCCAGCGGGAGGAATCGCTGCTGGATTTACAGGTGAGCCTGATAAGCGACGAGTGCATGATTTTCCTCCAGGACAAGGGCGCCCTGCATGAGGTTGCCGGGGAGATGGACGGGAAGCTTCAGTATACAGACGGCACAGCCATGCCCCAGGGGGCAAAGGATTTCGAGAAGGCCCTCATCCCCTGGGGGGACTGCAAGGCCCTTTCCGCCTTCCAGCCGGACGAAAGCAGGCTGAACCTGTGGGATCCACAGATTTACCTGGAGCTGTGCCAGTCTTTGAACGTAACGCTCCGGGGGGCGGCGGGCACCATCCTGGCAGACCCGGACGTGTCTGCCTATCACGCCGCCAGCGCCGCCTTTGTGGAGCGGCTGAAAAGCGGGGAGAAGCCCTAACCTCCTCCCTTGCCGCCTGCCAGGGCCAGGGAGGGCACAGGGCCTACCACCAGGGTTTCTGCCAGCACAGTGGAGGTGGATTCCTCCACCTTGGCTTCAAAGCGGCGGGATTGGGAATAGGCATAGGCGGTTACGGTCATGGTAATCCTGTGCAGGCTCTGGTTTACCCCGGCGGTGGTGAACTCTGTGTCAAAGCGGAGGTTGGCAGAGCCTTCAAAAGCCATGCGCACCGGCACGCAGAAGCCCCTGCCGTTTAAGATCCTAATGCCTGTCAGGCTGCCCAGGGGCACCTTTATTTCCCTGCGCCCGTTCAGGCTTTGGGAAAGCCGTTCCAGCACCCTGGCTTTTAGCTGGTTCAGGGCATGTGGATTGGCGCTGGCGGCGGTAATCTGGCCTTTGCTGTCCCGTTCCACCTGTATGTAAGGGCTTTCTTCCCCGGCCATTTCCTCCTCCACCGCCTGCGTTAGGCATTCCAGCACATAGCCCCGGGCCGCTTCCTCAATAAGCTCTGGCGACAGGGCGGCAAGGCCCCGTTCCCAGCACAGCGTCCAGAGGGCGCACAGCAGCAGTGCCAGCCCTACGGCCCCAAAGGCCCTTTTGTGCCGGGCCGGGGGCCTGCGGCGTCTTTTCCATCTCATAGGCCACCTCCATAATAGCCGCACAGCTTGAAAAGATCCGTTTCCAGGCTGTGCATGTTGATTCCCGCTATTGTATGCGGATGAAAATATTTTGTGCGGGGAAACTTTTAGAGTAAGAAACCTGCCGGAACCGATGGATAAGCCAGTACTTTTATATTGTCAATCAAAAAGCACAGGAGGGAACAGCCCATGGACAGGGAAGCCGCACAGCAGGAGATCGAAAAGCTGCGGGAGGAAATACGCTATCACAGCCGGAAGTATTACACAGAGGATGACCCGGAAATAAGCGACTTTGCATACGACGGGCTGTTTAGGCGGCTGGAGGACTTGGAGGCAGCGTTTCCCGAGCTTGTGACAGAGGATTCCCCCACGAACCGCATAGGCGGGGCGGTGTACAACACCTTTGCCCCGGTGGTACACCAGGTGCCGCTGGAAAGCCTCCACGACGCCTTCTCCCAGGAGGAGCTGCGGGATTTTGACCGCCGGGTGCGGGAAACAGCAGGGCCGGTGGAATATGTGGTGGAGCCGAAATTTGACGGGCTTTCCGTTGCCCTGGAATATGTGGACGGGGTATTCACCCGGGGTTCCACCCGAGGGGACGGCGTGACAGGGGAGGACGTGACGGAGAACCTGCGCACCATCCAGAGCATTCCCAAGCGCCTCACAGAGCCTGTGCCCTTTATGGAGGTGCGGGGGGAGGTGTTCCTCTCTGACGGGGACTTTGAAAAGCTGTGCCAGCGCCAGGAGCTTTTGGGGGAAAAGCTTTTTAAAAACCCCCGCAACGCTGCCGCCGGATCCCTGCGGCAGAAGGATCCCCGGGTGACAGCCGGGCGGGGGCTGTCCATTTTCGTCTTTAATGTCCAGCAGATACAGGGGGAAACCCTTTCAGGCCATGAGCAGTCCCTCAAGCGGCTGGAGGCTTTGGGCTTTCCTGTGTGCCCCATTTTCCATAAAGCCACAGACATGGAGGACATCCTCCGGTTTATCGGGGATTTGGGGGACAGGCGGGGGGAGCTTGCCTTCCCCATAGACGGGGCGGTTATCAAGGTGGACAGCTTTGCCCAGCGGGAGGAGCTGGGCAGCACCGCCCGGTTCCCCCGGTGGGCGGAGGCTTTTAAATACCCCCCCGAGGAAAAGGAAACCACCCTGACGGACATTGAAGTGAATGTGGGCCGCACCGGGGTGCTGACTCCTACAGGCGTTTTTGAGCCTGTAACCCTGGCGGGCACCACTGTCAGCCGGGCCACCCTCCACAACCAGGATTTCATCGCGGAAAAGGATATCCGCATCGGTTCCCGGGTGATTATGCGCAAGGCCGGAGAGATTATCCCGGAGGTGGTGTCTGTGGTGGAGAATCCCCCGGAAAGCGTCCCCTTCCTGCTGCCGGACAGGTGCCCTTCCTGCGGGGAGCAGGTGTCCCGGGAAGAAGGGGAGGCGGCTGTCCGCTGCACAAACCCCCAGTGCCCGGCCCAGCTTCTGCGGAACCTCATCCACTTTGCCAGCCGGGACGCCATGGACATCGACGGACTGGGTCCTGCCCTTTTAGAGCAGCTTGTGGGGGAAGGGCTGGTGTCCTCCCCGGCGGATCTGTACACCCTGGAGGCAGGTCGGCTGGAGAAGCTGGAGCGCTTTGGGGAGAAGAGCGCGGAGAACCTGCTGGCAGCGCTGGAGAAATCGAAGCAAAACGATCTGTACAGGCTGGTGTTTGCCCTGGGCATCCCCCATATCGGCGTAAAAAACGCCCAGGTGCTCTGCGGCAGGTTCCCTTCCATGGAGGCCATCCTGGCGGCCCAGGAGGAAGAACTGAGCGCCATAGACGGCTTCGGGGAGGTGAAGGCCCGGGCTGTGGCGGAGTTTTTCTCCCACGAAAGCACCCGGAACCTCCTGGCCCGGCTGGAAAGCCTGGGGCTGAACCTGAAAGCCCAGGCCCAGGCCCCTGCTGGGAACACCCTTGCCGGGCAGGCCTTTGTGCTTACAGGCACCCTGCCCACCCTTTCCCGGAAAGAGGCCTCCGTCCTGATTGAACGGGAAGGGGGCCGGGTGACAGGCTCTGTGTCGAAAAAAACCAGCTTTGTGCTGGCAGGGGAGGAAGCAGGCTCCAAGCTGGAAAAGGCACTGGCTTTGGGAATCCCCGTGCTCTCTGAGGAGGAATTTTTGCACATGCTTCCCTAACGTTGCACCTAAGACGCGGGGGACTAGGATGGTTTTTCCGCCGCAAAATTTGCGGCTTGCGTGTATGGTCGCGTGCCTGGGATGCTCCCGGAGATGGCGAAAAAATGTTAAATTTGGTTTTAGAATCAAATCCTTTTTAAAAGGATTTGCAGGGTGTGAGGTGAGCGTGTGCCAGTGGCACACATATGCGAACCGGCCGAACCGTTCTGACCCGACCGAGTCGGCAGACGAGACCAGGCGAGAAGTGTCTCACGGCCTTAAGGCAGGAATGTGGAATGTTAAAGAAAGGCGGCATATTTATGAAAGCAGGCGTGAAGCATTTATACGGGGCGGGCTGGGAACAGGAAAAGGCCCGGTATGAGGAGATTCGGGCGGGGTTTGAAACCTTCTTCGGCGATTCCCAGGGGGCGCGCTTTTTCAGCGCCCCGGGCCGCACGGAGATCGGCGGCAACCACACTGACCACAACCATGGCAGGGTGCTGGCCGCTGCCATCAACCTGGACGTGGTGGGCATGGCAAAGCCTAACGGCCTGGAGGTTATCCGGCTGAAATCGGTGGAATATGACCGGGTGGACGAGGTGGACATTACAAGCCTTGCCCCCAACCAGTCGGACTATGGTTCCCGCTCCCTTATCCGGGGCATCTGCGCCCGGTGCAAGGAGCTGGGCTATGAAATTGGCGGCTTCGACTGCTTTACCAAGACCCGGGTGCTGAAAGGCTCTGGCCTTTCCAGCTCCGCCGCCTTTGAAATTTTGGTGGTGACGGTGGTGAGCTGCCTGTTTAACGGGGGAGAAATCGATCCGGTGACAGCCGCCATGATAGCCCAGTATGCGGAAAATGTGTATTTTGGCAAACCCTGCGGGCTTTTAGACCAGATGGCAAGCTCTGTAGGCGGGGTGACCGCCATGGACTTCCACGATCCCCAAAAGCCTGTTATCGAAAAGCGGGAGTTGGATTTGGCGGCTTACGGCTATGCCCTTTGCGTGGTGGACACCGGCGGCAACCATGCAGACCTCACCGATGAATATGCCGCCATCCCGGCGGAGATGAAGAAGGCCGCTGCCTTTTTCGGTAAGGAATTTTTGCGGGATGTGGACGAGAAAGAATTTTATCAGAACATAAAGGCCCTGCGCGCCGCTGCCGGGGACAGGGCTGTTTTGCGGGCCATGCATTTCTTTGATGACGACCGCCTGGCGGCAGCGGAAGCCAAGGCCCTGGAGCAGGGAGACTTTGAGGGCTTCCTCCGGATGGTGCGGGATTCCGGGCGCTCTTCCCTCATGCGCCTGCAAAACGTGTTCGCAAGCTCCGCCCCGGCGGAGCAGGGCATCACCCTGGCGCTGGCTGTGGCAGAATCCCTGCTGCAGGGCAGGGGGGCCTGCCGTGTACACGGGGGCGGCTTTGCAGGCACCATGCAGGCCTATGTGCCCTTAGATCTGCTGGACGCCTACCGGGAGGGCATGGAGAAGGTGTTCGGGGAAGGCGCCTGCCACGTGCTCTCTGTCCGGGACGTGGGCGGCGTAGAAGTTGAACTGTAAAAGCATAAAAAGAGATCCCGCGCCAGCAGGCGCGGGATTCTTTTTATGTCTGCCTTTTTTGAACTGCGTTAACAATAAATCACGCCCAGCGGTTTGGCACGCAACCTTGCGCACCAAATTTAATCAGCGTAGAATACTTTTTTGAAACTAGGCGGCTCAGCCGCTCAACTTGAAAATCGGGATGTACCGATTTTCAAGTGCGTTAACTATATTCAGCGGCTCTCTACCTCAAAGAGCCTGTCCTGGCGGCCTTCATCCTCAAAGGCGTGGTTATACTGGAGCATGGCATACTCATGCAGGAGGCTGTCGTAAGGGGTTTCTTCTTCGTTTTTATAAACCTTCCCCTCCTTGTCTATCATCCCCACTGCCGTTATTACCGGCAGGGTTTGCCGAAGCTCCTCTAAAAATTTTGTATAGGCTGTGCCCTCTAAGCCCGCCGCCCGCAACAAGAGACCGGAAAGGTAATTCAGGCTGATGCTCTCTATTTCTTCCCCTTCCAGGGGGTAATTTGCCCAGATGAAGAAAGGCACCTGGTATTTGCGCATCATGGTTTCAATGTTGACGGCGTCATCGTCTGTCCCCAGCAGCTCCTGCACAAAGCCCGGCTCCAGGTTGGGCCAGTGATCCCCAAAGAACACCACCACAACCGGATCTGGCTGCCTGGCAAAATAGTCCAGCAGAAATTCCAGCGCTGTGTCCGATTTTTTCGTCAGGCTCAGGTACTGCTCTGCTTGGGGGAACTTCCCGGGATAGTCTGTAAGCTGTACAGTGGTTTCATACTCCTCGTCCTCATAGCCGCCGTGGTTCTGGATGGTCACATTAAAGAGGAACAAAGGGCTGTCTCCTCGGTTTTCATATTCATATATCACCTGATCATAACAGGAACGGTCGCTGGTCAGGCCATGCTCATAGCGCCGGGGCACGTCAAAAACAGAGGCGTCTATAAACTCGTCAAAGCCTAGATAGGGATAGGCCTCGTCCCGCTGCCAGGCAGAACGCCTGCCCGGGTGTACCGCCAGGCAGCGGTAGCCATAGCTTTTCAGGATGCTGGGCAGGCCCGCCTGCTCGTGGTCGATATACTGCTGATAGGGCTTGCTGCTGACAGGCAGGAAAGCTGTGGTGTTGCCGGTGAGGAACTCATACTCGCTGTTGCAGGTGTTGCCCCCGTATACAGAGGAATAAGCTGTGCCCCATACAATCTGGCCCGAGGCTTCCAGAGAGTGGATAAAGGGCAGGTTGTCCGGGGTGAAGGACATGCCGCCTACCCGGGAGAAATCTGTCATGGACTCGTTCATAATGGCAATGATGGTGGGGGGCTTTTCCGGGCTGCCCAGCATTTTGGGGCTTTCCTTTTCTAAAAGCTCTTCCCCCAGGGCTTTTACGGCCTGGGTGGAATAGCCTTCCGGCTTTTCCACCATCACAAACTGGACGTTTGCAAAAAAGCCTGCCACAATGCCTGTCAGCTCTGAACTCACCTTCTGGTTCCAGGCCCACACGGAAATGCCCATGCTGGAAAGGATGTTGGCGGGGAACAGCAGGAAAAACAGGCCGATGGATATGCACACCGCCGTAAGGCGCTCTCCCATACGGAACCGCCGGGTGGCTGTGCCCCGTCCCTGCGGCCCGGTTTTGGAGCTGAACACAGTGAAGCACAAAAAAGCCATAGCCGCCAGGGCCATCTGCTGGGTGGGGGTGTATTCATAGCCCCCGGAAACCGCCATAGCAGTGCCTACAGACTGGAGATCCCAGGGCAGAATGGGCTGGCCCCGGAACTGCACCACAAAATAATTGGCAATGCCAAAGGTGAGGAAGGCTGCGCCCCCGGCGAAAATCGTGATCCACACCCGGCGGCACAGGGCATATATGGCGGCAAAGACCATCAGGTAGCATAAATAGTTTGCAAAGGCCTTGCGCAGGGGGAAGGTGAGGATACGGGTGCCGTTTATCAAATCCACTGCGTAGAAGGTGCCCAGGGGCGCCAGCGCCAGCAGTATCCAGCCAAAAGCCCTTCGGGCCAGGTGGGGGATGCGGAACTCCAGGAGGCAGAGGGCCGCTCCCAGCAGGGTGAGCAGAAGGTATACAGCGGCATACCAGCCATACATATGTACCTGCTCTGCTGGCTGCTCCCCCTCTGCCTGGAATTTTTCCAGCAGGAAAAAGGCCCCCGCTGCCGTCAGCAGCAGGCCGGCCATCAGCAGGTGCCACCGGCTGACGGCCAGCTCAATGCCCCACTGGCTTTTTTCGATAAACTCTCCCTGCCGCCCTTCCCGGGGCAGGGCTGTACTCTTATCATTCCTCAGTTTCAGTGCCATATCTTCCTTGTCCTTTTCGTGCGGCTGCGGGGCTTTCAGTCCTGCCGCTCCTTCTTAAAATAATCTATAATGGTGTCCGCAATGCGGCGGCTTGCCTGCCCGTCCCCGTAGGGGTTGCTGGCATGGGCCATGCGGGCATACTCTTTTTCGTCTGTAAGCAGTTCCCGGATAAGGGCATAAATGGTTTCTTCCCCTGTGCCAGCCAGCTTCAAGGTGCCAGCCGCAATGCCCTCCGGGCGCTCGGTGGTATCCCGCAGGACGATAACCGGCTTGCCCAGGGAGGGGGCCTCCTCCTGGATGCCGCCGCTGTCCGTCAGGATTAAGGCAGAGCGCGCCAGCAGGTTGTGAAATTCCACCACTTCCAGGGGCGCAATGAGACGCACCCGGTTACAGCCTCCCAGCTCTTCCTCCGCCGCTTTCTGCACCAGGGGGTTCAAATGCACGGGATATACCATCTTTACGTCCGGGAATTCCTCAATAATCCGCCGGATAGCCCGGAACATGCGGTGCATAGGTTCCCCCAGGTTTTCCCTGCGGTGGGCTGTAAGCACAATAAGCCGGGAGCCTGCGGCCCATTCCAGCAGCTCGTCGGTGTAGTCCTGCCGCACAGTGGTGGAGAGTGCGTCTATAGCGGTGTTGCCTGTCACCACAATGGTTTCCGGCCTCTTTCCCTCCCGCAGAAGGTTCTGGCGGCTTAATTCTGTAGGGGCAAAATGCAGATCCGCCATGCACCCCACAAACTGCCGGTTCATCTCCTCCGGGAAGGGGGAATACTTGTCCCCTGTGCGCAGGCCCGCTTCCACATGCCCCACCGCAATCTGGGCGTAGTAGGCTGCCAAGGCCCCGGCAAAGGTGGTGGTGGTATCCCCGTGCACCAAGACCATGTGGGGCTTTGCCTCCTGGAGCACGCTTTCCAGCCCTTTTAACACCCGGGCGGTGATGTCGGAGAGCGTCTGGCCCTGGCGCATAATGTCCAGGTCAAAGTCAGGGTGGATGGCAAAGGCCCGCAGCACCTGATCCAGCATCTGCCTGTGCTGGGCGGTAACGCACACAAGGCTTTCAATCTCCTCCCGTTTTTGCAGTTCTTTCACCAGGGGCGCCATTTTTATGGTTTCCGGCCGGGTGCCGAACACAGACAGTACACGGATTTTTTTCATAGCATTCAATCCTTCCTACAGTATACGCAAGCTTTCTCAATTTAATGTCTACAATTTTTTTACAAATCCCTTACAGGTGTGACACCTGTTTCAAGACGCGGAGAACAGAAGCGGAAACTTTTCGCTGCGGAATGCGATTCCGCGCTTACGCTTATTATCGCGTGCCCGGGGCGCTCCCGCAAGCGTGACGCTGCATCCAAGACGCGGGCAGCGTATGCGGGAATTTTTCGCCGCAAAATTTGCGGCTGCACACTCCCTCGCGTGCCCGAGACGCTCTCGGAACACATCTTCTCCGGGTATGGTGGGCCTAAATGACAACTTGGTTACAAAGATGACGAACCGTTTACAAAACCACAGGTTTAGTGCGAATAATTTTGTAATTTAATAATTTGTTCACATTTATACGGTGAATTATAATCACTGAAATGCAAGCTGTCCGGGGAAATCCTGCAAAACCGCCCGCCGCCCCAAGTGTAAAAAGGCCCGCCAAAAAGGGGGCCTTCTTGCATTACTTCCTAGCTGCTTTGCGCACTTCACCCAGGAATTTTACGTTGGAGCGCCAGAAGCGCTTTAAGCGGGAAGGCTCCCGCAAAATGCGGTACAGCCATTCCGTATTGGTCTTGACAAAAAGGGCGGGTGCCCGGCGCTTCATGCCGCTGAGCACATCGAAAGATCCCCCTACCCCCATAAGCACGCCCTTTGTAAAATCCTGCAGATGGCGGTGGATGAGAAACTCCTGGGCCGGCACGCCCAGGCCCACCAGCACCAGGTCTGGGGAGAGGATGGCAATTTCCTTCATGATGGAGTCCTTGTCCCCGTCATAGCCGTTATGGTAATGGAGGGTCATGGCGGGATAGTGGGCTTTCAGGTTTTTGGCCAGGGTGGACACCACTTCCTCCTTGGCGCCCAGAAGGTACACGCTTTTGCCGGAACGGCCCGCGCTGTGCAGCAGCTTGTCTGCCAGATCCACCCCGGTTATCCGCTCGGTAACAGGCAGGCCCAGCATCCCCATGGCCTTCACCACGCTGATGCCGTCGGGCACAATCTCCGCTTCCGCAGACAGCAGCAGCTCCCGGGCCTTTTCGTCCCGGCCCGCTGCCATCAAGATTTCCGGGTTTGCCGTTACCACGAACATGCGCCTGCCGCTTTCCATGGCGGACTCCGCCTTTTTGCAGAATTCTTCTGCGGAGCCGGGGAATACCCGGCGGAAATATTCTTCCATGGGCCAAACCTCCCTTACACTGTAACGCTATTCCTTCTCTTCGTCAAAGTCGTACAGGTTTTCCTTGCCAAAGGCTTCCGTGCTTTCAGAGGCCTTGAGGAACACCGTGATGGTCTGGAAAATCAGCTTCAAATCCTGCCAGATGCTGTAGTTTTCAATATACATCAAGTCCATAACAAGCTTGTCCTTGGGGGAGGTGTTATACTTGCCGGAGATTTGGGCAAGGCCTGTAAGCCCTGCCTTCATCCGCAGGCGGTAGGAAAATTCCGGCAGGTCGCTGGTGTATTTCTCCACGTTCTCCAGCATTTCCGGCCGGGGGCCTACCACAGTCATGTCCCCCTTTAAGATGTTCAGCATCTGGGGCAGCTCGTCTATGCGGAATTTCCGCAGGATGTTGCCTACCTTTGTGATGCGGTCGTCGTTTTCCGTCACAGACTTGTGGATGGAGTTTTCCTCTTTCATGGTGCGGAACTTGTACACCTGGAACACCCGCCCGTATTTCGTCAGGCGCTTCTGTTTGTAAAACACCTTGCCCCCGTCCTCCGCCTTGATGGCAATGGCGCAGACCAGCATAATGGGGCTGGTAAGCACCAGGGCGAACAGGGAGATGGAAATGTCCATCAGGCGCTTTATAATGCGCTGCTCCATGGTTAAGTCCTTTGCCATGTGCATCACCAGGGACTTGTCGTCCAGGGTGACGTATTTGGCCCCCTGGCTTACCACGTCGATCATCTCGAAGTTGTAATAGATGTTCTTCTGGGTCTGATAGCAGAAATCGATAAGGCTGGTGCGCTCCCGGGTGGGCACATCGTAGAGGAACACCGTGTCGTTGCGGGCTATCACGTCCAGCACCTTTGGGGAGTCATACCGCACTGTTTCCGTAATGTTATACTGCTTCTTAAAGCGCTTTATCTTGGGGATAATGCTGCCAAGGCTCTCCCGGGAGGAGGATATCACGCAGCAGCGCTCGGGCGGCTCCAGGGAAAAATAAATGAAATTGCCAAAATAAGAGAAGAAAACAATGACAATTACCTGCAGCACCATCACCAAAAGCAGCAGATGGGGCGTCTCATAGACGAAATGGTCGTTGTTAAACTGGCTGGTGTTCATAATGGACAACTGCAGGTGGGTGACCAGGTCTGTGATAATGGTGGCCAGGGCCATGGAGTGGACAATGGGCTTTGATTTCTGGGCGCCTACGGCATAGCCGCCGTACACGGACATCAGCGCAATGCCCAGCACAATAAACGTGACCATGGTGACGCCTGTGGTGCGGGAGAGGTTCCAGAGCCAGGGGTTATGGATGCCGAAAATCCCGAAGAAAATGCCGAACAGGGCGGCAAACAGGGCCAGCTTTAATATAAACACAATGGAACGCTTTAATTTTTTAATTGTATGCATGGCAAAAACTCCATCCGGCAGCGGGGAAAAATTGGCGGAAACCGCCGCGCTTTGCCCCCATTATAGCAGAACAGGGCGAAAAAAGCAAAACCTACCTTCCTATTCTTCCCGAAAGCTCTACCGCTTGTGCAGTTTCCATTTTTTTACACTATATGCGGATTCCTGCCAGAGCCGCTACCGGTTTAAATCCTTCTTTATCTGGGTGGTGGAGATTTCCGGGGTGCGGGACAGGTAAACCACCTGGCACTGCTCTTTCAGAAAGTCAAACTTCCCTTCCCAGTCGTCCCCCATAACAAAGGTGTCAATGTGGTATTCCTTTACGTCTGTCTTTTTCTGCTCCCAGTTTTCCTCCGGGATAACCAGATCCACATAGCGGATGGCCTCTAGAAGCTGCTTGCGTTTTTCATAGGAGAAATAGCATTTCTTCTGCTTTTCGTTCCAGTTAAACTCATCTGTGGACAGGGCCACTATCAGATAGTCCCCCAGCTCCTTGGCCCTGCGCAGCAGGTTGATGTGCCCGTAATGTAAAAGATCGAAGGTGCCATAAGTGATAATGCGTTTCATAAAAAAGTCGCCATGCGATACCAAAAATCCCGCAAAAAGGTGAAAGCTCCGCCCCTTTGCCCGGTATCGTTCCTTTCTGTTTATTTTTTATAGTTAACACAGTTCAAAAGAGGTATACCTCTTTTGAACCAAGCGGCATAGCCGTCCAGCTTGAAAATCGGTATCTACCGATTTTCAAGTGTGTTTACTATACCCAGCGTTGCCCGCCTTGCTTCCAGGAAGTCTGCCGTATGGCTTGCTGCCCGGCCTGTTTCCGTTATGCCAAACTCCGCCTGGAAACGTTCCAGCGCCTGGGCCTGGAAGGCTTCGTCAAAGCCCAGCACAGCCTGCTCCAGGGCGTCATTGTCCTCTGCCCGGGGATAGGGGAGCCTGTCCAAGTCAAAATAGAAGTTCCGGTCGTCCTTATAGGCGGCAATGTCGTTTACATAGAGGAAACAGGGCTTTTGGGTGTTCATATAGTCGAACATCACAGAGGAGTAATCGGTGAACAGGGCCTCGCAGGCCACGTACAGTTCCTGGATGTCCGGGTAGTCCGAGGCGTTTCGCACCACCTGGGGATCCAGGCGCAGCTCCCCGGCCCGGGCCGCTATATTGGGGTGAAGCTTTGCCAAGAGCAGCCATTCCCCCCCAAACCGCTGCCCCAGGGCCTTTGCGCACCGGGCATAGTCCATGTCGTAGGCGGAAAGGCCGTTATCCTTGCGGAAGGTGGGGGCATACAGGGCCAGCCGCTTCCCAGAGGGGATTCCCAAGGCCTCCCGCACCTTTTCCGCCACTTCCGGATGCTTTCCAAACAGCAGGTCGTTACGGGGGAAGCCGTATTCTAAAATTTCCCCTGCAAACCAGAAGGCCCGGCGGTATATTTCCGTCAGGAAGCGGCTGTTTGACAGGAACACGTCCGCCATGGCGGAATCCTTTTTCGCCGCCCTGATATAATCTGCCGGCAGGGCGTCTATAGCGTCCTTTTCAATGCGCTTTAAGGGGAAGCCATGCCAGGTTTGGACATAGCAGGTGGCCCCACGCTTCTGGGTGTAAGCCCACTTGCGGCAGCAGTCCACCCACACCCCGGCTGTACACAGGTGGTAGATGGCCTCCGGGCTTTCACAGGCCACAGGGATGATGCCCGCAGGCAGGGCGTCCTTCTGGGACATGTCCTTTACCACCCAGTACACCTTCCAGCCCCGGCGCAGCAGCTCCAGGGCAATGGCCCCGGGGCTGTCGGAAAGGCCCCGCCCGTAAAAGCTTTGGCACACGGCCTTGTTCTGATCCTTTGGCAGCAGGGAGTATAGCTGCCAAAGGCTGTTACGTTTTACTTTTTCTAAAAGGCCCACGCCCATCTCTCCTTTTCCGCCTTATTTTTCCGGCTGCCTGGGGCTGGACCGGAATTTCTTCCTGTTTCGCAGGATAACCGCCACCCGGAAGGCCAGGATGGAAAACTCTGTCACGCTGGAAAGCATGCACAAAGCCAGCAGGCCTATGCTGTGGGTAAGCCACGCAGCGGCAATGCCCAGCAGGAAAACCGCTGTGCCGAACACCACAGAGATGTTGGCATACTTTGTAAGCCCCATAGCTCCTAAGGTGGGATATCCCAGCACGTAATTGGGGAAACAGAACACCGCCACCGGCATCAGCATCCGCAGGGGCGGGGCCACGCCCCTGCCCTCCGGGCCAAGCCACAGCACCAGCAGAGGCTCCGCAAAAATGAACACTACGGCGCACCCGGCTAAAATGACCGGGTATACAAAGAGCAGGGCTTTTTTCACAATGCTAAAATTCCGGTTCTTCATCATGTGGGGGTAAAGGCTGTCCGCAATGGGGGACATGCCGGAGCGGGCCACAGTGATAACCTTGTCCGCGTTGGTGTAAAGGCCTGTTACCGCGTCCCCGGCAACAGCCTTTAAAAGCACGCCGTTTAAGCTGGAGTTGACAGAGCCTGCCACCTTGGAGAGGAAAAACTGGGAGGATTCCTTTACCTCCGCCCAGATTTCCCCAGGCCTTACCTTTGTAAAGCCCACCTTCACCCGGGTGAACAGGTGCCAGTATACAAAGGCCAGGGCGCCTCCGTTTCCAAGGGCTGTAAACAGGGGCACTTTATAGTAATCTGCCGGCTCCCGGATGAACAGGAAAATCATGATGGTGGCAAATATCTTGATGGAAACCGCCCGCACCGTAACGGCGGACATCTGCTCCAGGCCCCGGTACATAAAGTCTGGCAGGAAGGATCCCATGCATACGGAGAGCAGGTAGAACACATATACCATCAGCTCCCCCTCCCCGGTGAGGCTGGGGGCGATAAAGGCCAGCAGCACCCCAAAGGACAAAACCATGAACAGGGACTTTGCCGCCACCACGCAGGTGAGCACCCGGGAAAGATAGGCCCTGTCCTCCCTGTGCTGGGAAATTTTCGCTGTGGCGGAGAGGATAAAGCCGAAGTCGATAAACATCTGGAAAAAATTCGTGGCATAAGCCGCCGCGCCCAAGGCCCCCACCTTCTCCATGCCCAGCACCCGGGTCTGGAACCCCTGGGTGAAAAAGCCCAGGGCCATGGTGGAGAACTGGAGGATATACAGCATAATGGTGTTTTCCAGCAGGCCATGGCGGGTGCGGCCCCGCCATTTTTCTCGCAGGCTCATATGGCGCTCCCCCCTATCCCTTGATTTGAAACAGCAGGCGGATAAGCCCGTACAGCCGTTTTTCCACCAGGGCCAGCAGCAGGCGCTGCTTTTTCGTCAGCCGCCGGAGATACGCGCTTTGGCGAAAGCCTGGGAAGGCCTTTTCCGTATAAGCCCGGAACTGCCCTAAAAGGGGGCATTTTGTATCAAGCCTTGCCACCCGCACAGAGGCGGTCAGGTATACGTGGAAAAGAGTGAGGTAGCACAGCTCCTCCTGATACCGGGGGAAAAGCCCCTGCGCCCGGAAATATCCCAGCAAGTCCTCAAAGGCCTCCACAATTTCCACGTTCCGCTCCAGGTTGATGCTGGACATGATGGAACCGGCCCGCTGCAGGTAGTTATACCCCACATAGTCGATAAATACCACCCGGCGGCAGGCGGCCATCAGCTTGGGGGTGGTGCGCACGTCCTCATACCACACCCGGGGGGGATACAGCACGCCTGTTTTCTGGAACAGCTCTGCCCTGTACAGCTTGTTCCAGGCGCAGGGGGCGGCAAAGAGCATGTCCCGCTGATCTTCCGGCACAAGGGGCGTATCAAAGGGCAGGCTTTCCCGGAAGGTGCCCAGCACCTGGCCCCCTTCGTTCACAGTCTGGAAGGCAAACACCGCCATGTCCGCGTCATGCTTTTGGACAGCGTTATAGGCGCGCTCCAGGGCTTCCGGCTCCAGCCAGTCATCACTGTCAGGAAAAAGGATCCACTGGCCCTTTGCCTCCCGGATGCCGGTGTTCCTGGCCCCGCCCAGGCCCTGGTTTTCCTGGTGGACAACCCGTATCCGTCCGTCCTCCCGGGCAAGGCGCTGGCAGATTTCCCCGCTCTTGTCCGGGGATCCGTCGTCCACCGCCACTATTTCAAAGTCCTGGAAGGTCTGGCCCAGCACAGAGCGCAGGCACTTCTCCACATAAGCTTCTACATTATATACTGGTACGATTACACTGATTGCAGGCATACTGCCTCCTTCAGGGGAAAGGCCCCGTCAAAAATTATCATGGGAATGGATAGGAGTATTATACACGTTTCCTTTCCATTTTGCAAATCCTGCCAGCCCGGGCCGATTTCATTTGACATTTCCCCTGGAGATCGCTACAATGGAGGAAGACTAGAAAGGGGCGCGGGCAAAATGAAATGGATGATAGCTTCAGACATACATGGAGCGGCAGGGTTCTGCAGGCAGATGCTGGAGGCCTTCCGGGAAGAAAAGGCAGACAGGCTGCTGCTTTTGGGGGATCTGCTCTACCATGGCCCCCGGAACAGCCTGCCGGAGGGCTATGATCCCAAAGAGGCGGCAGCCCTGTTAAACGGGGTGAAGGATAAAATTTTCTGCGTGCGGGGCAACTGCGAGGCAGAGGTGGATCAGATGGTGCTGGAGTTCCCGGTGCTGGCGGACTTCTGCCTGCTGGAAGCGGCGGGGCATCTGGTGTTCGCCGCCCACGGCCATCATCACAACCTGGAAAACCCGCCCTCCCTGGGGAGCGGGGATGTGCTGCTTCACGGGCACACCCACGTGCCTGCCAAGACGGGGCGGGACGGCTGGTGGTATGTGAACCCGGGATCGGTTTCCCTGCCCAAGGAGGGCAGCGCCCGGGGATATATGACACTGGAAAAGGGCGTTTTCACCTGGAAAACGTTAGAAGGCCAGGCCTATGACAGCCTGGCGCTTTCCTAATCTACAATTGTATAGGCGAAATTTTCCCAGTGCAGCCGGGTGCCGATGTCTGTGCCCTCTGGCAGCAGGGCCACGGCAATGGGCATAGGCTCCCCGGGGGCGGGCAGATCGGTGCGCAGCAGGGTGGCATAATCCCCCGCAATGGTTTCCACAATGTATTCATAAGGCCCCATAACAAAATCCCTCCGCTTTGTTTTCTTTCAAGTATACCCCATGGAGGGGCCGGGCGCAAGCGCGGAAAGGAGCGTTTTTATGCAAATTCTTACTTTTAAGCCCTTCCCGGAAACGGACGGGGAGGTGACAGCCTATCTGCACACCCCCATTATGGAGATGGGAAAGCGCCGGGAAATTTTCCCCGCTGTGGTGGTGTGCCCTGGGGGCGGATACCGTTTCTGCTCCCAGCGGGAGGACGAGCCGGTGGCCATGGCTTTTTTCGCCCGGGGCTATCAGGTTTTTGTGCTTCATTATTCCACAGGCCCGGAAAAGGCCCGGGATTTCCTGCCTTTGGCGGAAGCCTCCCGGACGGTTTCCCTGCTGCGGCAAAACAGCGCCGGGTGGCGGGTGGATCCCGGACACATTGCGGTGTGCGGCTTTTCCGCCGGCGGGCATCTGGCAGGCTCTTTGGGCACCATGTGGAAGGATCCGGAGCTTTTGCGGCGCTATGATTTCCAGGACGGCAGCAACCGCCCGGACGCCATGATTCTGTGCTATCCGGTGGTGCTGGCAGGCCGCTTTGCCCATGTGGAATCTACGGAGAACGTCAGCAGGCATAAACAGGGGGAGCCGGGGTATGACTATTTCTCCTTAGACAGGCATGTTGGCCCCCACGCCTGCCCGGCCTTTTTGTGGCACACAGCGGAGGACGACGTGGTGCCGGTGGAAAACACCATTGCCATGATGGCGGCTTTAAGCCGGGAAAAAATCCCTTTTGAGGCCCACGTGTTCCCCAGCGGCCCCCATGGCATGTCTGTGTGCACCCAGGAGGTGGGCAGTCTGGACAGGCATAACGCCCGGTGGGTGGATTTATGCCTTGCCTGGCTGGACAGGGAGTTTGGCTATTGCCTGTAGTGGCTGCGAAAAAACAAAAAATAAGAATGGTTCCTACTTTACAAATGGAAAATTCTGTGTTATACTGTCTGTAGAATATAAGAAGATCAGGCGTGTTTACTGGCAAGAAGGCAGGTGTTTATGGAACGCAAAGAGCATTTCAGCCGCAAGCGGGCGGCTATTTTGGAAGCGCTGCAGGGCACGAAGTGCCACCCTACGGCAGACTGGGTATATCAGCGGCTGAAGCCCCAATATCCCGATTTGAGCCTGGGCACAGTGTACCGCAACCTGAACCGCTTTTGCGAGACAGGGCAGGCTATCAGCCTGGGGGTTATTGACGGTTACGAGCATTTTGACGGGGATACCAGCCCCCATGCCCACCTGGTATGCCGCCAGTGCGGAAGCGTGGTGGATATTTTCGAGGTGCCCTTTGAAAAAGAGCTGTTTGAGGTGGTTTCCCAGCGGGCCGGCTGCCAGGTGGAAAGCGCCAGCATCACCTTGCAGGGATTATGCCCCGCGTGTGTAAAAAAGGGGAAAACAGCCTAAACTATAATTGTATCAGGCAAAAGGCGGCAACGCTTTTTATAAAAATTTAACATTGTGAAAAACAGGAGGAAACTGACATGAAGAAGTTTGTTTGCCAGATCTGCGGCTATGTACACGAGGGGGATTCCGCCCCGGAGAAGTGCCCTGTCTGCGGCGCTGCCGCTGAGAAGTTCACCGAGCAGGCCGGCGAGATGACCTGGGCCGCCGAGCATGTGGTGGGCGTAGCCAAGGGTGTAGATGAAGAAGTTCTGCAGGGCCTGCGGGAAAACTTCCAGGGCGAGTGCACAGAGGTAGGCATGTATCTGGCCATGGCACGTGTGGCCCACCGCGAAGGCTATCCCGAAATCGGCCTGTATTGGGAAAAGGCCGCCTATGAAGAGGCAGAGCACGCCGCTAAGTTCGCCGAGCTGCTGGGCGAGGTTGTCACCGACTCCACCAAGAAGAATCTTCAGATGCGTGTAGACGCTGAGAACGGCGCCACTGCCGGCAAGATGTCCATTGCCAAGAAGGCCAAGGAGCTGGGCCTGGACGCTATCCATGACACCGTTCACGAGATGGCCCGGGACGAGGCCCGTCACGGCAAGGCATTCAAGGGCCTGCTGGAGCGGTATTTCAAGTAAGCGAAACACTGCAATTGCAACACTTTTGAGGGGAACGGGGAGACTCGTTTCCCTCTTTTTTGTGGCGCGGCCTGAGTCTTGACACCAGAGGCGCTGCTATATATAATTTTAGAAATCACGCAGAAAGAGGAGGTTCCTATGCTGGAGACAAAAAGGCTCTATCTGAAAAACTGGGAGGCGGAGGATGCCCCGGCCTTTTTCCGCCTGACACAAAGCCCCCATGTATTGCCTGCCGCAGGCTGCCCGCCAACCAAGGACGAGGAAGCTGCCCTGCAAGCGCTGCATGAGGACTATAGCGCAAAAGAGGAATATAAGCTTGTGTTAAAGGACAGTGGCGAAATTATCGGGAGCATTGGCCTGCGCTTTGGAGAGGACGCCTGCTCTGAGTCCTTCCAAGAGCCGGAGGTAGGCTTTTGGCTGGGGGAAGCGTTCCAGGGCTGCGGCTATGCAAGCGAAGCCCTGGAGGCCATTTTGCGGCATGCCAGAGAAGACCTGCGCTGCCCCGCTGTTTGGGGCTGCCACTATGAGAAAAACCACCGCTCCGCCCGGCTGCTGGAGAAATTCGGATTCGCTTCGGTGCGTGTGAACCCCCAGGGGGACACGCGCCTGGGGTATACCCTGCCCGAAGCGGAAATGCGCCTTGCCTTTTAATCGCCCTAGAGTCTGTCTTAAAACTCCGAAAAAACGTCTTTTTGTCCAGAGACAAACGGTTTCTGTGTTAAAAATCCTCGAAAGGCGACAGCCTTTCTAAACGCACATATGCGTTTGCGGTTCTTCGCCTTGAAACCGCCCGCCCTGAACAAAAATACTGGCATTTCTCCGGTTTTAAAACAGACTCTAGGCAAAATGCCAGTCTGGCAGAAGCTCTAAGGCGTCGGCAAAGGCCCGCGTGGTGGGAGCGCCGGAGATGATGGGATAATATAAAAGGAACAGGCCCAGGCAGCCGGCGCAGAACACAAACAGGAAGGCTGGGGCAAGGGGCAGTTCCGCTGTGGGAGCGCCCTCCCGGCCTGCGCCTAGGCGGATGCCGGGGGAGAAAAGGGGCGTTTCCTCCCAGCGCCCCACTGCTGCCAGCAGGGCCAGCACCAGGAAGGGCACAGCAGTGAAATAATGGTAGATAAAGGTGAGCCGGGGCACCAGCACCCAGGGCAGGTATACGGAAAGGTAGCCTGTCAGCAGCAGGGCGCAGTTTGCCCGCCTGTCCCGCAAAAGCAGGACTGCCGCCCCCGGCAGGGCCAGCAGCCCCGCCCACCAGAGCAGGGGGCTGCCCATGGCGGAAATGGTGCTGTAGGCCCCTTCCCCGCCGCCGGCAAAATACCAGATGGGCCGCAGGTCAACAGGCCATTCGTACCAGGGGGAGGCGAAATAGTGCTCTGCCTGCAATTGGGCATGATAGTTAAACATGTTCGTCTGGTAGTTCCAGAAACTTCCCCAGAGATTGCCTGCGTTGTGGGGCAGGGTGGTCATGGGCAGGTAGGCGCAGAAATACAGGGCAAAGGGGATGAGGACAAAGAACAGGCAGCACCAGCCGCACAGCTTCCCGGCCTTTATAAGGACGGGGCGCATGTCCCGGCCCGCCTGCTTTTCCTCCCTTAGCTGTATCCACAGCTTCCAAAAGTACAGCACCGCAAGGCCCACAGCGCCGTAAGCGCATGTCCACTTGGAGGCAATGCCCAGGCCCATGAAAAGCCCGGAAAGGGCCAGGGGGGGAAGCAGCCGCCTCCAGCCGTCCCGGAAGATGTCTTGGCGGAGGAAAGCCCACATGCAGCTATACATCAGCAGCAGGAAAAATACGGCATAGGTGTCGATGGTGGCAATGCGGGTTTGGGTGAAGTGCATGAAGTCAAAGGCAAAGAGGAAGGTTCCCATGGCGCACAGCCAGGTTTTTCCCAAAAGCTGCTTTGCCAGATAGTAGAACACTGGCAGCATCAAAACCCCGAACAGCGTCCCCATAAAGCGCCAGCCAAAGGGGTTCATGCCAAAAAGGGAGATCCCCAAGGCGATGATGTATTTGCCTAAAGGCGGATGGGTGTTTTCATATGGCTCCAGGCCCTGAAGGTGTTCATAGGCTGTGCGGGCATGGTAGATTTCATCGAAATAGGCAGAGTTTTCGTAGGTGGTGGAAAGGGGCACAGCCCCCTGCTCGTCCACAAGCTTTTCAGCCCCGGGGCCTTGGGCTGTGAGGGGCAAAAGGCTGTTCCCATCGGAAAGGCCAATTTCATTGATGGCGATAAAGCTGTCCGGGGCTGTAAGGCGCACATACCGGGCCTTTTCCGGCAAAGAGAACTGCTGCCAGGCAAACACATAGCATTCCGGCAAAGTGCCGCAGTCTGTCCAGGCCTGCCCGTCCCTGCTCACCTCCACCTGCACCTGGGTTCCCACCCGGGCGGCATAGCCCTGCACGTCCGGGGCAATGCCCGCGCAGTAGTGGAGGGTGTCGGCCTCCCCCTGGGCTTCCAGCACAGCCTGCTCCCCTTCAAGAGGCGTCCAGGGGCTTATGGCAGCCGTATGCCCCCCCAGGTTCCAGAAGGCTGTTCCCGCATAGCACAGGGTGACAAGGGCCATGCACAGCCAGTCGGCCCGGCATATTTTTGCGCCCTTGGGGAAAACCCAGGGCTTGCCGGCGGCGCTTTCCCTTTGGGGCGGGCAGATTTTCCCCCGGATATAGACGGAATATGCCACATAGAAAAAGTATCCCAGAGCGCCTGCCTGCAAAAAGGACTGCACCTGCACTGCCCAGTGGTTGGGATCGTAATTGTTTCCCAGATAGTGGAAAATCCACAGCACATGGGCCACGTTCAGGTAATTGACGCCGCAGGCAAGGCCATAGGCCCACAGCAGGCGCTTGTCCCCCACAGCGATAAAGGCCAGCAGCAAAAACAGGAACATGGGGAACAGATACCGCTCGTGCATTTTCACGCCGAACAGGTACATTACGGCCATGAGCACAGAAGGGCAGATGAAAAGGCAGTCCTTCCGCCGGGAAAGGAATATAACAGCCCCGCAGCAGGCAGTGGCCAGGACAGGGGCGGCAAGGGTCAAAAGGGTTTTGTGCAGGCCGGGGCCGGGAAGATACTGCCAGTGCTTGCCAATAAGCGCCCAGAAGTTGTAGGCGTTTAAGGAGTAGTAGTCATAATAGTCCAGGGTGGCCCGGTATTTCTCAATGAGCCAGAGGAAATTGAAGCCTTTGGTAAAAGGCAGGGAGCACAAAAGGATGGCAAAGAGGGCGCAGGCAATCCCCAGGCCCAGGCCTGCCCAGCGCCTGCGCTTGAGGGCAAAGAACAGGTACAGGGGGGCGAAAATCAGCATCTGGGGCTTGCAGATAACGGCAAGGCCGTAGATAAGGCCGGAGAGGGGGTATTTCTCCTTATAAAGCAGCAGCACAGAACCCAGCAGCAAGGCGGTGCAGAAGGAATCCACCTGGCCCCACTGGGCAGAGTTTACCAGCACGGCAGGGCAGAACAGGTAGGCCCCGCTTACAAAAAGGGCGGCCCTGTCCCCAATCCGGGGGCGGCCCAGCCGCAGCAAGGCCCAGCCGCAGAGGAGATCCGCGAAAATAGCCGGGGTTTTCATCAGAAGGGTGTAGCCCTCGCTTGCCTCCGGCAGGCCCAGAAGCAGCCTTATCCTGTCCAGCAGCCCCAGCACGTACAGGTAGCCCGGGGGATAGTCCAGGTAAATATCCTGCTGGTACAGCCGCTTAAAGCCCACCTCGTTTAAAATGCGGCCCCAGCTTTTAAAGGTGTCAATATCTGTCTGGTAGCCCTGGGTGTAATATCCCAGCAGCAGGCGCAGCAAAAAGGCGGAAAAAAGCAGAAGCCCGCCCCAGAGGGCGAACCTGTCCAGCGCGGCTTCCTTGTGGCGCCTGCTGCCCTGGTATACCAGCAGGGCGGCAAAGGTGATGGATACAATGATTTCAATTCCCATAGGCGGCGTTGCGTTCCTTTCGTTTTGCAGGGAAGCGCCTGGCTGAAAACAGCCGGGAAACCCGCTGTGTAAAAAGGCCGGGCGCTCTTGTTCTTTTTAGGGCTTGACGGCATGGAATTTTCAGTGTAAGCTTATTTGTACCAGTATATCCCTTTCAGGCGGGAAAGTCAAATTTCCAGACGGCCTCCCGCCCTTTCAGGAAGGGCACATCCATACATAACAGAAAGGAACGATACGGCTGTGCGCAGCCTGTATCACATGGTGATTTTTATGAGCCAGCCCTGGATGCAATTTCACGAAAACCCGCAGCTTCTCCATGTGGGCACCATGCCAAACCGCAGCTATTACCTGCCCTGCGCCTCTGAAAAGGAGGCCCTGGGGGAGCAGTCCGGCAGGGTGTTCTCCTTAAACGGGGAATGGGCCTTCCAGTATTACGAAAGCTTTTCGGAGGCTGTCTCTCCCCAGGGGGAGCTGGGCTTTGACGAGGCGGACATGGACGCCATCCCTGTGCCCTCCTGCTGGCAGAACCAGGGATGGGGCCGGCACATGTACACAAACATCCGCTATCCCTTCCCGGTGGATCCCCCTACAGTGCCGGAGGAAAACCCCTGCGGGCTGTATGTGCGCCATGTGGAAATCTCCGGGGAGAGCCTTTCCGCCCGGTGGTTTTTAAACTTTGAGGGGGTAGACTCCTGCTTCTACCTGTGGGTGAACGGGGAGTTCGCGGGCTACAGCCAGGTTTCCCACTGCACCTCGGAATTTGAGGTGACAGGGCTTTTGCAGCCCGGGGACAATGAAATAGCGGTGCTGGTCCTGCAGTGGTGCGACGGCAGCTATCTGGAGGATCAGGACAAGCTGCGTATGAGCGGCATTTTCCGGGACGTGTACCTGTTGGCAAGGCCCCAAAGCTTTTTGTGGGACTACTTTGTAAAAGAAAGCTTCTCAGAGGATTTTAAAGAGGCCGCCCTTTCCGTAGAGCTGGAAACCATGGGGGACGCGGAGGTGTTCGCCTCCCTTTACAGCTCCCAGGGGAGCCTTTTGGCCACAGCCGGGCCGGAGCGGGAGAAGTTCACCTTTTTGGTGGAAAACCCGGCGCTGTGGAACGCGGAAAGCCCTGTCCAGTATACCCTGGTGCTGAACACCCGGGAAGAGTATATTGCCCAGCAGGTGGGCCTGCGGAAAATTGAGGTGCAGGACGGAGTGGTGCTCTTAAACGGCGTGCCCATTAAGTTCCGAGGGGTGAACCGGCACGACAGCGACCCGGTGACAGGCTACACAATCAGCCGGGAGCAGGCCCTCCGGGATCTGGCCCTGATGAAGCAGCATAACATCAACGCCATCCGCACCAGCCACTATCCCAACGCGCCCTGGTTTTTGCAGCTCTGCTCCCGCTTTGGGTTCTATGTAATTGCCGAGGCAGACATTGAGAGCCATGGCTCCGCGGAGAAATACGGCGGGCTGGGCTTTGTGGACGGGGACGAGGCCTATGCGGACTTGGCTGATGATCCCCAGTTCTCCCTGGCGATTTTAGACCGAGTGCAGCGGTGTGTCATCCGGGACAAGAACAACGCGGCGGCTGTCATCTGGTCTTTGGGCAACGAAAGCGGCTGGGGGGAGAACTTTGAGGACGCGGGGAAATGGGTGAAGGCATACGACCCCTCCCGCCTGCTCCACTATGAAAACTTCCTCACCTACCATAAGGCCCGCACCCCGGATTTCTCTATGCTGGATCTGTACAGCCGGATGTATGCCTCTGTGCAGGAGGTGGATTCCTATTTCGGCGGCGGCGAACTGGACGAAAACCTCCAGGGCAGGCGTATGCCCTTTGTCCAGTGCGAGTATATCCATGCCATGGGCAACGGCCCCGGGGACGGGGAGGACTACCAGCAGCAGATTATGCGGTATCCCGGCTTCTGCGGGGGCTTTGTGTGGGAGTGGTGCGATCACGCTGTGTATGGGGGCCAGACCCCGGACAACAAGCCCATTTACCGCTATGGTGGGGACTTTGGGGAGTTCCCCCACGACGGGAACTTCTGCATGGACGGCCTGGTATACCCCTACCGGGCGCCCCACACCGGGCTTCTGGAATATAAAAACGTTATAAGGCCCCTGCGGGCCAGGCAGGCGGAGAAAGGCGGGAACGCCTTTGTTTTCCACAATTTCCTGGACTTTACCGACGCGGGGGGAGCGGTTTCCCTCCGGTATGAGCTTGCCCAGGACGGGGAAGTGCTGCAGACCGGGGCGCTTAGCCTGCCTTCCATCCCGCCCCACGGGGAAGCGGAGGTGGAAATCCCGGGGCTGGATATTCCGGAGGGGGGCATTGTGGCCCTTACCTTCTTCTATCTGGCAAAGAACGGCGGGGACTTCTATGAGGCGGGCCACGAGCTGGGCTTTGACCAGCTTATCCTCAGCGAGGAGCCTTTCTTCCTGGACGCTCCCGCCCAGGGGGAAGTGCGCATAGAGGAGGGGCCTTGCTCCCTCATTATCGTCGGGGACAGCTTCCGGTATGAATTTGACAAGCGGACAGGGCTTTTCTCCTCCATGACCTGCAAGAACAGGAACCTGCTTACCCGGCCTATGGGCTGGAACGTATACCGGGCGCCTACGGACAACGATCAGTATATAGACAAGCAGTGGACGGCTGTTGGCTATGACAGGCCCACTGTAAAGGTATACAGCATGGAGGCCAGCCGGGGGGAAAGCGGCGGGGCGGTGCTCACCTGCCGGCTGGGGATTGCCGCGGTTTTCATCGCTAAGTTCCTGGACATTACCGCCCAGTGGCACATTGACGCCCAGGGCCGCATTGACTGCGAGCTGCACTGCCAGCGGGACACCCGGTTCCCTTACCTGCCCCGGTTCGGCCTGCGCCTGTTTTTGCCAAAGGACTTTGGCTTTGCGGAATATTTCGGCTATGGGCCTACGGAAAGCTATGTGGACAAGCACCAAGCCACGCGGCTGGGGGTGTATGCCCAGACTGTAGACAGCATGTTTGAGCCGTACCTCATGCCCCAGGAGAACTCCTCCCACATGGGCTGCCGCACCTGCACCGTTTCAGACGGGGCCTTTTCCCTCACCTGCGCGGCAGAGCGGCCTTTCTCCATGAACATCTCCCGCTATACCCAGGAGCAGCTAAAAAAAGCCCGGCACAACCATGAGCTTGCTCCCTGCGGGGATACGGTGCTGTGCCTGGATTATGCCATGAGCGGCGTGGGCAGCAATAGCTGCGGGCCGGAGCTGTTGGAAAAATACCGGCTGGACGCCCAGAACTTCACCTTTGCCTTCACCCTGCTGGCGGAATAAGGGAACGAAGCGGAGAACCCATGGGCAAACCTTAAAGTAGTTTTAGGTTCCACCCCTTTTTCAAAAGGGGTGGTGGGGTTCTTAGGGGGCGAGGGTTGCCAGCGGCAACCGTTTCCGAGCCGACCGAGTCGGCAGGCGAGACTCAAAGCCCCTAAGCCCTGAAACCTTTAATTTTGGAGAGGAGAGGCAGTATGAAAAATACGAAGGAAAGGAAAGATACCGGGCACAAAGCGCTGTTATTTCATGGCTTTTTGTGCATGCCCTGTATCCCATGGCGGTTTCTTTGAACGGCGTAATCGTGCTGGACAAGCCCCAGGGCTTCACGTCCTTTGACGCGGTGGCTGTGGTGCGGGGGCTTTCCAGGGAGAAAAAAATCGGCCACACAGGCACGCTGGATCCCATGGCAACCGGGGTGCTGCCCCTGCTGCTGGGCCGGGCTGCCAAGGCCTGCGATCTGCTGGCGGACACAGGGAAGGAATACCGGGCCTCCTTCCGGCTGGGAGAGCGGCGGGACACAGGGGACTGTACCGGGCAGGTGGTGGAGACAGACGAAACCCCTGTAAGCCGGGAAAGGCTGGAGGAGGCCCTAACAGGCTTCCGGGGGGGTATCCTCCAGGTGCCGCCCATGTATTCCGCTGTGTCTGTCGGCGGCAAGCGCCTGTATGAGCTGGCCCGCAAGGGGCTGGAGGTGGAGCGCAAGGCAAGGCCTGTCACCATTTTTTCCCTGGAGCTGGGCGCTTACGATGGGAAAGCCCGGGAAGGGGAGCTGGCGGTTTCCTGCTCTAAGGGCACTTATATCCGGGTGCTCATTGAGGACATTGCCCGGGCGGCAGGTACGGCGGGCACCATGACGGCCCTGCGCCGCACCAGGGCCTGCGGGTTCTCCCTGGAGGACGCTTTGCCCCTGGAGCGCCTGAAAGAGCTGGCGGGCCAGGGGGAATTGCCTTCTGTGCTGCGGCCTGCAGACTCCCTGTTTGCCGCCTGCCCGGCGGTTTCGGTGAGCGCTGCCCAAAGCGCCCGCTTTTTGAACGGGGGCTGGCTGGACACAGCCCGTCTGCGCTTGGCGCCGCCGGAGGAAGGATCTCTTTGCCGAATTTACGGGCCGGAAAGGCGCTTTTTAGGCCTGGGCCGCTGGCAGGGGCAACTGGGACGGCTGGACTTTGTAAAGCTGCTGGGGGAACTGTGAGAAACAGGAAAAGCTTTCGTTTGGCTTTATAGAAACGAATGAATGGAAGAAAAGAGCGCCTTTCCCGGGTAAAGGAAAGGCGCTCTTTTTTGGCAGGCAGTCTCTTTACAGATCGGGCATTTCGTCCAAAGCTTCCAGTTGCGCCTGCTTTCCGGCAGGCCCGGCTTCCCGGAAAGCCTCTTGCAGGCGTACCAGGCGCAGCAGGGATATGAGGATGCTCACAGCCCCCAGCTTCACGTCCATCATGTCCGGCGCTTCCCCGCTTTGGGCTTCCCGGGCCGCCAGCCCTTCCGCCTGCCGCTGGAATCCGAACAGGGCGCACAGCGTGATAAGGGACGCTGCCATCCGCACGTCCTCCGGCCCTGGGCTGCAGGCTTCCTCCCCGCCTGCAAGAAGCTTTGCCCGCTCCATGTCCAGGGAGCGGTATTGCAGGGCCACCCCCATCAGGATGGCGCCCAGAAGCCCCTGGGATTCCTCCAGCAGGCGCAGCGCCTCCTGCTTTTCCCGGGATGCCATATCCGGCACAGAAGCCCACAGCCCGCCTGTTCCCCGCATGTCCTCTCCCCCTTCCTCCAGGATTCTGATAGGCCAGGCGGGGCGCTTCTGCCTGTTTTCCCGCCTGCTGGGGGAAGGGACAGGCAGATGCTGCCTCCCGGCCTGGGTATGCCTGGATTTTCCCATACAGGACATTCTATGCAGCAGGGGCGGATTTTGACAAAAAGGGGCGATTCAGGGGGCGGGGCGCAAAGAGTTTACCGCCTGCGGCCCTGGGGCGCCATGCCCATGCCCGGTTCGCCGCTGACAGGGGGCAGGAGGTTGTAGTTATACCGGGGGCGGTCCCCGGGCATATAGAAATAGACAAAGCGGACAGAGAAAATGTCGCAGACAATGAAGTTGTTGGCGTGCTCGTCATAGAGGGTGATGAAGCTGCGGCCTACAAAATAGAGCATGCCCTGCTTGCGGATAAGCTCGTTAGAGCCGATGAGGAACTCGATAACCACGTAGTTTCCGATATTGTCCGCCAGAATGGCCTGCATAGAGCCTTGCATCTCCTCAGAGTCAAAGGCGGGCTGCACGGGGTGGCGGAAATTGTCCATTTCCCCCGCGCCTTCCGGCGTGCAGGTGTAGTCTGCCCGCCTGCGAAGCCGCTGCATGGCGGGGGAGTTTGTGCCCCGGTCTTTTGTGCTGTTATCCATAAGCTGTACCTCCTTCAGGTTTCCGCGTACTGGTCTGTGGGGTTATAAAAGCAGTGATCCCCGATGCGGATAACGAATTTCCCTACGGAAGAGGGGAAGTTATCCCGGCAGGTGGGCTTGAAGGGATTATAAAACCAGAGGGCAAAGCCCAGGTTTGTCAGGCGGCCCCCCGCCATGGCCCAGTCCGCGATTTGGAAATGTACGTCCGTAGGGCGCATGTTGTAAAGGTTCTGCATGTTGTACTTCCCGCCTACGGTTTCCATGGCGCAGGTGAACTGCCGGGGCTGGTATACCACCTGCCGGACCGTATCCAGCCTGCCGTATTCCCCATACGTCACAATTACCCGGTTCATCACCACGCAGGCCACTGCCTGCATACCCGTCTCGCCTTCGCCGCCGGCTTCACATTCCACAATGCGGGCTAAAAGCTCCCTGTCGGAAAATGCCATCGGTTTTCCCAATCCTTCCTTCTTTTATTTTACCGCCTTGTCATATCTATGAAGGGGAAGGCCGCTGTATGCGGGGGAGGCCGGCTGTATTATCGGAGGGTTTTCCTGTAAAAAAAGCGCCGGAATATTGACACCGGGGCCGGGATTTTGTAAAATATAAGTTGGAAGAGTACGGCAGCCAATTGTGTATATTATTGCATACAGGAGTGAAAACAGTTTATGTATCGGTGCCATGTGCATTTGTATTGGGCCGGCCCTGCCGGGGCGGAGCTGGAAGCCTTCCAGGGGGAGGCGCCCCTGGAGGGCATGACCCATGAATTTTCCCAGAGCGAGGAGCCTGTGTGCAGGCTTGCCGCCAGGGCAGACGTGATTTTTGCCGATGTGCGGGGAAAAAACCCTGAAGAATTTCTGAAGCCCCTGCTGGAGTCTAAAAAGCCAGACGGGGATTTAATTGTGCTGGCAGACCAGGAACAGGCCCCAGGATTGCCCCTTGGCGGCCTTTCAGACGTGTGGTTTCTGCCTATGGGCCAGGAAGAGGCCCGGTTCCGCTTTGCCCGGTGGCAGCAGGGGCATAAACAGAGGATGGATCTCTGGGAAACCCAGCAGTTCCTGGACGCCACCATTGACAGCGTGCCGAACCTGGTGTGGTATAAAACCTGGGACGGCATACACGAAAAGGTGAACGCCAGCTTCTGCCACACAGTGGGGAAAACCCGGGAGCAGGTGCAGGGCCAGGGCCACGCCTATATCTGGGACGTGGAGGAGGACGATCCGGCCTGCATCGAATCTGAGGCGGAGGTTATGCGCACGCGGCAGACCTGCGTGTCGGAGGAGCGGATACGCACAGGCGGAGGCGAGCGGCTTCTGACCACCTACAAGTCTCCCCTGTACGACTATGACGGCTCTGTTATGGGCACCGTGGGCGTGGCTATCGACATCACCCAGGAACGCGCCTACGCCGAGGAGCTGGAGATGAAGAGCCGCACCCTGGAGACGCTGTTTACCTCCCTGGAATGCGGCGTGATGGTACATACCCTGGACGGCTCCCAGGTGCTGAGCATCAACCCGGCTGCTTTGGAAATACTGGGGTATGGCTGCCGGGAGGACATGATGGCCGGGGGCTTCCACATGATGGCAGACTCTGTGCTGGACGAGGACAAGGAGGCTCTGCGGCAGGTTATCACCTCCCTGAAAAACGAGGGGGACAGCGCCAGCGCCGAATACCGGGTGCGGCATCCTGATGGAAAAGTCATACATGTAATGGGCAACATCAAGCTGATACGGGAAAACGGAGAGCTGGTGTGCCAGCGCTTCCTGCTGGACGTGACAGAGCAGAAGCAGAAGGAGCAAAGCGAGCGCCGCCGGCAGGAGGCCCTGATACACGCTTTGAGTATTGACTATAACCTGGTGTGCTTCTTTGATTTGGAAACCGGGGAGGGCCACGCCCTGCGCATTACAGGCTGCCCTTACGGGGACCTGGACGAGGCCTTCAGCGGCCCGCTGGAGCTTTCCCAGTGCATGAGCCGGTATATAGACAACTGTGTACTCCCGGACGACCAGGACATGATGCGGGAAACAGTCTCCCAGGACAACCTTATACAGGAGCTTTCCCAGCGGCAGATTTTTTATGTCAATTACCGTACCAACTGCAAGGGTGCTGAAGATGCCCGGTATTTCCAGATGAAGGTAGTGCGCCTGGACGCGGAAGGCGAAAGCGGCCGGGTGGTGCTGGGCCTTCGGAGCATTGACGAGGAGACAAAGCTGGAGCTGGAAAAGACCAACCTTTTAAAGGATGCCCTGATGCAGGCCAACCGGGCCAGCCGGGCTAAAACTGTTTTCCTCAGCAATATGTCCCATGACATCCGCACGCCTATGAATGCCATTATCGGCTTTACAGCCCTGGCGGTCTCCCATATTGAGAGCCGGGAGCTGGTGGAGGGATATCTGAAAAAGATTATGACCTCCGGCAACCACCTGTTAAGCCTGATAAACGATGTGCTGGACATGAGCCGCATTGAAAGCGGGAAGCTGCAGTTGGAAGAAAAGCCCTGCAGCCTGCCGGAGATTCTCCATGGGCTTCGGAACATTGTGCTGGCGGATGTACACGCCAAACAGCTTGAGCTGTATATGGACACAGTGGACGTGGTGCATGAGAACATTGTCTGCGACAACCTGCGCCTAAACCAGGTGCTTCTGAACCTTTTGGGCAACTCCATCAAGTATACAGGCCCCGGGGGCATGGTGAGCATGCGCATTTCCGAGAAGCCTGGCGCGCCGGAGGGCTTTGCCCGCTATGAGTTCTGCATACGGGACACTGGCATCGGCATGAGCGAGGAGTTTGTGGCCCGCATTGCAGAGCCTTTTGAGCGGGAGCACAATTCCACCACCAGCGGCATACAGGGCACTGGGCTGGGCATGGCTATCACCAAAAACATTGTGGACATGATGAACGGCACCATTGACATAAAGAGCAAACAGAACGTGGGCACAGAATTTACGGTATGCTTCACCTTTAAGCTGGATGGGGACGTGCCGGAATCCCAGACCATCCCCCAACTGCAGAACTGCAGGGCGCTGGTGGTAGACGATGACTTCAACACCTGCGACAGCGTTACCTGCATGCTGCAGGAAATCGGCCTGCGGGCTGAGTGGACTCTTTCCGGCAAGGAGGCTGTGCTGCGTACCCGGCAGGCTGTCATGCGGGAGGACGAGTACAGCGTCTATATCATTGACTGGCTGCTGCCGGACATGAACGGCATTGAGGTGGCAAGGCGGGTTCGCAAGGAAATAGGCGAGGAAGTGCCTATCATTGTGCTGACAGCTTATGACTGGTCGGATATTGAGGACGAGGCCAGGAGCGCGGGGGTTACCGCTTTTTGCAGCAAGCCCCTGTTCCTCTCAGAGCTGCGGGACTGCCTGCAGTCTATTATCACAGAACGGGAGGACGGCGGGAAGGCGGAGGAAAAGCCTGCCCACCGCACAGGGCATATCCTGCTGGCGGAGGACAATGAGCTGAACCAGGAAATTGCCGTGGCTATCCTGGAGGAGGCCGGGTTCACCATTGATGTGGCGGAAAACGGGCAGGCGGCTGTGGAAAAGCTGGAAAGCTCCCAGCCCGGGTATTACCGGCTGGTTTTGATGGATGTGCAGATGCCTGTGATGAACGGCTATGAGGCTACACGGAAAATCCGCAGGCTGAAAAACAAGAAGCTTTCCCGCATCCCCATCCTGGCCATGACAGCCAACGCCTTTGAGGAGGATAAGCAGGAGGCCATCCGCAGCGGCATGAACGGGCATATACCCAAGCCTATCAATGTGGATACGCTGATGGAGGCCATGGACTCCCTGCTGGAGGAAGAAGAGTAACCGGCTGGGAATTTGTAAAGCTTGTTTGATTTTACATGTGCTTTCTTTGTGAGAGGGGTTCCTGCGGGAAAGGCACTCATAAGACGATTTTAAGGAATGCTTTCAGGATCGGCATAGCGTATACGCTATGCCGGTTTTCCGCTTTACAGGGTCGCAACCTCTGTTTTATCATGAAACCGCCGAAGCAAAAAAACCGGAAACCGCCAGGCTTCAGACCTGTGCGGTTTCCGGGCCTTCCTCTTTTCTTTACAGCACCTGGTTGTCTGCCAGCACCTCCGGCATATGTGCCATGCTGTCGGCCTCTGTGATTTCCCGTATCACCCGGCAGGGCACCCCGGCGGCAAAGCTGTTTGCCGGGATATCCCGGGTGACAACGCTGCCCGCGCCGATAACGCAGCCATCCCCGATGGTCACCCCGGGGCACACGGTGACATTGGCCCCAAACCAGCAGTCATTGCCGATATGCACAGGCTTTGCGTAGCATAAACGCTTTTCCTCCCCGGCGCCTGTGCGCATAAGCCTGCGCTCGCTGGCCACCATGGGATGCACCGGCGTGACAATGGTAACATTAGGGCCGAAGTTGCAGTCGTTGCCTATGGTCACTTCCCCGTCATCCTGGACGGTGAAATTAAAATTGGCAAAGAAATTTTTGCCGATTTTCGTGTGCTTCCCGTAGTGGAAGGCGATAGGCCCCTGGATACGCACGCCTTCCCCCATCTCCCCGATGATCTCGGAGAGGATGGTGGCCCGCTTTTCCACCTCGTCCTCGTGGGTCTGGTTGTAGTCTACATTCAAATTGTGGGTCTTGCGCTTAATCGCTACAAGCTCTGGTTCGCCAGGGCAGAACAGCACCCCAGCCCTGATTTTTTCTTCTGGGCTCATGGTTTTTCCCTCCTATACGGTAATTTCTATGGCGTTGCCTTCCTTATCCAGCACGCTGCTTTCATAATACCCGTCCCCTGTAACCCGGGGGCCGCTTTTCACAGTGCAGCCGTCCTCCCGCAGCCAGGCGGCGAGTGCGTCCACCTGCTTCCTGCTCCCCATCGCTTTCCTGCGGGGTTTTATAAAAATTGCACAGGATTACAGCAGCGTCACGTGGGCTTCCCGGCAGACCCGGCGGGTTTCCTCGTCCCACAGGGAGGCCTGCACCTCGCCGATGTGGGCCTTGCCCAGAAGCAGCATGCACAGCCGGCTTTGCCCGATGCCCCCGCCGATGGTGAGGGGCAGTTCCCCCCGCAGCAGCATCTGGTGGAAGGGCAGCTCCCGGCGCTCCTCGCAGCCTGCCTCCTGGAGCTGCCGGGCAAGGCTTTCCCCGTCCACGCGGATGCCCATGCTGCTGATTTCCATGGCCTGGCCCAGGGCCTCGTGCCAGAAGAACAGGTCGCCGTTAAGGCCCCAGTCGTCATAGTCCGGGGCGCGGCCGTCATGGCGCTGGCCGCTTTTCAGCTTCCCGCCAATCTGCCCGATAAACACGGTCTTGTGCTCCTTGACAATAGCGTTTTCCCGCTCCTTGGGGGAAAGCTGGGGCCAGCGATCCTCCAGCTCCTGGGCGGTGAAAAAGGCCACGTCCCGGCAAAGCTGGGTGTCCAAATCCGGGAACTGCCATTTCAGTTCGTCTAAGGTGCCGCAGATGGCGCTGACAATGCGCCCCACTGTCTCGCGGAGGTAAGCTTCGTTGCGCATCCCCCGGTCTATCACCTTTTCCCAGTCCCACTGATCCACATATACCGAGTGGAGATTGTCCAGCTCCTCGTCCCGGCGGATGGCGTTCATGTCTGTGATAAGCCCGTTGCCCACAAAGAATTCGTAATCGTGCAGGGCCAGCCGCTTCCACTTTGCCAGGGAGTGTACCACCTGGGCCTCCTTCCCCACAGCGGGGATGTCAAAGGCCACCGGGCGCTCCACGCCATTCAAGTCGTCGTTCAGGCCAGTGGCGGGATCCACAAACAGGGGGGCCGTCACCCGCTTTAAATGCAGGGCGGCGCAAAGCTTCACCTGGAACACGTTTTTAATCAGGCCGATGGCCTTCTGGGTTTCATACAGCCGCAGGGCGGCCTTGTAGCGGGGGGGGATGACGGTCATAATCAATCACTTCTCTCTTCTGGTATGCGCCTTCCTCAGGCGGTTTCCGATTTCATAAGTATTATAGCACACCCAAAACCGGGCGGGCGGAAATTTTTCCCGCCGTATCCCCCAGTTTTTTGTCTATTTTTCAGCTTCCCGCCTGGAAAGCAGGAGGGCAGCTTGCCCTTTTCCATCATCCTGCCACCACCCGCACGCTCCCTATGCCGTAATATTGGTACACTGCCGCCACAGCCTCTGTGATAACCTCCCCCGGCACTGCCGGGGAAATGGCGGGAGGGCAGGAGGCCGCCGGGGAAGCCGCCGTCCGGCCCAGGGCCGCCTCCAGGGGGACTTCCTCCCAAGGGGAAAGCATGGCCTGCCGGAGGGACATGGCCTGCCAGGGCCTTTCCAGACAGGGAAGCGCTCTCCCGAGGGGAGGCTTTTTTTCTAAAGCTAAAAGGGCCTCGCGCAGCCTTGCGAAATCCTCCGGCGGGTTTTCCGGGGAGGGCATCAGCACCAGATAATCCGGGTCGGCATATTCCCAGACAATCCCCTTCCCCGCAAGGTGCGCCCCCACTTCCTGCCCGGTATAGCCGTATTCTTTGGCCTTCAGGGTAAGCTTTACAGGCTCGTCCCCCCCAAAGCGCCATCCCCGCCGGGAAAGGCGCTGCCGCAGCTTCTGCACCCGCTCTGCCGTTTCCAGCAGCTTTTCCCTATAGCCCTCTGCCAGATACAGGTTTGCCCTGTCTAAAGACTGCAAAATGAGATAAGACGGGCTGGTGGAGCCGAACAGCCCCATGGCCTCCCTGGCCCGTTTAAAAAACGCCTGGGGCGCTGCGGGGGCAATGTGGAGATAGGCCCCGCCGGTGAGCACAGGCAGGGTTTTGTGGGCGCTGTCGCAGCAGATGTCGGCCCCTTCGTCCATGGGGTGGCGGGAGGGGGAGAGAAAGCGGCGGTATGCCCCATGGGCGTTATCCACCAAAAGGGGCACGCCTTTTTTCCGGGACACCTGGGAAAGGGCGGGCACGTCTAGGCAGTTCCCCAGATAGTCCGGGCTGGTAAGGTATACGGCGGCGGCGTTGGGGGTTTCCCCCAGCGCCTTTTCCAGCCGGGCCGGGCTGATATCGCACCGGCACAGGCTGTAGTCCTGGTTTTCCGGGAACAGCCACACAATGTCAAAGTCCAGCAGGGCACAGGCTGTGAGGAAAGACTTGTGGGCGTTGCGCCCGGCGATGATAGCGGGCCTTACGCCGGGGGATTTTTCCCAGAAGGCCAGCAGGGCCAGGTATGCCATGGCCCGGATACACTGGGAAGAGCCTTCTGTAGAATACAGGGTCTGCCCAGTGCCGAAAAGCCCGGCGGCGTTTTCCTCGCTCTCCCGGATAATGCCCTCTGGGCCATACAGCCAGTCTGCCCCTTCGATTTCGGTGATGTCCAGCCCTTCCCAGCCCAGAAAGGATGCGCCTTTATGCCCCGGCATGTGCATACGCACCGGGCTTTCCTGCCCATACCGCTTTACAAAGTCGCAGACAGGGGTGTTCATGCTTCCTCCAATGCCTGCTCGGCGGCCTTGAGCATAATGGCGCACTCCATCCGCTTTCGGAAGAGGTCGCAGCCATATTGGTAAATGCCGCTGATGGAGCCTGTGGCGTGGTAGGCGTTGGCGGCGCAGCCCCCGGCGCAATACAGCTTTGCCCAGCAGTCTGCGCAGTCCGGGCGGGCATACACGTTGCAGCGGCGGAACTCCTCCTGGACGCCGGGATTTGTCACCCCCTCGAACACGCTGCCCAGCCGGAACTTCTCCTCCCCCACAAACTGGTGGCAGGGGTATAAATCCCCCCAGGGGGTGACCGCCATATACTCTGTGCCGGAGCCGCAGCCGGATATGCGCTTATAGATGCAGGGGCCGCTTTCCAGGTCTATCATGTAGTGGTAGAAGGTGAAGGGCTTCCCCGCCTTTTTCCGCTCCAGCATCTTCTGGGCCAGCTTTTCATACTGCTCCATCACAATCCCCTTGTCCTCCTCCGTCAGGGCGGCGGGATCCTCCGGGGCGCACACCACCGGCTCCATGGAAAGCTCTGTAAAGCCTAAATCCAGCATGGCCTCTATGTCCCACAAAAAGTCCGGGTTATGATGGGTGAAGGTGCCCCGCATGTAATAGTTTTTGTTCCCCCTGGTCTGCACCAGCTTTTGGAATTTGGGCACAATCTGCTGATAGCTTCCCTGTCCCTGATAGTCCACCCGGAAGCGGTCGTGTACCTCCTGCCTGCCGTCCAGGCTCAGCACCACATTGTGCATCTCCCGGTTTGCAAACTGGATAACATCCTCGTCAATGAGCATCCCGTTGGTGGTGAGGGTGAAGCGGAAGTTCTTCCCCCTTTCCTTTTCCACAGACCGGGCATAGGCCACCAAGCGCTTCACCACATCCCAGTTCATCAAAGGCTCCCCGCCGAAAAAGTCCACCTCCAGGTTGCGGCGGCTGCCGGAATTTTCCATCAGGAAATCCAGCGCCCGCTTGCCCACCTCAAAGGGCATCAGCGCCCGCTCCCCGTGGAATTTCCCCTGGGAGGCAAAGCAGTAGGAGCAGTTTAAATTGCAGGTGTGGGCCACGTGCAGGCATAAGGCTTTCACCACATTGCCGCTGCGGGCCTTGAAATCTCCCGCCATGGGGGCGAAGGTGTCCGGCGTGAATAGCTTCCCGGCCTTCTCCAGTTCCCCCACAGCGTCCAGGCAGCCTTCCACCTCCTCCGGGGTGATTTCCGGCCGGCAGGCATATTTTTCCAAAATCTCCCGGGAGATTTCCTCCCGGGGCTTTTCTTTATATAAGGCGATAATGTCATAGGCCGCCTCGTCCACCACGTGAACTGACCCGGAGCAGGTGTCCAGCACGATGTTCCAGCCGCCCAGCTTATATTGATGCACCATGTTTTCCATTCCTCTTTTCTATAGGCCATACCGCATAAGGCTCTGTACACAATAGTAAGAAATGAGGTGTATTCCCCCCTGCGGGCGGGGGAATACACGTCTATCTTTTCCTATCATTCCTTTCAGAAATAATAGCTGTGAACCCAGCGGCGCTGCCTGTATCCATACAACGAAAAAGTGCCGCCCATTACGGCGGCACCGAAACAAACGGCCGTTTTATTCCTCGCTGTCGTTTTCACAGGGCTGGTTTGCGATGCCGCAGCTTGTTTTGCAGGCGGACTGGCAGGAAGTCTGGCACTCGCCGCAGCCGCCGTTTTTGGCGCTTTCGCAAAGATCCCGGGTCTTGAGCGTTTTAATCATCTCCATGGCATATCCCTCCGTTAAAGCCCCTAAGGGCAGATTTTTTCATCATTTTAGCATATGCCGCCCGGCTTGTCAAGCATGACGGATGTCATAATTGATTTAGACAGTTTGGGTGATTTATGCTCTAAGAGACTTGTTTATCCGATTTTTGGGTAAGTAAGTAGA
>ERZ779632.42-NODE-42-length-80813-cov-15.172837_pt1 | contig 80813 bp, 84 predicted proteins | sample MGYA00514194_ERZ779632 | MGnify/ENA primary metagenome ERZ779632 (study PRJEB29562, sample SAMEA4376704) | mouse gut metagenome | isolation source: Cecum | study: EMG produced TPA metagenomics assembly of the A DSS colitis mouse model was used to assess the... | reverse complement strand
GAACTATGTAATACGTGGGTTCAAATAGTACATTTTATTTTGCGACAGTTCCTAATTCTGTATTATCTTTCAAACAAGGATTGATAAACAGCGGGATTTTGTTATAATAGAGAAAATGACAACAGAATACAAGGAGAAAATGGATGATATTCGGAAGCAGGAACAATAACAGGAAAACAGCGCAGATAAAGTCTGTCATACAGGAGGTGGTGGCGGAGGCATTCATGCGGCAGAAGCAGGAGCTGTCGCGGATGCAGGAGGAACAGCAGAAACATTTTGATGAACAGATGAAGGAGCAGCTTGAGAAGAATCACAAGGCGGTGAGAGGACTGTCGGATTCTGTTGAGGATTTTCTGGATTCGATGCAGGAGGAGGAAGAAAGGCAGCGGCAGTTGCATCAGCAGCAGGAAGAGGCTAGGAAGCGGGAGCAGAAGCTCTTGGAGCTGGTACAGCTGTATCAGCAGCAGATGGAATTGTTTGAGCAGTGGATCACAGGACAGCCACAGGAGACGGGGGAAGCCGCTAGGAAAGCGTGGCAGCAGCAGTATGCCATGCTCAAGGGAAAGATTCAGACAGAGAGTATGCTTTGTGCGATAGAACTGACAGGCGTGTCAGGAGAGCCGGTGGATTACCGCCTGCACGAAGTTCTTCAGGCGGTAGAACCAGCCAGCAGGGAGCAGGAGGGGAAGATAGATAGAGTGTACAGTCAGGGGATGCTTTATCATGGCACAGTGATCAGAAAAGCGCGCGTGACTGCGTACCGTAAGTCATAATACAGAAAATTCAAATCAGGAGACAAAGGAGAAAAAAGATGGATACAATTATAGGAATTGATTTAGGTACGTCAACTACCGAGGCGGCAGTGTATCAGGATGGAAAGCCGGTTCTTATGCTCAATTTTGACGGCAGGGAAGTCACACCTTCCATCGTAGGGGTAGATGACACAGGCAACATCATTGTGGGAGAGAAGGCAGAGGCACAGCTTCTGATCGCGCCAGAGCGCACTGTCAGGGAAGTGAAGCGCCTGATTGGGACAGACGAGCTGGTTATGATAGGAAAACGGCAGTATTCTCCTGTAGAAATCTCTGCAATGATCTTATCCTATGTCAGAACGTATGCGGGGACATACCTTGGCGAGGATATTACACGGGCTGTCATTTCTGTGCCGGCATACTTTGATGAAATACAGCGTCAGGAGACAATGGAAGCCGGAAGAGCAGCGGGTTTTATGGTAGACCGCATCATCAATGAGCCGACAGCGGCGGCACTGAGTTATGGCTTGGAGCACATGGACGAGGAGAGTTACGTGCTGGTTTACGATCTGGGCGGCGGCACGTTTGATGTGACGCTTCTGGAAATGTTTGAGGGCGTGCTTGAAGTGAAGGCAAGCAGCGGAGACAACAAACTGGGCGGAAAAGATTTTGACGAGCGGTTAATCCAATATTTGACAAACCGGTTTCAGGAAAAGCATGGTATCGACCTGACAAAAGACCTGTATGCGATGGCGCGTGTACGTGATGAGGCGCTGCGCTGCAAAATTGCACTAAGCACGCAGGAGGAATATACCATACAATTGCCAGTGCTCACGGTGAAAGACGAAGTACCCTACGCGATGGATGAAGTTCTCACGCGCGCCAAGTTCGAGGAGCTGATTCAGGATTTGGTGGAGCGCACGCACGAGCCGATCAAGGTGGTGCTCTCAGACAGCGGTATTTCCGCCGGGGAGCTTGACAAAATTCTGCTGGTGGGCGGTTCCACCCGCGTTCCGCTGGTGCGCAGGGATATCGAGGCATATTTCGATAAGAAGCCGGAGGCGGCAGTTGACCCGGACTACGCAGTGGCGCAGGGGGCAGCGATACAGGCAGCCATTATATCGGGGCTGATCGACGAGAGCAGCGAGATTGTGATGACCGATGTCAATCCCTACACACTGGGCGTTCGGGTGATTCATGGCTATGATGATGAATATATGAGCGTTATTATTCCGAGGAATAAAACGATACCAACCACAAAAAAACAGAAATTTTATACCTCATGGGACGGGCAGACAGAGGCGGTCATTGAGGTGTATCAGGGAGAATCCTCCTGTGTACGGTACAATCACTGTATTGGAGAATTTGTCCTCAAGGGCATTCCAGACAGAGCTGCCGGAAAAGAAGCGATCGACGTTTCTTTCACGTATAATCAGAATGGAATGCTGCATGTGACAGGAAAGATAGTGAGTACTGGAAAGGAAGCTTCGATTGAGATCAACATGCTTGGCACAAAAGAAGAGCGGGAAGATGTCAGCGATTGGAAATCCTCAGAACTGGCAGGGGAGTACAGATCTGCCGTCAGACGCGCAGAGAAGTGGCTGAAAAATCACGCGGAGGACAAGCGGGCGGAAGATCTTTTGTATTATCTGAAAAGAGCGGTCTTGGAAGAAGATGAGGAACAGGCGGAGGAATTTGAGGATAAGTTATTGTATTACATAGGAGAGCAGCAATGAGAAAAGATTATGAAATTCTTGGCATTCAGGAGGACGCGGACGAGAAAAAAATCAAAAGGGCATATTTTAAGCTCATAAGAGAATATTCCCCTGAAAAGAACCCCGAACGGTTTCAGGAGATTCGAGCCGCCTATGAACGTCTGCTGGAGGAAAAGGATAAGCCCAAACATGATTTCCAGCTTGAATTTCCCGAAGATGATAGCTTTGCATTGAGCATGTTTGACCAGATACAGCAGCTGCTCGAGGAGGGAGATTATGCCAAGGCATTATTAACGGCGCAGGAAGGAATAAAATATTACCAAGAGGCAGAATGTTTTCTCTATATGTACGCGAGATGCTGTATGCTGGAAGGAAAGAACGGAAAAGGTGTCAAAGCCTATGAGAAGCTTGTAGAACGCTTCCCGGATAAGCTTTTTTATAAAAGTGAGCTGGCAAAAGCATATCATATCAGAGGCTATCAGCGCAAGGCCTATGCGATGTTCCAGACTGCATATAAGGAGGGGGAGCGCGAGATTGATTTCCTGAATTTGTACAGTCATTGCTGCTATGACCGGGAAAAATATCAGGAGTCCGTTCAGATTTTACAGGAGCTGGTAGATTCTGTTCCCGCCGAAAAGACGAATCAGATGATACTAGAGCTCTTAGAGGCATACACAGGGCTGTTTATGAATTGTATGGCTGAGCCGTACCCGGTGGAGGATGTGGCGGAAAAGTGCTGTTTGTTTTTGGAGCAGATTGAAGACCAGCTTGAAGGGTATGAAGAACAGATCGTGTCAGTCTTACTGTTTGTCCGTCTAGTGGCTTCCAGAAATCATGGGAAGAAACTTAAAAGATTAGTTGATAAACTCAAAGAGCTGGTTTCGGAAGTTCTTCCAGACAATATGCCAACGGAGATGTTAGATGTTTTTCAGATGATGGAGGATGATCGGTTCAGTGAGCTTATGAAGCTGACTGTAAAAGCCTTTATGCTGCTGGATGACACAGCGTTTCCGGGAGATTCTTTTGATGAGTACGCCTGCTTTATGCAGATGGATGCGTTTCTCTGTCAGCTTGAGGCGTGGCCAAAGCAGCGCAAAGAGCTGGATCTTCTGAAAGAGGAGTATCCTGACCTTTATGAGTGCGGTATCGATGTCTGGGATATGGTGCGCAGATGCACAGGGGAAAACAGACAGTATATGATAGAGGACGTGCTGGCGGAATACTTGAGGATGGAGGCGAAATTCCAGTGCGGGCACTATTATGAACTGTATCCTGACAGACGGTGCCATATAGAACAGATTCAATGGGACAGTCAGGAGGAGGGAACCTTTGTCCGCAAGGACAGGAAAATAGGGCGCAATGAACCCTGCCCCTGCGGGAGCGGCAAGAAATATAAGAATTGCTGTGGAAAAGGATAGTGATTGGAGAAAGGCAGGGGCAGTTTCAGCTCCTGTCTTTTTATGCACACGGGCAAAATTTTCAACTTTCCTTTCATTAAAATTAACTTGCAGAAACGAAAAAGGTTTCTGACAAAACGAGATATAGGGAGGAAACAAAAATGAAGAAAAAAGTCGTATCGTTACTCGTTGCAGCTATGACAGTAGCCAGCCTTACCGCTTGCGGAGGTGATGCACCCGCATCCACTCCTGCACCTGAAACGGCGCCAGAGGAGAAGCAGGAAGCACCTGCGCCCGCACCGGCAGAGAGTGAGGCACCCGCACCCGCGGAGAGTGAGGCAGAAGCACCCGCACCGGCAGCAGACGGTGGAACGATCAGTGTAGGCTTTGCACAGGTTGGTCATGAGTACAACGTCGTTGTATGCCAGAATGATAACGAGGCATACGGCGCAATGGATGCGATGGACGCAGCAGGTATTACATATGGTGTTGATGGTGATGTGACAATCATTTCCTTCGACGCGACACATGACGGACTTCAGTATACATTAGATGGAAAGATTACCTGTAATGTAGAGTGCAACCCTCTTCAGGCAGGATTTGCAGAAGGAGTTATTCAGAAGTTACAGGCAGGCGAGGCAGTGGATGCGTGGACACTCGTCGTAGATCGGGTGTTCGTAGCACCGGGCTGGTGGTATCGGCGTCAGCAGGTACGGATATCTCGGTTGGTTCCGTGATGAGTCTTTCCGGCGGACTGTGCTGTATGCTGCTTGCAGGCTACGGTGTGACCAATGTGAGTGAGTATGCGGTTCCGCTCTGGGTCGGCATGCTTGCAGGGATTGCGATCGCCTGCGTGTGTGGTCTGTTCAATGGCTTTCTGGTGGCTTACATGAACATCCAGCCGATGGTTGCCACGCTGATTCTCTGGTCTGCGGGCAGGGCGATTGGACTGCTTCTTTGCAACAGCAACATCGTGTATGTGCGCGTTCCTTCTTTCCAGTTTTTCGGCGCATACTGCGGCATCCTTCCGACACCGATTTTAATCGCAGCAATCTGCGTTGCCATCGCTTCGGTGGTATTGAAATCGACAGCGCTCGGGACGTACATACAGAGTGTCGGCATCAACAAGAAGGCTTCCAGAATTTCCGGTTTTAATTCAGCAAAGATTATCCTTCTGTGCTATGTGATCTGTGGTCTGTGCGCAGGGATTGCCGGGCTGGTCGCAACATGCAGAATTTATTCGGCAGATACAAACAACATCGGTCTGAACATGGAGCTCGACGCAATCCTTGCGGTGGCGCTTGGCGGCAACAGCCTTGGCGGCGGCAAATTTAATCTGGCAGGCTCCATCATAGGCGCTTACACGATTCAGGCGATCACGACAACCCTGTACGCGCTGGGTGTTTCCTCCGCGCAGGCGCCGGTATTTAAGGCTATCGTCGTCATCTTGATCGTCGTTATCCAGTCGCAGCCTGTTAAGGATTATTTCAAAAAACTGTCCGCGAAGAAGGCAGGAGCAAAGGAGGCGGCATAAGGATGAAAAAATTAAAACTTGGAGGCAATAATATTTTACTGGCAATCACCGTGATCTTGTTCGTAGTCATGTATCTGGGTGGCTGCATCATCTATGCGGACAAAGGATTTACGCATCTTCAGACCTTCTTAAATGTGCTGATCAACAATGCAGGTCTGATTGCCGTTGCTGCCGGAATGACCTGTGTGATGCTGACGGGCGGCATTGACATCTCCGTTGGCTCTCTGATTGCGATGGACTGTATGTTTCTGGCAGTCGGCATGGAGCACTGGGGCATGAGCAGCCCGGTGCTGATGATACTGGTGCTGGTGATTGGCGCAGTCTTTGGACTGGTGCAGGGGTATTGTGTGGCGTATCTTGAGATTCAGCCCTTTATCGTGACGATGGCGGGCATGTTCTTTGCCAGAGGTATGACAGCGGTGATCTGCAAAGATCAGGTAAGCATCGTGTCGGATAAGCTCTTTACGGCGATCTCCAACACAAAGATCAGTATTCCATTTGGCGGATATACGAATAAAAAGGGCATTTATTAGACACCGTTTGTACGCCCGACGGTCATCGTGGCACTCCTTGTCGTGATTCTCATTTTCCTGATGCTCAAGTACACCAAGTTTGGCAGAAGCATCTACGCGGTGGGCGGCAACCAGATTTCGGCGGCACTGATGGGACTCAATGTCAAGAAGACAAAGCTTTTGACCTACACGCTGTGCAGTCTGTTGACTTCCATCGGCGGCATTTGCTACTGTCTCAATACCATGTGCGGCACGACCACACAGGCAACCGGCTTGGAGATGGATGCGATCTCCTCCTCCGTCATCGGCGGAACGCTGCTGACAGGCGGTGTGGGCAATGTGCTCGGGTCACTGGTCGGTGTGCTGATCAACGGTACGATCTCGACGCTGGTCAAATCAAACGGAAAACTCGTCAGCTCGTGGGCAAATATTATTACGGCAATTCTGTTATGTTTCTTTATTCTGTTGCGGGCAATCTTTGCTAAAGTGAAAGAAAGCAAGAAGGCGTAATCTATGCTCCCCCCTCATTCTCTGCTTCGCGCGGAGAGTGATGGGGGGATTTTTGCTTGTAGACGATTTTTAGTTGAAAAAATGAGTATTTACTGTATACTGATATATAGAGCCATTCACAGGCAAAAGTAGAAAGGAGTATTACTATGGGACTTATCAAAGCAGCAATGGGTGCTGTCGGCGGAGCGCTTGCCGACCAGTGGAGGGAATTTTTTTATTGTGATGCACTCGATCAGGATGTACTTGTCGTGAAGGGGGAGAAGCGCATCAGCGGCCGCTCCTCCAACACCAAGGGAAATGACAATATCATCTCCAACGGTTCGGGCATCGCAGTGGCGGACGGGCAGTGCATGATCATTGTGGAGCAGGGGAAAATCGTCGAGGTCTGCGCGGAGCCGGGGCAGTTTACCTATGATTCGTCAACGGAGCCAAGCATCTTTGCAGGAAATCTAGGTAAAGGCATTGCCGATACCTTCCGCACGATCGGGAAACGCTTTACATATGGCGGCGACACGGGAAAAGACCAGCGCGTCTATTATTTTAATGTCAAGGAGATTATGGACAACAAATTCGGAACGCCGAATCCCATTCCATTCCGCGTGGTGGATTCTAGGCTGGGGCTTGACGTGGATGTCTCCATCCGCTGCTCAGGCGTGTATTCTTATATGATAGCAGACCCGCTCTTATTTTATACGAAGGTCTGCGGCAATGTAGAGCAGGCATACACGAGAGAGGAGATCGAGAAGCAGCTAAAAACAGAGTTTATCAGTGCCTTGCAGCCTGCGTTTGGCAAATTGTCCGAGCTCGAGCTGCGCCCGAATCAGATTGTTTCTCATAATACAGAATTAGAGGAGGCCATGAATTTTGCGCTCTCTACCAAATGGGGCAAGCTGCGCGGGCTCAAGGTTGTCAGCATCGCACTGGGGTCGGTATCGCTGCCGCCCGAGGACGCAGAGATGATCAAACAGCTTCAGCGCACTGCGGTATTGCAGAATCCCAATATGGCAGGCGCAACGCTCGCGGGCGCGCAGGCAGATGCCATGAGGACGGCGGCCGGCAACGCAGCAGGGGCGATGAATGGTTTCGTGGGCATGGGCATGGCGATGAACGCGGGCGGCATGAACGCACAGAATCTGTTTGCGATGGGTCAGCAGCAGGCAGCAGCGCCAGCGCCATCCGCTGCGTCTTCCGGCAGCTGGAAATGTTCCTGCGGCGCAGTTTCCACAGGAAAATTCTGCCCGGAGTGCGGTGCGCCAAAGCCTGCCAATGACGGCTGGACCTGCGCGTGCGGCACACTCAATAAAGGAAAGTTTTGCCAGAATTGCGGCGCCAAGAAGCCCGAAGGCACTCCTGTCTACCGTTGTGACAAGTGCGGATGGGAGCCGGAGGACCCTGCACATCCGCCCAAATTCTGTCCCGAGTGCGGAGATCTTTTTGACGAGAATGACAGGAGATAACTTACAATGGCACAATTACAGGAATATAAGTGCCCCTGCTGCGGGGGCGCGATTGCCTTTGACAGTTCCATACAGAAAATGAAGTGTCCTTTTTGTGACACCGAATTTGATATGGAGGCATTGGCGGGATATGACAGGGAACTAAAAAACGAGCAGCCAGACCAGATGGATTGGGAGATTTTGGCAAGTCCTGAATGGCAGGCGGGAGAGACCCAAGGGCTCAGAACGTATCTGTGCAACTCCTGCGGCGGTGAAATCATTGGAGATGAAAATACCGCCGCGGCTTCCTGTCCATACTGCGGAAATCCAGTCGTAATGATGGGACAGTTTGCCGGCGCGCTCAAACCGGATTATGTGATTCCATTCAAACTGGACAAAAAGGCGGCAAAGGAAGCGCTGAACAGACACTATAAAAACAAGCCCTTTCTGCCCAAAGTGTTTAAAAACCAGAATCACATTGATGAGGTGAAGGGCATCTATGTGCCATTCTGGCTCTTTGATGCGCAGGCGGAGGCCAAACTCCGCTACAGGGCGACGCGCGTGCGGAGCTGGAACGACAGCAATTATCATTATACACAGACCAGCTACTATGCCGTGATGCGGGCTGGAACAATCTGCTTTGAGCGCGTTCCGGTGGACGGTTCGTCCAAGATGCCAGACGATCTGATGGAGTCGATTGAACCCTTTGACTTTTCTGAGGCAGTGGACTTCCAAACGGCCTATCTGGCGGGGTATCTGGCAGATAAATATGATGTAGATGCACAGCAGAGCATCGAGCGGGCAAATGAACGGGTGAAACAGAGCACACAGGACAATTTTCAAAAGACCGTTCAGGGATATGTCACAGTGCTTCCTGAATCCACGAATGTGCAGCTTCACAATGGAAAAGCGCATTATGCGCTCTATCCTGTATGGATTTTGAATACGACATGGAAGGGCACGAACTACACGTTTGCCATGAATGGACAGACCGGAAAGCTGGTTGGCGATCTCCCAGTGGATAATGGCGCCTTTGCGGGATGGCTGTTTGGTTTGTGGGGCATCATCAGCACAGCGGCATTTGGCATCAGCTATCTGCTGTGGCTGTTATAGGGAGGGATTGCTTGTGAAAAAAAAGATTACAGCATTTTTGCTGATGATTGTGCTCTGCCTTTCATTTGGGATAACAGCACTTGCAGACGGGGAAAAGACGGCAAGACTTGCAGATCAGGCGGACCTTCTGGCACCGTCTGCGGAGAGCAGCGTTTTGGCGGTCTTGGATGAGATTAGCGACAGGCAGCAGCTGGATGTCGTTGTTGTCACCACCGCCACACTCGATGGAAAGACGCCGATGGCATATGCCGATGATTTCTATGACGAGAACGGCTATGGATTTGGCTCAGGGAGAGACGGCGTGCTGCTTCTTGTCTCCATGGAGGACAGAGACTGGTGGATTACCACGTCCGGCTATGGCATTACAGTGTTTACAGATGCGGGAATGGATTATATGTCAGAGCAATTCCTGCCCGCTTTGGGCGAGGGCAGCTATGAGGAAGCGTTTACCTGTTTTGCACGTCTTTGCGACCAGTTTATCACACAGGCTAGAACGGGTGCACCTTATGATATCGGAGCGCTTCCTAAGGCGCCCTTTTCTGTTGGATATGCGCTGGGCAGGGCATTGCTGATTGGCTTGTTTGCCGCAGTCATTATCACGCTGGCAATGCGCTACAGCATGAAGTCCGTGCGCTTTGAGCCGGCGGCTGCCGCATATGTGAAACGCGGAAGTATGCAAGTGACGGAATCGAGAGATTTATTTTTGTACGCCCATATAGACAAAAGAGTGCGGCAGAAAGAAAGCAGCGGCTCAGGCGGCGGCTCGAGGACACATACCTCTTCTTCCGGGCGGACGCATGGCGGCAGAGGGGGGAAGTTCTAGCAGCTTATTCTGTCATCCAATACGATGAGCCGTCTTTGGCGCGCTCCATAAAACCATACATAATTAGATAACGCCGAACCGTTGTATAATCTTCATAGATTGGTCTGAGGATTTGATTCACTTCTTTCTCAGTGTACGATCTTCCAGATTCGAACTGTTCGGCGATCTTTGTGAGAATCACGACTTTTTTCTTTTCTTTTGCGGAAAAATTCTTTAGCACCAACGGCTCAAAACTACTGAAAGTGGTTTCGAGGATGTGATTGCGTTCTTGTTCTGTGATCAGATAACGGTCATCCACATAGCTTGCATGGCTGTGTATGGGAATGATGGTGTTCTCTAGGGTTCCTTTGTGTTCAAATGCCTGCTCATAAATTGCGAGATAGTATTTTGCCTGCTTTGCCTTCTCGCGGAAGGTAAAGCGCTGTCTGCGGACAGTGGATTCTGCGATGTCCAGCTTTTTAGCAATCTCCTTATCCGACTGTCCCGATGCAAAGAGCAGAATTAATTCCCGCTGGTTCTGTGTCAGTGTATTGTACTTTGCGTGGGAGGAGACGAGCTGGTACAAAGTACCTTTGTGTTCTGTGCTGATATGGTTGTTTACAGCATATTCTGCGGTGTAGAACTGACTGCCAACCGGAAATATCTGCTTGGCAGGAAAATGCTGTTCACAATAATTGCAAATATAGTGGTCTTGTGTGGAGTCATAGTGGTATCCATTTTTTAGTTCTGTTAAAGTAATTTTATCGTAATCCATTACTGTACATCCTTTCTGTTTTAACTAATACACATTACGTTTATTGTTTCTATAAACGTATAATATAACTGTTTATAGAAAATGTCAACACCATTTATGAAAAATGGATTGTTTTGGCGGTATTAAAAAAGTGTAAAGCCTCTTGATAATTCAATAAAGACCTTACAATTTTCTCTAGTACGCTATTACAATGTTATATCCTCAATATTAACGCCTAAAGAGGATAATTTTGCCGCAGTCAATTTAATGGCATAATCAAGTTCTTTGTTTTTATAATCGCCGTTCTCTCTTTTTATACGCTGTAATTCAGCGTATCTGTCCATAGTGATTGTGATTCGTTCTTTCTCTGACATTTCCAGTACCTCCATATCGTCACCGCCTTTTGAATAAATATAAAAAATGCCAAAACCCCTTGATTTTCAGGCATTCCTGTGCTATTATTTATCCACGTAAGTGAATAACAGCGTCTTCAGGGCAGGGTGCAATTCCCTACCGGTGGTACAGCCCACGAGCCGGCTGCTGATTTGTCAGCGGGCATGATTCGGTGAAACTCCGAAGCCGACAGTATAGTCTGGATGGAAGAAGATCAAGAGATGGATACAAAATAGCGAGAACATATGTTCTTGGATATAGTATCAAATCTGTATTGCAAAAGCAGCTCTGGGTGACGTGTCATTCAGGGTTTTTTTATGCACACGGGCAGGGAAGATGGCTCTTCTCAATTCGATTGCAGTTTTCGTAATTTTAGGAGGTGATGATATGAATGACAGGGCATATATGCGTCTGGCATTGCAGCTTGCTGAGAAAGGATGCGGATGGACTTCGCCAAATCCTATGGTGGGCGCTGTCATTGTAAAGAATGAGAGAATTATCGGGCAGGGATGGCATGAGAGATATGGTTGTCCGCACGCGGAGCGCAATGCGCTTGCTGCCTGTATGGAGCCGCCCGAGGGCGCAGTGATGTATGTCACCTTGGAGCCGTGCTGCCATTATGGGAAACAGCCTCCTTGTACAGATGCCATCATCGCATCTGGAATTTGCCGGGTGGTTGTCGGTTCGGCAGACCCCAATCCGCTTGTTGCTGGAAAAGGAATTGAGCTCCTGCGGGCGCATGGCATTGAGGTGACAGAGGATGTACTGCGCGAAGAATGTGACCAGTTGAATGAGGTATTTTTTCATTATATACAGACAAAGCGCCCTTTTGTTGTCATGAAATATGCGATGACAATGGACGGAAAGATTGCTGCTGCTACAGGCGCTTCGAAGTGGATTACAGGGGAGGAGGCGCGCAGCCATGTCCAGAGGCAGCGCCACCGCTATACGGCAATCATGGCAGGGGTGGGAACCATACTGGCAGATGACCCGATGCTTACCTGTAGACTGCCAGACTGCAAAAGTCCTGTGCGCATAATCTGTGACACCAGACTGTGCACACCGCTCACAGCCAAGGTCGTAGCAGACGCCAGACAGGTACCGACAATCATTGCGACATGCTGTGAGGTTCGGGACAGACAGCTTGCCTATGAAAATGCAGGATGCAGGATTCTGGTCGTGGAGGAAAAGGAGGGGCATGTAGATTTGCAGCAGCTGATGGCGCGGCTGGGAGAGGAGCAGATTGACAGCATCCTGCTTGAGGGCGGCGGCACGCTCAATTGGGCGGCGCTTCAAAGCGGGATTGTACAGAAGGTACAGGCATATATCGCGCCGAAACTATTTGGCGGGGAAACTGCCAAAACGCCGGTTGAGGGAGTGGGCGTACTCACGCCAGCAGATGCTTTTTATCTGAAAAACAGCACAGTCACCAGACTAGGGGACGATTTTCTAATTGAGAGTGAGGTGGCAAAAGATGTTTACCGGAATCATTGAGGAGATTGGAACTGTGGCAATGATACAGAGAGGGCAGTATTCTGCAGTGCTGAAAATCCAAGCAAAAACTGTCTTAGAGGGCACAAGGATTGGTGACAGCATTGCGGTAAATGGCGTTTGCCTTACTGTTACAGAACTTTTTCCTGACAGTTTTAAGGCGGATGTCATGCATGAGACGTTAGACCGCTCTGCGCTGGCGGACATGGGGAGTGGAAGCCGTGTGAATCTGGAACGGGCGATGCCGGCAGACGGACGCTTTGGCGGGCATATCGTCGCAGGGCATGTTGACGGCGTTGGCAAAATCACACGCATTCGGCGCGATGATACCGCAGTGTGGTATACGGTTGAGGCAGGGGAAGCGGTTTTGCGCTATATCGTGGAGAAGGGTTCTGTCGCACTAGATGGCATCAGCCTTACAGTGGCAGATGTCACCCACAATAACTTTTCGATCTCTGCAATACCGCATACGGTGCGCCAGACCGTCCTACAGGAACGCAGGGAAGGCGATCTGGTCAATGTGGAGACAGATATAGTTGGAAAGTATATTGAAAAACTGATGTGCACAACACCGCCAAAGAAGAGTGTGATCACAAGAGAGTTTTTATCAGAGCATGGATTTTATACTGACGGTCGAATAGACTGACCGTCAGTATAATGTGATGCACACAGCCGCATAGGGAAATATGCCGCTTCGCGGCTGCGGCTGGCGCGATACTCACGGCAGATCTTATCTGTCGTGAGTATAATTAAGGATGGGAGGGTAAAAAATGGCACAGTTTAACACAGTGGAGGAGGCACTTGCCGCACTTAGGGACGGCAGGATTATCATGGTGACAGATGACCCGGACCGGGAAAATGAAGGGGATTTTATCTGCGCGGCAGAGCATGCCACCACGGAGAATATTAATTTTATGGCGACTTACGGCAAAGGGCTGATCTGTATGCCGATGTCTGAGGAGTATGTGCAGAAGCTAAAAATTCCCCAGATGGTGCAGTACAATACGGACAATCATGAGACAGCATTTACCGTTTCAATCGACCATGTGACAACCACGACGGGCATTTCAGCCGCCGAGCGGTCTGTCACCGCGATGAAGTGCGTGGCGGAGGATGCGAAGCCTGAAGATTTCCGCAGACCGGGTCATATGTTCCCGCTGCTGGCGAAGCGAAACGGCGTTTTGGAGCGAAACGGCCACACAGAAGCGACAGTCGATTTGTGCCGTCTGGCGGGTTTAAAGGAGTGCGGCTTATGCTGTGAGATTATGCGCGAGGATGGAACGATGATGCGCACGCCGGAATTGACGGCGCTTGCAAGACAGTGGGATATGCCCTTTATCGCAATACGGGATTTGCAGGACTACCGCAAATGTCATGAGAAGCTGGTAGACCGTCAGGCAGTTGTCAAGATGCCCACAAAATATGGTGATTTCAGGGCATACGGTTTTGTGAACCGGCTCAATGGAGAGCATCATGTCGCCTTGGTCAAAGGAGAGGTTGGCGATGGCAAGGAGGTCTTGTGCCGCGTGCATTCTGAGTGTCTGACAGGAGATACCTTTGGTTCGCTGCGCTGTGACTGCGGGCAGCAGTTTGCCGCCGCCATGACACAGATCGAGCGGGAAGGACGGGGCATTTTGCTCTACATGCGGCAGGAGGGGCGGGGCATCGGGCTGATCAACAAGCTGCGCGCCTATGAACTGCAAGAGCAGGGCATGGATACGTTAGAGGCAAATCTGGCATTGGGTTTTGCAGGGGATGAGCGGGAATATTATATCGGTGCACAGATTCTGCGGGAGCTTGGGGTGCAGAGCATCCGCCTGCTGACCAACAACCCAGATAAAGTATATCAGTTGTCAGGATTTGGATTGGAGATTACAGAGCGTGTGCCAATCCAGATGGACGCCACAGAGCATGATTTATTTTATCTGAAGACCAAACAGAAACGCATGGGACATATGTTGCAGTATTAAAATTTGTTTATACTGGCGGTCGAAAAGACTGACCACCAGTATAAAATGATGCACACAGCCGCATAAGGAAATATGCCGCTTCGCGGCTGCGGCTGGCGCGATACTCACGGCAGATCTTATCTGTCGTGAGTATAATAAAGAAAGGAATAGGACATGAAAACATTTGAGGGAAAATTAGTATCAAACGAGATAAAAATTGGCATTGTGGCAGCGCGTTTTAATGAATTTATCACATCAAAGCTGCTTGGCGGGGCGATGGACGGACTTATAAGACATGACGTGCGCGAGGAGGATATCCATGTGGCATGGGTTCCGGGGGCTTTTGAGATTCCGCTGATCGCCTCCAAGATGGCAAAGAGCGGGAAATACGATGCAGTGATATGTCTGGGGGCAGTCATCCGCGGTTCAACCAGCCATTATGATTATGTGTGCAATGAAGTTTCCAAGGGAATCGCTGCGGTGTCTCTCGAGAGTGGTATTCCTGTCATGTTTGGCGTGCTTACCACAGAGAATATTGAGCAGGCGATTGAGCGTGCAGGCACGAAGGCTGGAAACAAGGGCTATGACTGTGCAGTGGGTGCGATAGAGATGGTGAATCTGATTCGCGAGATCGAGCGGTAAAACAGACGAAAAGAAAATATGGAGGATCATGTTGAATATAAAATTACTGGATCCATATGTGGTAAGTCTATTGAAAAAGGGAGGATGGAGTGAGAATAGATATTGTGATGTGAAGTATTGGATAGACAAATTAACCATTGAAGGTTATGTCTGTTTTGATTATGCTTTAGATATCTTAGAAAATTTAGGAGGACTTACATATAATGTAAAAGATGACTGTAATCATAAGGGTGCACAATTCGATTTTAATCCTTATTTTGCAGCAAATGGTGAATTTGATCGACTTGAGGATTTTGAATTACTGGCAAAAGAAGGGTTATTTCCAATTGGCAGCATGTGTGCAGCAATTGTGTATGCAGGCAGAAGCAAAAATATATATTGGGGTAGTATGAATCGTTTGTATTGGGCAGGGACAAATATAGAAGATTATTTAAATAAACTATTTGATAAAGAGTTTGAATCACAAGAGATTGATGTATAGTATGCGAAATCAGAATGAACAACTGAATGCCGCACTGATATCTGATGAAAAGGATATGTGTAAAAAATGGCATAAAGCTGCTGCAAAAGCAAAATCCATAGAGGAATTTGAACAGGCTGTAGGATTGGTGCAGGTATAATGCTTGAGGGCTGCCATGAAGCTATCATAAGCCCGGAGGACTGGGAGAAGGTGCAGGTACTCATTGACCGCCGCCCTCCTATTATGGAGGGGACCGCCTGCCCCTCCTGCAACCTGCTCCATGGCATTATCTACTGTGTAACCTGCTTCTTTTGGATTTAACTGTGAATACACAATAATTTTGCAAAATTATTCACCTGTGATTATTACAATTTTCACAGCTTGAGTTGGATGTTCTTCATCGTCAAGTGTCCCCCGGTAACTGATCTCCGCTTTATCGCCCACCGCTATCGTGGAACCTCCTTTTGCCTCATGGGCACTTTCTGTGGAATACCCTTCTAATATCGGGGTATTTTCCGTGAAAAAATAATAGAGCATATCGTCCTCTGGAGTTCTGAGTGTAAGGATGTTTTCTTCGTACTTTTCAACAATTCCTGCTATGGGATCACCCGCTGGGATTTCTTCGACTGGAATTTCTTCGAGTTCCGAAGTAGTTTTTCCGGTTTCTTCTGTAATCTCCGGCTTGGACGATTCTATAGTCTTTGCATCTACGGTTTTTATATCCGCTACTTCTTCCTGAACCGTTTCCTTCGGGGAATCCTTCTCTTTTGGTTCCGATGAGCATCCGATCATCCCCATAGTTAAAGCTATCATAAACATCAGTATCAATTTCCTTTTCATAATCTTTCCCATCACTTTCTAAAAGAATCGTATTTCCTTGGCATAAAATTTATCATTTTTAAAGCTGCCCTTCATTTCAACAGACATATGTACCTTCAAGTCCTGAAATTCAGCCTTTGTGTCCTCATAGCTTTCTCCATTTCCATCAGTGGTTTTTAAATAAAAACGGGTATCATCTTCCAAAATTACATGAATCAACTTGGAATCAGGGAGATCAGCATTGGAGCTTGGAGAACTGTATGATAAGGAACCGTCATCAAGAATTTTTACTTTCTTTTCGGCAATGAAAAATGAGTTTTCTTCAATCTTCCAGACCTTACCCAGAAAATCCGCATCAACAGCAGCGGCAACATCCGGCTCTAGTACCTGCCATTTACCTGCTGTATTTTCCAAAAGTTCATCTGTGTTTCCATCAATTTCTTTTGGCTGCGCGTTATTTAATTCCTCTAATAATGCTTCGTCTGTCTGGTTTTCTTCTGTTTTAGCAACAGAACCGATACCACATCCTGTAACCATTGTGCTCAATATACATACAGCAGCGAGCAATATCATTACTTTTTTTAACTTCATAAATACCTCCTTATTATCATAGAAATAATAGTCATTATAGTTTGTCTAAATCATTTAAACAACCTATTTGTTGTGAAATGCTTTTTGAGTGTAGCAAACGTCCTTAAACCTCTCTTAACGATCTATTTTTTCGGCCCGGTTAAGGGCGCATAGAAGCAGCCGGATATCAAGCAGCTTAAACTTTAACATATGCTGATAGAATGAGGGGCTCTGCATATGACATTCCCCAAGTAAAGTGATACTATTTTCGAGCGGTTAGGATTTGACAACAGCCTCCATCATGCTGTATACTTCTCATACAAAGAGGTGAGCAGATGGAGGAACAAAGGGTGTCGGACTGGCGCAGCTATTGCGTGACGCTGGTTCTCCTTGTATTCAATATTGTTGGTTATATTTTGTGTACACAAATGGGTGAAGTGGTGTATACTATGGGTAGTATGAATGCAGAGAAGATTATTGCAGGACACGAGTACTACAGGTTTCTGACTTCGATCTTTCTGCATGCAGATATAGAGCATCTTGTCAGCAACATGATCTTTTTGTTTGGATTGGGGCAGATGGTGGAGCAGGTTGTCGGACATGTTTCCTTTGGTATTGTGTACCTGCTGTCTGGTTTTGGCGGAAGTATCTCTTCGGTTTTTTATGCTGTCTGGACAGGAAAAGTGTATCATTCTGTCGGTGCGAGCGGCGCAATTTTTGGCGTGGTCGGCGCACTCTTTGTCCTTGTTATTGTCCGCGAATTAAAAAACAGGTCACACAGACAGGACGCCGTGGAAATTTTAGATCAGGATGGTGTGGAGGTTCCGATTACCTATGAGAGTATCTCGGTACAGAGGCTGATCTTTGCAGTGGTGTATATGATTTACCCCGGTTCATGGGAAGTGGGTGTTGACAATGCAGCCCATGTGGGCGGGTTCATATGTGGAATCGTGGTTATGGCAGTCATCAATATGGTAAATACAGGAGGATACAAAAGGTGAAGATTAATATTTATTATGGAGGCAGAGGGCTGATCGGAGACCCGACATTATATGTGTTAAACAAGATACAGGAGGTGCTGCGCGAGCTTAATGTCAACGTGGAGCGCTATGATCTGTATGAGTTTAAAAATAATATCGTCACATTGCCGCAGACCTTAAAGGATGCGGACGGCGTGATACTGGCAACGACAGTAGAGTGGTATGGCATCGGCGGATATATGCAGCAGTTTCTGGACTCGTGCTGGCTGTATGGGGACAAGGAAAAAATTGCAAATATGTATATGTGCCCGATTGTGATGGCGACGACTTACGGAGAGCACGACGCGACAAAGGTTCTCACAGAGGCGTGGGAGATTTTAGGAGGACGCCCGATTACGGGCATTTGCGGCTATGTGGCGGATGTGTCAGAACTTGAGCAGACACCGGGCTATGCGCGGGTGATTGAGAAGCGCACAGAGGATATGTACCGCTCTATTAATCAAAAGCTGCCGATTTTCCCAAACAGCAATCAGGCAGTCAAGCAGAAGATTACCTTTACGCAGAGTCTGAACCTGACACCGCAGGAGGCAGAGCAGTTGTCAGAGCTTGCAAGCGACGATCTGTATGTACAGAAGCAAAAAGAGGATATACAGGAGCTTGCGAGTATGTTTAAAGACCTGATGAACGTGAGAGAACCAGACAGTACCATGTTTTTGCAGGAGCTCAAGGAGCATTTCTATCCGCAGGCAGGCTTTAGCGCAGTTTATAAGTTCTGTATGCCGGAGGCGCAGCTTCCGCTGATACTCAGCGTAAACGGCACGGAGATGGAGTGCCATTATGGAGATGCGACGTCTTTTGATGTGGAAATGCAGGTGGCGTCCTCGATTATGGAGGATATCGTGCAGGGACGCATGACTTTTCAGAAGGCATTTATGTCCGGGGATATGAAAATGAAGGGCGACTTCAAGGTGCTTCGGATGCTTGACTTGCTATATGTATTTACAGCGCCAAAAGTGTAAGGGAAGATGAAAAAGGAGGACAAAAATATGAGAGATGAGAACTGTATTTTTTGTAAAATAGCAAACGGCGAGATTCCATCGAGAACACTGTATGAGGATGATATGTTTCGGGTAATCTTAGACTTGAGTCCGGCGACGAAGGGGCATGCACTGATTCTGCCAAAAGAGCATTATAAAAATCTGTATGAGATCGAGGAGGGTACCGCGGCAAAAGCGCTTCCGCTTGCAAAAAAAATAGCGACAGTCATGACAGAAAAGCTGGGCTGTGATGGATTTAATGTGATTCAGAACAATAATGAGGTTGCCGGGCAGACGGTATTCCATTTTCATATCCATCTGATTCCCAGATATCAGGAGGATAAGCAGCATCTGGTGATGAAGCCCTGCGGCATGACGGCGGAGGAGCTGGATGCGGTGCGGGACCAGATTGTAGGATAATTTTTGGAGAAGAACCATGCTGGCAGTTTTAAAGATTCGTATGAAGTGGAACAAGGAAAACCGCACCCCAAAGGGTGCTGTCCAGCGGGAGCAGTATTATAAGCCTGTTCAGATCGAGGAGGATGTCTCTCTTGCCGGGAAAGGGATTTTCCTGAAAGAATGTGATTATGAACAAATGGGCAGCCAGATTTGTTCCGATCAGGAGTATGCAGCGCAGCGGAAGCAAGCAGTTTTAAAAAAGAAAAATAAGCCATTTGCCGGACTTGACAGATATGAGGAGCAGAGCGCATATAGAGCAGAACAGGCGCGGCAGAAAAGAAAGGGTACTTTTTATGCTGATATTCTGGCACTGGAAAAAAGGGATCTCCTTCGATGCATCAGCATTATTGAAGAAGGGAACGACTGCTATCGCATTAAATGGTTTGATCAGGGAATCGGGATGCCAAGGCGCCGCGGCGGCAATGAGGATTTCATGAAGCGGGGGGCAAAGCTTGCGGGACAGCCCAACGTGCTCAACGAGACGGCATTTATCTTAAAAAAAGGTGAGTCCGGGCTGTTGAAGTACAATTTTCGGATGCAGTACTTTGACGGGGAGCAGTATTATCTATGTTTTTATGTATATATGGTCAATACAGATGTACTAACGCGGGATGCGTTTCTGCGGAAGTATGATTATGAGTATGAGCAGATGGCGGATTTGTTTTGAAATGTGAAAGCGTATAGTGAGGTATGCGATATGACGATGGCACAGTTTTCGAGAGATGATATTTTACTTTATCAGGGGCGGGAGGAAGGACGAGAAGAAGGCGAGATGATAGGCGAGTTGAGAGGAGAATTAATAGGAGCAATCCGCACCTATCAGAAACTGAACGTGCCGTTTGAAACTGCCAGACAGTACATTATGGAGGAGTTTGACAAGAGTGCGGAGGAAGCGGATGCGTTATTGAGCGCTTACTGGAACAAAAGCAAGTAGAAGAACAAAAAACGAGCAGGAATTTCCTACTCGTTTTTTGCATTTACCGTATTTTCAATCAATGCAGTGATGGTTTCGATGGAGTCCTTGATTTTGCTGTTCTGCATGGCGTCAATGTAGGACTGCCTCGTAAAGTACAGCTCATGCACCTTTTCTGTCAGGGTCACTGCGGTGAGGTAATCTTCGTCGGCAACCATAGAAAAGCCTTGGGACTCAAAGCTTTTCGCATTCAGAATCTGGTCGCCGCGGCTTGCGTGGGCAGGCAGCGGAATCAGAAGATTTGGTTTTCGCAGTGCCAGAAGTTCACAGATGGCATTGGCGCCGGCGCGCGAGATCACAATGTCCGCCATTGCAAATAGATCCTTGAGATCATCCTTTACAAACTCGAATTGTTTGTATCCTTTGGTTTTTAGGAGCAGGTTATCTATTTTTTCCTTGCCGCAGATATGGACAATCTGAAAATCATTGAGCAGAGAGGGCAGTGCTTCCCGAACCAGTTTGTTGACACCGGCAGCGCCCAGACTGCCGCCGATCACCATAATCACTGGTTTGGCAGCGTTAAAACCGCACATCTGAAGCCCTTTGTCCTTATCGCCCTTTGTGAGTTCATTTCGGATGGGAGAGCCGGTGAGCACCGCTTTCTCGGCAGGCAGATTTTGCAGCGTCTCAGGGAAATTGCAGCAGACCTTTTTGGCGACAGGAATGCACATGCTGTTGGCAAGCCCCGGCGTCATATCGGACTCGTGAATGATGCACGGAATCTTGAGCATCGCCGCAGCGCGCACAACAGGCACACTCACAAAGCCCCCTTTGCTGAACACAATATCTGGTTTGAGTGTCTTTAGTATTTTTCGAGCCTCGGTGAAGCCCTTGATCACGCGGAAAGGATCACTGAAATTCTTGATGTCAAAATACCGACGGAGCTTGCCCGTTGCTATTCCATAGTAGGGGATGCGGTAATCCTCAATCAGTTTTTTCTCGATACCATCGTAGGAGCCAATATAATGTATATCATAGCCCATGCTTTTGAGTCTGGGAAAAAGTGCGATGTTTGGAGTCACATGGCCGGCGGAGCCGCCGCCGGTAAAGACGATGCGTTTCATAATCTATTAGCCTCCGGTTTTCTATAGGATCGTGTATTCAATAATAGTATATTCAAAAAATTCACATTTTCCATTGTATTGAATCATTACCATATTTTTCAATCTGCATGTTCTGCCTGATATTGTTCCAGTGCATGTGCAAGCTGGTCTGGGCAGGATGTCGTTTTGTGCCCGCATTGGATTCCTTTGAGTTTGGAGATGGCATCATCGACCTTCATCCCGGCAACCAGCGCGGAGATGCCTTTGAGATTGCCATTACAGCCGCCTGTAAAAGCTACCGATTGAATAATGCCGTCCTCAACTTCAAAATCAATGAGCTGGGAACAGGTTCCGCTTGTCTTGTATTGCATAATATACACCTTACCTTTCGTAGAGAATTGTATGAAACTGAATTGATATTATTTTACCAATCTAATCCAGTGAAGTCAACAACAAATAAAATATATGTTATTTGTCATCACAGGTGTCTTGTCAGCAGTAAAGATATGTGCTATACTGCAAAAAACAAATGAGGATCAGGGAGGTTTGGCATGACAAGACAGGAAGAGATACAAAAGTTGAAAGAGGAGAAGGATGCAGTGATCCTGGCACATTACTATGTGCGTCCTGAGGTACAGGAGATTGCGGATTATATAGGGGATTCTTATTTCCTGAGCAAAAAGGCGGTCGATCTGCCGCAGCGCACGATTGTGTTCTGCGGGGTGTCCTTTATGGGGGAGAGTGCCAAGCTGCTGAATCCGTCCAAAACAGTGCTGATGCCAGATGCCGAGGCAGACTGTCCGATGGCGCATATGGTCGTGAGGGAGACCATAGAGAAGGCGCGCGCGCAGTATGAAGATTTGGCAGTGGTATGCTATATCAATTCGACCGCCAAAATCAAGTCATGGTCTGATGTCAGCGTGACCTCTGCAAATGCGGTTCAGATTGTCCGCAATCTGCCCAATCAGCACATTTTATTTATACCGGACAGAAATCTTGCGCATTTTGTGGCAGAACAGGTTCCTGAGAAGCAGTTTGTTTTTAATGAGGGGTATTGTCCGATTCACGAGAACATGCGGGCAGCAGAGCTTGAAGAATTGAAAATACAGCATCCGTCTGCGCGTGTACTGGTACATCCAGAGTGCAGTAAGGAGGTGCTGTCGCTGGCGGATTATATCGGTTCCACAAGCGGCATTATCCAGTTTGCAAAAGAGAGTGCTGCCAAGGAGTTTATCATTGGCACAGAGTCGGGCGTGCAGTATGCATTACAGCAGGCGCGCAGGGATGCGGTATTTTATTTTCCCAAGACAGAGCCTGTCTGTACAGATATGAAGCGCATCACTTTAGAGAAAATTATCAATGTGCTGAAATATGGCACCAACGAGGTCCACATGGAAAATGGACAGGCTGACGAGGCGGCGAAGCAGACACTCACAAGGATGCTGGCGCTTGCATAGCAGCAGGAAAGGGTATGGAACAAGAGAAAATGACAAGGAAACTGTACTATGATGTAGTCATTGCAGGCTGCGGCGTTGCAGGACTTTACACAGCATTGTCGCTGCCGCGTGACAACAAGATTCTCATGCTGTCAAAGGAAGATCTCGCAAGCTGTGATTCGATGCTGGCGCAGGGCGGCATTTGTGTGCTGCGCGATGAGAGTGATTTTGATGCATATTTTGAGGATACAATGCGTGCAGGACACTATGAAAACCGTGTGGAGAGTGTGGAGCTGATGATTCATGCAAGCCGCGGAATCATTGAGCACTTGCTTGCACTGGGCGTGCGTTTTGAGAAAAATGAGGACGGCAGTCTCGCATATACACGGGAAGGGGCGCATTCCAGACCGCGGATTTGTTTCCACAAGGACATCACAGGGGAGGAAATCACAACCACGCTGCTCTCGCATGTACAAAAGCTTGACAATGTGACAATCCTAGAGTACACGACAATGACGGATATCATCGAAGAAAATGACACATGTGTCGGAATCAAAGCAGTGTCCAAGGATGGGGAGCTTTTGGAGATTTACGCGCCAGACACTGTGATGGCGACAGGAGGCATCGGAGGGCTCTATCGCCATTCCACTAATTTTTCCCTGCTCACAGGAGATGCCTGCCGCATAGCAAAGGAGCATCAGGTCGCACTCGAGCACATGGATTATGTGCAGATTCATCCTACCTGCCTCTACAGCACGAAGCCGGGCAGAAGTTTTCTGATCTCAGAGTCTGCGCGGGGGGAAGGTGCGATTATTTTAAACCATAAAGGAGAATGCTTTGTCGAAGAGCTGCTCCCGCGGGACGTGGTGACAGAGGCGATCTTAAAAGAGATGGAGAAGGAAGGGACAGCGTATGAGTTTCTTTCCTTTGAGCATGTTCCTGAAAATATTGTGCGGGAGCATTTTCCAAATATATACAGCCGCTGTCTCGAGGAGGGCTATGACTTGCTGAAGGAGCCGATCCCGATCGTTCCGGCGCAGCATTATTTTATGGGGGGCGTGCATGTGGACTCTGATTCGCAGACGACGATGGCGCATCTGTACGCGGTGGGCGAGACGAGCTGCAATGGTGTCCATGGGAAAAACCGCCTTGCCAGCAACAGCCTGTTAGAGAGCCTTGTCTTTGCAAAGCGCGCCGCCGAAAATATCATGAAAGAGAGGACAAAGTATGAATCCAATTACAATGCAGCTTGTCGCTGACAAGTATATCAAGATGGCACTAGAGGAGGACATCAACAGCGAAGATGTCTCCACCAATGCAGTCATGCCAGAATACAAAAAGGGTGAAGTGGAGTTAATATGCAAGGAGGACGGCATTATCGCAGGGCTTATGGTGTTTGAGCGGGTATTTACACTCCTTGACCCTAAGACGCAGGTGACATGTCATGTCAAGGACGGCGACGAGGTGAAAAAGGGTGAAGTCCTCGCGGTCGTGACAGGCGATATTCGTGTGCTGCTCTCCGGGGAGCGCACAGCGCTGAATTATTTGCAGCGGATGAGCGGCATAGCGACCTATACGCGCAGTGTGACCAGACTGTTAGAAGGAACCAAAACGACGCTGCTTGACACCAGAAAGACGACGCCCGGTATGCGTGTCTTTGAAAAATATGCCGTGCGGGTCGGCGGCGGCGCCAACCACCGTTATAATCTGTCAGACGGTGTTCTGCTAAAGGATAACCATATTGATGCGGCGGGCAGTGTGACACAGGCAGTTCAGGCGGCAAGGGCCTATGCGCCGTTTGTCAGGAAGATTGAAGTGGAGACAGAAGACCTTGATATGGTACGGGAGGCAGTCGAGGCCGGGGCGGATATTATCATGCTCGACAATATGACGCCAGAGCAGATGGCAGAGGCAGTCCGTATCATCAATGGCAGGGCTGAGACAGAATGTTCAGGAAATGTAACCAAGGAAAATATAAACACGATCGCACATCTTGGCGTGGATTATATCTCGAGCGGTGCACTGACACATTCTGCACCGATTCTCGATATCAGCCTGAAACATCTTAGAACTGTGTAAAAGGAGTCAGATCAGAGGGAGGAAGTATGGTGAAGGAATTGACCGGAATGGAGCGGAGAAAAATACTTTTGACAATGATGCAGCAGTCACAGACTCCAATCTCTGGCAACAGCTTAGGAAAAAAAACAGGTGTGAGCCGGCAGGTTGTCGTGCAGGATATCGCGCTTTTGCGGACGGAGGGATATCCCATCCGCTCCACGCCCAAAGGGTATTATCTCGAGCGCGCGCACCAGAGACAGCATGTGCGTACTTTTAAGGTACATCATACCAATGATGAAGTGGAGGATGAGCTGAACGCGATTGTGGATCTGGGCGGAACGGTGCTGGACGTGATGGTCAACCACAGGGCTTACGGCAAAATGACTGCGGCATTGCATATCAAATGCCGCAGGGATGTGCGCATGTTTGTGGAGAATATCCAGTCTGGCAAATCCACACCGCTTTTGAATGTGACATCGGGATATCATTTTCATACCGTCAGCGCAGAGAGTGAGGCAGTTCTGGATGAAATCGAGCAGATGCTCTCCGAGCGGGGATATCTCGCAAAGCTGCTGCCGTATGAGAAGGAGCTGTCTGCGGGGATTAAAGAAGCAGCTTCAGACGCTCAATCTCCCGAAGCTGGCGGTTGATCGAACACAACGATGGAATATTTCCGGGGCGATTTGCCGCTCGTGCCAGAACATGTTCTCAATGCGCTCAAACTCTGCCTCGTTGGGAAGCTGGAACAGCTCGTCAATCGTAATGCCAAAAAATACAGCGATATTTGGCAGCAGTGCAATATCTGGGGTGCTCGTCTGGGTTTCCCACTTTGAGACTGCCTGACAGGACACACCCAGATAGGACGCCAGTTCTTCCTGCGTCACGCCTTTGGTGAGACGCAGTGTTCTGATTTGTTTTCCAATATCCATTTTTTTCCTCCATTGATTTTATATTAATGATTGCCTGTACTGTTACGGATTATCAGCTGATATACTGAGTATATACTAGCGTTTTGATGAGTGCAATCGAAGGGTATTTTAAGGTGTTCTATGAATGGTTGATTGGAGGATAAGAATGGTAAACCAAGCTGCACTGGAAAAAATCGAGGTACTATTGCAGGAATACAAGTATAACTGGGGAAAAGAAGCAGACTTAACATGCATTCCGGCTGGGATGTCACAAGAAAAACTGGTGGAAGTCCTAGAGCGTGTTTGAAAAATCATTCCTACCACCTGCACGCCCCACTTTGCGTGATATTTGCGCCAAATTCAGGTTACATAGCCCGCTATGCGCCCTTCATTTGGCACAAATCTCCCACAAATTGTGACGCACATCTGGCAGAAAGCATTTTTCAGACACGCTCTAGAGCGTATTGTAGAGACAGGAGAGAGTATTCTGGCTGGACTAATATGACAGGTTATGCTTCCAAATGGAGGAGCCGCCGCCGCATAAAGATAGCAATCAGAAATGAAAGTACATCTGCCGCAGGCTGTGCATACAGTACGCCGTTAAGCCCGCTAAGATGCGGCAGCAGTAAAATCACAGGGATAAAACAAATCCCTTGTCTGCACGCGCCGAGAAAGAATCCCAACCGCGCCTTACCGAGTGCGAGAAACAGTGACGAATACACCGTGTAGTATCCAAAAAACATGATTGTAATTCCATTTGCCCGAAGTGAAGCCGCGCCAATCCGAATCATTTGAACGTCATTTTGGGTAAATTGTGAAATGATCCATGCTGGAAAGAGCGCCAGAACCAGACCAAAAATAATGCAGAAAACGCTAGACCATACAATCGAAGTTTTGACCGCTTCCCGCAGGCGGTCATATTTTTTTGCGCCATAACTGTAGCCTGCAATTGGCGCGAATCCTTTAATAAATCCAAAAACCGACAGACTGCCAATTGAAATCAGGCGGGTGACAACCCCCATTGCGGCAATTGCTGACTCGCCGTACTCACCGGCTGCATGGTTTGTCAGTGAGATAGACAGGCTTGTCAGTATTTGAAAAATCATCGTAGGCACACCAATTTTTAATATTTCGGATAGTACTTTCCGTGTAAAGGCACAATCCTTGGGATTAAAATGAAACACGCTGTTTCCCAGCAGAATATACCCAATGTAAAATCCTGTAGAAACCATTTGGGAAACAGCCGTTGCCATAGCTGCGCCGGCAATCCCCAAGTGACCCCCATAGATAAAAAGCGGATCTAAAACAATGTTTAAAACGGCGCCAGAGAGCAGTGCGCACATCGTTGTCTTGGCGGCGCCCTCGCTTGTCACAAGATTGTTCATTGTGACATTGAATATATTGAAAATACTGGATGCAATATAGATACTGGCATAAGCCGCAGCATAGGGCAGAATGCTCTCGGTTGCACCCAGAAGCTTCAAGACAGGATTGCGCAGCAACAGGCAAAAGACAATCAGCACAGTACCTGCTGCGAGACTGCCGTAAAGCGCAGTGCTCGCCACACGGTCTGCGCATACTCTTTCGTCTTTGCCCAGCAGTCTTGAGAGACAGGACGCAGCACCATTGCCAAACAGCAGTCCCAGCCCGACCACAACCTGCCCGAGCGGGTAGACGACGGAGATCGCAGCAACCTGACTCTCCCCCAGTCCGCTGACAAAGTAAGCGTCTGCCAGATTGTAAAATGCATTAACCAGCATTCCAATCATGGTGGGAATCCCCATAGATAAAAGTGCCTTTGGAATCGGTGCACTGCCAAGCAGTGCCGTTTTTGTGTTTTTCTGATTCATGATACATACTCCTTTCTTTTGTTGTAAACATATAGTTTAAACTATATTACTATAAATTATAGTAGTTGCGCCGCAGATTGTATAATACTATAATTTATAGCAGATGTCAAGCAGGAAACTGTAGAAAGGGGTGTAATTATGGCAGCGATAGATTTAATCGTGCTCGGAATGTTACATAAGGATTCCATGAGCGCATATGATCTTCAGAAACTGGTAGAATACCGGAATATCTCAAAATGGGTGAAAATCAGCACGCCATCCATCTACAAAAAAGTACTTCAGCTCGAGGAAAAAGGTCTGGTCACCAGCCATATTGAGAAGGAGGGAAAGATGCCCGAAAAGGCAGTGTACGCGCTGACGGATGCCGGGATTGATGAATTTGAGCGGCTGATGTTTGAGATTTCCGCCAAACCCATCAGCATTTTACTTGATTTTAATGCTGTGATTGTCAATCTGGAACATCTGTCAAAGAAAAATCAGCAAAAATGTCTGGCACAAATCGAGGACAATGTAAAAGCGTTAAAGAGCAGCATTGAAGAGAACGTTTTACAGAAAGAAAAAAATACGGAGATTCCCGAGGCGGGGAAGGCAGTCTTGCGCCAGCAGCTTGCGCTCGCGGAGGCAGTCGAAACATGGATCGCTGCATTAAAATCTGACTTCGCAGCCAGATCAGATAGGAGGAGAGATGGGAATTAGAGGGACTTATTATACAATAGATGATGACATTTTAGCGCAATTGATTGAGGGACATATTGATTTTGAGAACGCCAATCCTCCAGTAAGGCATACGTTAGAGATTGATAAAGCATATTATTTGATACAATATCTTTTATGCGGCTGTGTAGAGGGTGGAGAGCCTCCAATGGGCTACGTCGTACCAATCAGAGACGAGAATGTTTTACCGACTCCCTTTTGTGATTGTGACATGTATTTTCTGAGAGCGCGGCAGGTTCAGGAAGCCTCTGCTTTTCTGGATACGTTAGATATTCCGACGCTGAAAAATAGATATGACTTCGCGGCAATGAAAGAGAAAGAAATATATCCGATTATCGAGGCAGATACGGATGCAGATGGATATTTTGAATACTTGAGCGGTTATCTGGCAGAGATCAGAGAGTTTCTTCGACAGGCATCCGCAAGGGGCGATGCAGTAATATTTTATCTGGCATAAAAAATAGAAATCCCTATTATTTCGTTATGCAGTTGTCAGAAAATAATTGACACAAATTTCTAAACTAGAGCATTTTCCGAACACCCTCCAAGAGGAAGCAGTGTATTTTAAGTTGCTTTTTATTGTTTTATGCGGTATCATTTTCATAGAGCAGGAACACGGGGAAAGGGAGGGGAAGTTGAGGATTCATGGTCGATATGGGAATGACGGACAGCCAGTTCAAAGCATTTGTCAGATTTTTGATTGATGCTTTAAAGGAAGTAAAAGAAGAAGAGGGCGAGAAGAGAGAAAAGAAACTGGATAAACCAGAAAGGAACAATTATCATGAACATCGCACAGGAATACATCGAAGGATTAAAAAAAGCATATCACGACAATGGCCTTGGAGAGGAGTGGGACGCATTCGCAGCCGTCATGCATGGTGCAGACAAGACCGACCTTGAAACGCTGCAAAAATTATACCCTGAGATGCCCGAAAGCCTCATACAGCTATTAAGTATTGTAGATGGAACCTATTGGCGTGAGTATGAGGGAAAACAGTATGGAATCTATTTTCTGGGCTCAGATCTCGAGGAGTATCCATACTACCTCTTATCTTCTCAGGAAATGACAGACATAGAAGATTTTGACTGGTTAAAAGATTATATAGACAGAGAATTTGGAGAGGATGTCGAAATAGACGACAAAATTATAGACGACGCGGATAAGATGTGCTGGCTTCACTTTTCGGATTGCATGAATAACGGCGGCACATCGCAGCTGTTTATCGACTTTTCCCCAGCGCCCGGCGGCACGAAGGGACAGATTGTCCGGTTTCTGCACGACCCGGATGAACTGGCGGTGATTGCTGAGAGCTTCGATGAGTATCTGCAAATGCTCATGGAGGATGCGTATTGTTTTATACATAATGATGACTATGATGACTAGAGCGTGTTTGAAACCGGGTAGGAGATATAGAAAGGTGAAGTGTATATGATTCAAGAGAATATCCGCAGTATATTTTTGGAATATCCTGAAGTGATTTACGGATTTACAGATCTTGCGTACAGTGCATATGCAGACACCTATGCATCAGCTTTGGTGTTCGCAGTTCCGTATGGAGAGCAGCTTACAATCGAGACGTATACAGAAGAAAAATTCGAAAAAGGCATTTGCGATGCCAGAATGATAGTGGAAAAAATAGGAACACAGTTAAAAGAAATGCTGGATGAATATGGAGTAAAATATCATATTCCACCTGTAGCACAGAATAATGAGACAGATTTGGAAGCCCCTTTTTCCTTTAAATTTGCCGCAGTCAATGCCGGAATAGGCTGGATTGGGAAAAATGATGTCGTCATTACAGAAAAGTATGGACCAAGGGTAAGGCTGTCTGCAATCTTAATCAATGAGCAGTTTGACTATGGGGATAAAATCATAAAAAGCAAGTGTCCTGAAGATTGTAAAAAGTGTGTTGAGATATGTCCCTGTCATGCACTGCATAATGTACAATGGACGCTTGACACAGTCAGAAGTGATATCATAGATTACAGGCTGTGCAACGAAAAGAGAAGCTTATACCTGAAAACACATGGAAGAAAAAACGCCTGTGGGCTTTGTATGGCTGTCTGCCCGGTTGGAGGGAATGGTGTGAGAGAAGGAGACCAGCAATGAAACTAGACAGAATGATCGGAATCTTATCCATCCTGTTACAGAAAGAAAAGGTGACTGCCCCCGATCTGGCAGCAAAGTTTGAGGTGTCGCGCCGCACCATCCTGCGGGATATCGACGCGCTGAGCATGGCAGGAATCCCGATTGTGACAGAACAGGGGCAAAACGGCGGCATCTCGATCATGCAGAATTACAAGATAGACAAGACACTGCTCAGCACCTCGGATATGCAGGCAATTCTGGCAGGACTACGCAGTCTCGACAGCGTGAGCGGCACCAGACGCTATGCACAGCTGATGGAAAAATTGTCCGCTGGCGCGTCGAATATGCTGTCAGGCGACGATCACATCCTGATCAATCTCTCCTCGCATTATAAAGAAACCCTGTCCCCCAAAATCGAACTCCTCCACACTGCAATATGCACTTCACAGATGGTATCGTTTACGTATTTTTCACCCAAAGGGGAATCCAGACGCGTCATGGAACCGTATTATCTCATTTTTCAATGGGCGGGCTGGTATGTCTGGGGCTGGTGTACCATGCGCCGTGATTTTCGCCTCTTTAAATTAAACCGCATGGTGGCGCTGCAAACCGGGGAACATTTCGAGAAGCGGACAGCGCCGCCGCCAGATTTTTCCACCAAGCAGATTTTCCCTTATTTATATCAGGTAAAAGCATTGATACAGCCGCAGTTTCGGTGGCGTCTCGTGGACGAATTTGGACCGGAAAGTTTCGTGGAACAGCCCGACGGACGTTTGCTCTTTTCATATGGATTTACTGATAAAATTACGATTATCGGCTGGATTACCTCCTTTGGCAAAGATGCGGAGCTGATCGAGCCTGCGGTGCTTCGGCAGGATATTTTAAATTTTGCAGAGGGAATCCGGGAAAATTATCAAACATGACATTCAGTTGTCATGTATGACCTGATAAGATCGGTGTATGACGAATGAAATTTGCCATGAACATTCGTCTATCATAACAGATCATTTACGAAAGGAAGGTCATGAAAATGGAGTATGAAATCGTAACATTGGAGGAAAAAATTGCTGTCGGCATTGCCGCGCGGACAAACAATGCATCACCGGACATGGGGGCTGTCATCGGAGGGCTGTGGAACCGCTTCTACAATGAAGGAATCTATGCGGCGATACCAGACAAGAAGAATGCCAAAGCGCTGGGCATCTATACCGATTACGAAGGAAATGAAAAGTCAGATTACACTGTCATAGTTGCCTGTGAGGCGCAAAGCGTGCCGCAGACAGGAGCGTATACCGTCTGCAAAATCCCCGCAGGAAGATATGCAAAGTTTGTTGTCCGCGGGGATATGGTACAGGCAGTCGCGGCGGCTTGGCAGGAAATATGGAAGCTGGATTTGCCAAGAACCTTTCAGTGTGATTTTGAGGAATACCAAAACGAGAGTATGGATCAGGCGGAAATCCATATCTATGTTGGATTGAAAAATCTTTCAAACAATGGATAGACAGCAACACACAGGCCAATCGGCAGGCCAAACAGCACGCCGCCAATCAGTATGCCGATGCCAAAGTCCAGCACAGAGCCGGCGCCTGACGAGAAAAAGCAATAAAGTCCTGCGACCGAATTGACAAGAAAGAGTATCCCTGTGATCAGTCCCGGGGATACTTTTTTGTCTCGAATCGTATAGTAAAAGTGGTCTCCGAAATTGATAACACCCCAGACGAGCACGCCGATTCCGCAGCAGGCAAAGCGCTCATCAAGCAGAAACAAAACTGCTGCCACCAAAATGATTGGATAGTAGATAAATAAATTGTTCGCCATCCAGTGCCCGTGTGTCATATGATATGGAAGCCATCTGTGCTCATACATCCATTTCGGAAAGTTGCCAACAGCCTCCTCAAAAAGATGAAACGGCAGATAAATTGCCAGATTGAGGATAATAAAAGTTTGAATATTCATTTGTATCAGTCCTTTCTAAAAAAACGTTTCTCGAAATCCGTCTCCCACGCCGCCAGTGTCTCCAGCAGCATCGACTGCTGTTCCAGAATACTCTGCCCCAAAAGCGACCGCTCGTTTGACACCGCAAGCTGCTGGGCAATCTGCTGTTTGGTTGTGCCGATACTGTCTTTGATATTGGCAATGTACGCGGCGGCAGTCTCGTCATCAACCAGTGCCAGATTGACAATCACCGCATTAAAGTCCAGAAAAATGCGCGTCTCGGCAAGTGAAAATTTCGCCATCAAGTCCGCAAAAGCCTTTTTCCCCGACGGGGTAATCGTATAGAGCGTCTTTTCCGGCATCTTTCCGGTTCTGACAGCTTCGCCAGTCACATAGCCCTTGCTCTCGTAGAGCACCACCTTTTTATAGACCGTATACGAGCCAATTTTCACCCAGCGCGAAAGGTTCCGCTGCTCAATTAATTTTTGCAGGTCATACGCACTTTTTGGACTCTGACAGAGCGCACCCAAAAGAATTAAATCAATTGTGGACATAAAGTATTTGCCTCCTTAATGTATTATATAATACTGTATTATACAGTATATTTTGGAAATGTCAATATATATTGTTAGAATTATCTAAGGGGCGTCTTTGCGGTGGAGCATCTTAAAAAGAAGTTGTCAATTTTGTGGAAGTTGATATAATGAAGTTGTGGCAGAATTTTAAGAATCAGGCTTTTTCCTGTGTCTGATTTGGCGTATTATTTATGTTAGGTGAATATGCAGATTTTTGAAAATGGAAATGGGAGGGAATCAATATGTCAATGATAGGGAATTTTGGGAAATGTACAGAGAACGATTACAATCGCCTTGTGGCTGCAATCAGAAAAAACCAGTCAGATGCAGCGGACGACTTGATTGAAAAGCTTTATAATGAATTGGAAAATGCTGTGGAGGCACTGGAAAGTGACCAATGTTCCGGCGAGGTGTTTCTGGCGGTATTCCAGTATTTTCAAACAGAGTTTGATATTGAGCTTTATGGTGACGAGGAACAAAAAGCGTTGTATGAGCGATGGCGTGAAATAACAGAGGACTGTGATGTGCGGATATTTACAAACAAAGAAAAAGCGCAGCTTTTATCACTGGCAGACCGCATTGATTCCAACGAGATAACGGCGTATGTCAATGACTTTTTTCAGAATGATTATGGGGATGCCGGACAGATTGCCTGTGCAGTTTTGCTTGAAAATCTGAGAAAACTCGAGGCGGACAACGTTCTATTGTGGCATTTGTGTTAATTTCACTAGAATTGTGAATGTTATGGAGCAGTGCGATATGAGTGAAAAGACAGACAGAACATATGAATTGGTACGGTTTCAGATCATCCGGGAAAAATGCGAGGAATATTATACCATTTGGTATACAGATGATGTTGATGGATTTCTGACGGGACAGGACGGGAAACTAAAATCTTTTCCAACGAAAAAGGAAGCAGAAGCGTTTGCAAACGAGGAGGGGCTCTTGCTGCAAGAAGGTGTCGTTTCGTATCTCATAGCAGCATCAATCTACAGAAAAAAGAATCTTGGAAAATTCGGCTGCGTGCTTTATCTGGATCACTGGAATATTTTTTCAGATGCAGCACATTCACTAAATTGCCGCTTTTTGGGGGATAGCAGGAAGAAGACAGTTATTCAGAGGATTTATGAGAAGCTGTTCTATGGCTGTAATCTGCTGGTAGGAGAGGAGGAAAGACACTATGTGCCAAAATGGAGCAAGAAAGAGAGGCGCTGGTTTGCGAAAGTGATGGAGGACGGATTTCAGATTTTATCACATGGATTAAGGAACTGTAGAAAAAGGAAGATAGGAGAGCATCATGTTATATCAGGAAATGGATGGAGTACGTTTCAAAATGGGCAAACCGTTTGATTTCAGCTTTCTGAAAAAATACGGCAAAGTGTTTCGGGTATATGACGATCAGGACTCTGGCAACATCTGTTTCGGGATAGAGAATCAGGAGGGAAGGCTCTTTGTGAAATTTGCGGGGGCACAGACCGCGGAGTATGACGGGGATGTGTCGGAAGCCGTTCAAAGGCTGAGAGCAACTGTGCCAGTTTACCAGTCAATATCACATCGTGCTTTGATTCGGTATAGGGCTTCGGAAGAAATTGCGCAGGGGTTTGCCATGATTTTTGACTGGGCTGACGGGGAATGTATGGGCAGAATGTACGAGGAATCCCACAAGATCATCATGAATCTGCCGCTCGAGGAAAAATTACATATTTATGCGGAAGTGACGGACTTTATGATTGAGGTTGCGAAGATGGGCTATGTGGCAGTCGATTTTTATGATGGCAGTATTATGTATGATTTGCCGACAAAAAAGGTGACGATTTGTGACATTGACTTTTTTCGAAAGAGCCCGGCGGTGAATGACATGGGCAGAATGTGGGGCAGCGCGAGATTTATGTCCCCGGAGGAATACGAGAAGGGAGCGGTGATTGACGAGATAACAAATGTCTTTACAATTGGAAGAATGGGATTTTCGATCTTTACGGACAGTGATTTTAGTCTGGAATGCTGGCCATTGTCCGAGGATGCGTTTCATGTACTTGAGAAGGCGGCAAGCCCGGAATGGAGGGAGCGCTATGCCAGCATTGCAGAATTTAAGGCAGAATGGCTGGCAGCTCTTAATAATGAAAAAGGTCTTTACCAGATGATTCGGCTGATTCAGAAATGTCCCGGAATGTTTCTTGGCAGCAAAACGCTTACGCCCTTGTCTCATTTCATTGATGGTTATATGGCCGCACAACGTGACCTTGGCGTGTGCTGGCGTGGCAGTTTGTTTCCACTCGATTTTTACTTTATGCACTTCTTTGCAGCTTTCCAATTGAAGACGGACTGTTTTTCTGCCGGGTGGTGCTATAATGTGCTCATGTTTTGTCACGGTGACGAGGAAAAAGCGCTAAACCTGTTTTTTGATTTGTACTATGAATTTATGCACCTGAGAATGAAGCGCTATTGGAAAGCCATTTTAACGAAGAAAAATATTGCATTGAATGAAGAAATGGAACGTCGCTGTGCCGAGATGATGCATAGGACAGAACCAGACCATAAAAATCCCGTCGCTGCCTATGTTTTGGAATTAACCATACCAGCTTACATGCTGATCTTGGAGACTGCAAATGAAGTTCGTTTTGAGCCTTGGTTATTCTCCTCCATCAAAGAAGCAAAAGGAAATGGCCTCATTCCTCGAGGGGCAGAATCTTATTTTGGGAAAATTGACACATGGGAAGAATATGAAGCGGAGAATCTTTATTTTGACAAGATTATCAAAACATATTAATTTTCCGCTCTTTGGCATGAAAGAGATGGCACTCTAAAGGTTATGAGTAAACCGGTATGCCTGCTAAGAATGACAAAAACCCAGCCCCGTCCGTCCGCAGACAGATGGGGCTGGGTCCATTATAAAACCACATTCAACCTATTTCCCGCCAGCAATTTCATGCAGCGTCGCAATGCCTGATTTTAATTTGCTGTAAGCCGTCAACAGCTCTTCATTGTTCATAGCGCCAAAGTTTGCATTCTTATACTGATAGTAGCATTTCTTTAACGCCTGATACTGGTCATAAGAGCTGTATTCATAGTATAAGCCAAGAACTGTGTTGGTGTTTGCGATAACAGAGCGCATCGTGCCTTCGGTAACTTTTACATCTTTGTACAAGGTCACTGGCTTTGTCACCTGCTTCTGGGGAGAAGTCTTGCCGTCGATGAGCAGTATGACGGATAAATCTTCTGGTCGCAGATGTTTGCGCCGTCAGTCACATGTGTCGGGTTGCCGATGGACGGATTGTGAATCATGCTGCAAGCCGTGCCAAGGTTGTCTGTGAAGTTATACCCCAGCTCAAACGCTTCATGCGAGTGCCCGGAAATCCAGACAACATCCTTATACTTTTCCAGCAGTCCGATAAAACGCTGTGCAGAGGGCAGGCTCATGTCGATCGCGCCGCCGTAATACGGATTGGTCAGATCATCACCGGGGCCATATCCCTTGATGAGCGCGTGCTGGATAATGTAGATGTTCTTGCCCTTTTCGTAATTATTTTTCAGGAGATTCTCTACCCAGTTGAGCTGCTCCTCTGTAAATTCATCATATTTTGCTGGACGATAGCCGTCCTCTAACGCCATAAAGATAAACAAGTCGCCCGTTTTGGGCTCTGTGATAGAATAATAAGGTCTTCCGGCTGCCATCGTGCTCATCGAGCCGTCAAGACCCGTACTGTTGATAAATGTCTGCAATTCGTAAGCGACAGCATCATCCTGACGGACTTCATGGTTGCCGCCGGATTCATAAATCGGATTGACATAATCAGACTGTGACAAAATAAGCTGATATGCTTTCCACTCTTTATCGAGCGTGGCAAGCTTGGCATTGGTAACTTGGTCGCCGGAGGAGACGATAAAGTCCACATTGAGGCTGGTAGCGTAGTTGAGCGCCTGTGCCCAGTGTGCCTCGGAGTATTCCCACCAGTACGCGGGCGTATCACCGAAATGCTCCTCGTCGATATGGATATCAGAGAAGGAATTAAACGTGTAAAGTGCGTCTTTTGAGGCGTATCCCAGACGCTTGCCCGCAGGAATGTCAAAAACCGCCGATGCTGCTGCCACAGAAGGGTAGTCTGTCACAGATGCATTGACGGCGATCACCTTTGTCGCGTCTGCCGGAATTGCTGTGTGATAGCCAAAAGAAAAAGTTTCCGTTTTGCCTGCGCCGACCTTGAGGGTTGCGATCGGATAGTAGCCGCCAAGGGCACCCGCATTGTTGCTCCAATACAAATGATAGGTAGCATCCGTGGCGGAAGAAAGGGATAGAGTTCCCTCCGCATATCCAGCCCTGCCTGCATCCGCGCCTGTAAATTCATACGTCAGGCCCGTTCCAAGCATAGCCGAGACCGGAACGGCTGTAGCCTCCGCTGCAAATGCAGTGCCGCCCGAAGAGAGCATGAGCAGTGCAGCACATGATAATGCGATTCGTTTTGTTCCTTTTTTCTGCATAAAATTTTCTCCTTTCGTAAGAATAGCTTCTTGGAAGTCTTATCCTGCTTGCTTTTTGCGCACAGGCAGACTCCGGGAATCTATTAAAATCATTGCAAATTTATTGTAGTATATTTCTTTCGTAAAATTTAGTCACATTTTACTAAATTTATTGTGCTTTTTGCTAATCCATTTTCAGCTTATCTGGTTAGAGCGTGTTTGAAAAATAGAAGTTAAAGTATTTTGATTGAGCTTATAATAAGGTCATGATATAATATAGACATTATGAAAAGAGGAAGGGACAGGCACGAATATGAATTATTACTTTATAGACTATGAAAATGTTCACGCGGACGGTTTTATCGGGATAGAAAATCTCGGGGAGAATGATACGATCTGCGTGATGTACACAGAACAGAGCAAGGCATTTTCGCTCGAGCTGGTGGAAAAGATCACAAGGCAGCGGGTAAAGCTCGAATCCTACAAGGCAGGCACAGGCGCCAAAAATTCTCTGGATTTTCAGCTTGCGTCCTATCTGGGGTATATGATTGCAAAGAGCGAGGGGACAGGAGACTGTTTTTATATTGTCTCGCGGGACACGGGCTTCAATCATCTGGTCGATTTCTGGGCGGCACGCGGTGCCAGCGTGACGCGGCTTGCAAATTTTATGGGGGATGAAAAGGACGTGAAGGCACCCGCCCCAGCCGAGGAGCCAAAGCCCAAGGCAAAGCCAAAGTCCAAGGTGTCTGACTCCAACAAAGCCACGAAGGAGGAGCTGCTGCAATATCTTACAGAGGAGGAGTATTCAGACCGGATATTGGAGATCTTCAACAGTTTTAAGACAAAAGTGGCGATCAATAACGGACTCAGCAAAGAATTTCGCGACAGCCAGAAGAGCAGCGCCATCTACAAAAAGTTAAAGACACTCTTAAAAGAAAAGCAGAAATCCTAAATACGGGCGTCCGCCAGTAAGCTGGCGGACGCCCGTATAAATTTTTTATTTTGTTTTTAATCAATTTGCAGTACTTTGTTTGTCTCCACAATCATATCCTCCACATCCTTTGCGAGCTGTTCTAGCTCCTCCATGGATTTGCGGATACTCTGGCTGTTGTCTGAGGTCAGCTTCACGCCATGGATGGCGCCGTCCGCCGCAGTGATCAGGCTGTTGATTGTGGCATCGAAGCTCTGGATTGCCTGATTCACATTGTCGATCGCAGTTCGGATTTCCCCGTCGTTCTCTCTGGCGCTTCCCACGGAAGCTTTGGAGTTGTTGGAAAGCTCGCGGATATTGGACGCCACGACCGCAAAGCCCCGCCCCGCCTCGCCAGCACGCGCCGCTTCGATGGCGGCATTGAGTGAGAGGAGATTGATCTTTCCGGCGATTTTCTCGACGTTCTGCGTCATTTCATTGTATTTGACAATGCTCTGGTTGATCGCCAGCATCGCGTCTTTGATATGCTGGTTCATATGATTCAGGTCTTCCATGCGCTGTGACACATTGGTCATCTCATCGGAACTCTTGCCGCTCTCTTGCCGAATCTGTTCTGTCTCCTGCTTGACGGTCTCAATATTTTCATACAGATTGCGGAATACGCGCATCAGCTCATTGTTCATCGCCAGTACTTTTTCATTGACCTCGCTCACGCGAAGGCGCTCTTCTTGGATGGACTTCATCATGTACTCATGACAGTTTTCGGGTGTGTTTAGCTTGCGGGCAATGGCGATAGCCATATCACGGCAGGAACGGTAGCCGCAGGAATGGCAGTCAAAATGCTTTTCAGCCGTGGTGGTTTTGCCCATCTGCGCGAAAGCATTGTCAATCTCCCGCTCTGTGATGGACTGCTTCTCGACCTCATAGTGCTTGTATGTACGGATGTAATCATTGAGGTTTAATGTCTTGTCAAACTCTGCAAACTGCTGGTCTACACCCTTTTTGGTCGTGTGTGCCCTGCGCACCTTCTTGGCATACTGCTCCACGTCATGCATAATATTGTTCATGGCAAAGCGCTGGTAATGCACACCCGTTGCGGGGCCGCCGTTGCAGCCGTCCTCGCAGTTGAGGACATCAAACAGATCTGGCTTGTCCTGTTCCCGCAGTCCGCTGTACGTCTCCATGTCATGATAGAGGGATTCTGTGCCCTCGGAGGTGATGACGTTCAGGCTTGGCGCATGTGTCAGGATATTGCTCATCAGTCCGCCGGGTTTGGGGTAAATGGCGCCCTCTAATCCCTGCTGGCCGTCAAATTCAAACTCACTGAATATTTTTACCTCTGGCAGTTTGACACCATTCTCGTCAAAATAGCGCTTTAAGTGTTCCATCGTCACATTATAGTCTACCAGCCCTGTCTCACGGAACTCTTCGATCTTGGCGACACATGGTGATATGGCGGCAAGCTTGCCACGGTATCCAATCACCTTCTTGATGTATACAGCAAGGCAGAGCATAGGGCTGTGTATCGGTGAGAGATTTGAGAAAAGCTCCGGCTTGTGCCGCTGCACATAGTTGACAACTGCTGCACAGGGTTGTGAGATCAGCTTTTTGCCGGGATTTTTCTCCAGATACCGCAAGTGTGCCCAAGTGCAGATATCCGCGCCGAAGCTGACATCGTAGATCTTCTTGATGCCGTGGTTGTGGAGCCATTGCAGGGCATGGCGCCAGTTTCCGTCAAACGCGATCTTGATGGAGGGCGCCGCGATGAGCGCGATCTCCTGTCCGCCTGCCAAATCCTGCAAAAACCGCTGCGTATCGTCGATATAGGAGCGGGCATTGTGTGAACAGGCACGAATGCAGGCACCGCATTTGATACACTTCTCATCGTCAATCATAATTTTGAGTTTTCCCTCAGCGTCTATGCGTGCTATGTTGGCATCCCCCACCGGACACGCGCGCACGCAGGCGTTACAGCCCACGCATTTGTCGATATCTACATTAATTATACTCATATCTTCCCCTCTGTGTTGTAACACGTTCCTTTCTGTAGTTTACAAAACTTAATAATTGTAAATTTTATGATCTTTTTGTGTAAAATGTATAAGTATATTATAAAAGGCATTGACTGGCATGTCAATAATTTCCGCAATTGTCCGATATATATATTATTCAAGGAAAATGGCGCAGGGATTTTAAATGTGGAATCAGACAATGAGAAACTGAAAAGAGCAGGGGGAGGATGAAAATGGAAGTAAGCAAGATCGCGGACATGTCCAGACAGGAGCTGATGGCATGTATCACTGAAAAGAAAAATGAGATTGAGAAAAAGCTGCAAAACGGTGAGACCGAGCCGACATTTACGATCGGGGCAAGAAGTTATACTGCAAAAGAGTGGGATAAACTCATCGACAAGGTTGACAAGAACCTTGAGGCGGTCCGCAAAGAACAGGAGCAGCGCAAGGAGGCACAGGAGAAGGAAGCCTTGGAGAAAAGCGTCTTGGAAAGCAGCAATGTCCGCCGCAATTTCTTTATGGAGAAACTAAATGGCACTTATAAACCTGCATTTCCCTATGAACATCTGGCAAAAAATGGCGTGATCTCCTATCACGGTGTAGAGTTTGTCTGTGACGCACAAAAAAACGCCATCTGCCTAGGCGACATGAGTGATCAGAAAAATGTGCTGACCATCCCGCTTGAGGGCGGCGGCAGTCTGATGGTGAACAGGGATTCGCTGGGGACACTGGCAGACGTGATCTCCATGTTTTCGCCGGAGGATATCAACCGCATTATGCGCGCTATCGCAGATGACAACAAGGCGCAGGAAGCGCAGGAGGAGATCGAGGAGGATACGAACAGCATCGGAAAGGATGCATCTGAGAAGGTGCTAAGAGAGCTGACAATGGAACAATGAAAAAGGTCTGGAATTTTATTTCCAGACCTTTTTAAATACCTTTATCCGATGACCTTTTTAACGGCCTCTAGCACGCGCTCTGCTTGGAAGGGTTTTACGATAAAGTCCTTCGCGCCTGACTGGATTGCCTCGATTACCATCGCCTGCTGTCCCATCGCAGAACACATGATGACAGACGCGTTCGGGTCATTTCCCTTGATCGCCTTTAATGCTTGGATGCCATCCATCTCCGGCATTGTGATGTCCATCAGCACCAAATCGGGATTTGTCTCATTGTACTTATCTACAGCAATCTTTCCATTTTCTGCCTCGGCAGCGATCGTGTAACCATTTTTTGTTAAGATATCCTTGATCATCATCCTCATGAAAGCTGCATCGTCTACAATTAAAATATTCTTCGCCATTATTAGTTCCTCCTCTGGAATAATTTGTAAATGGAATGTGCAAGATCAAAAGGGTACAATTGCATAATCGTACTATCAATCAGCTTTCCGATTTTCAGTCTGAAATTAATTTTAACAAAAAGGTCGTCGGGAATTTCATTTGGAAGTTCAAATTTCTCGACTACGATCTGTTGTACGGACGGCGGGGAAATGTCAATTTTTTTGTTGAACATCTTGCTCATCGCCGTGGCAGAGCTTGCTGTCATCTGATTCATGGCTTCCGAGACAGCGCTGATATGTAGGGGAGTGATCTCACCAGTGGAAAATTTCCCAACCCCACCGTTTCCCATCATAAGATCCGTGATGATTTTTGCGTCATCATCCTTCAGGATCAGCAGATTGTTGCCGAACAATCCCTCGGTATACTGTACACGGACCAGAATACAGGAATTTTCGTAATCATCTAAAATTTCATTTTTGTGTACAAGAGTAACATGCGGCGTCGTAATGGTGATGGGCTGTCCAAGCATCAGGTTCATCGCTGTCGCTGAGGAACCAATGGAGATGTTGGAGATTTCACCGATTACGTCTGCCTCCTCTTTTGAAAAAAAATCCATGGCAGACTCCTTCTTAAAAGTTGCAAAACATTGAATAAGATTATTTTACAAAATTTTTTTATCTTTGTCTATAATAAAAGTTACTTATTTCTTAAAATAATTTCCTTGGGCAGCCATGTATACTCACGACAGATAAGATCTGCCGTGAGTATAGCATACTTTCAGTATGCTGACAGCCGCAGCCGCGAAGCGGCATATTTCCTTATGCGGCTGTGTGCATCATTTTATACTGGCGGTCAGTCTTTTCGACCGTCAGTATAACAATTCTGATTGAGAAAAACCGTCAAGTCGTGTATACTGGTTTTTATACAGTTTTGGAATATTTAGAAACTGTGACAGGAGGAGAAAGCAAATGAGAAAAAAATGGATACCGCTGGCGCTGGCTTTGGCCGTACTGGCAGCGGCACAGCCGTACATGGCGGCAGCGGCAGAGCTGCCAGTGCAGAGTACACCCGCAGAGAACCGTCAGTACATTATAGCGCAGGATGGCACAGGAGATTTCAGCACGATACAGGAGGGGGTGGACAACGCGTCGGATGGAGATACGCTGATTGTCTGTCCCGGCATCTATACAGAGGCGGTGCAGGTGATGGGAAAGGAGGTTCACATCATCGGTCTGAGCAGGGACCTTTGTATTCTTCAATACGATGCCGCCTCCTACAGGAAATCGCCGCTTACAGTCGCGGCGGGCAGAATCGCAAATCTCACGATCTACGGCATGAACAGCGGAGTGGGACAGCCTGTACTCACAGAGGAGGAGATTGCCGCGATCAATGCAGAGCTTGTGGGGGATAGCTGGGAGCGGCAGAAACATTATAAAGGCTATGCAGTCCATGTGGACCAGAACTATCTATATGGCAGGAGTGTCACTTTTGAGAACTGCCGTGTGATCTCGGAAAATAATCACTGCGCAGGCATTGGCACGCGGGGGGACAGCACGGTTTCATTTGAAAATTGTGAATTGGTATCACTGGGCGGCGGGAGCTGCATCTTTCTGCACGACCCTACTTCGATTGATGTGAGCGGCAAGGCGTCGTTTGTGATGAAGGGCTGCCAGATGACAAGCTATCTGTGTCCGTATGTCATGACCTTTCAGTCTCTGCTGCCAGAGTACAACCAGTTGGAACTGACTTTTCAGAATACACGCGTGAGCGCGGTGGAGTTTGCGGACGACGGCAGCTATGTCGCCTTGGATGTCAACAGCTCGTTTGATGTGGAGACACTGTCGGTGCTTGAGGAGGCGGGGGCGCTCTATGCGGCTGGACTGAGCAGTTCTGCGCCCAGACTCGTCCACACGATGACCAATGCAGAGATTGGCGCATACATGGAGGAGATGGAGCATATGGCACAGACAGGGAGCGTTTCTCAGGCGCTCCTGCCGCAGCTTGCAGAAGGCATCACACGGATTGGATATCACGAGACAGCGCAGACGGATGCCAGCGATGCTTTGGCTCCCAGCCTGTTGAAGCATCATGTGATTGCCATATATAATAGAAGCAACCTTCCGGGCGCTGGCTGGTGCGGGCTTGACAATGCCGTCCTGACAGCGGACAGTTTTGGCAACACGCTTGTTGAGATGAATCCTGTCACCATTCCGGGTATGAGGGATGGGGTCTCAGCTTGGTATTCTTCAAGTTTTTCAGTTGGGCCGTGAGCATTTGATAGTATTCATATTTGCTGATGCGCAGCCGTTCGCCAGTGGTCAGCAGCACATAATCGCGGCTGAAGCCGGCGATGAAGCTGGCATTGACCAGATAGGACTTGTGAATGCGCATAAAACGGCAGTTTTTCTGGCGAAGGAGATCTTCCACCACATCGAGTTTCTGGTAAAAGGTATCGCGGTATTCCGCACAGACAATGTGGGTGCGCCTGCCCTCGGAGGCAAAATAGCGGATCTCATGAACAGGGACACGGATATAGCTGGGACGAACATAGTATGTGAATGAATCTGGCTGGTCGAGAACCTTCTCGTAGGCAAGGGCAGCATAGCTCCATAGGTGCCTGCGGTTTAGGTCCGGCATAATGTATAAAGGCTCTAGCAGCACATCTTCGGCGTGCGGTCTGCCGGCAGCGCCTCCTGTGCTGACACAGACCAGTTTGTGGTTTGCGCGCTTGACATTCATGATCACACTGCGCAGGGGGGCGTCGTATTGAGCGGAGTCACAAAATAGGATGTCAGGGCAGTTGGAACGGATGCGCTGCGCAAGCTCACAGGCATTGTGGCAGCACACCGCATCAATCTCCACTTCCCGCTGGCGCAGACAGCTGAGCACCTCGTTTTTCACGAAATTGAGGGTGTCATCGTGTTCATAGCAAAAGGCAAATTTTATCATTGTCAAGTACTCCTTCGTGTAAAAGTTTAAGAATACTATAAACGCTAAAAGGAGCTTCTGACATAGTACATTAGTACCAAAATGAGGTGTTTTTTAGAATTTCTTACAAGCATATTTCTGATTTTGGCGGAATATACATTAACACAATACAAATTTATCAGGAGCAGATGTCATGGTTCAGATTTCCAATATGCTGATACCAGCATTGATCTTCTATATCGTCGCGATGGGGTTGTCGCAGAAAAAAGACATCTATGCCAGCTTTACCAAGGGGGCAAAGGACGGTATGAAGACCGTTGCCGGGATTGTGCCTACGCTCATAGGGCTGATGATCGCAGTAGGTGTGCTCCGGGCATCAGGGTTTCTGGAATTTGCGGGCAGTGTGATTGGGAGGATCATTGCTGTTTTTTCTGATAATTTTCCAAATGAACTGGTATCGCTCTTTGTCGTGAAGCTCTTCTCGGCATCCGCCGCAACCGGGCTTGCGCTTGATATTTACAAAGAATATGGCACAGACTCTTTTGCCGGGCTTGCGACATCGCTTGCCCTTGCAAGCACAGAGACCGTATTTTACACGATGTCTGTGTACTTTATGGCGGCAAAGGTCACAAAGACGAGATGGACGCTTGGCGGGGCGCTGCTTGCCACGTTTTCGGGTCTGGTGGCGAGTGTCCTGCTTGCGGGCGTGCTTGCGTATTAAATAACGTAGTGCCTGAAAAGCATCAAGAGCCAAAGGCTGAACTGTTGTTACTGTTCACTCCGTTCCAGTAACAGGTCAAAATCCATGCAAAATTTGCTTCGCAAATGGATTTTGACTTAACAATCTATATGTTTTCTCACGGAATGCGCAGTTCAGCGCATTCCTGACCTATGAACAGTAACGAACTGTTACTATAATATTGTATAATTTTCAGAACATGATTGATAAATATGCCAATAAGTACTATAATTTTATATATATCTAAATAAAATGACAATACAGACAGCCAACGGATGACAGATTCGGGGGCTGTCTGTAAATATATAATAAAGGCAATGATCAGCATATGAATAAAATATTGGTAATAGAAAAGGATGCGGACTTGGCGGAGCGGCTGTGCAGAGCGCTCAGGGACATGGATACGCGCGTTTTTACCTGCGGCACACTTGAGGCGGCGACTGCATTGCTGGAAAATGAACTGTACCAGCAGATTATCATTGACACCGAGCTTCCTGATGGAGACGGGTATGATCTGATCTATGAGCTGGGTATTGGAATCTATGAATCCAGCAGTGCGCCTATTATTCTGATTGTCTCAAATGCCTGCCAGCTTGACATGGCGGAACTTGGCAAGATGGGCATCGCAGATTTCATCACAAAGCCCTTTAATGTATCGGTTCTCAAGGCAAAGGTCTGCACGCAGTTTAAGCGCCAGACAAGAGAGTTCAGCTTCCGCGCGATCAGCAGGTTTGAGGCGATTGGCGCCGGTAGCAGGAGCAGTATTATCGGTGAACATGTCGTTGCGATTGACGACTATATCTTTAACTTTGACATTGGAGAATTTAGTGTTGCGGGTGAGCGGGTGCGGCTGAACCGTTTTGAGCAGTGCCTGTTGCGCAATTTAGTAGAAAATAAAGGCGTAGTACTCAAAAAGAAGGCGCTGGTCGATAAGATCAGAATGGAGACCAGAGTCCTGTGCATTGATGAGACGCTGCTGACGGAGGCAGTGCACATGCTCAGCAATAAACTTGGCGCACAGAATTATATCAAGACGGTGTACGGAATCGGGTATTTGTGGACGATGGCTGAAGATAAGAACAAAAGTGGATAATTCGGGAAAGGATTGCGATGAAGAACCAGAAGAATCATATGTGGGAACGGCTCGAAAGGATTGATCTGCGGTTTGGCACGAGGATATTGTACGGGGCTTTTTTGATTGTGGTGCTGATTCTGACGATTTTGATCATCCTGGATACCCCAGTACAGCCACATTTTAGGGAGCTTAGGAAAAATGACGTGTGGTTTGGCAGCGGCTGGTATTACACAGACAGTATTGACGGGACTGGGAAGCCGCAGCAGGTTGATTTCCAGTCGAAACACTATCTAAGGCTGCACACGCAGGGCGGGCGCGTCTCGGTCTCAAAGACGCTCGGCTTCACGCCGTTGCCGGAGGAATATCTGTGTTTTCGCGCAAGAGCGCTGGACACGACAGTCTATGTCAATGGCAGGGTGTGGTACGAGTATCACTTTCAGCCACAGTACCGCTCATACAGCCGGCGCATGTACATGCTGCATCAGGTGCCCGTGGATGGTCTGGCGGAGGGAGATTGTATCACCATTTCTTTATATAATGAGACAGGCAGGGACAGCTCAACCGTGCAGTTTGTGGCAGTTGGTGACAGATATGCGCTGGTGCGCTATATTCTTGACTGCTCCAAAAACAGTCTGCTGGTCTGTGTGGCAGCCCTGATTCTCATTCTGCTCAATCTGATCGCAAGTCATTCTGCGATCTTGGTTGACAAGCAGCACGATGTGCGGTCTATTCGATGTCTGACTGCATTTTTGGCACTCGCGATAATCTATGTCAGCACAGACAGCGGCTGCTTGGAGATTTTTGTAGAGAGGATTTCTGTCATAAGCTGGCTGAGCAATCTTTCGCTGGTTCTGCTGCCCATTCCATTTATGCTGTTTATGGGCCATGCATTTTTCCCGGGGCATAAACGCTATGAAGTGCTGGCGTTTTTCTCGTTTGCTGTCGCTGCCGTCAGTGTGGTATCCTTTGCAGTCTTTGCGCGGAATATCTCAGATTTTTATCCGGTGGTGCATCTTGTGATCGGGGCTGCCATCGTGGCGATGCTTGTGAGTCTGGTGCAGGAGAGAATGATCTTGGCGCCCGAGGCATTTTTGGGGCTGGTGTCAATCGGCGGCACAACCATTGCAAGCGTTGTGTTTTACTGGTATGAGATCATCTATCCTTGTTCTATTATTTTTGGATATGGACTTCTGGTTTTTGGCAGCAGTATGCTGGTATGGATTGTCAGAAACCGCAATGAACTCAACCGCATGAGGGAGGAGGCAGACTATGTGCTCATGCAGAGGGACAAGGCAGCAGCACAGGAGGCAAGCGAGCAGAAGAGCCGCTTCCTGTCGCATATGTCCCATGAGATCCGCACGCCGCTCAATGCCATACTTGGCTTGAATGAGCTGATAATGCACGAGACCGAGAAGAGCAGTATCAAGAAGTACACGGCAGATATCCAGAGCGCAGGCAGGACGCTCCTAGCCCTCATTAACGATATCTTGGATTTCTCAAAGATCGAGACAGGAAAAATGGATATTGTTGCCTCGGATTATTCCCTTTCCGCACTTCTCAATGATATTGTGGTGATGATACAGGAGCGGATTGACAGGGAAGGACTGACACTGCGCCTTGACATTGACGGCGCGCTGCCAGACCTTCTTTACGGCGATGAGGTGCGGATCAAGCAGGTGATTCTGAATCTGCTGACCAATGCGGTCAAATACACAAAAGAGGGCTGGGTGGAGCTGTGTGTGAAGGGGCAGCGCGTCTCTGACTGTCTCGATGAGGAGAATATCGAGCTGGATATCCGGGTGTCTGACAGCGGCGTAGGTATCAAAAAGGAAGATCTCTCAAGGCTCTTTGTGGAGTTTGAGCGGCTTGACCGTCTCAAAAACAGAACAGTCGAGGGGACAGGGCTGGGACTTAGCATCACTTCGCGCCTCGTGAGACTGATGGAGGGCAGAATCACCGTAGAGAGCGAGTATGGCAAGGGCTCGAGCTTCCGCGTGCAGATTCCGCAGAAAGTCGTCTCCGAAGAGCCTGTTGGGGACTACAGGAAGCGGTTTGAGCTGCTTGGCAGCCAAGAGAGCGAAGAGATGCAGGAGAGCCTCGAATCCATGCGTTTTCCGGGCAAAAAAGTCTTTGTGGTCGATGACAATGAGATGAATCTGGAAGTCATCGCCTCCATTCTTGAGATGCTGGACATCGAGGTGGCGCGCGCAGGAGACGGACAGGAGGCGATTGCTCATCTGGATAAGGAGGCATATGACCTGATACTCACGGATGATATGATGCCGGAGGTCACAGGGACAGAATTAATGCAGTATCTTCACAGGAATGAGGAGAGCGTCAGTCACAGCACACCGATTGTCGTACTGACTGCCAACGCCATTGCCGGCGCGCGGGAAGAGTACATGAAAAAGGGGTTTGATGACTTTATGACCAAGCCGATTGATGTGGATGTTTTGCAGAAAATACTAATGAAATACTTAAAATAGCGCATTTTTTCGTGAAAAAGACGGTTTTTGGTCTGTTTCTAAAGAAATACATAAAAAATTATTGACTTTTTCAGTGAAAAAATAGACAATAATACATGGTTTATATTACAAAATCCATTTTCAAATTATGCGGTGAATTATTATACATAAGAAAGAATATCATTTTGCAATATTACGCGCCGCTTTTGCGTCGCATGTAACATTAATTGGTCAATGTAACGGAGGGATTCGGTGTGTTAAAGAAACAAGTTATGGTAAAGGAAATCGAGAAAAAATATGATCACCCACTGGCAGAGATCGTGCAGATTGCCAGCCAGTACAAGAGTGAGGTCCTGCTGGAGTATGATAAGTACAAGATCAATGCCAAGAGTATTATGGGAATCATTGCCTTTAACCCTTCTGAGGGAATGAATGTGACGATTGCTGCTGACGGGAATGACGAAGGCGCTGCCGTCAATGCACTGGAGCGGTTCTTTATCTGCCAATAGTGGAGTTGCCAAGGCACAGACACAAGTTCGCGTCTGTGCTTTTTCTATTGTAATTCGTATCGTAATTATTCTTTTCAGAATAATATACAATTTAAAAAAAATGTGCTATACTGATTAAAAAACTATTTTGTTTAGAGTGAGAAGGTGACAGAAGAATTGGAGTTTGGGCGAAGAGTTGGACGCAATATCATCAAACCCGTAAGGATTGCCGTAAGACCGGCTTACCGCAGTGAATGGGATGATGCCATGGCGCTTGCATGGCGCACATTTATGCAGTTTGAGGCGTGTGACTGTACCTTGGAGGGGATTGAGAGCTTTCAGGATTTTATCACGGACACCGTGTTGTACAAAATGTTTATGCTGGGTTCGTACCAGCTTTTTGGGGCGTATGACAACGGCAGGATGGTGGGGATGATCAGCCTTAGAAATGAGACGCACATATCGCTCCTGTTTGTGGACGGGCAGTATCACAGAATGGGGATTGGCAGGGGCTTGATCGACTATGTGAGCAGGTATGTACTGACAGAGGAAGGGCATGACAGCATCACAGTCGATGCCGCGCTCTATGCGACAGGTTTTTATCATCGTCTGGGATTTGTGGATACCGACAGGGAGCAGACTAGGGACGGAATCCGCTACACGCCGATGATGCGCAGAATTTATACGTAATTATTTGAAATTTTATAAAATGAAAATACAAGGGGTGGAACTATGGCTGTAGAATATATAACAAGTAGAAATATGGTAGATTTGATTTATGAGACGCTCAGGCTGATGAACAAGTCCATGGCGCATCACAGTATGCGGGTGAGCTACATTATGTCGAAGATCTTGGAGATTCAGGGGACGTATGAAAAGTATGAGATTGCGGATTTTATGGTGCTGGCGCTGCTGCACGATATCGGGGCGTTCAAGACAGACGATGTGCGCAAGCAGCTGACCTTTGAGGCGAAAAATCCAATGCCGCACTCGGTCTATGGATACCTCTTTCTCAAATATCTCTCGCCGCTCGAGGAACAGTCCAAGATCATCCTCTATCATCATACAGACTACAACAAGACAAAGGACATGGACTATCGGTACCGCTTTGAGCTTGAGGCGCTGAAAGTGGCTGAGATTATGGATGTATGGCAGCGCTCATTCGGGGCAAAATTTGACCATAAGCTGATCCACAATTATGCCGGTACAAAATTTGACCCTAAGATTTGCAGGCTTTTGGACACCGCGGTGGAGGAGTTTGATATCTTCACCAAGCTCAGGAATAAAACCTTTAAGGACGAGTATGCGGAAAGTCTTGAGTATGTCCTTTTGTCTGACGATGAGAAGGAAAAGTATTTAAAGATGCTCATGTACTGCACCGGACTCAAGGAGGAACAGACCGTATCAGAGACCGTGGCGACCATCTATGTGTGCCGTGAGCTTGGCAGAAAGCTGAAACTGAGTGAGCTTGACAAGAATGAAGTGTACTATGCAGCGATGCTCCATGATATCGGAATGCTCGCCATTCCTGTAGAACTGCTCAAAGCGCCGAGGAAACTGGGCGAGGAGGAGAAGAACCTCATCAAGACGCATGTGGAAATTATGGAAAAGACGCTGGAAAACAAGCTCTCCAAGGAGATTATCAAGGTTGCGGCGGCGCATCATGAGCGCTTTGACGGAAATGGTTATCCCCGCGGGCTCAAGGCGAGCGTCATGGGGCAGAAGGAGGCGATCTTGCAGATCTCTGAGCAGGTGGTGAACTCCATGGAGCCAAAGCCCTACAGGGAAGCCCGCACGAAGGAGCAGATTGTAGATGACCTGAACAATGGCATTATTTCGGGCAAGTACGAGGGCATCGTGGCGGACACGTTCCTGAAATATTACGACGAGATCATGGACAAGGCGAAGCAGCGCGCGGATATGGCGCTGGTGACGCACCAGAAGCTACAGCGCAATTATAACCAAGTGTACAGCAGCCTTGTATAATTTGCATCAAACAGAGAGGAGAGATATTTCATGTTTAAGCTTGACAGTCCGCTGATGAACTTTTTGAGCAAAATCGCGGATATCATGATACTGAACCTGCTGCTTATCATATGCAGTATTCCAGTCGTTACGGTTGGGGCAGCAGTCTCAGCGGCGTACTATATGACATTCAAAATGGTAAAAAATGAAGAAACCTACATTGTCAGGGGGTTCTTCAAAGCGTTCAAGGATAATTTCAAGCAGGCGACAGTCATGTGGCTGCTCGTGCTGCTGGTCATTGGGATTTTGTCGGTGGACTACACCATTATTGTCTACTCCGGCATTGAGTTTTCACGGTGGATACGGCTTGCCATGGTGACTGTGACGATGATTCTGCTCATGGGGGTCGTGTTTATGTTTCCGTTGCAGGCACGGTTTATCAATCCTGTCAGATACACGATCAAAAACTCGTTTCTGATGGCGCTCTCACATCTGCCGACAACGGTGCTTCTGATCGCCGTGTACGCAGTGCCGGTAGTGGTATTCTACTTCGTGCCGCAGAGCCTGCCCATCCTGATTCTGCTGGCATTTGGACTGATCGTTTATCTGAAGTCCTTTCTGCTGCTGCGCGTGTTCAGAAGGTATGAGGAAGCGTTTGCGGCAGGCACAGAGGCGCCTGTGACAGACCCTTCTGAGGCGGACAGCGGGATTTTTGCCGAGAGCGACCGCATCGAGCGGGAGGGGAAGATGGTGAAGGTATTCCGCAATGGAAAATTTGTGGAAGTGCCTGAAAAGAGCTTAAACAATGAAAATAAGTGACAAAATAAACATATGGTTTTGTCTATAATGTACAGAAACAAAGTGTCCAGTTGGACAAATTGCTTACAGGATATGGCAAATTCTGGACTGCCTGACACCGGGTAAGCAATTGTTACATAAGCCTATAAAAAACTTTGTGGATTTATGGCATAGCATTTTCAACGATTTTATTTTATACTAAGAACATGCAAAATAACTTGTTGAAAGATGTCCAGTACAATGTTCTAAGTGGCTTATACTTTCAACGAAACAAAAAATTTAAAAATTTCGGGAGGCATTTTAATATGGCAAGTTTATCTTTAAAAAACGTTTGTAAAGTATATCCTAATGGTTTTGAAGCAGTTAAGAATTTCAATCTTGAGATTGCTGACAAGGAGTTCATCATCTTCGTTGGACCTTCAGGCTGTGGTAAGTCTACTACACTTCGTATGGTTGCAGGTCTTGAGGACATCTCTTCCGGCGAGTTAAGGATTGGCGACAGAGTAGTAAATGACGTTGAGCCAAAGGATAGAGATATCGCGATGGTATTCCAGAACTACGCTTTGTATCCTCATATGTCTGTATATGACAACATGGCGTTCGGTCTTAAATTAAGAAAAGTTCCCAAAAATGAAATTGATAAGATGGTTAAGGAAGCAGCTAAGATTCTTGACTTGACAGCACTCCTCGACAGAAAGCCCAAGGCTTTGTCAGGTGGACAGAGACAGCGTGTTGCGATGGGTCGTGCAATCGTGCGTAATCCTAAGGTATTCCTCATGGATGAGCCTCTTTCAAACTTGGATGCAAAACTCCGTGTACAGATGCGTATCGAGATTGCAAAGCTTCATCAGAGACTTGGCACAACCATCATCTACGTAACACATGACCAGACAGAGGCTATGACACTTGGTACCCGTATCGTTGTTATGAAGGATGGCGTGGTACAGCAGGTAGACACACCGCAGAACCTGTATGAGAAGCCGCAGAACCTGTTCGTAGCAGGATTCATGGGATCTCCGCAGATGAACTTCATTGATGCCACAGTAGATATTAAGGGTGACACAGCAAACTTGAAGGTAGCTGGACTTTCTATTCCACTTCCTCCTGCAAAGTCAAAGAAGCTGATTGAAGGCGGATACAGCGGAAAGACTGTAACATTCGGTATCAGACCAGAGGATATTTATGATTCTCAGATGATGGTAGAAGCAAAGTCTGAGAGCACATTTGAGACAACAATTCGTGTATACGAGTTGCTCGGTGCAGAAGTATTCCTGTATGCAGATCTGGCAGAGTTCCCGATCACCGCAAGAGTTGATCCCAGAACAACTGCAAGACCCGGCGACAAGGTAAAATTTGCAATTGATATCGAGAAGATTCATGTATTTGATAAAGAGACAGAGAAGATTATCACAAACTAATTTGTATGATAACACTGAAAATATACCCGGGTGGAATGTTTCACCCGGGTTTTAACATCTAAATCAAATTTCAGGAGGTAACTATGATTTCAAATCAGGTAATTCAGACAAGCATCGACGAGCTAAAGACCATCACAAGGATTGATCTGTGTGTGATTGATATGGAAGGAATTACAGTGGCAACCACCTTTGACAACCGAAATGTGTCACAGGAGCTGGTGCGGAATTTTGTAGATTCTCCCGCAGACAGCCAGATTGTGGGCGGTGTCCATATGCTCAAAATTTTGGAGGATGGAGAGGTACTCTATGTGCTGATCGCAAAGGGTGCTGGCGCGGATGCCTATATGATTGGCAAGGTGGCAGTGAGCCAGATTCAGAATCTGGTGATCGCCTACAAGGAGCACTTTGACAAAAATAATTTTTTCCAGAATCTGCTGCTTGATAATCTGCTGCTGGTGGATATTTACAATCGCGCAAAGAAACTCCATATTACGCCAGAGGCGCCGCGCGTAGTCTATCTGGTCGAAGCGCAGAATGATAAAGACAATATCTCTATGGAGATGCTAAAAAATATATTTGAGGGCCAGCCGGGATGCTATCTGACCGCTGTGGAACAGAAGAATATCATCCTGATCAAAGAGGTTGGCGCACTCGATGCCTACGGTGAGGTGGAGCAGACTGCGCAGATGATTGTGGACATGCTCAACTCAGAGGCCATGCTCATCACAAAAGTTTCCTATGGAACCATTGTGTCAGAGCTCAAGGAGGTCTCCAAGTCCTATAAAGAGGCAAAGATGGCGCGTGATGTGGGGATGATCTTTTATATGGAAAAGTCTATCAGCGCCTATAATACCCTTGGCATTGGACGGCTGATTTATCAGCTTCCGATTAATTTGTGCCGCATCTTTATGAAAGAGATTTTTGGAGACAATATTCCTGATGATTTGGATGATGAGATTCTGACGACAGTGCAGAAGTTTTTTGACAACAATCTCAATGTGTCAGAGACTTCACGCCAGCTCTATGTGCACCGCAATACGCTCGTCTACAGGATTGAGAAGCTTCACCAGTCTACCGGGTTAGACATCAGAAAGTTTGATGATGCGCTGACCTTTAAGATTGCGCTCATGGTGGTCAATTATATGAAATATATTGATTCATTAGAATAAGGAACTGTAGGACAAAGCTTTTCGCATAAAATCCCAAACATGGACATACATTAGAATAACCATGATAAATGGAGGGGATTTCGTATGCAGTTTTTTTATATTGACTATATGAATAATGGAAAAAAAGAGCGTAACATTGGCTTTTTGAGAGTAGAAAACAGCGGATTTAGCGTTGGGCTGCGGGGGGTGCCGCAGCAGTGCGGCGACCGCTGCAAGGTATATGTCGTGGACAGCAACGATGAGAAGATCTTGATGGGAACCGTGCAGGTCAAGGGCGGGTATGGCATGGAAAAGATCAAATGGAACCACCGGGTAGATCTTGCGCGCTGTATGCGGGTCGAGATTCCGCTGTATGGCACACGAAAGGGTGTGTGCCTGCTGCGGGATGACTATCCCAAAACAAATACAACAGCCAGCACCAGCACGGAGCTGGTTACGCAGGAGCCGCAGGTGGCAAAAAGTGCAGAACAGCCAGCACAGGAGGCACTGCGCGAGGAGATTTACGAGGAAATCCATGCGGACAAATGGCAGCAATTGCGAAAAATATATCCAGAGATTCACATTTGTCCAGACGCTCAGAGCATTCTAATCCGGCCGCGGGATGTGGTGGTGCTGGCGGCAAAGTATCACGAGCTTGCGACCAATTCCTTTGTGCTGCATTCGTATTACAATTATCGGCAGCTGCTCCTGTTCCGCTACGCGCAGAAGGACATCCTGTATTACCTCGGTGTGCCGGGCGTCTATTACGAGAGAGAACAGAGAATCGCACAGATGTTTGGATTCGAGGGCTTCGAAAACGGAGAGGCGCGGATGCAGCAGGATGCGGACAATAAATTATATCAGGGCTGCTTTGGGTATTATATGAAGCGGGTGGAAATATAACTTATCCATATATTATATTCCCCGAATCAATGTGTTGGGCACATACCGACGGCAGAGGTCTGCGCAGGATTGCAGGGTTTCGGCGGAGAGCGCATGGAAGCCCGGGCAGAGCACGCCCTCACTATCCACATAAGATTGCAGATAGTACGCCTTAGCCCCCGCAATCCATCTGGCGATCGTGTCAAGGTCTGCCTCGCTGTGCAGCTCTGCCACGAGCGTTGTGCGAAATTCGTAAGGAACCGTCTGCTGGCGCAGTAAGAGCTGAACAGATTCCTTCACCGCGGCAAGGTTCTGACAGCCAGCAGTCACAGCATATTTTTCAGGTGCATTCTTGATATCCATCGCACAGTAGTCGATCAGTCTGTCTTGAATCAGCGAACACAGCATCTGTGGATTAGAACCGTTCGTGTCTAATTTTACCAGATAGCCAAGCGCCCGAATGCGTTCAATAAATGCCGGCAAATCCTGATGCAGGGTAGGTTCGCCCCCTGTGATGCACACGCCGCTTAGGACATGCTGCCGTTTGCGTAGAAAAGAGAATATTTCGTCTTCTGCAAGCGGCGGCAGTGTGCTGCTTTGCAGGACGATATCCCGGTTGTGGCAGTAGGGGCATCGGAAATTGCAGCCGCCTGTAAACAGCGTAGCGGCGACATGTTCTGGGTAATCCAGTAATGTTGTCTTCGTCAGACCTAGAATCAGCATGGTATTCAATCCTCCTTGTTTTGTTCATAGTATATCATGGATATCAACTGTTTTGAAGCCTTGCACGTCTTATGAAAACATGTTATGATCTAGGAAAGGAGATGACAGAGATGAAATATAAAGCACTGCCCATCGGCGTGAGTGATTTTTCATGGTCTTATATGGCGGGCAGATGGGAGTTGGCATATGAAAAAAATTGTTTTAATCGGACCAGTTTATCCGTATAAGGGCGGCATTGCGCATTACACAAGCCTGATGTACCGCGCACTTGCGAAAAAGTTTGATGTAGAGCTGATTTCGTATAAAATGCAGTATCCGAAATTTTTGTTTAAAAAAGAACAGAGAGATTACAGGAATGATATGTTCAAAGTGGAAGGAGCGCAATTTCTGATTCATACAGCAAATCCCTTGAATATCATCGGCGTAGCACGCAAAATCAGACAGTGCAGACCAGATCTGGTCATCATGCAGTGGTGGCATCCCTATTTTGCCCCCTGTTACTGGATACTTGAGACGGCGCTGGGGAAAAAGATCAAAAAAATGTTCGTCTGCCACAACGTGTTTCCACACGAGCGTTTCCCGATGGACAAGCTGCTGACAAAACTTGTCTTAAAAAAGGCAGACTTTTTTCTGGTACACGCCAAAAGTGATGGAGAAGACTTGCTTACCATCAAGCCAGACGCGCAGTTTCGCCATAATCCCCACCCCACATACAATGCATTTCAAGTCCATGGTCTTACCAAAGAACAGGCAAGACAGATGTTATCCTATAATATTGATGAAAAACTATTGTTATTCTTTGGCTTTGTGCGGGATTACAAAGGACTGAAATACCTGATACAGGCAATGCCCATTCTAAAACAAAAAATAGAGGGGATTCGCCTGATGATTGTAGGCGCCTTTGGCAAAGATAAAGACGATTATCTCGAACTGATCAAACGCTGCGGCGTGCAGGACTGCATTGAGGTGATTGACGGGTATACACCCGACAATGAAGTAGAAAAATACTTTGCCGCCTGTGACTTGGTGGTACTTCCCTATGAGTCGGCGACACAGAGCGGCATCGTGCAAATCGCCTATGGCTTTGACAAGCCAGTAATCGTCACGAATGTAGGCGGCTTGCCCGACGTTGTGACAGACAACCAGACAGGCTATGTCGTAGAACCGCAGAATCCAGAGAAGATTGCAGATGCGGTGATAAGATATTTTCAGCATCATATGGAAACAGAATTTGTAGAGAACGTGAGGAAAGAGGCGTATCGTTTCTCGTGGGACAGGATGACGGAGAAAGTGGAGGAATTGCTGGCAGATGAGTGAGCCATTAATCAGCGTGATCGTACCTGTTTATAACGTGGAAAAATATATTGCAGCCTGTGTTGACAGTATTCTTGCGCAGACCTATACGAACCTCGAAATCCTCCTGGTAGATGATGGCTCCACAGATTCATCAGGAGCGCTCTGTGATGAATACGCAAGAAGGGACGTGCGGGTCCGAGTCATCCATCAGGAGAATGGAGGCTTGTCGGATGCCAGAAACACTGGAATGCAAAGCGCGCAAGGTACGTATTTTGCATTTGTAGACAGCGACGATTTTATCGCCGGGGATTATATCGCATATCTGTATGGAATGATAGAGAAGCACCATGCGCAGATTGCGGTCTGTGGATATCAAAAGGTGTATCCCGGTGATGAAAACAGCTGTTACGGAACGCAGACAGACAAGCATAACAGCGTGAATTCTGAAAAAGTATATCGCACCGAAGAAGGATTGCGCCAGTTATTATATCAGCGGGGAATGATAACATCTGCGTGGGGACGCCTGTTTGATGCATCCCTTTTTATACAGGCGGATGCAATTCAGTTTCCTGTGGGAAAGCTGCACGAGGATGTAGCTGTGATGTACAAATTGTTCGGGGCGGCAGATACGATTGTCTGCGGCGGTGAAGCAAAATATTATTATCTTCAGCGCGCGGACAGTATTGTCAATCAGCAGTTTGACCGGCGCCGAATGGAGTACATTGCATTTACTGGCGAGTGCATACAGTTTATGGAGGAATTTTATCCCAATTTGCGCAAGGCGGCAGTGTCGCGGCATTTCAGCGCCTGCTTTGAACTGCTCTCCTGTATAGAAAATAACAATAGTTACAGAATAGAATATGAGCAGCTTGTCAATGAAATCAAAAAATACCGGCACATCGTCCTCTGGGATGCCGATGCAAGATTGAAAAACCGGCTGGCGGCGGCTGGCTCCTATATCTCGGTCACAGGGATATGGAAACTGAGCCGCCTTTTCAGATGAAAACGAGATAAGTTAAACACCCGTGAGGCTGGAAGGGATTTTTTAGGACTTGATGTGTGTAAGAGGAAGCCGAAGCCAGCGGTCACGATGATTGACATAGATGAGCCAGATAGGAAAATACAATGAATGATTATGGAAAAGTAAGTGTGATCCTCCCAGTATATAATGGGGAAAAGTATATACAGGAAACCATTAAGAGTATTTTGCGTTCTGTGTATCAGAATATCGAAGTGCTGGTCGTAGATGACGGCTCCACAGACAACAGCCTGATGTACTGCCGTCAGTTGCAGGAGCAGGACAGCCGCATCATTGTCTACAGCAAGGAGAACGGCGGAACAGTATCGGCAAGAAACTATGGTATCGCAAAGGCGTCCGGCAAATATCTGTGCTTCTGCGATCAGGATGATATTGTAGATAGCGAGTGTTATTCGAAACAGACCGAGCGGATGGAGCAGGATGGCAGCGAGCTGTGTATGTGCAGTGTCGGGCGGAGTATTGACGGGAAATACTCTGCCTTTGAATTGTCTGAGGACGCCTGTTATGATAACGAGCATATTTTAGAAGAATTGTTATACCCTCTGTTATTTAATGGCTTTGCCCCGCCTCTCAAAATGGGGAAAAGCAATCGTTATCCTCATATTTGGTCCTGTATGTTTCGAATGCATTTTTGGAAGAAACATGATCTTCAATTCAGGGCATATGTAAACTTTGAGGATGATCTGCTGGTCAAGACAGAGGCGCTCGCCAAGGCAAAGCGCGTCAGCACCCTCTCGCATATCGGATACTACTGGCGTGTGAATCTCCATTCAGAAACCTATGCGCATAAATATATAGAAAATCTGGCAGAAAAACAGCAGTTTTGCTTTGAGGATCTGTATCACAGCATTGCGGGGCGAATCCGTGACCAAGAGACGCTCCGATTGTTAAAGAGTGCAATCTTCTGCAAACAATATCTCGAGGCAATTCACAACCTGACAAGCAGTGAGATCAAGAAAACGAGAAAGACCATTCGCCAGTATTATGAAAATACGATTTACGGGCGTAATTTTGACGAGTGTATCGCAGCCGCCAAATACGTGAAAAAGGGAAAGATCAAGCCGCAGGTATTGCTAAAAATCCTGTCAGGGCGTCATACCATGGCAAGTTATTATGCAGAGATTGTGCTGGATTGGATTCTGCTGTTTACACTGCGCTCACAGACATTGACCAGATTAGAACGGATGTTGAAAGGGATAAAGGGGTAGGGATGCTATCGGAATCGGGATGGGGGCGGATTATGTTTTCAAATTCCAAAATGTAAAAAATGAAGAAAATCATGAGAAGGGCAGAAAACTGAAAAGGTGATACAATGCATAAAAAATTTAATACAACAGGTCTTTGCATTCCAGAAAAAAATTATATGGTAGACATCAGCAGTAAAATTAATACGATCATTACAGACTACATACAGGAAGGTAAATATTTCACAATGAACCGAGGAAGACAATACGGGAAGACCACCACCTTGTATCTGCTGGAGCGTCAGCTCAGGCAGCGCTATCTGGTGATATCGCTCAGCTTTGAGGCTTGTGATGAACTGTTCGTATCACTGTATACACTGGCAGCGGGGATTATCAGGAAAATAGGCCGCGTTTTAAAGGCACAGAAAGTGGAGCAGACAATTATAGATGAGTGGAATCAGCCCATTTCGGAGCAGTTTCCGCTAGATGACCTGAGCGAACGGATTACAATGCTTTGCAGCAGCTCAGCGCAGGAAATCATACTGATGATAGATGAGGTTGATAAAAGTTCCGACAATCAGATTTTTCTCTCTTTTTTAGGATTGTTGAGGAATAAGTATTTGGAGCAGATGAAGAGAACAGATTGTACCTTTCGATCCGTTATTCTGGCAGGCGTATACGATATAAAAAATCTAAAGGTAAAGCTGCATCCGAATGAGGAACCAAAATACAACAGCCCATGGAATATCGCAGTAGATTTCACTGTCAATATGGATTTTATGCCAGAGGATATATCTGTCATGCTTCAGGAGTATGAAAAAGATTATCAGACAGACATGAATATTGAGAAGATCAGCAAACAGATATATGAATATACATCTGGTTATCCATATCTGGTATCACGCTTGTGCCAGATTGCAGATGAAAGGCTTGCGGGAACAGAGGATTTTCCTGATAAGCGCGCTGTATGGACGTGCAGGGGGATCGTGGCAGCTGAGCTGCTTCTGCGAAAAGAGCCGAACACATTGTTTGATGATATGGTCAAAAAGTTAGCAGACTTTCCCAAATTAAAACAGATGCTGCAAAATATTCTGTTTCATGGAAGCATTTATCCGTTTGAGCAAGACAACAACCTAATTAATCTTGGAGTGACCTTTGCCTTTTTAACAGACAAAAACGGCGTTGTGGCAGTGAAGAATCGGATATTTGAGACAAAATTATATGACTTATTTCTTTCAGAAATGTATACAGATGACACAAACAGCACATTTACAGCAGTGGTACACAACCAGTACATTATTGACGGTTCCCTTCAGATGAACCTCGTAATGGAAAAGTTTTATCAACATTTTACAGAGATATATGGAGACAGTGACGAGAAGTTTCTGGAGCGTCAGGGTAGAATTATCTTTCTGATGTATTTAAAACCGATCATTAATGGGACTGGAAATTACTATATAGAGGCACAGACCAGAGATCTGCGCCGAACGGATATCATCGTAGATTATCGGGGAAAACAATATGTGATAGAGTTAAAAATATGGCATGGAAGCGAGTACCATCAGAGAGGGGAAAAACAATTATTTGAGTATTTGGATTACTATGGCGTTGACACCGGGTATCTGTTAAGTTTTAACTTTAACAAAAATAAAAAGACGGGTATACAGGAGATCATACGAGATGGAAAACGCATTTTTGAGGTGGTGGTGTAACTGATGCGGCGCAGATTGAAGATGCAGTTGAAAAAATTTCGGAGAAATTTAAATTTGATAGAGACATTGAAGGGGAGATGTGTTATAATCATAAAAGAAACATTCAAGTCATGAAAGTTTAGAATTACTTTTACCAAAGATAAAGCATGGCTTGAGTGTTTTTTTGATGGAAAGGTTCCTGTCTGCTGTGTCTTATGGCAAGATGGCAGTAATAGAGGTGAATATGAGAACTACACAGAAAAAAGTGCTGCTTTTAGTAAGCTGTTTGTTTGCATTATTGATTCTGGTACAACATCATTATGTTAATTTCTATTTTGATGATTATGGTTATGCCAGTTTGTCATATGCAGGTTTTGACAATCAAGCAGGTATGCAGTATGGATTGAATGATATCCTTCGTTTTTTAAAATTTCATTATTTTAACTGGGGAGGAAGAATTTTATATTTTTTCCTCGAAATTGTTATCATCCGCATAGGCGGATTGCCCTTAATACAGATAATTCAGGCAGTTATTATCACTTCCATAATTATTGTGTCTGCAAAGATCACAGCACATTTGACCAAGGCATGCCCTTATAAATGTACTGCGTTAGCAATGGTTATATATGGTTTGATTGATATTAAAACGCTGCGGGACGGAGTGTATTGGTTTTCGGCGAGTGTATTGTATGTATGGCCGCTGCTTCCATTGCTGGGAAGTATCTGGCTATATTTGGGTAACAAAAAGAGACCAGCAGGTTCAAAAAAGACAATGTGTATTTTGCTGGTATTTGTGGCTTCATTTTCACAGGAACAGATTGCAGTCATGGCAATAAGCTTCTACGCTTTTCAGCTGCTGTTTGCATATCTGGGAAAAGAACTGAGTCATTTGCGGTTTCAATATGGATTGTGCATCAGCGCTCTGGCAGGTGGTGCGATTACAATTTTTGCACCGGGAAATATGGTAAGGGCCCAGTCAGGGATATACAATGCATTTTACAGCAGCAATATTTTATCAAGAACAATAAATAACATAGGATATATAATCAATGATAATGTGGGATGCTATAACTGTGTTTTTATTTTGTTTCTCACTATATTTTGTGGAAGTGCAGCTGCGATATATTTCAGGTGCAGGGCAGTGGCAGTCATAACGGTAGTTTTTTCACTGTGCTTAGGGATTGAGGCCGTGCTTCCGGTCCCTAAAGAAACAGGTGTAATCATTGGAGGGCTGTGGCTGGTTGTATTCATTCCGACTCTGGCGTTATTTTATTTCAAGCGGAAGAATTTCTGCTTATTGTCTTTGCTTCTTTCTGGATTATGCACGCAGGCTGTCATGGTGGCATCACCCGCAATTCCGCTTAGGCTGCATACAATGTTTGAATTTGTGCTGCATATTTTGCTGGCAGAATGTATCGTTTATTTGTACAGGGCGGTAAAAGGAAGCCAGAAAAAGTATGCCGGACTGGCGGCCAGTATAATCATTTTAACAGTCTGTTCTATATGTAATATGACTGCCGTGATGGCAGGATATAAGGCGAACGATGAAATAAACCAGCGGAACAATCAAACATTACGATCTGCAAAAAAAGAGTACGAAGAAACTCAAATTGCCACAACAGTTGTTTTGTACCGGTTAAAAGATGATACATATGCACAGATGATGCCTTATCAGGAAGGGTATGAATATATTGAAACGTGGATGAAACGATATTATGAACTTCCTGACGAGATGGTGTTTGAATGGATTTAATGTAGATGCAAAATTATCCACCGTCATTATGACGAAGCCGCAGACTGCTGAAAATTGCTTTTCTGAACATAGCCGGGATTGGGGAATAACTGTTACGAAAAATACAAGAATTATTATATTATAATTTCCTCGCATTCGACAAATAACTATGGTATAATACCAATAAGTTTGCCGGATATAATGGTATTTAAGATATATAGAGAAATAGCATACCTTTACACTATAGATGATGTTGGCAGGTGGAGGCTGATTATGAGACCAAATAAGTATGCAATCGTGATTGTGACATATAACAGAAGACAACTTTTAGAGGAGTGTGTTGAGAAAGCATACAGGCAGACTACACCTGCACAAAGCATTATTATCATAAACAACGCATCGACAGACGGTACACGAGCATACCTTAAAGAGCTTGCTGCGGAAAGCACGATTTATGATATCATCAATCTCTCACAAAATATCGGAGGAGCAGGAGGATTTTCAAAAGGCATTGAACGAGCAGTGCAAAAGGATGTTGAAAGCGTACTCCTTATCGATGATGACGCCATGCTTGAAGAAGATTATATGGAGAAGCTGCTGAAAGCACGGGAAACGCATTCGGACTATAAAGCATTTGCAGGTACAGTGAGGGCCAATGATACCATCGATACATTTCACAGAAGAAACGTATCGAGACAGGGTCTTTTCTTTCGAAACTGTGAAAAGGAAAAGTACAATCAGCCGTATTTTGCGTGTGAGATTGCTTCCTTTTGCGGGATGCTGGTCGATACCGCACTGATCAAGCAGATTGGTTTACCTCATGCAGAATATTTTATCTGGCATGACGACGCAGAATATTCCTTGCGCATTCGCAAGTACAGCAAATTTATGGTAGTAACAGACGCAATCCTGAATCATAAGACAAAGCCGGTGAGCCAAACAGGCAAAAGAAGATATGACTGGCGCGAATACTATGCGGTTAGAAACCGTATATTGATGGTCAGAGAGCATGGGAATCTCTGTGATCGGATCGTTAATGATATTGATTTGTTTATAAATGTGATATTTCGGAACTGGTTATTTAGCATGCTTAGAAAAGATGGTTATGACTGGAACTATGAGCGTCGCATGGTGCGGGAAGCGGTTAGAAATGCAAACAGTGACCAGTTAGAAAATGTGATAATTAAAAAAAATCTCGCAAGCGGCATAAAACTGTGATATAATGCCATTGGGTTTGTTGGGTTTTTATTACCAGATTATGAATAGGTCTGTATTAAATAAAGAGGAGTATTTATGAAACGGTTTGTAAAGGAAATGAAACAATACTGGGGGTTCGCAGTATATTCGGCAAAGTGCGATCTAAAAGCAGAAGTAGCAAATTCGTTCCTGAATTGGCTGTGGTGGATTTTGGAGCCAATGTCATCCATGATAATATATGCAGTGGTATTTAGTGTATTGATGTCATCAAGAGAAGATTATTATCCAGTATTTATCTTTATAGGCATTACTTTTTGGGAATTTTTTAACCGGTGTACGATGTCAAGTATAAGCCTGATACGTGGAAACGCACATATTATTACAAAAGTATATATGCCTAAATATATCTTGCTTGTAGAGAGAATGCTGGTACTTGCCTTTAAATTGTTAATTAATTTGGGACTGATTGCAATTATGCTTCTCATATTCAGAGTAAAGATCGGAATAAATATTTTAATGATAATTCCTACACTGGTTGTATTTTTTACATTTTGCTTTGCAGCGGGATTACTCATGATGCATTATGGAGTATATATAAGTGATCTCCAGAAAGCAATGGCAATTGTTTTGAATCTGGGATTTTATATAACAGGAATTTTCTATAGTGTACAGGATAAGTTTCCACAACCATATGGCTATATACTTCAGAGGGCGAATCCAATGGCGCATTTGATTTTCTGCTTTAGAAAATGCCTGCTTAAAAATGAGATGCCATCTCTGATCATGTTATCAGTTTGGTTTGTGATATCTATAATAATAATCATATATTCATTGAATAAGATCTATAAAAATGAAAATGACTATGTAAAGATGATTTAGGGAATAATAGCTATGAAAATAGCGGATCGTGAGGACACATGAAAGAAGTATCGTTGGAAGTAAAAGATGTGCATATTGTTTATAAGATGATGCAGAAATTCTCAATACAGAGAAATCTCATAAAAAGAGACGCAGAGAAGGCACAGGTGTTTGAGGCAGTAAGGGGAATAACATTCACTGCTGAAAAAGGAGAAATAATAGGAATCATAGGCAAGAACGGAAGCGGCAAATCGACGCTGCTAAGGGCAATAGCAGGAGTGTTCAGCCCGAATGAAGGGACAATCAACCTAAATGGAAATTCCGTTTCCTTATTGTCATTGGGTGTAGGCTTTAAGGATTCACTGACCGGAAGGGAAAATATATATTTGTCAGGAATGCTGCTGGGATTTACGGAAAAGGAAATAAAAGAAAAAGAGCAGGCCATCGTGGACTTCGCAGAGATAGGAGAGTTCATAGAAAGACCGGTAAAGACCTATTCAAGTGGTATGCGTTCCAAATTGACATTCGCAATAACATCATGTCTGGAAACAGATATTATGCTGGTAGATGAAGTGCTCAGTGTAGGAGATGAGCACTTCAAAAAGAAGAGTCTCGCAAGAATGGTAAAACTGATCAATGATGATAACAGAACGGTTATTATCGTATCGCACAGCATTGAAACATTAGAAAAACTTTGCACAAGAGTTATGTGGATGAATGATGGTGTGATTGTGGAAATGGGCGATCCACATGAGGTACTTGCACATTATAAGAAATTTATGAATCAATAGCATGGGCAAAAGGAGAATTGTCGTGGCGGTTAAAGTAACAGTAATAATCCCTGTTTACAATATGGAACAGTATCTGGAAGAATGTCTGGACAGTGTGATAACACAGTCATTAAGAGATATAGAGATCATATGCATCAATGATGGATCAAAGGACAATTCCATAACGATTCTCAGAGCGTATGAGAGCAGGGATAACAGGATAAAAATAATCGATCAGGAAAATAAAGGCGTGGCAACTGCCAGAAATATAGGCATCAAGGCTGCCAGAGGAAAATATGTGATATTTATGGATCCTGATGACCTGTATCCTGCTGATGATGTACTGGAAAGTCTGTATACAGCGGCTGAAGAAAACAATGTGCTGGCAGCAGGCGGATGCTTCAGTGATTTTGATACAGATGGCAGAGAAAGCAAGCCGGAAGACTATCACAATTATGCACTCTTTGGATATCTGTTTGAAAAGAATGGAATCGTAGAGTACAAGGATTACCAGTTTGATTATGGTTATCACAGATTTGTATATAACAGGAAAATGCTCATTGATAACAATATTTTCTTTCCAAATCTGATACGCTTTCAGGATCCGCCATTTATGGTAAGGGCATTGAGCAAGGCAGAGCGCTTTTATGGTTTGAATAAGGTAACTTATCGCTATCGGATGAACCATAATGTCCTTGACTGGAATGAGCAGAGAGTCAAAGCGCTTCTCACAGGACTGGAAATGAATCTGGACTTCGCGTTAGAGAACGGATATATGGAGCTTTATAAGCTGGTTGTCAAACGAATCGTTAATGATTACCGGGGGATGATTTATGAAAAGTTCAAGATCGATGTACAAATTGAAACACAGGTGTTGAAGATCTTGGAGAAAGCCAAAGGCGAAGAAGAGATCAAAATGTTGATGCATTTTGTAACAGAGACCTATCAGCACAAGGCAAATGACAGACAGTTCCTGATAGAAGAACGGGACAGAGAGATTTTTAATTTAAATAGGGTTAACAATGATTTCAATGAAGTGATTAATCATCAAAATAGTGTATTAAACAGCCAGAACAGCACACTTGAGCAGCAAAATATGGCACTTGAACGTCAAAACATGGTACTCGAACATCAGAATAGGATCATTGATGATAAAGAAAAAGAAGTCTGCGGCCTGAGACAAAGACTTGATTATCTGGAGAAAGATAATCGAAGACTGGAACATTCGATTTCTTACAGACTAGGTATGACCATCACATTTATTCCAAGGAAATTAAGGAGATTCAAGAATTTAATTAAGGAAAAACTGAGTGAATAGCTTGAATTACTGACGGCAGTATAAGCTGACAGGACTTACTTCAAGTGAAGTCCTGCCAAAATCCCTGACAGGAAAAGTCTTTGCTTTCCTATAATGTCAATTCCCTCTTTAAAAAATTTTTTTAGTTGCCTTTTCCAATATTTCTTTATTACTAAAATAGTATGCGCCACAAATAGCATCACTGCTTATGACTTCTTTTTCAACAGTACGGTTGACATATCCATCAGCACCATATGCCACATAACTAAATCTGCCAGTGACACCAGCAACCAGTACTTTTGGATCCATTCTGATGAGCGGATCTGATATCTTTCAAATGCCAGTTTATCCTTGGACTGGCGGAAAATACTTCCACTGGCCACCTTTCCACATACCTGTCCAGAATCTTCCGTGTGCTTAATGAAATGTTCTTGCTGATAAAAGCCCGCACGGCTTTGAGAGCATGTAATGCATCCTTTGGGTAAGTAATCAGTACAACCGCATTTTCAATGTCATTAAGGTTCCCTTCATATCGGTAGGCATAATATTTGATAAAAGAATCCATGATACTGTCGCATGTATACCAGTTGTCGCACAGGAAATAAGAGATCATCGGCGGCACGAGCAGTTTCCTGCGATCTCCTGCACGATATTCACCTTTGACTAGTCATATATGACGATGTCATAATTAAGTACGATGTCATTGCAGGAAAACATGACAGATACAGCCTGATGTTCATAGTCCTGTCTTCTCTTCAAATGGGACTGGTGAAAATATGCATCTTCAATCGGATTCAGAGTCTGTGACGAAGGCTTTGTATTGGAAGGTATTGTCTACAATGAAGAATACTGTTTTCCCAGACCGTCGGTCTTTTTCATAGATAAACTGGAAACAGTTTCCATAAGGCATCTTCTTTTGCTTTTAGACCATTTGGTAAAAATTCAAATATTCTTATTTATAGTAGTTAAAAGATTTTTGTGTAAAAAGAGATTTATATTACAAAAGAAGCCACAATGCAACATGCCCTTATTTGTTTAGAATAAGGATAGAAAACTATAGAGCTAAATGGATAAAAATGTGATAGGTGATAGGCAAAAAGTGTGTTGTTAATAGGAATTTAAATTAAATGCAAATATTTGTTCTGATATTACATTATACAATTATGTGAATCTGATTTGGAGCGTTTTATTAACTGCGTACTCAGTATTATCTGCATTAATCAGCAGTCAGATTTCCGAAACGGCAGGCCGTGAAGCGCGCAAACATGGCGCTATCTTTCCTGTCTCCTTTCCTATATTTGAGTTTACGTGTATCAGTTGCTGATGTGTGCTAAGTCAACGGCTGTAGCAAGTTTGCTCATAACATTCCCCAAGTAAAGTTCACTATCCAACACCAACACAGTTATTGACTATCTCCATATGATATAATATAATGTATTCACAGGGGAGGAAAATTTATGAAATTTGAAACATTAGCATTGGAATGGTATGAAAGCAAAAAAAAGTATCTGAAAGAGTCTACGGCTGCTTACTATATGTATGAATTACAGAATTATATCCTTCCTAATCTAGGTGAAATTGATGTCAACAATTTGACAGAAGAAATAATACAAATGAATGTATGCAAATGGCAAACTGAATGCAATATTCATGGCAGGATAATCAAAAAATCTACAATTTCTAATATAGTTATGCTAATTATGCAGATTATAAGATTTGGTATTAAAAAAAACATTTTGTCCCCCTTTAAACCAGAAATATCATATATGCCAGAAGTATATACTTCTAAAGCCAAAACTTTTACAGATATGGAACTAGATAAAATTGCAATAGCAGTTATTTCTGATTTATCATTTAAATCCTTTGGCATACTCTTATGTTTAAATACTGGTATCCGAATAGGAGAGTTATGTGCATTGAGCTGGCGCAATGTTGATAATGTCCAAAATGTAATTACCATACAAAATACACTGCAAAGAGTATATAATAAAAATATGTTTCCGCCAACCAAAATAATTATTGGAAACCCTAAAACTGTAAAATCAGGAAGATACATTCCATTATCACGTAAATTGCAGAATGTAATAGAGCAGTTACCAGATATAAACTATGAAGGATATATACTGACTAATGATACTAAGTTTATGGAGCCTCGAACATTTCGCCGTTTCTATAAAAACTTTTTATTAAAGCATGATATTCAATATTTAAATTTCCACTGTTTGCGACACAGTTTTGCTACGAGACTTATTCAAAACGGTGCCGACTATAAGTGTGTTAGCGAAATATTGGGGCATACGAGCATTAATACAACCTTGAATATGTACGTTCATCCTGATCTTAAACAAAAGAGGGCATGTATAGAACTCTTTTAATATTTTTAAATACAAATAATACTATACAAATCAAAACTTTTATGATATTTTAAATATTATAAATAAATTTTAGTAAAGGATATTCGTAGTTGTCCTTATTCTAAACAAATAAGGGCATATTGTTTTTTCATAAGTTAACGATACGGAAAGGGAGTAAATATGCTCAGGAACAAAACATTGTTTATTTATATTATGTTCACCATTGTGATGGTCTTAGCTGTTATAAATAAGAAGAATTTGCATATTGATGAAGTAGCCAGTTATATTTTGGCTAATAATACTCAAGGTACAACATTAAGTTTTGAAGAAGGCATTACATATACGCCAGCAAAAAAGATTTGTTTAATGATGGATTTATTTTGTCAGTCATTGGTGGAAATGACGATAAAATTATAAGTATGATTCAAGAAAATTATCCGTATTTAAATTAATATGAGGAACTTGGTACCTTTGCATATGCAACAACATATTATTTATATACAAATGAAGAATAATTGAAACTTGTAAAATGAAAAAAATTATCATATTGCACTAAGGCTTATATATGCAGATACATAACAAAATTTTAAGTATCCGCATATGCAGTATACTTTACAAATAAGGGAGCATAAATAGATGCAGTTTAATTCATATATATTTATTTTAGCATTTCTACCACTAATGATTATATTATACTTTCTTTTAAATAAGTATAATTTTATTGCAGGGAAAAGTATTCTGATTTTTGGAAGTTTATTTTTTTATGCTTACTCAAATAAAACTACTTTAATATTTTTAAGTATTAGTGTTATTATCAATTATTCTTTTACGCTTCTCATAAGGAAATTTAAATGGAAAAAACTATTTTTAACAGTTCCAGTTATCATTAATATAGGATTTCTGTTATATTTTAAATACTTGAATTTTGTAATTCTAAATATTACTAATTTATTCAAAATCGAATACTCTTATAAAGACATTGTTTTTCCTATAGGAATCAGCTTTATTACCTTTCAACAAATTGCATATTTAGTATCTATGTACAGAGAAGAAATTGTTTATGACAATTTTGTGGATTATTTAACGTACATTTTATATTTTCCTAAATTATTAATGGGGCCGCTAGTAGAGCCAGCTGATTTTTTAAGTCAAATTAATGATTCTGAAACCAAAAAAATAAATTGGAACCACATTGCAGAAGGGCTGAAAATATTTAGTTTTGGATTATTTAAAAAAATGCTGTTGGCTGATACATTTGCAAATGCCGTTTCATGGGGATATGCCAATATCGATATTGCAACTTCAATGGATTGGTATCTCGTGATGCTTTCGTATACTTTTCAAATTTATTTTGATTTTAGTGGATATAGTGATATGGCTGTTGGGATATCTCGTATGTTTAATATTACATTGCCAATTAACTTTGACTCACCCTATAAGGCAATCTCTATTCGAGATTTCTGGAAAAGATGGCATATTTCATTAACTGTTTTTTTAACAAGATATATTTATATTCCACTAGGGGGAAATAGAAAAGGAAAAATACGTACCTATCTAAATACGATGATAATTTTTCTGATTAGTGGAATTTGGCACGGAGCAAACTGGACATTTATTCTTTGGGGAATTTTGCATGGTATACTTAGTGTGTTTGAACGTATTTTTGAGAAAGCAGAGAAAAAAGTTATAGAGCCAGTTCGATGGTTCTTTACATTTTTATGGATAAATATACTATGGCTTCTCTTTAGTGCAAATTCAGTGTCTCAGTGGAAAGTTATTTTAACAAAGATATTTACTTTTCAAAACACATCAATTAGTGATGAATTGATTAACGTATTTAAAATCCAAGAGTTAAATGTTGTAACAAATATGTTTCACCTTGAAAATATGACATCAAATATAAGGGGCTTATGGCTACTTGCCTTTATTATTATTTCTTATGGAATCTGCCTGCTGCCAGAAAACAACTATAAAAAAATGTCCAAATTGTCGCTTGTAACTATGATTTTAGCGGCAGTCGCTTGCAGCTGGAGTATTTTATGTTTGAGCAAGGAATCAGTGTTTGTATATTTTAATTTTTAAAAACGGGGATACAAGATGAATTCAAAATTATGGATAATAGGATATTTATTTATTGTATTAGGAGCATTGGGAGGAGTTGGCAGTCTGGTATATACGATAGATCCATTTTTTCACTATCACAAACCTAATACAGAAAAATATTATTATACAATAAATAATCAAAGGAGTCAGAATGACGGAATTATTAAGCATTTTGAGTATGACGCCCTGATTACAGGAACATCAATGACTGAAAATTTCAAAACATCCGAGATGGATTCTATCTTTGGAACAAACTCCATAAAAGTACCTTATTCAGGAGGATCCTATAAAGAAATTAACGATTGTGTAGAGACAGCACTGAAACATAATTCATCCGTTAAAATTATAGTACGTGGACTTGATCAAGGCAACTTTTTTGTTGAAAGCAATAAGTTAAGATCTGACTTAGGTACATATCCAACTTATCTTTATGATAACAATCCATTTAATGATGTACAGTATTTATTTAACAAAGATGTAGTACTAAACAGAATATATCCAATGTTACAGAACCAGAGGCATGGAATAACTTCTTTTGACACATATTCGAACTGGCAAAAGAATTATACATTTGGAATCAACACAGTATGTCCCAATGGAATTGCGATAAATAATACTACGAAAAATGTGATTCACCTGACAGATGAAGACAAAGCTATTATTCATGATAATATATATAAAAATGTTACTTCACTTGCAGAAAAATATCCACAGGTAACGTTTTACTATTTTTTTACTCCATATAGCATTGTATGGTGGCTAAATCAAGTTTCTACTGGAAATATTTACCGTCAAATTGAAGCAGAACAGTACACTATTGAAATGATTCTGAAGTGTGATAATATTAAGTTGTATTCTTTCGATAATAGAACAGATATAATAACGGATCTCAATAATTACAAAGATAATATACACTATGGGCAATGGATTAATAGTCTGATGCTTAAATGGATGTATGAGGGACAGTACTTGCTCACTAAGGATAATTATAACGAATATATTCAGGAAAAACTCTCTTTCTATACATCATTTAACTACCTTACTTTAGCTGAACAGGAAGATTATGAAGCTGATTTACTTGCAGATGCATTATTAAATAAGGAGTTGAGCGATATTGAACCCATGGATTTACTTGCTGATGAGAGGCAGTTAAATCTTTCAGGAGCTTTATTGATAGCCGATCAATATGATGGAAATACAGGAATTGAGTGTAATGGTAGGTTAGAATGTGATGTGGGCAGTTTAAAGAATCTATCGGAATATCTAATAAACTCAGAATATATTGGTGCAAAGATTGCTGTTACAGATATTGACAATTATAAATACTTAACATTTTATGGTAAAAAAATTAAAAGTCATGGACAACCCTCGGTATTCTTATATAATGAACAAAATGAAAAGATAGCAGAACTGACCAGAACTTACAACGACATTGATACTGAATGGCATTTATATACAATCGATATATCAAATATAAAGGGAAATGTTTCTATTATTTTTAACGGAGGATATGTTGACAATACAGGAAGTAAAGATTCTTCTTATATATATAGCAAAGTTTATTTATATTAATGGCACAGCCTTTCTCACAGCATCAGGCAAAACTCGCCTGATGCTGGTCTATACCTCTTTAAAGAATCATTATATTACTGTAAATCAATTTCCCTAAATACATACTCGGAATCTTCGTTACCTGTATAATCTATATATCCCCCATTAATAATAATAGTTGCTCTCCCATCTAAATTAGAGACATCAATCGAATAATTATTCCAGTTATTATCTATTTGCTCATATTTTTTTGAAAATTTCAATAACAACTTCTTATTTTCATCATATATACAGATTGTGGGTTCACCATGATCCTTTATCTTTTTTCCTTTAAATGTTAATATACTGTATTTACTAATATCGTCTATGTTCAGCTTACACCCTATATATTCGTTATTTATTAAATATTCTTCTATCGAACACTCAGAATAATCTCTACGCAATGCCCCTTTACATATTAATTCCAATTCATTATCTTCGCCTTGAATTAATTCTGCACTGTTTATTTCATAACTATTATCTTCGAAAATATTTTTGTCTGGCTCAATATAATAACTTGACCCACATGAATACTCCCCTATCATTTTTAAATTTTCTTTATCATCAACAAAGTTATTAATAATTTCATCTTTATTGTCTACTCCCATTAAAACAAGCACATAACGATTATTTTTTATTTCTTTTTTTATTTCTTGCAGCAAATTATAATTGTTTACATTTACAAATTTTATAGAATTATAATATTTTGACTCCACAAACATAGGCATTATTTGCCAATTTTGTTTATAAATGCATATGCAATCTTCACCTTTATATTTTTCTAATTCACTTTGCATTGTAACATTTTTCAAATGTAAGTCTTCCCAAATACAATTATTCCACGAACCAACAATAATTATTACAAGCATAATGCTTATCAGCGTATTAATTAGTTCTTCATTAGAATTTAATACTTCTTTTAGCATAACATATATTAAAACTACTATAGCTAAATAACTCAAAGCATAAATTGGATGAACATATCTTCCTACTTGATAAACAGCTGCTTTTGAAATAAATAAAAATGTAAAAAGAGTAGGCAACACTAAGAGAATCAATCTAGAAATATTTATAGAATTTTTAAATTCTGCTATTTTTTTATGGTTAATAATAAGCAAAAACATAATCAATATGATTAAATACTTACCTACCCCCCCCAAACATATGTATCAATATTATTTCCAAAACTTTTTATCCCCATAAGAAAAGTACTCATATCTTTTAAATTATCAATAGACTGAGTTCCCCTATATCCCTTAAACATATGATTTAACATATCGGGAAAAATCAAATACGAAACAAACCCCGAAAGCATCATACAAGCAGAGAAGCAAAAACATTTCGTATATTTTTTTTGAATAAGAATTATTAACACATAAATCGTTGATATGCATACACAAAAGATTATGCAATAATAATGGGTTAAAGCTCCCAATATTGCAAAAATACATGAATATAATAAAAATTTTTTATATTTATAATCTTCGTCTAATCCCCTGAGAAAAATATAACACATACCGCTGTTGACAAACATAGACATAATATACATTCTCAAAAATGATACTGCTGATAAGTAGCCTGCACTTATAGCAAAAGATAATAATACTATATAATTAACTGTTTCATCTTTTATAAAAATAGACAATATTTTATTTACAATATGTAGTATTAGAATTCCAAATATAATATTTATTATTCCTGCTGTCCATTTTGTAAAATAATTCGGTGTAAAAGAAGATACAAAATGAACTAAACAATAATACAAAGGAGGATGAACATCTCTAATCTGGTTCTCCCATACCATTTCATAATTTAAAATGTTTTTTGGGCTTAATGTTAAGTGTGAAATAAATGGACTATCAGCTGGTTCATATTCTTTTCCATCTTCAATTTCTATATTCAAGTCTCCATCATGATTAGCTAAGCTATATGAATATAACTCATCAACATGATAATTTTTTTTAGAATTCAAAACGACAATTGAAATTATTATAAATATAACATATACACATATTTTTTTGTCGAGTAATATTGATTTTGATTTCATCATTAACCTTCCTTTTTATATAATCAAACTGCTAAAAAGATCAACTTTAGATAACCAAAAAATTACATATCTTCTAATAATTTGACGAGTCTTGCTTGCATATTTGGAATCAATTAACTTTTTGGTCTTCTTTAAAACAGCGTTAGTCCCATACTACGGTCATGACAATTGATGAATTTTTTTGTCTATTTTCTTCATTAAACTTGATAATCAATCAAGCATATATGTAATTATAACATTAGTAATAATATATGTTATAGTCCATGACATTAATGAAGTCTATCCTTCTCCATCCCTTTCTTTTTTATTCTATCACGCAAATTTACCTGTTAGGCTTCTAATACATCTCCTTATTTTTCTTGGTATCCAAGTAATAAGCATCCCTAACCTATACGAATAACTATTCAGAATTCTCTCCCTATCAATTTCTATTTCATCTTTTTTTTGTTTCAGCATAATATTCTCATCTGTTAAAAAATTATTCGCATTTCGCAACACATTATTTTCATTCATTAATGAATCATTAGCATTCCGTAACACACCATTTTCATTGTTTTTATGTGTTCCATTTAGTCTATTCTTAGCATCCTGATATTTTTCACTTAGACTCTTAAATTTATCAACAGTAGTCTTAACGAAGACGATAAAATACATTTTCTGCATATAATCATCAGTACAGGAGTCAATATTATCATCTTCAATCTTCTGCATTTTGTCGATTACAATCTTATTTATAAGCGATAACTCTTTTGATAATGCTTCTTTAGTATCAGCAAGTTTAAAACTATAATTTTCTGCAAAGTCAAGCATGGCATAAATCGTCATGAAATAGCCATATACATTTTTCATAGTAACTTTTCTTGTCATAATGGAATTTCCATGTACTCTACGATAATAATATTTTTTGTTTATATATTTCACTCTAGTAGCCATAAGCAGACTCTGCAATGTAAATAAATTATCTTCATGCAGTATTCCTTCATAAAATGTAATTTCGTTATCTTTTATAAAACTGGTTTTCATAAAATGAAGGCAAACTGATGGTTTAAAATCATTATTTTGTATACATTCACTGAAATATTCTTCTCCAAGACAGACTTCATTAGAAGTATACTTTCGCTCATAAAATGATTTATAATTACTATTTTTTTCTTCATCCTCCTTAGTTTCAAAAAAGGCAACTGCATCAAAATCAATGATATCCGTATCATCCTGCTCTGCCACAGTGTATAAATATCTAATAGAATCTAAATCTAAGTAGTCATCACTATCCAAAAACATTAAATATTTGCCTTTTGCTCTTGATATCCCAACATTTCGGGCAGAGGACAAACCTCCATTTTCTTTATCAATTATTTCAATTCTTTCATCATACTTTGAAAATTCTTCTACAATACTTCTGGAATTATCTTGAGAACCATCATTAACACAGATAATTTGCAATTCCTTCATAGTTTGATCTCTCAGAGATTCCAAACAATCTGATACATATTTTTCATCATTGTAAAACGGAACAATAACAGAAACTTTAACATTGCCAGATTTTCTTATCACGTCAAACTTATCATCTATATTTCTATTTTCGTATTCAATATCATCTTTTACCTCATTTGTCCATAATAAATAATATAATGATTTAAGAAATTCTCTATACTTTTCATCTAATCCATCTTTTTTAAGCACTGTATAATTAGCAACCTTTTCAGCGATCCCTACCAAGTTTAAAAAGGTTTTCGTATCAGTCACTTCGTGAATTACATCAATAAAAATATTTTTATAATTTACTGATAATCTTTTGGCTGTCAAATAATGTAACTCATTTAATCCATATTCATTGGATAATCTTAAATTATCAATCAATCCTTTAAGTAGATCCGAAGCCTTTCTTTCCGTCCATTGTATTGTCTTAAAGTTGCCAACTCTATATGCATATGTAACTTTGGAAATAGCATAAAACTTCTTAGCATGAACCATCGCATTAATAAAAAATGGTGGATCTTGAAATCTAACATACAGTGGAAAATATATATTATGCTTTCTTAAAAATTCTGTTTTATAAACGAATCTGTGATACCCAAACTCAAATTGATACTGATTATAAAACATCAACATATCTTTATCAAATTTATATTTACTTTTTTCCCATTTAAAATCTGTTATTACATCACCATTTGGATAGTACTCGCTAAAAGAGCCGCCACAGATATTTACATTATGTTCCTTAGCAGTTATATATAATGTTTCTAAAATGTCACTTTCAGGATACCAGTCATCTGGATCCATAAAACATATAAACTCTCCTGTCGCAATATTCATTGCATTATTTCTAGCTGTAGCCACTCCTAAATTTTTCTGATCAATAAGAACAATCCTGTCATCTATTGCCATATATTTTTTTATGATTGAAAGTGAATTATCTTGCGATCCATCATTTACACATATTATTTCTATATCTTTAAGTGTCTGCCCAATGGCTGTATCTAAGCATTCTTCTAAATACTTTTCCATATTATAGATTGGAATAATGATTGATACTTTAGTATTTTTTCTCATTTCTAACCTCTTAATTTTATTAGTTTTCTTCTGCATATTCTTGGTAAATAAGTGATCACTCTGCCTACTTTATATGATAATGAGTTCATTATATGCTCTATTTCATTATTTAACTCTAATTTTTTAGATTCCAAATCATTAATTGTCCATTTTATATCACCTATTTCTTTATTTAATTTAAACAATCGTTTTTGCCGTTCAGATATGTCATTCAAAAACTTTTGTTTTTCATCTTCAGTCAATAATAAATAAATACGTATACTCTCATCAATCAGCCGTTTCAAATATAAATCAATATAGTTATTTGCCTCTATATCTGATATATTCCATCTATCCAAACTTTGAAGTATTTTATCATACGATATAAACAGGCCATACACATTTCTATGTGTATATCTGCTAGTCATTATCGAATTACTTCTTATTCTCCTCATGTAATACTCTCTATCTAAGCATCCAACTTTATTAGCATTAAACAATGTAAAAAAAGTATACAAATTATCCTCATGAAGTAACCCTTCACAAAATTTCACGTTGCTCTCTAACAAATATTTTTTTCGTATCATTTGTAAACACGCACTAACAAGATATTTATCACCCCGAAACATATTTATAAATGCATCAATGCCTTTAATCGGTTTTTGAATATTCATATTTCGTAAATAGTATGTATTCAAACGATTCATTTCATTCTCAATAAAATCATTTCCTTTTTCTGTTGTAAATACCTTTGCAGAAAAGTAAACAATATCATATTTATATTTTTCCGCTGCAAAATACAATTCTTTTAACGCTTGATGTTGTAATTTGTCATCGGCATCAAGGTAAATCAAATATTTACCATTTGAATATTTTATCCCTTCATTCCTTGCTACAGATAATCCAGCATTAGTCTGGCAAAAAACTTTAATTCTATTGTCTTTTTTCTTATATTGGTCCAATATATATTGTGTATTATCCGTAGAACCATCATTAATACATATTATCTCTATTTCCCTTAATGATTGCGATATAACACTATCTAAACATTCAGCTAAATAATTCTCCATATTATATATTGGAATAATAACTGAAATTTTTACCATATTTCTTCCTCTATAAGTAGCATAATTAAAATTGATTAAATACCGTATATTTTCACGTTATAGACTTGTTAAAAAACTATATTTCTCAGTTGTAAAAATCGTTGATGATTTTCTGCCATCATAACGTTTCATCACGTATTCAATTCCATTTTCCTCAAATGTGTTCTGCAACAATTTGATTGTATTCGTTTCACCTGTTCTCTCTGTGTCATCAAGCAAAAGCACAAAATCTGACTCTAGGCATTCAGGTAATATTTTTAATATATCAACCCTGGCGTACTTAATTGCTTTCCCTCCTAAAGGTGCATCGATACAGATAAAATCAAACTTTTGTCCTTTGAATTGTTCTTCAAACCCTTGGTACATTATGACAGTTTCATCATCTAAATAGTTATCAACAATTGTATCAAGATTTACAAACTTTACATTATCAGGCACTTCATATGTTGTTGCAAAGAATTCTATCCATTTAGGATCATGTTCGACTACCTGATGTTCTGCATGATAATATCCGCTGTATTGTGATATCATCCTTGTAGTCTGTCCTAATCCCAGTTCAAGGACTTTCTTAGGCTTTACAGAATCCAATATCCTGTACATCACATACAACATCTGATACCCTGCTGCCCACCTGCCCGGGGCAAATGCCTTGTTCTGTAACCAGATACTGTCTTTTATTACATCATGAAACACATTAGACCAAGTATTTTCTTCTTCTATTCTTCCTAACAGGGTAATCTTATCAATCTGAATATTGTATTTGTCCATTAGATTCTTTTGATCTATAGTAATTTTAGAAGTTACATCATTTACTGCATCAATACTCGTAACAATTTGATCATTTATGCTCTTTGCAGCCTCATCAAATGAAGTACCTAAATTTTTTATTAAATTAGCAGTTTCATCACATATAACATCCTGTTTCAGATTTGCTTTCTGTATTTCATCTCCAACTGCGTTGATGAACTTTATAATCTCATCCTGTCTTTGATGCAATTTTTCCTGATTTGAATTAGCCTGATTTAATGTATCTTTTATTTCTTTCAACAAATCAGCATATAGCGAATTATTCTTCCTAAATTCCTCCGCCACATCCAAAATCTCACGATGCATATTCTCAGTCTCTTGTATGACTGCACTCATCATAGACGCTTCATTCTCTTTACTCTTTCTAAATTCCTCCGCTACATCTAAAATTTCACAATGTATATTCTCAGTCTCTTGTATAACTGTACTCATCATAGACTCATCATTTTCTTTACTCTTTCTAAATTCCTCCGTAATATTCAAAATCTCACGATGAATATTTGCAGTCTCTTGGATCATCGTACTTCGTAATGATTCTTCATTCTCTTCAAATTTCCTGTCCATAAATCTTCGCGATGGCGGAATTATTCTAAATATTGTTTTTTTTAATCTTTCAAACATCACGATGTCTCCTTATACAATCATGCTTTGTAACTTCATAATTCTTGTGATTATACATATCCTTCCATTTGTCTATATAAGGCAATGTAACAGTTTTTATAGTCTGTTACTATTTTAGCAACAATTTTCTTATAATTCAATAAAAAGATATAAGAAAATGCCATAATTTCTTTAGATTTATTCTATTACGCACTCCTTGCACTTCCCATTTGTCTCTTTTTGGTAATATTTTGGCTAAAAAAGGGTAACAGACTATAAATACTATTACATATCCTTAACTATTTTATCCCAATTCGTTATACTTAAGATCATAACAAATAAGTCCAGCTAAGAAATGTCAATAAGTAATTTGAGAAATTTATTAAAAAAATTT